>Ga0172363_10002152_pt1 | contig 15934 bp, 13 predicted proteins | sample LakKivs2_kivu2a2_FD_114541 | JGI IMG/M metagenome (GOLD analysis project Ga0172363, IMG submission 114541) | Sediment microbial communities from Lake Kivu, Rwanda - Sediment s2_kivu2a2 | ecosystem: Environmental > Aquatic > Freshwater > Lake > Sediment | place: Rwanda: Western Province, Lake... | reverse complement strand
TCGTGCGCGAGGTGCGCACGCAGCGTTGCGTGCATCCGCTCGAGCGCCGCGGAGAGCGGCGGCGCGGGATTCGACGCCCACCCGGTCGTGACGCGTCCGCGGGTGACGAGTCCGGCCCGCAGCGAGATCCGGAGCGACACGCCGGCGGCCTCGATCGCCGCGTCGGGCTGGATCCCGCTCCCGGCACCTTCGAGGCGCGCTTCGCCGATGAGCCGCAGGATGTCGGCCGAGGCGCGCGCCGCGGCGACGCGGGCCGAGATCAGCTCGGCGGGCGACGGCAGCGGCACACCCGGCTCCGGGAGGTTGCGCAGCGTCGAGCGCAGCAGGTGGGCGAAGCGCGCGATCAGCTGCCGGCCGGCGTAGTCGGGAGCCACGACGCGGAACACCGTGAACAGGATGGCCGTACCGGCGAAGGTCCCGAACGCGCGCCACAGCGCCGCCGTGACGTCCGTCGCGGGCTGTGCTGCGATCAGCACGACGAAGTACGTGACCGTGACCTGGAACGGCGCATACCAGGTGACCGGCATGCCGAGCGCCGCGTACTGGCAGGCGACGACCACCGCGAAGACGACCGCCAGCAGGGCGGTCAGGTCGCTGGTGTTCGCGAACACCAGCACCATCGTCAGCAGCGACAGGACGCCACCCGCCACGACGCCGGCAAGCCGCAGCCACGCCTTGCGGATCGTGGCCCCGTAGCTGGTCTGCGCGACCAGCAGCGGATTCCACAGCAGCGTCGAGAGCTCGGGCTCGTGCGACGCGATCCCGACGACGAGCGCGATGGTGACGCCGAGCGCGACCTGCAGGGCGAAGCGCAGGGCGAAGGGGTCGACGTGCGGGAGCTGGAACGGCCACGGCGGTGCCGCGCCGAGCTGCTCCTCGGCGGCCAGGTCGCGCAGGTCCCAGGGCGGCGTGTGCAGGACGTCGGCGAGGCCCGCGAGCGCCTGCACGAGTGCGTTCAGGTTGATGCTCTCGGCGACGCCCACGGCGGCCATGGTGGCGCCGCCGCGCAGCTCGTCCTGGCGCTCGCGCAGCCGGGCGACGCAGCCGTCGAACTCCGGCCACGGGGCGTCGTCGCCTGGTGCCGCGAGAGTCTCGCGCGACGCGAGCGCGAGCGCGGCCCGGGCGAACTCGCGGAGCGCCCACGCGACGTCACCGGCCGCGGCCTCGATCTCGGCGCGCATCGCCTCGCGATAGGTATGCGCGACCTTCTGGCGCGATACCGTGTCGACGGTTCCGACGAAGACCGCAGCCCGCTCGGCCGCGGTGCTGAGCGCCACCAGCGTGCGATCCGCGAGCGGCCCCATGTCCTCCTGGCGGGCGAGCTGCAACAGCGGGACGTGCCGCCCGAGGTCGGAGTGGACCGGGGCTTCCGGCCAGTCTTCCGCCGGCTCCTCCGCCGCCAAGCGTGCGATCGCCTCGCCAAGGATGCGCTCGCTGCGCGCGAAGCTCACCGACAGCGACTCGGCGAGGCGCAGGCGCGCGCTCGGACGGGCGGCGAGCTGCGCGAAGACCGTGGCGGAGACGACGCCGATCGCGCACGCGGCGACGAGATCGCGCGTCTGCACGACGATCGACGACGGGTCGTACGTTCCCGAGAAGCACACTCCGACCAGCGTGAAGGCGATCAGGACCGACTCGACGGGATTCCCCGCGAACGGCAGGACGTACGTGAGCGTGGCGATCATCAGGAAGAACGCCGGCACGAGGAGCCACGGCGCCTGCAAGAGAACGCTCCCCACGGGAACGAGCACCAGCGCCGCGACGACCAGCACCAGCAGGCGCCCGACCATGTTTCGCCAGGTGCAGACCGTGGTGTGCTGCAGCGCGAGGCAGGCGACGTTGGGCGCGGCGAAGCTCGGCACCTGCAGCGCGACCGCGACGGCCACTGCCGTCGTCACCGCCCCCGCGACGACCAGCGCCTCCGGCCAGCGCCCGGGAAACGGCGCCATCGCCGCCCGGGCCCGGGTGACCAGTCCACCTTGTTCCGCTCTCACTGCGGCGCGTGGGTATCACGCCAGGCCACAGCGCCGGAACGCGCTCACGGCCGGGTGCCTCGCGGCCGATCTTCTCTCGACGCAGCGCGGTCGTTTGAGGCCGCGGGGAAACTGCGGTAGGTGGAGGCTGCCGAAGCGGCGAGAGGGAGGCGGTGGTGCACGAGACGTCGGGCGAGTTCACGCGTGCCAAGCAGCCGGAGAAGGTCGCGGACCTCGAGGCTCTCTTCGAGGCGATCCACTGGCGCGAGTTCAAGATCCTCCTGAAGCCGCAGGCGTTCTCCGATCTCGAGCGCGACGCCCGCGACTATTGGAAGCTCGCCAAGAGCGAGCGCGCGGCAGGTGCCGGCGATGGTCGACGAGAATCCGCGCTGGCACACGCCGCAGGTCCGCGAGGTGACGTTCTTCGACACCCCGCGCTTCGACCTCTACCGCCGCTCGTACATCCTGCGGCGCAGGACGCCTTACAGGGGCGACAAGCCCGCCGAGCGGTTCGAGCTGACGATGAAGTTCCGCCACCCCGATCCCGACCTCGCCTGGCGGACGAGGATCGACTTCGCGAAGGGGCTCCCGGGCGTCGTCAAGTTCAAGGAGGAGCTGCTGCTCGTCGCAACCGGGCTCGGGGGCATGCGCAGCGTGTTCTCGCACACCTGCCAGATCAAGAACCAGTCGATGGCGCTCGGCCGGACACTCGGCGACTGGGCGAAGATCTTCCCCGCGGTGATCGACGCCAAGGTGGCGAAGGGCGCGGTGATCGTGCCGGTCGCGAAGGTCGGCATCGAAGAGGTGCTGTTCGACCTCGGCATCCTCCACTTCGGCGGCGGCCGCAACGCGAAGGTCGACCTGGCGGTGTGGCGCGAGCGCGAGACGCAGCGCGTGCTGGTCGGCGAGTTCGCGTTCGAGACCATGTTCAAGCACTACGGGCGCCTGCACCCGCGTCCGAAGCATCGCTCGGAGCGCTTCTACCGTCTGCTGCAGCGCGAGACCGGGGCCTGGGTCGATCTGGGCACGACCAAGACGAAGCTGGCGTACGGTCTGTCCGGCCGGAAGCTCGACCATGACGAATGAGGTGCTCGCGCGGCCCGAAGCGCACGAGGGCCCGGGCGGCGCCGAGCTGACGCGCGCGCACCGCGCGCAGGCCGCGCCGGCGGTGGAGCCCGTGGTCGGGAACGTGACGCTGTGGCAGCTGTTTCGCGTGTTCTTCGTGCTCGGGATCACGAGCTTCGGCGGCGGGGTGGTCGCGTATCTGCGCCAGGCGCTCGTCGTCAAGCAACGATGGATGGACGACGAGACGTTCCTGTCCGGCCTCGAGCTCAGCCAGACGCTGCCCGGGCTGAACGCGACCAACATGAGCATCTACATGGGCGAGCGGCTGCGCGGCGTCCCCGGTGCGATCGTCGCGCTCGTCGGCATGTGCCTGCCCGGAACGGTCATCGTGATGGCGCTCGGCATGCTCTACGCGAGCCAGGCGCGCTCGCCCGAGATGGTCATGGTGCTGGGTGGCGTGGGCGCCGCGGCGGTCGGGCTGACGCTCGCGACCTCGCTGCAGATCGGCAAGAAGCAGCTCGCGAATCCGCTCGATCTCGGCCTCGTCGTGCTCACCTTCGTCGTGATCGGTGTGTTCCGCGTGTCGCTGGTGGCCGCGCTCCTGGCGATCGGACCGCTCGGCATCTGGCTCCATCGCCCGCGCAAGGCGGTGGCGGAAGACGGCGGCGGAGCGGCGGAGTGAACCTCCTCGCGCTGCTCTGGGTCTTCGGGCTCCTGTCGGTGCTCGCCGTCGGCGGCGGCACCGCGGTCCTTCCCGAGATGAAGGCCCTGGTCGTCGATCAGCACCACTGGCTGACCAGCGACCAGTTCGGGCAGATCTACAGCCTGGGACAGCTCTCGCCCGGGCCGAACATGCTGATGGTGTCGGTGATCGGCTATCGGGTCGCGGGTTCCGCGGGCGCCGCCGCGGCGCTGCTCGGCTTCTTGCTGCCGGCGGGGCTCATCATGTTCTTCTGTGGCCGCGTCTGGGACCGCTTCGAGGACTCGCCCTGGAAGGAGGCGGTGCAGCGCGGGCTCGCGCCCCTGACGATCGGTCTCATGCTCGCCGGTGCCTGGGTGCTCGCGAAGACCGTGATCCTCGGGCCGTCGACGGCCGCGATCGCGGTCGCCGTCACCGCCATCCTGCTCGCGAAACACGTCAACCCCGCGCTGCTGATCTTCGGCGGGGGAATCGTCGGGTATCTGCTGGGTCGCTGACCTGCGTGGTCGCCCCCGCGGGTGGTCGTGGCAGCGACGGCGCCGATGGAGAGCGCGGCGCGGCGCGGTCGCGTCAGCGCTCTGCGCACGGGTCCGTGGGCAGCGGCTCGTCGGCGGCGAGCAGCACCGCCGCGCGCGCGATGCGCGCACGCGGGTTCGGCACGTCGTCGGCCATCGCCGGGGGGCCGCCCGGGCAGCGGCCGGCGTCGCCGAACACGCGCCGCGGCGGCAGCGGCTCATCCGGCACGCTGCGCGCACCGTGGCCGAGCGTCGCGAGCAGCGCCGGAATGCCGAACTCGCCCGTCCACTTGTAGGGGCGCTTCGCTTCTTCGGGCGTCGCGACCTGCGCGCCATCGCGCGCAACGAAGATCGGGCGGTCGTCGCCGGGCGCGTAGAGCCTCGCCCAGCAGCCGGGCGCGATCGCGACGCGCGCGAGCCACGCCGCACCGCGTTCGATCGCGCGGCAGAAGCGTGCGCCGCCGGGCTCGCGCGCGAGCGCGAGCAAAGCGTCCAGCATCTCGCGCGTCTCCCACGAGGCGAGGCCCACCGGCTCGAAGCGGCGCCCCGCGGCGAGGTCGCCGTCGGCGGTGTACTGCTGCGCCCAGGCGTCGCGATGCGCACCGTCCTGCACGCGCACCAGCCAGTCGCCGCCGCGCCCTGCCGCGTCCGCCAGGTCCGGGCGTCCGAGAAGCCGCGCGCCGACCAGCAGCGCGTAGATCGGCCCCGCGGTCGCCGCGTCGTTGGTGCTCGGCAGGTCCTCGAAGCTCGGTGAGACCACGCCGAGCCACCGCGGTACGCGCCAGGTGAGGGGCCACGCTCCGCCGGAAAGCTGGGCTGCGAGCAGGAGGTCGAAGGCGCGCTCCGCCGACGCGCGGTACGCCCGCTCGCCGGTCGCGGCCCACAGCTCGGCGAGGAAGCGCGCGGCGCCCGAGGTCACGTCGTCGTCGAGCGCGGTCCAGCGGTTCAGCCAGCGGAACCAGGGTGCGAGCCGTTGCCCGTGCACCGGCATCTCCGATGCCCAACCGCCCGACGCGAGCTGCGTCGCAACCAGCACGTCGCCCGCGCGACGCGCGCCGGCGAGCCAGCGCACGTCGCCGGTGCGACGCCAGCCTTCGAGCAGCACGAGCCCGCCCGCGGGCGTGCCTGGGCTGCGCACGACGAGCAGGTCCCAGAGTGGCAGCCCGAGGAGCACGGCGACCTGCTGCGCTCGCACGACGATCTTCGTCGCCGCGCCGTCGGGGCCGGGCTCGCAGCCGTACGTCCAGCCACCGTCGGGACGCTCGCACGCGAGCACGTCGTCGAGCGCGCGGCGAAGATCGCCGCCCGTCGTTTCGGACGCGCGCGCCGCGCGCGCCGCACCGATCGTCAGGGCGACCGCGAAGAGTGCTGCGAGGAGTCGTGCGGCGGGAAGCGAACGGCCGGCGCGGGACATGCGACGGAAGCCGGCAGCGGACGGGTGACCTGCCGCGGCTGCTACGAGAACGTGAGTTCCGCCATCGTCTCGAGCAGCTTCGCGTCCTGCGTGCCGAGGAGCAGCGACGTGACCGGCGTGTCGCGCCACGCCTGCAGCCGATCGCGGACGCGCTCGCGTGAGCCGCAGAGCGAGATCTCGTCGGCGAACTGGTTCGGCACGGCGGCGATCGCCTCGTCGCGCTTGCCCTCGAAGAAGAGCTGCTGGATGCGGTCGGCCTCGCGCTCGAAGCCCATGCGGCCCATCAGGTTCTTGTGAAAGTTGCGCTTCGCCGCCCCCATGCCGCCGATGTAGAAGCCGAGCATCGCCTTGACCGGGTACAGCGCGCGCTCGAGGTCGTCGTCGATGTTGGCGATCACGAGCTGCGCGATCTCGAAGCCGGGCTTCATGTTCTTGAGCGACTCGGCGTAGACCTCGGGGCGGTACGGCGAGAAGTAGAGCGGGAACCAGCCGTCGCAGATCTCGGTCGCCATGGCGACGTTCTTCGGGCCCTCCGCGCCGAGCCAGATCGGCAGATCGGCGCGCCGCGGGTGCGTGATGGGCTTCAGCGGCTTGCCCAGCCCCGACGCGTCGGGGCCGTCGTAGGGCAGGGGATAGTGCGGTCCGGCGTTCGTCACCGGCTCCTTGCGACGCAGCACCCGGCGCACGATGTCGACGTACTCCCGCGTGCGCGCCATCGGCTTGCCGAAGGGCTGGCCGTACCAGCCCTCCACCACCTGCGGTCCGGAGACGCCGAGCCCGAGGATCATGCGCCCCTGCGAGAGGTGGTCCAAGGTCAGCGCCGCCATCGCCGCCGCGGTGGGCGTGCGCGCCGACAGCTGCGCGATGGCCGTGCCGAGCCGGATGCGGCTCGTGTGCGAGCCGATCCAGGCGAGCGGCGTGAACGCGTCGGAGCCCCAGGCCTCGGCGGTGAAGATCGCATCGTAGCCGAGACGCTCCGCATGCTGTGCGGTGCCGATGATGTCTGGCGGCGGGAGCGCGCCCCAGTATCCGAGCTGGACGCCGAGCTTGAGGGATCGCATCGACGTCTCATAGCGAGCCGTGCGGGGCGTCGTCCATCGGCGGGCTCGGTCTTCGCGGAACGCGCCGCTGGATCTTGACACGCTCGATTGAATGAGACAGTCGAACCGCACAATTCGTCGCCCGCGGGTCGAAAGCTCCGGGCGACTGGACCTCGCCCGGAGGAAACCCCCTGACCCGAAACACCTTCTCCCTCGCCGCCGTCGCTCTTCTCGCCCACTTCGCCACCGGCTGCGGCGACGGGTCCGCGAGCGGCTCCGGGGGCAACACCGTCGATCTCTCGGGCGCCGTCCCGGCGACGTTCGAGGTCCGTCCCGGCGTCGAGCAGGTCACCGTGACCGGCGCGGCCCCGCGCAGTCCGCTGACGCTGGTGACTGCCGGCTCGCGAGAGCGCCTCGTCACCCTCTACACCGACGACCTCGGACAGCTCACCGTCTCCATCGTGCCCGGCGAGTTCCTGGTGCACGACACGCAGACCCAGGGACTGCCGCCCCTGGAGAACGCGCGACCGCTCGCCCCGGGTCGGTACCGGTTCGTCGGCGAGGGCGTCCCCGGCGAGTCGTTCAGCGGGAGGGTCGCGGCGAGTGCGCCGTTCGACGTTCTCGGCATCGACGACGTGCCGGACGCTTCTGCGTACGAGGGGCAGGAGCTGAACTCGGTGCCGAGCGGCATCCTCGGCGGGACGGTCGGCGGCTTCACCGACGAGGACGGCTTCGGCTACCTGCGTGTCCGCGACGGGACGCTTCTGTCGGTCAACGCTCGCCTGCCCGACCCGGCGCTGTACGGGCCAGGACCCTATCCAACGGTGATCCAGTACTCGGGCTACGAGCCGTCTCGCCCGGGTGATCCGCAAGGGGCGGACGCGGGTGGACGGATCGCGCTCGCGTTCGGCTTCGCCTACGTCGGCGTCAACATGCGTGGTACCGGCTGCTCCGGCGGTGTCTTCGACACGTTCAGCCCCGCGCAAACCGCCGACGGCTACGACGTCGTAGAGATCGTCGCGCGGCAGCCCTGGGTGAAGCACGGCCGCCCCGGCATGATGGGCATCTCCTACTCGGGCATCAGCCAGCTGTACGTCGCTGCGACCAACCCGCCGAGCCTCGCCGCGATCACGCCGCTCTCGGTGATCGAGGACCCATGGGAGCAGCAGTGGCCCGGCGGCATCTACAACAGGGGCTTCACCCAGCAGTGGCTCGCCTCGCGTGACGACGAGTCGAGCGGCGGTGCCAGGTGGGTCCGCGAGCGGCTCGAAGCGGGCGACGCCACCTGCGCCGACAACCTGAAGATCCGCAGCCAGAACGTCTCCTTCGAGGAGCTCGCGCGCTCGCTCGACACGCGCTCGGCACTCTCCGAGCCGCGCAACATCTCGCGCCTCGTTCGCGAGATCGACGTCCCCGTCTTTCTTGCCAGCGCGTGGCACGACGAGCAGAGCGGCGCACGCTTCGCGTTGATGTTCGACGACTTCGTCTCGTTGCCGCCGGGCCAGGCGCGGTTCACGGTGTACAACGGCCACCACCAGGATCCGCTCAGCCCGCTGCTGATGTACCGCCTGTTCGAGTTCCTGGCACTCTACGTCGACCGCTCGGTGCCGGTCCTGAACGCGGCCGTCCGCGCGGGCGTGGGGCTGGTCGTCCAGGACATCTTCGGGGTGCCGGGCGTGGTCCTCGAGGACGACCGCTTCGTCCAGTTCGGTGACGACGACGCGGCGGCCCGCGCCGCCTATGAGGCCGAGGACCCGGTGCGGGTGCTCTTCGAGAACGGCGCCAGCCCGGTGTTCCCGGACTACCCGATGGCGCAGCGCGAGCGCTTCGAGTTCGACTTCCCGGCGTGGCCGCCGCCCGCCGCAGAGGCGCGCACCTTCCACTTCGGTCCGGGCGGCGCGCTGCTGGACGACGCGCCGGGCGCCGGTGGCTTCGACACCTTCGAGTTCGACGCCGACGTGCTGCGCACGAACTACCACGTGAGCGGCGACCACACGGGGATCCGCGTGATCAACGACTGGCGGCCGACGAGAACGGGCTTCGGGGTCGCCTGGGAGTCCGAGCCGCTCGCCGAGGACGTCATCGTCGCAGGCGAGGGCCACGTCGACCTGTGGTTCCGCTCGACCGGCACCGACGCGCCGATCGAGGTGGTGCTCTCGGAGGTCTATCCGGAGACGAACGGCGTGATCCAGGAGCTGCGCGTGCAGCACGGTCTCGCGCGCGCGGGCTTCCGCACCGTCGACCCCGACCGCAGCACCCCGCTGCAGCCGAACAACCGCTACACGGCGGAGTCCTACGAGCCGCTGCCGCGTGACGAGTTCGTCAACGTGAAGGTCCCGATCTACTCCGTCGCGCACCCGTTCCGCGCGGGCAGCCGGATCCGCGTCGAGATCAACACGGCCGGCGGCGATGCGGCGCTCTGGGACTTCGAGTCGGACTCCTACGGCGCGACCACGCACGACGTCGGCTTCGGCGGCGACACGCCCTCGAAGGTCATCCTGTCCGTGCTGCCGTCGGACGCACCGGAGTACCGCATCCCGGAGGCGTTCGCGCCGCAGGCGGCGCGGCCGCCGTGCGACAGCCTGCGCGGCCAGCCGTGCCGCATCTACCAGCCGGCTGCGAACCTCGCCCGATGATCCGGCGCCTGTCGTCCGTTCCCGCGACGGTTGGGGCCAGCGGCCCCAACGTCGCGGAGCGGATCGAACGCGACCTGACGCGCGCCATCCTGCGCGGCGACCACCGGCCGGGCAGCCGCCTGCCGACGCTGCGCGAGCTCGCGGCCGCCTACGCGGTCAACCCCTCGACGATGCAGCGCGCGCTCGCGCGCATCGAGGCGCGCGGGCTCGTCACGGCGCGGCAGGGAAGCGGGCTGCGCGTGAACGACCCGGCGGACGTGGCCGACCTGACGCTGGTCGCCGACTGGCTCGCGGTCTCGATCGACGATCCCGAGCGTGCCACCGCGATCGTCTCGGAGCTCGCGGAAGTCCGACGGATCCTCGTCGTGCGGCTCGTCGTCCGTCACCGCGACCGGCTCCTCGCGATCCTGCCGGACCTGATCGCGCAGGCAGGGGCCCTCGCCGAACCTGGCCGCCACGGATCGTGGCAGGAAAACGTGGAGTTCGAGAAGACGATCGCGCGGGCCTTCGGCAACGGCATCGTGCTGGCACTCCAGAACTCGATGGCGCGAGCGCTCGAGCAGCAGCCGCTGCTGGTCGAGGCGGTGTACCACGAGCGGCCCGACGTCGCGGCGAACCTGTACGCGTTTCTCGAAGCGCTGCAGGAGGGCGGCGACGATCTGGCCGCGAGGCTCGAGGCCGTCATGGCGCACGCCGACGCGGAGACGGTGCGGCGCTTTCGCGCGTTGCTCGAGCAGCGCGCGCTCCGGGCGCGGCCTGCACCTGTGGGGCGCCCCGGCGCCTGAGCTCGCGTCGAGCCGTCAGCGGGCGCGCCGGAGAGGGCTCGCCCTGCAGCGAGACCCTGAGCGACTGCGCTGGCGGGTCCCATGCTCCGCGGTCGTGTGCCTGAATCCCGGTGCCTCGCGCCGCGTCGATCGTCAGACCGACGATCCCGACTGCCGGGGGCCCGTGGCCGCGTGGTATCGTTGGCGCTCGTCCTGATCCGCATGCCCACCGTCGTTCAGCTTCCCGTCCGTCCCGCGGGCACTCCCCCGCCGCGGCCGCCGCAGGTGCCGGGGCGCGTCGTCGCGCTCGCCGCGGTGCTGGTCCTGGTCGCGGCGGCGAGCGCCGGGCCGCGTCTGCTGCGGGCGCGCGCGGCGGTTCCGGTGCCGGCGGAGCCTCCCTCGGTGATCGTCGTCCTGGTCGACACGCTGCGCGCCGACTTCCTCGGCACCTACGGCTTCGACGGCCCGGTGTCGCCGCAGATCGACTCCTTCGCAAAGGAGTCGGTGCAGTTCGAGCGCGCGTTCGCGCAGGCGCCGTGGACCAAGCCGTCGATCGCGTCGCTGTTCACCTCGCTCGCGCCCGAGACGCACCGCGTGCTGAGCCACGACGGCAAGTACGCCGACGGCGACCGGGCGAGTCACACGGAGGCGCTGCCCGAGGAAGCCGCGACGCTCGCCGAGAGCTTCCGGCAGGCCGGCTACGCGACCGCGGCGTTCGTCGCGAACCCGTGGCTGCTGCGCGAGCACGGCTTCGCGCAGGGCTTCGATCTGTTCGACCAGCGGCAGGGTGCGGGGCTGCCGCCGCGCGCGTCGGTGATGCTCGACGCCGCGCGCAAGTGGATCGACGCGCGTCCCCAGGGCCAGCCGTTTTTCGCCTACGTGCACCTGATGGACGTGCACGGCCCGTACGACGCCCCCGAGGCGGACTACGACGCCGTGCGCGAGAGCCCGGGGCTGGGGCCGTCACGCGAGCTCGACGACGCGACGCTGGCGCAGATCCGCCCGTACCTGCGCCGCACGCGCTGGATCGACGGTCCCGACGTGCGCGACGTGCGCACCTGGCGCGCGCGCTATGCGGCCGGCGTGCACGCGCTCGACCGCCAGCTCGGCGCGTTCCTCGCGAGCCTCGGGAAGTCCGGCGTGCTCGACCGCACGCTGGTCGTCGTCACGTCGGATCACGGCGAGGAGCTCGCCGACAACGGCGGCTGGGACCACGGCTTCCGCCTGTACGAGCACCAGATCCACGTGCCGCTCCTCGTGCGCATGCCGGGCGGGGCGGGCGGCGGACGCCGCGTGCAGGAGATCGTGAGCCTCGTCGACGTCATGCCGAGCGTGCTCGGACAGGCGGGCATCGCGCCGCCGCCGGCCGCGCAGGGACGCGACCTCACGCCGCTGCTGCGCGGCGCCGACGCCGGACCCGGCGTCGGCGCGAGCTTCGCGGGCGGCGTCAAGTGGAATCCGCGCATGCAGTCGCTGCGCGCGCCCGGCTGGAAGCTCATCGAGGACGGCAGCGCGTCCGCCGTGCAGGTCTTCGACCTGACGGCGGACCCTACCGAGCAGAAGAACGTCGCGTCGTCGCGTCCGGACGAGCGCGCGCGTCTCCAGAAGACGCTCGACGGGCACCGCGCCGCGCTCGCCGCGAAGCCCGCGCTCGCGCAGGAGCAGGGTGCGGTGTCGGACGAGATGAAGAAGCGGCTCGAGGCGCTGGGCTACGCGCACTGACGCGAGCGCCGCGCGGGCGGGCGCGGTGCACCGCTTCACGGCAGGAGCCATCTCGCCGCGCTGAACCTTTGTCGTCCATGCCATGGCGCGCGGGATCCACGGGTTCTACGGGCGAGGCATGGATGCTACCGTCGCGCCCGTGCCCGAGCCGAAGCGCAAGGCGACCTACGACGATGTGCTCGCGGCACCGGAGCACCAGGTCGCGGAGATCCTCGACGGCGAGCTGTTCCTCAGCCCGCGGCCGGCCGCACGACACGCCTGTGCGACGTCGGCGCTCGGCGGCGACCTGTCCAGCGCCCTTCATCGGCCGGAGGGCGATCCGCCACGCCCCGGCGGCTGGTGGATCATCGACGAGCCGGAGCTGCACTTCGGCGCCGACGTGGTCGTGCCCGACATCGCCGGCTGGCAGCGCGAGCGCATGCCGCGGATTCCCGACGCCGCCTGGTTCGACCTCGCTCCCGACTGGCTGTGCGAGACGCTGTCGCCGTCCACCGCGCGCATCGACCGGACGCGCAAGCTCGCGATCTACGCTCGCGAAAGGCGTGCGACACGTGTGGCTCGTCGATCCGCTCGCATGCACGCTCGAGGTCCTCGCGCTGGACGCCGGCCGATGGGTGATCGCCGAGACGCACGCCGGCGACGAGGTCGTGCGCGCCGCACCGTTCGCGGCGGTCGAGGTCGAGCTCGCGCGCCTCTGGATCGACTGAGCAGGGGTCATCCGTATGAAGACCACGTTCGACATTCCCGAGGAACTGCTGGTGGAGGCCAAGAAGCTCGCGGCCGAGCTCCGCCGCCCGCTGCGGGCGCTCGTGACGGAAGGCCTCCGTGCGCAGCTCGCCTCCGCAGGCGGGCGGAAGGCGCCCGTGGCGAAGCGCCGGTTCCGGCCGCGGATTCGCTGGGCGACGGTGACGGTGAGCGGTGCGCTGGCGCCGGGTCTCGACGTGGCAAACCGGGAACACATGCACGAGTGGCTCCGACAGAACCCGTGATCGCGGTCGACACGACCCTGCTGGTCTATGCCCACCGCAGCAGCCTGCCCGAGCATCGGCGCGCGCGACGCGCCCTCGAGATGGCGAGCGCGGACCCCCGGGGCTGGGGCATCGCGCTCGCGAGCGTCGGCGAGTTCTGGAGCGTGGTCACGCATCGTGCGGCCCCGCGTCCCTCGACGGCCCGGGAGGCAAGCCGGTTCCTCGACGCCCTGGGGACCGGCGCGGCCATGCAGGTCTGGGCGCCCGGGACGGGGTTCGCGACGCGGCTTCTTCAGCTCGCGTCGGATCTGGACGTTGCCGGCGCACGGGTGTTCGACCTGCAGATCGCGCTCACCGCCTTCGAGCACGGTGCGTCGGAGCTCTGGACGCACGATCAGGGATTCACGCGCGTCCCCGGCTTGCGACTCGTCGATCCGCTCGCCTGAGTCCGATCTGCAGCGGGCTTCCGACCGGTGGCTCGAGAGGCCGTTGCCCTGGCTAGTTTGCCCCGCCGCGCACGGCGCGGACGAGCTTCGAATCGGTCTTGGGCGGCGCGAGCATGGCCCCGGTGAGAAAGCGGACCGCCCACGCGTTGTCCGGGTCCCCTTCGACCGTGGTGGAGGTCCAATAGTCGCCGCTGCTCATGCAGCTGCAGGTCAGCACGGTACAGCCGCCCGTGCAGCCCGTGCGGAACGGAGCCGAGATCGCCGGAGAGCCAACGCCGAAGTCGATCAGGGTGGCGAGCTCCGCGCTGTTCGGCAGGCGCCAGTCGTCGAAGCCCGCGAAGGACATCGCGTTGAGGCTGTCGATCCTCTCGAGGGCTTCCTGCCAAGTGTACACGTTGTTCCTGTCGTGGATCGTGCCGTCGTCGGACAGCTTCTCCCACGTGAGGCCGGCGCGCTTGTCGCGGATCGTGCCGTTGCCCTCGTCGGCATAGTTCCGCCGCTCGCCGCGCTTCAGCTCGCCGTCCTGGCCGGTTCCCGCGCACGGGATCTCCGCTCCCGCGGCGTCGAAGCAGGTGGTCTGCCCGGTGCGGATCGGGCGGCTGCGCGGGCCGGCCTCCGCGTCGAGCGTCGCGAACGGCAGCAGGAAGGCGATGCCGAGCAGCGCGCGGCGGCGGAACTGCATCGCGAATCCTCCCCGGGGGGCGCGCGGGCTCGGCGTGGCGGGGTGTCGGGTCGCGAGTCGCATCACATGCCCCCCCCGGCGACGGTGCCACCGCGCACGGCGCGCACGTTGAGACTGAAGCTCGTCTTGCTCGCGGCATAGGAGTAACCGGTCTGGAAATCGAAAACCCACGCTCCCGACGGCGACAGCGCATACGTAGTCGAGGCCCAGAAGTTCGCCGACGCGTTGCCCTTGCAGGAGCACGTGAGGACGGTGCAGGCCGGGGCGCAGCCGGTGTCGAAGGCGGCGGCGAGCGCCGGCTCGGTGCCGCCGTGGAAGAGCAGCGTCATCAGCTCGGCTGCGTTCGGTACTCGCCAGTCGTCGAAGCCGGCGAAGCTCGTCGCGTTGAGGGTATCGATCCTCTCGAATGCCTGCTCCCAGGTGTACTGGTTGTCCTTGTCGTGGATCGAGCCGTCGTCCGACAGCTTCTCCCACGTGAGCCCCGCCCGCTTGTCGCGCAGCGTGCCGTTGCCCTCGTCGGCGTAGCTGCGCGGCTCGCCGCGCTGCAGGTCGCCGTCCTGACCCGTGAGGACGCACGGGATCAGCGTTCCCGTCGTGTCGTAGCAGGTGGTCTGGCCGGTGCGGATCGGTCGGCTGCGCGGACCGGCCTCGGCGTCGATGACCGACAGCGGCAGGATCCAGCAGGCGAGGGCGAGGCCCAGCTGATGGCGTCCCACAAATCGGCGCTAAACACAGCGCGCGGCCTCTGGTAGACGCGATGCGTGGCGGGGGTGGTGGAGGCGTGCGGGCCAGCGTTTTCGCCCGCACTGCTGCGAAACACCCGGGCCCGGATCGAGGAAGACGGTGAGCTGACGCGCACGCAGCTGTCGCGTGAGGCGTGCGAGTGGATGGACTGGCGCGCACCGAGCGGCAAGCTGCGGGAGATGACGTGTCGTCTGGCGTTGCTCGAGCTCGAGCAGCGTGGGGAGCTGGCGCTTCCTGCGCGACGTTCGTGCGTGCGCAGCCGCATGCCAGCACGACGCAGCGAGAGCAGCGGCGGCGGGAAGGTGGCCTGTGAGCTGACGGATCTAGGCGAGCTCGATCTGGTGCAGGTGTGTGCGGCAGAGGACCGAGAGCTTTCACGCGAGTGGAACGAGCTGATCGCGAGCCACCACTACCTGGGCTACACGCCCTTGGTCGGGGCACAGAAGCGCTACTTGATCGCGAGCGAGCGCCACGGGGTTCTGGGAGCGCTGGGCTTCAGCGCCGCGGCGTGGCGGATCGCGGCGCGCGATCAGTGGATTACGTGGAGCGATGAAGTCCGCAGCGAGCGGCTACACCTCGTGGTGTGCAACTCGCGTTTCCTGATCCTGCCGTGGGTGCGCGTGCGCAACCTGGCGTCGCGAGTGCTGGGCCTTGCGGCGCGTCGACTGCCCAGGGACTGGAAGGCGAGTTACGGCTACGAGCCGGTGCTGCTGGAGAGCTTCGTCGAGGAGGGGCGGTTCTCGGGCATCAGCTATCGGGCCGCGAACTGGATCGAGCTGGGCCGGACGAGCGGGCGAGGCCGCCAGGACCGCAAGCACGCATGCCAGGGCACGGCAAAGAAGGTGTTCGCGTATCCGCTGTGCGGGCGGTGGCGCGAGAAGCTGGGCGTCGTGGCGCAAGAGGACTCGCGAGACTGGGCGGAGCGGGAGCTGGGCGGGGTGCGGCTCGGGGATCCGCGGCTGGCGCGACGCTTTGTGTCGATCGCGCGGGATTTCTACAGTCGCCCGCAGGCGAACATCCCGCAGGCGTGTAACGGGGATCGGGCGAAGACGAAGGCGGTGTATCGTTTCTTGGACAACCCAGGGGTGACGCTGGCCAAGCTGCTCGAGCCGCACCAGAGACAGACGCTGGAGCGGATGGCCGAGCACGGAGTGGTCTTGGCGGTGCAGGACAGCACGTCGCTCAACTACACCGCGCACGCGTGGATCATGAACGGCCTGGGGCCGATCGGCAGGAAAGACGGCGGCGGTCTGGGTGTGATCGTG
>Ga0172363_10002149_pt1 | contig 15941 bp, 13 predicted proteins | sample LakKivs2_kivu2a2_FD_114541 | JGI IMG/M metagenome (GOLD analysis project Ga0172363, IMG submission 114541) | Sediment microbial communities from Lake Kivu, Rwanda - Sediment s2_kivu2a2 | ecosystem: Environmental > Aquatic > Freshwater > Lake > Sediment | place: Rwanda: Western Province, Lake... | reverse complement strand
CTTCTTCCCGATAATCAGACCCGATTGGCTTCCATGGGCGTCGAGGATGATGCTTTCCCCGTCGTCGAAGGCGCTGACTTCTGCGTCCACGTTCATCTTTTCCAGGATCTCCCGCAGCACCTTCGCCGCCTCCTCGCGTTTGTCCGCCAATCTGCTTCGCTCGCTCATCGTCTCTCCCCGCCTAAATGATGAAAGTGGCGATCGGCACGGGCAGGGCCGGCGGCCCCTCACCTTCTCTGCCTGCCTCCATTGCCCCTGATGACCCTTGCTCAGAAACCCCAAACCCTTCTCCCAACCCATTCGCTTCCTTGCCCCCAGATCCTCCCGACTTCCGCGAAAGCACGACTCTTTCCGACCACCTGCCGCTCCTTGCCTTGCGCCTCTTCTCTTTCTTGCCACCCCCGCTCTTGCGCAGCTTGCCAGCTCGACGGCGCCCCTGCTTGCGCGGGCCCGCCTTCTTCTTTTCTGACTTCACCGCTTTTCTTCTGCCAGCCACGTGGGACAAAACCCTACCTTTCCTTGCCCAAGCTTGTCAACATAACCCTCCTGTCTCCCTTCATCGTTTTTCCTTTTCGTTGCGCCATCCTCCTCGCTACACTTCTGTATATCGCCTCAGGAGTCGATGTTCATCCTGTAACTTCCGTTTGACTCAGCTTCATTTCTGAGGTAGAGTACCCGCGCCTCGCTTTCCGAGGCGAATCCTCTACGACTGACAGGAGAGCACCTTGATGGAGCCCACTTTCCGCGTTGGTGATTTGGCAGTGTATCCGGCGCACGGCGTGGCCCAGATCACCGGCATCGAAACCCGCGAGATCTCGTCGAGCAAGCACACCTTCTACATCCTCAAGATCTTGGACAATGGGATGAAAATCATGATCCCGACCAAGAACGCCGGGGCCGTGGGTCTGCGCGAGCTCATCCGTGCCGACGAGGTTGACGAGGTCTTCGAGATCCTGAAGAGCCGCGAGATCTCGGTGGAAGGGCAGACCTGGAACCGCCGTTATCGCGAGTATATGGAGAAGATCAAGACCGGTTCGGTCTTTGAGATTGCCGAGGTCCTTCGCGATCTTCAGCGCCTCAAGGGCGACAAGGAGCTTTCCTTCGGCGAACGCAAGATGCTCGACACCGCCCGCACCCTCCTGGTCAAGGAGATCGCGGTGGCCACCAAGTCGAACGAAGGCAAGATCGAAGAGAAGTTGAACCGCATCTTCGCCTGCTAGCCAGCGCATCCGCACGAGCCCCGCGGCCCCGCGGCCCCGCGGCCAACCCCGCGGGGCTTCGCATTTGTCCCCGCCGGCGCCACGCCCGCCAGGAAGGCTACACGTCCAGGTTGCGCACGTTGAGCGCGTTCTCGGCGATGAATTCCCGGCGCGGCTCCACCAGATCCCCCATCAAGGTCGAAAACAGCCGATCCGCCTCGAACCCGTCCTCGACCCGCACCTGCAGAAGCGTCCTTCTGCCCGGGTCCATGGTGGTCTCCCAGAGCTGTTCCGGGCTCATCTCGCCCAGGCCCTTGTAGCGCTGAATCTGCAGGCCTTTCTTGCCCAGCTCGCTGATCCGTTCCGCCAGATCCTCGACCCGGTCGAATTCCACCCCGTCCGAGCCGGCCTCCAGCCGATAGGGGGCCTTGCCCAGGATGGACAGCTCGCCATGGAGCGCGCTCAGATCCGCGAATTCGGGCGAATCCAGGAAGGGATAGTCGATCACCGTGGCCCGCCTTATCCCCGCCGGACGAACCGGCGCCTCGATCTTGTAGCCGCCGTGCTCGCTGTCGGGGGCCAGGCGCAGCACCACGTCCTTGAGCTCCGGTGCGTAGGCCTCGAAGTACTCCTCCAGGCGCGCCAGGGCCTTGGCCAAGAGCTTGGGCTCCTTGAGGTCGGCCTTCGAAAGCCTGGCCGCCTTGATGATGGCATCCACCAAGCGGGCGTCGAAGCGCCGGTCCACAGCCCTCAGCAGCCGCCGGTAGCGGCCCGCCTGCCGCGCGAGCTGGCGCAGCTTCTCACCCCCGACGGCCGCGGCGCCGCTGCTCGGACGCAAGACCAGGTTCTCGGTCGCGCTCTCAAGCAGGAACTCCTCCAGGGCCTGCTCGTTCTTGAGGTAGATCTCGCGCTTGCCCTTCTTGACCCGGTAGAGCGGCGGCTGGGCGATGTACAAGTAGCCGCGTTCCACGATCTCGGGGAAGTGCCGGTAGAAGAAGGTGAGGAGCAACGTCCGGATGTGGCTGCCGTCGACGTCCGCGTCGGTCATCACGATCACCCGGTGGTAGCGGATCTTGTCGATCTCCTTCTCCTTCTCCACCCCGCAGCCAAGGGCCGTGATGAGGGTGACGATCTCCTGCGACGAGAGCATCTTGTCGAGACGCGCCTTCTCGACGTTCAGGATCTTCCCCCGCAGGGGCAGGATGGCTTGATCCTTGCGGTTGCGACCTTGCTTGGCCGAGCCGCCGGCGCTGTCGCCCTCGACGATATAGAGCTCGGAGAGGGCGGGATCCCGCTCTTGGCAGTCCGCCAGCTTGCCGGGCAGGGAGGACACGTCGAGCGCGCCCTTGCGCTGCACGAGCTCACGCGCCTTGCGCGCCGCGTCGCGCGCGCGCGCGGCCAGCACGGCTTTCTCGATCACCAGCTTGGCCTCGCGCGGATGCTCCTCAAGGTAACGTCCCAGCCGTTCGTTGACGATGCGCTCGACGATGCCCTTGACCTCGGACGAGACCAGCTTGTCCTTGGGCTGGTTGCTGAACTTGGGATCCGGATGCTTGACCGACACGACCGCGGTGAGCCCCTCGGTGATGTCGTCGCCGCCCAGGCCGTTCTTGAGATCCTTGAGCAAACCTGCCGCCTGCGCGTAGGCGTTCACCGTGCGGGTGAGTGCGGCCCGGAAGCCGGTCAGGTGCGTGCCCCCGTCCTTGTTCTTGATGTTGTTCGTGAAACAGAAGATCAAGTCCTGGTACGAGTCGTTCCATTGCAGCGCGATCTCGACCATGGTCCCATCCTGCTCGCCTTCGACCAGGATGGGCTTGTCGTGGATGGCCACCTTGGTGGCGTTCAGATCGGCCACGAACTGCGCCAGACCGCCGGCGAACTCGAACGCATGCGACTTGCCGCTGCGCTCGTCTTCAAGGGTGATTGTAAGGCCCCGGTTGAGGTAGCCGAGCTCGCGCAGGCGCTGTGACAGAACCTCGAAGCTGAACTCGCTTATGCCCTTGAACACCATCTTGTCGGGCTTGAACGTGATCTTCGTTCCGCTCTTCTCGGAAACCCCGATCTCCTCGAGACCGGTGACGGGATCCCCGCGCTGGTATTCCTGGTGGTAGACCTTGCCGTCGCGCTTGATTTCGAGCTTAAGCCACTCGGACAGGGCGTTGACGACGGAAACCCCAACCCCATGCAGGCCGCCCGACACCTTGTAGTTCGAGTGGTCGAACTTGCCCCCGGCGTGAAGCACGGTCATCACGATCTCGGCCGTGGGCCGCTTCTCGGTCGGGTGCTCACCCACCGGGATGCCGCGCCCGTTGTCTTCCACCGTGACCGAGTCGTCGAAATGCACCTGCACGTCGATGCGGTTGCAGAACCCGGCCAGGGCCTCGTCGACCGAGTTGTCGACCACCTCGTACACCATGTGGTGCAGCCCGCTGCCGTCATCGGTGTCGCCGATGTACATGCCCGGCCGCATGCGTACCGCAGCGAGCCCCTTGAGAACCTGGATGCTCTCCTCGTTGTACTCCTTGGACGCCCTGGACAGCTCCTGATCCAGTGCGCTATCCGCATCCGTAGCCATGTAAAAACCCTAGGATTTTCAGTGACATAGCATCATTCCCATGGGGAGTAAAGCAAAACCGTCTGCCCCTAAACGCATCTCGTCAAGCGGCCTTGCGACAAGACCCAGTCGACTCGCCCGGGCAGCTCGGGCAAGTGCTCGCGTTCGGTCACGGTGAGGAGAGTCTGGCACGCCATCGCGGAGATGGTTTCGAAAAGTCGCGCCCGCCGCTCGCGGTCGAGCTCGCTCGCGACATCGTCGAGAAGCAGAAGTGGCATCTCTTGATTGCGCTCCCCCACCAGGCGCAGCTCGGCGATCTTGAGCGCCAACACGAGCGAGCGAAGCTGCCCCTGGGATCCGTGCTGGCGCGCCAGGTGCTCGCCCAAGAAGAGGTCGATGTCGTCGGTGTGCGGGCCGAAGCCGGTGAAACCCCTGCGCTCGTCGCTTGCCCTCTCTTCCTCGAGGCCGGCTCTGAGCGCCGCCTCCGCCTCGGCTTCGCTCGTCGCCGCCTCGACCCGTGGATGGCTGCGGTAGCAAAGAGCGGCGGCCGGACCGCCGTGGATCTCGGCGAAGACAGGCGCGAAGTTCTGGGCAAGACCGGCCGCGATTTCTCTCCGCCGCATCACCACGCGCGCTCCAGCTCGGGCCACGGACTCGTCGTAGCTTTCGAGCAACTCGCGGCCGTATCCCCCACGACGCAAGAGCCCGTTTCGGCTCTTGAGCGCCCGTTCGAAGTCGACGGCCTCGCGCAAGTAGGTGCGATACACCGCGAATACGCAGCGATCGAGGGCGCGACGCCTTTCCGCGGCCGGCGCCTTCGCCAGGCGAAGATCATCGGGGCCGAACACCACCGCCGCGGCTCCGTCCAAGGCCCGCGCATCTCGGCGTACGCTCTTGCCGTCGAGGGTGGTCGTCTTCCTGCCTGTAACGAGGTGGACGCACAGGCTTCTTTCGAGTCCGCGCAGCTCGACCCGGGCTTCGATCTCCGCGCTCCCTTGGCCCCAGCGAATCACCTCGGCGCTGCTGCTGCTGCGAAAGGAACGGAAGCTGACCGCGAAGTATGCCGCCTCGAGGAGGTTGCTCTTGCCCTGGCCGTTCGCGCCCGAAAACACGGTCGCGCGGCCGCCCAAAGCGAGGCTCACCTCTTCCAGGTTGCGCCAGTCGCGAAGCCGCAGATTCTTGAGTAGCAACGTCCGGAGGTTTCGCGCTAGAGGCGCATGGGCATGATCACACCGAGGTAGTCTCGCCCGTCGCAAGGCTTGAGGAGGGCCGGATCGAGATCCCCGCCGAGTTCGACGCACACGTCCTTGCTGGCCATCTCCGCAAGAAAATCGATGAAGTATCGAGCGTTGAAGCCGACCTGAAGCGCCGGGCCTTTGTACTCCACGTCGATCCGATCTCGGGCGTTTCCCAGATCCGGGTTGTCGGCTTCGATCGACAGCTTGCCCTTTTCGATGCTCAGGCGAATCCCCCAGGTCTTGTCCGATGCGATGATCGAGACACGGCGAAGCGCATCGAGGAAGGCGTCCCTGGCCACGATGACTTTCTTCTCGTTGTCTTTGGGAATGACCTGATCGTAGGCAGGAAACTGTCCCTCGCTAAGTTTCACGGACAGCATCATGTCCTCGGATTTGAGGACAAACAACCCTTGATCTACCCCGATATCACACGATCCTTCCTTGCCCTCCAAGGCACGCCGGATCTCGGAGATACCTTTGCGCGGTACAAGAACCCCTGCGGGCACCTTGGGCCCACCCGGCATTTCGCACGATACCTTGGACAAGCGATGGCCGTCGGTCGACACCATGGTGGTCCTCTCCCCGTCGCTCTCGAAAAGCACGCTCGCCAGGTGCGGCCGCGTATCGTCCTGCGAGACCGAGACGATCGTCTTGGCGATCATGTCGCTCAGCACCGCGGCCTCCACCTTGCCGCAAGGTATCTCTTCCACACTCGCCAACCTCGGGAAGTCACGGTCGCTCATTCCCACCACCTTGAACTCGCTCGGTCCGCTCTCGAGGCAGAGCCAGTTCTGCTCCGTCCTCTGCAGATGGACATCGTCGCCGGCCATGCCCTTCACGATTTCATAGAGCTGACGCGCACCCACCGTGATACCGCCTTCCTCGGAGACATCGGCCTTGGCGCTTACCGTCATCGTCACCTTGAGATCCGTCGCCGCAAAAAGAACCCGGTCCTTGGCCACCGTGCGTAGGAGCACGTTGGCCAAGATGGGAATGGTGCTTTTGCGATCCGCTATACCGTGGGTCAGGTAGAGCCCACGAAGGATCTCATTCTTCGCAATACGCAGATTCATCGCTTCCCCTTGATCCAGTGGTCATCTCACAGCCTCTTCGAATGTATAAGCTTTTGATCTAGTTTGGGAGAAGTATTAGGGGGTGTGGATTTGTGGACAAGCTGCAACCTCGACGGACCCTTTTGGCAAGGGGGTGGGCAGAACGTGATGTCTGGTGGGTGATGGAATGGGGAAAAGTAATGGGTGGGGGTTATCACGTCGTTGCCCACAGGTCTCGGGCGAGGTAGTGCACAGGCACCGACGATGGCGGTGGAGGTCCAAGGTCAAGGGTCCGCGAAGGCGCGTCAGGACCCGAGCAGGGATTAACGTGCCGAGATGGCCGTCGAGGCGCCCGGCTGGCGAGGCGCGAGGAGGAGGAATACTGGACGTATTGCGACGACGAGCAACGACGCCAGCCGGGATGGATCGGCCGTCCAAATTCGCACAGATACCTTCGAGCGGGTCCTTAGCCAAGGGGGTACGGCGAGAAGCGGACGGGCTAGCGCTGACGCAGACGGGTGGTCAGGGTGGAGATCACGCTGCGGAGGCTGGAATCGTCGGCCATCTTCTTCTCGATCTTGCGAACCGCGCTGATTACGGTGGAATGATCCTTGCCACCGAAGCGGTTGCCGATTTCCGGGAAGCTCATCGAGGTGAGATGACGGGAGAGGTACATGGCGATCATACGCGGATGTGCGACGGCGCGGTGCCTTTTGGGACCCTTGAGGTCGTGAAGCTTGACCTCGAAATAGGAAGCCACCTCACGCTGGATGGATTCCACGCTGAGGCCCGCGGGTCCCGCCGAGGCCATCGACTTCAGGATCTCCTCGGCGAGCTCTTTGGTGATGGTGCAGCCGGCGAGGGAGGCCCGGGCGGAGAGCTGGAGAAGCGCTCCTTCCAGCTCGCGTACGTTGGAGCGGATGTAGGTGGCGACCGTCAGGGCGACGTCGTCGCTCAGGTCGATGTGGTCGAGTTCGGCCTTGCGCTTGAGAATGGCGACCCGGGTTTCCAGATCGGGATGCCCGATCTCGGTGATGAGGCCCCAGGTGAAGCGGCTGCGCAGCCGCTCTTCCAGGCCTGGCAGCTCTGCCGGCAACTTGTCGCAGGTCAGAACGATCTGCTTGTGCGCGTGATGGAGGGCGTTGAAGGTGTGAAAGAACTCGTCCTGGGAGCTGTCCTTGCCGGAGAGGAACTGGACGTCGTCCACCAAGAGGACATCCGGGAACTCGCGATAGCGCTGGCGGAATTCCTCCATGGGGTTCACCGGGTTGGCATGGCCGGATCCGGACTGCCGCCGCTGGCTGAGCATCGATCCGATGAAGTTCGACACGAACTGCTCGCAGGTCACGACCGTGATGTTCCATTCCGGATGCTGGCGATGGATTTCGTGACCGATGGCGTGAAGGAGGTGGGTCTTGCCCAGGCCGACGCCGCCGTAGACGAACAGGGGGTTGTACTTGGAGGCGGGTGCATCCGCGACCATCCGAGCGGCAGCATGGGCGAACTGGTTGGTCTGGCCGACGACGAAGCGGTCGAAGTCGTAGCGGCTATCGAGGCCCTTGGGCGTGGACGGCGGAGTTTCCACCCAACCAGATGGCAAGGACTCGGGCGCAGCAGCAGGGTCTTTCTTGGGGAGTTTCTCTTCCAGCACTTCGAAATCCACGGAGATGGTTGTGTTGGTACGAGACTCGAGGTCAGAGATAATCGCAGGCAGGTAGTGGTCCTCGAACCACTCTTTCTGGTAACGGTTGGCCGCGCGCAGGCGGATTCGACTACCTTCGAAGCCCACCAGGGCGATGGGACGCAGCCACTGGTCCCGCTGCGTCTGATTGACTCGCTCTTCGACGGATCGGAGGGCCTCACCCCAGAGTGCTAGCATTTGATATCCACAACAGACACGTTGACAAACATGCAGTGATTATCAGAGGTTGAACTCGTGAATTCGCATTTTGCCAACAGGAACCCCCTACACGCCTGGTCGGCCGTCTACCCGTGCGGTCAGGCCGGCAGGCGCTGTCAGCGGGGCCATTTACTATCAGCGCTTCGCCGGGCCGGCAAGGCGAAAAATGATCTTTTCATGGAGACGACGGAGATCTGCGGGGATACCCGAGCCGGAAGCGCCCCGCAGCCGGTCCAAGCCTCGGGGCATCGGCCATCTTGCTTCTCCAACTGACCGGGATCGTTGGCAAAACCAAATGCCATCGGGCAGGAAGTTCCGCTTGCCCCAGAAACCACCGAGGCGCCCTATCACCAGCTTCGCTAGCGTCCATGTCATGGGCGCTAGAGCGTTTTCGCAACAAGAACGTGACAATTCTCCGACGGAGGAGTTGCGGAGGCCGACGCGCGCTGGCTGCGATGTCGTCGGGCAGGAGCTGTTCGCAGGTGTTCATCTCGCTTGCAGCGACGGGGAAGCCGGGTGCACGCACGGGTTTCTCGACGGTGGATGTTCGACCGAAAGCAGATCAAGCGACGCGAAGAAGGCAAACGCGGGCTCATCTCGCGGTGATGATCCTCGTCGGCTCGCTCGAGCCCGGTCGTTGACAGCGCCTAGCCGGAATGCTAGTTCTCCCTGCCCACACCGGGAAGTACCGGTGCGCGGGGGGATCGTATGGGCTCTGCCCTTGCGGACTCACCGTGGGACATCGAAAGAGCCCTCCCAGGCCTCTTTCTTGAGGAGGATGAAGTGAAGAGGACGTACCAGCCGCACCGAAGAAGCCGGAAACGCACGCACGGTTTCCGCAAGCGCATGAGCACCCCTGCGGGTCGCGAGGTGCTCAAGCGCCGCCGCCGCAAGGGGCGCAAGAAGCTCTCCGTCGATGTCTCGAAGAAATAGGGTGTGGTGTCCGTCCGGGGCCTTTCCCAAGGGCTTCCTCGCCGCGAGCGTCTGCGCAAACGGTCAGGTTACCTGACGGTGCAAGCGAGAGGTCAGCGAAGTGGCGGGCGAGCCTTGGTCGTGTATGCCTTGCCGCAGCCGGCGGGACCAACCGGTCGAGTCTCGCGACTCGGGGTCACCGTGAACAGGAAGGTCGGCAGGGCGGTCCTCCGCAACCGAGTCAAGCGCTGGGTTCGGGAAAGCTACCGGCGCATGCCGGACGTCAAGCTCCGCGGCACGGACTTCGTGGTCATCGCCAAGCCGAGCGCGGCGACCAGCAGCTACCGGAGTATTCGTGAGGAACTCGCCCGTCTCTTCCGCGGGGTGGCAAAAGCATGAGCCCGAAGCCTTGGTTTGCGGGTGAAGCCGTGGATTCCCTCCCGCTTCGGCGCTCTGCCGGCGCGGCGCTGGTGGCACTCCTGCGCATCTATCGCGTGACCGTCTCTCCTGCCCTGGGGCCCGCCTGCCGCTTTGAGCCCACCTGCTCGGTCTACGCCGAAGAAGCGATCCGGCGTTTCGGCGCGGTGAGAGGCAGCTACCTGGCTTTGCGCCGGATCTTGCGCTGCCACCCTTTTTCCACGGGCGGCTTGGATCCCGTTCCTCCGCACGTCCGGACCGCCTCGCGCCACGGAGCATAGATGGACAAGCGGTTGCTTCTTGCGGTGGTCCTGTCGATGGGGATCCTGTTTTTGTGGTGGAAGGTCTTTCCCCCGGCCCCGCCGGCCCCGCCGGCCCCGCCCTCCCCACCGAGCCCCACGCAATCCGCACCCGCCCCCGCCGGCGAGGCCAAGGCGGCTGCCCCGGCCGCTGCCGCGCCGGCTGCCGCCCAAGTCCCCGCGTCCCCGGCCGAGCGCTCGGCCGAGGAGATCGTCACGCTCGAATCCCCGGAGGCCGCCTACGCGTTTTCCTCGTGGGGCGCATCTTTGCGCGAGATAAGGCTCAAGGATCCGCAGTTCTTGCGCGATCGCAAGCGGCCCGACTCCGGCATGCAGATCGTCTCGACTCCGGGCGAAGACCGCGCGCCTCTACGCACCACCTTCGCCAAGGCTGATTTCGCCTGGCCGGAGCGCATCCCGTGGGCCGTCACGCGCCCGTCCGCGGACAGCGTGGTCTTCCGTGCCGAAACCGATGCGGTGGTGGTGGAGAAGCGCTTCGCGCTCGAGCCAAAGCGCTACCGCCTTTCCTTCTCCCTCCGTGTGGAGAACAAGAGCAACAAGTCCTTGGATCACGGTCTCGTCGTGTACCTGGCTTCTGCCCAGGATCCGGAGAAGAAGGGCGGCAGCTTCTTCGATTACGCGTCGGCGAACCTGGCCGAGATGGTGTGCTACGTGGGGGACAAAGCCAAACGCTCGACGGTGGAATCGCTGGAGAAGGAACCGCAGGGTTTCTTGGGAGGGGTGCGCTGGGCGGCCGCGGGCGACAAGTACTTCACCGTCGCGGCCGTGCCCTTTCCGGAAACCCCGCCCCGCGACCGGGGCTGCAAGCAACGCGGACTCGATGCCGGCACGGCCGAGGTGGAGCTCTCCTTCTCGACCCGCACCGTGGCCCCGGGCGAGAAGACCGAGTATCCCTTCGTGATCTTCGCGGGCCCCAAGCACACGAGCGACCTCGAGACCGTCCGGCCGGGCGGCGAGGACGCCAGGCTGGCCGACGTCGTGGACGTGACCTTCGCGGTCCTGTCGCGGCCCATGCTGGCGCTGCTCAAGCAGTTCCATCGCCTCACCGGCAACTGGGGCATCGCCATCATCCTGCTCACCATCGTGGTTCGTCTGGTCACGTTCTATCCCACGCACCGGACCCTGGTGTCGGCCAAGAAGATGCAAGGCCTGTCCGACAAGATCGCGGCCTTGCGCAAGAAGCACGAGCACGACAAGCAGAAGCTCGGCGCCGAGACCATGAACCTCTACAAGGCGCATGGCGTGAACCCCTTCGGCGGTTGCTTGCCCAGCCTCATCCAGATGCCCATCTGGATCGCGCTGTTTTCCACCCTCAACTACGCGGTCGAGCTCTACCGCTCGTCCTTCTTCTGGTACATCACGGATCTCTCGGCCAAGGATCCCTACTACCTGGCGCCGCTGCTCATGGGCTCGGTGATGTTCTTGCAGATGCGCATGTCCCCGGCAGGCACGGATCCACAGCAGCAGAAGATGATGGCCATCATGATGCCGGTGATGTTCACCGGCTTCTCGCTCTTCCTGCCGGCCGGGTTGTCGATCTACACCCTGACCAGCTACCTCATCGGGATTCTGCAGCAGATCTACGTGAACCGGCTGTACCGCGTTCCACCCCGGCCGGTGGTGCCCGCGACGAAGGCGTAGGGGAAGCCACGGCGGTGGTCGCATGCGCATTCGCCAGCATGTCAATCCGCTTCGCGCCGACTATCTCCACATCGGCGTGAAACCCATGCGCCTGCCCGCGGGGCGGCCGGTCGAGGTCGAGCTCGGCTCCGCGGAGGCGTATTTTCTGATGGAGCGGGCCGCGGCAGACCCCGGGCGGACCTACGTCGGGGTGGAGCTTCGGCGCGACATGGTGGCTCTCGCCAACCGGGAGAGCCAGAAGCGCGGCCTGGCGCAGGTGTCGAGCGTGTTTGCCAACATCTCGGTGGATCTGCCCCGGCTCTTTGCGCCCGCGAGCATCAGTCGTTTCTTCATCAACTTCCCGGATCCGTGGTTCAAGCAGCGGCAGCGCAAGCGGCGCGTGGTGGGGGAGGAGCTGGTCGACCAGTTATGCGACCTGCTCGTGCCCGAGGGCGAAATCCACGTGGCCACGGACATCTTCGATATCGCGCTCGATGCCATGGCCGCGCTCGAACGAGAGAAGCCGCGGCGCTTCGCCAACCTGCACGCGCCCTGGAGCTTCCTGCCCAAGAGCCGCTTTGCCGCCCGCTCCTGGCGCGAGCGCCACTGCGAGGAGGAAGGCATCCGCATCTGGCGGCTCGGCTATCGGCGCACGGCCTAGCGCACCGAACGGTTTGACTCCCGTCGTGGAATCAATCATTTGCGTCGCGTCCCAACCTAGAGCGCCGAACGGTTTGACTCCCGTCGCGAAATCAATCGTTTGCGTCGCGTCCCTGCGTTGCTCGTCGTCGGAATACGTCGAGTATTCCTCCTCCTCGCGCCTTGGGCCGCTCGCAACTGCTTGATTTCACTCGGTCCGTCAAACCGTTCGGCGCTCTAGAACGTGCCGCCGAGGCTCAGATATGGCCAGGGAATGACGCCCCACTTGCCGGGATCCTTGCTCGAAAAGCCGAGCCCGGGGCCGAAAATACCCAGGGTACCGACCCGGAACTGGAAGCCTCCCTTGGCTGGCTGAATTCGATAGCCGATGGAGAAAGTGCCGTACCCGGCTACTCCGGAACCCTTGGTGCTGATTCCTACCCCATCGCTGGCGGCGCTTGCGTGGATCAACGTGGCGCCTGCCGCCAACTCCAAGGCATGGGTCTTGTTCTCCGAGGCCACGCCGAGATAGCTCACGGCAAATGGGAACATGTAGAACTTCGCCGAGGCCGAGCTGTCTCCTGCGGCGGCTTCGAATGACAGGTAGCTGAGTCCCACGCGCACGCCCAAATCATCAATAACCATGCGCTCGTAGTTGATTGAATACAGCAGAGCATTGCCCAGGCCCTCGACCCAGATGGAGTTGCGCGCGCTTCGCACGTCCTGGCTGTCGTTGTAGTCGCGGGAAGGCGGCGTCCTTCCGGCCATCTGGGCGTTGCCGTCCATGGTTGCGTCGGTGGTGGTTGCCTCCGGACCTGCTGCCGGCTCCGCTTCCTGCGCCTGCGCGCTGGCGCCAAGAGCGAGTATGCATGCCATAGGGATGGCTTTGGTGATCTGAATCATGTTCGACTCCTTCTTGTGTTTCGCTATGCACATCGGCCCGGGCTATGCCGCATCCCGATGTGTCGACCTCGCATAGGGAACGATTCGGGCCGGCCCGTTGGACGAAAAGGGGAGCTGGCGGGGCCGTCGTTCTTGCCCTGGTCTGCTCTTGGCCAGGCGCGGCCGGCAATTTCGCTGACCGCCGCGCGGCTGTGCCGGAGAAGCGCCGAAGGACTCGACTTTTGCCCGTCCAAAAACAGGGTGTCGATCGTTTTCAAGTTGCACCCGGAACGATGGACGTGAAGGACCTTGAGGTAGAATACACGCATGCTGCGGCGAACTTCTGACCGGCGGCAAAGACCTGCTGCTCCGAGAATGCCGGCCGCCCTGCTGCAGATGCTCGTCGTTCTCGCCGTAGGGGCGTGCGAAACCGCCGTCCCGTACCGAGGAATCTGCCCTTGCGCGATCGGATACCAGTGCTGCAACGATCGCTGTGTCCCTCGATCTCAGGCGTGCCAAGGCTCTCTCGCAGACGGTTCGTCGCAATCCGAGCCCGACGCCGTCGCGGGCGCCAAGATGGATGATGCGGTTTCGGGCGGGGACGGGTCGGGTGAGGCCATTTTGAACGGCACCGGCGGAGCACTCGCCTCCAGCCCGGATTCGGCTCCTGCCGGGGACGCAATCTCGGGCGCAGAGGTTGACCCTGACGGAGTTGTGGTCTCGACCGGCGGGACGGGCTCGGGCGGCAGCGTGGATCTCGGCGGCGGCTTCGGGTCGGAGGGCAGCACCGGCCCCGGCAGCGATGGGAGCCTCGACGACAGCGCGAATCCAGACGACGGCTCGGGCTCAGGCGGTCAGCCGTACAGCAGCGGAGGCAGCGGCGCGGGTGGCGTCGCAGGAAGCGGCGGCGTCAGCGGCTCCGGAGGGACCTCGGCAGTTGTAACTGTCTCGCCCAGCCCTCAGACGGTCGCAGCGGGAGCGATCCACACCTGCACCATCCGCGCGGGCGGCACCGTCATGTGTTGGGGCGCGAACGACCGAGGGCAGCTCGGAGATGGGGCCGGCGCCCCCGACGCCGTATGTCGAACCACCCCCGTTGCAGTTCCGGGCCTCACCGGCGTGGTGTCTCTGAGCGCCGGGCTAGCCCACACCTGCGCCCTGCGTACCGACGCCACCGTCGTGTGTTGGGGCGACAACTACTACGGCCAGGTGGGCAACGACGGCAGCAGTGGCCAGTCGACGCCGACCGAGGTTGCGGGCCTGCCGCCCGTGACAGCCATACGCGCAGGACAGTCCCAAACCTGCGCTGTCACTGCGGGCGGGTCGGTCAAGTGCTGGGGATACAACGCCTCTGGCCAGCTCGGGGACGGCACCACTGTAACTCGCCGGTCGCCTGTGACGGTTGCCGGACTCAGGGATGCTTCGGACCTGAGCGTCGGGTCCAACCACGCGTGCGCGGTCGGCGGGGACGGCTCGGTGGTGTGTTGGGGGAGCAACAGTTGTGGCCAACTCGGCGACGGCACCTTCATTGACCGGCTGGCTGCCGGCGCGGTCTTGAATATCGATAGGGCCACGGCGGTAGGGGCAGGGGACCAAGAAACGTGTGCCGTGCTCGCCGGTGGGACGGTGAGCTGCTGGGGAAGAGGGGTGCGACAGCTAGAAGATGGAACCGTGACGGATAGCAACACGCCCGCACCGGTTGCCGGACTGACGGGCGTTACCAGGGTGAGCGACAGCTCATTCTACCGGTGCGCCCTCCTCGGCGAGGGCACGGTGAAATGCTGGGGGGCGAACTGGTATGGCCAGATCGGCATAGGGAGCGACAGCGGCTCGGAGAATACCCCGGTGGCGGTGCGAGGTCTGGCGGGTGTGACTTCGATGGTCGCCGGTGCAGGACACGCCTGTGCCGTGGTCGAGGGCGGCGGGGTCTATTGTTGGGGCAACAATTTGTGGGGGCAGCTCGGCAATCCTGCGGTCGCGAACAGAGCTCTGCCAGTTACGGTTCCCGGATTGACCGGTATTGTCTCCTTGGTTGCGGAAAGTGTGCGCACCTGCGCCTTGCTCACGGATGGTGCCGTCAAGTGCTGGGGGGACGATTCCCCAGGCCTTGTCACCGAGAATACCATGGGAATTCGTCTGGCCCCGACGCCTGTGTCCGGCCTGCCGCCTGGCGCAACCGCCCTAGGGATTGGCGAGTCGCATGCCTGCGCCCTTCTGCCGGGTGGCAAGGTGGCCTGTTGGGGGCTGAACTGGGTTGGGGAGCTTGGCAGCGGAGAGCTTGGCGACTCGTCTTCCACCCCCGTAGAGGTTCCTGGTTTGACCGGTGTTGCATCGCTGAGTGTCGGGCGTCGCCACACCTGCGTCCTTCTCGTTGACGGAAGCGCAATGTGCTGGGGCGACAACTGGTTTGGTCAGCTAGGCGATGGAACCGCAGGCGCTGCCGCGGGCAAGCCGACCCCGGTGGCGGTCGCTGGACTCGGAGGAATTGCCGCCCTAGGCGCGGGCGACCTGCACACCTGCGCTCTGCTCTCGGACGGCACTGCCAAGTGCTGGGGAGGCAATGGGTCCGGCCAGCTTGGCGACCTGACCACAGCGCAGCATCGCACGGCACCCGTGGCAGTGTCGGGGCTCACGGACGCCGTCGCTATCAGCGCGGGCGGGTCCCATACCTGTGCCTTGCTCAAGGACCGCACCATGAAGTGCTGGGGTTCGAATGCTGCGGGGAAACTCGGTAGCGGCGGTACCTCGGACCGATCGGGCCCAACCCTGGTGCAAAACCTCGCCGACATCACCGCCATCGCTGCTGGCGGCAGCCACACTTGCGCTCTGCTCGCAGGTGGCACGGTCAAGTGTTGGGGCCAAAACAACGGCGGGCAGGTCGGTGACGGGAGCTTCGGCCCATCCACATACAGAGCGACGCCGGTGGCGGTTGTGGGTCTTGCCGGCGTCTCGATGCTCACCGCTGGGGAGTACCATACGTGCGCCCTGCTCACCGACGGAACTGCCAGGTGCTGGGGCAGCAACGACTCAGGCCAGATCGGTGACGGCACAAGGACGCAGAGCCGCACTCCCCTGCCGGTGGTGTTCTAGAGCACCGAACGGTTTGACTCCCGTCGTGAAATCAATCATTTGCGTCGCGTCCCTTCGTTGCTCCTCGGTCAAATACCAACAGTATTCTCCCTCGTCGCGCCTCGGGCCGCTCGCAACT
>Ga0172363_10002148_pt1 | contig 15948 bp, 12 predicted proteins | sample LakKivs2_kivu2a2_FD_114541 | JGI IMG/M metagenome (GOLD analysis project Ga0172363, IMG submission 114541) | Sediment microbial communities from Lake Kivu, Rwanda - Sediment s2_kivu2a2 | ecosystem: Environmental > Aquatic > Freshwater > Lake > Sediment | place: Rwanda: Western Province, Lake... | reverse complement strand
TTATGGCCCGCGTCTGGTGGGAGTAAAGACGGACGTTCATAGCGTTGAGCACGCGGGCGATACCTAAAGGCAGGGGCTTATCCAGCTCACCGAAAGTCGGAGGCCGGGGGGCGAAAGCTTCCATGTGCACTATCTGGCCTTCCCTGGCGAGGTCCTGGCGCAGATTTTGGATGGCCAGAACTACCCTGGACATTGTTAACACTCAGTAGGCTGATGCGGAAACGTTTTCCGGGCCGAGGAGCTCCTTCAGCTTCGAGACCAGGCGCGAGCTGTTCTGCACCCAGAAACGCGTGGATGGTGCCAGGACTACTTTCTTGCCGTTAAGGGAGATGAATATGTTTACCGGGCACCTTCCGGGATAGGATTCGAGGATCTCCCTGAGCTTGAGCAGGGTGTCGAACTGGGCTCCTTTAGGGAGGGTAAGGTAGAGGAAAAAGTCCTTTGTGTCGATTTCCTTTTTCTGGGACTCGAGGTTCTCGCGTTCCAGGAATTTGACCAGTTTTGAGGCGTAAATTTTGGCTCGATCTTCCTCCAGAGCCAGCTTTCCCGAGACCACGATCACGCCCTCTTTGCTCAAGAGAGGCTGAAAATCCCTTAAGAGCTTGGTGAAGACGATCAGCTCCACAGAGGAGGTGAGGTCCTCAACCGTGAGGATCAAGACCTGTCCCCCGTTTTTGGACTGCACTGCCCGGCTTTTGGCGATTATTCCGCAGACTGTGACCATTTGCCCCTCTCCCAGCTCCATCAAGCTCTCAATGGGGGTGGCTCTGAAAGGGGCAAGGAGTTCCTGGTAGCGCACGAGGGGGTGCTCCGAGAAGTAGAAGCCTAAGACCTCCTTCTCCATGGCCAGCACCTCGGGCTCAGAGTAACCGCCCTCGTAAACTATTTCTTCCCTGACCACCGGCTCTTCCGTTCCAAAAAGGCTCGCTTGCTGCTTTCTGGAACTTCTCCTGACTGCTCCCAATAGCATATCCAGGCTGAAAAGCATTTCTGGCCTTGATTTTCCTGTAAAGTCAAAAGCTCCTGCCTTGATTAGGCTTTCTGCGGTCTTACGGTTTACGAGGTGAGAGGAGATACGGTTCATAAAATCCCCCAGCGATTGGAAGGGCCCTTTTTCCTTCCTATCCTCCACGATTACCTCCACCGCCCCTTCCCCCACGTTTTTGATAGCAGCCAGGCCAAATTTGATGGTGTTGTCGGGCCCTGGCTGGAACCCTTTCTCTCCCTCGTTAACGTTGGGGGGCAGGACTTTGATACCGGAGCGCCTGCACTCTTCCACATAAGCGCGGATCTTGTTCTCATCCCCGATTACTGAGGTCAGCAGGGCGGCCATGAACTCCAGAGGGTAATGTGCCTTGAGGTAAGCGGTGCGGTAAGCAAGCAGGCCGTAAGCGGTGGCGTGGGATTTGTTGAAGCCGTAGTGGGCAAAATCCTCCATAAAGTCAAAAATGCGGCTTGCTACATCGGAAGAGACTCCTTTTTCCTGCGAGCGAGAGATGAACAGGGGTTTTTGCTTGTCCATCGCCGCCTTGTCCTTTTTGGCCATCGCTCGCCTCAGGAGGTCAGCCTCGCTCAGGCTGTATCCGGCGAGAGTGGAGGCGATTTGCATCACCTGCTCCTGATAAACGATCGTGCCGTAAGTTTCCTTGAGTATTGGCTCGAGCTCAGGGTGAAGGTATTCAATGGGGATTTTTCTTTCCTTGCGCTTGATGAAGTCGTCAATCATAGGCATGGGTCCGGGGCGGAAAAGGGCCACGATAGCTATGATGTCCTCGATTCTGTTAGGCTTCAGATCTTTAAGAATCCTGCGCATGCCCGCGCTTTCCAGCTGAAAGACCCCCGAAGTCTCAGCCTTCTGGAGCAACCGGAAGGTTTTCTCGTCCTCCAAGAGTATGTTTCTCCAGTCTATCTCGTCCCCGCACCTTTCTTTGATCATATTTAGCGTTTCCTGGACCATGGTGAGCGTCTGCAACCCCAGGACATCCATTTTCAGGAGGCCAATTTTTTCAATCTCGTCTTTGGCGAACTGTGTGGTGATCGCCCCTTCTGTGCCCAGCATCAGGGGAACGTGGAGGGTAAGGGGTTCTGCGGAAATGACTACACCAGCAGCGTGGGTGGAAGCGTGTCGGGCAATTCCCTCAAGCCCCTTGGCGGAGTCCAGAAGCTCTTTTACCTGGGGGTCGTTCTCGTATTCCCGGCGCAGATCCTCCACGGTTGCGATGGCCTGGCTGATGGTATTGTTGAAGGGGATCTTCTTGGCAATCATGTCCACCTTCCAGAGGGGAACCCTCAGCACCCTGCCGCAGTCCCGGACTGCTGCTCGAGCTGCCATCGTTCCAAAAGTGGCAATCTGGGCCACGCAGTCCTCTCCATACTTTTCCTTGAGGTACTTTAGGACCTCATCCCTCCTCCGGGAACAGAAGTCGATGTCGAAGTCGGGCATGGTAATGCGTTCCAGGTTGAGGAAGCGCTCAAAGTAAAGGCTATACCTTAAGGGGTCAATTTCGGTGATTCCCAGTGCATAAGCTACAAGCGATCCACACACGGAGCCCCTTCCCGGGCCGACCATAATTTCCCTGCTTTTGGCGAAGTGCACCATGTCCCAGACTACGAGGAAGTAGGAAGCAAAGCCCATCCTCTTTATCGTCTCAAGCTCGTGGTTCAGCCTCTCTGTGATTTCCGCAGTTACTTCCCTGTACTTTTGGCGGACGCCCTCCTCCGCTTTTTCCCTCAGGAAAGTGTCCGCGTCGTACCCCTCGGGGACACTGAATCTGGGGAGGTGGAATTGCCCGAAATCGAGCTCTAGGTTGCACATTCCCGCAATCTTTACGGTGTTTTCCAGGGCATCAGGGAAGTCGGCGAAAAGCTGTGCCATCTCTTCCTCGCTCTTAAAGTAAAACTCGTCATTTTCAAAGCTTAACCTGTCCTTGTCCTCGAGGGTTTTGCCGGTTCCCACACAGAGGACGATGTCATGGGTGCGATAGTCGGATTTTGATGTGTAATGGGAGTCGTTCGTGGCCACAAGGGGAAGACCGATCTCTCGGGCGAGGGCGATCATCTCCGCACGGAAAATTCTCTCGTCCTCAATCCCGTGGTTTTGCAGCTCAAGGTAAAAATTTCCCTCTCCGAAGATGGAGGCGTACTCCTCGGCCACCTGGCGCGCTTTCTGGGCTTCCCCTGCAAGGAGTAACTGGGGAATCTCGCCCTTCAGACAACTGGTGAGGGCGATCAAGCCCCTGGAGTGTTTCCTCAGGAGATCCTTATCCACGCGCGGACGATAATAAAAGCCCTCCAGGTGGGCGAGGGTAACCAGCCGGAGAAGGTTACGATAGCCCTCAATGTCCCTGGCCAGAAGGACCAGATGATAGGCCTGGTCTATTTTTCCTTCTTTGTCGAAACGGGTACGGGGCGCGACATAAACCTCACAGCCAATGATGGGCTTGATTCCCTGCTCCCTGGCCTTCTGGTAAAAAGAAACGACCCCGTGCATCACTCCGTGGTCGGTCAAAGCCAGGGCGCTCATGCCCATTTCCTTGGCCCTTTTGGTCAGGTCCTCAATGCGCGAGAGGCCATCTAAAAGGCTGTATTCTGAGTGAACGTGTAGATGTACAAAAGCCACGAACTTATTCTAACACAGCCTTTAAAAATTTAAGCGATCCGAAATGCTTAACCCATCTCCCCTTTTTCTTGCTTCATTCCCGACAGGGCAGCCATTTGCCTTCAGGTTCAATTTTTCAAGAAGTCCCATACTATTTTGTTGAATTCTCGTGGTTTTTCCATGTTCACGATGTGGCCCACACCTGAAATGTCCAGCCTTTTGACTTTGGGAATTTCCCTTTCCAGGATATCCGCTATAGCCAAAATTTCCGGATCGTCTCTTTCGCCCACGATCACGAGGGTGGAAGCCTGGATTTCCTTAAGCCTGTGCATCGCCTGAGGTTTGATGGACTTGAGCGGAGCAAAATCCGGGGAATAAGCGTAGAGGTTCTCCAGACAGAGCTGTCTAATTTTAGCAGCAATATAGGGATTTTCCATGGCTGAGGCCATCATAGGGTCCTGGAGCCAGAGCTCCACAGCTTTTTTTGCTCCCTTCTCCTGAGCCACTTTCATGATTTCCATCTGCCTCTTGATGCCTTCTTCAGCAAATTGATACCCGCCCACCCCTGATCCCACGAGCACCAGCTTTTCCACCATTTCCGGGTGGGAAATCGCAAACTCAATGGCGATCGTGCCTCCAAGGGAGAGCCCCACGATGTGCGTTCTGAGGATGTTAAGGTGGCTCAGGAGAAGGTAAAGGTCCTCGCCGGGCAGGTAAGGTTCCTTTGAGGGAGTGGATTTGCCAAAGCCGCGAACATCGTAACGAATGACCTGAAAGTATTCCCCAAAAAGAAAAAACTGCTCATCCCACATCCTTCGGTCCATGTTGCCACCGTGAATAAAGACCAGAGGATGTCCTGAGCCCTCAATATCAAAGTAAAGCTGGCATTCTCCTATTTTCAAGTACCCCATTTTGCCCCTTTCCGAATTAATTTTTAAGCCTGGGATCCAGGGCGTCCCTTAGACCGTCACCCATAAAGTTGAAGGAAAGGACGGTGATAAAAAGGGAAAAGCCAGGGTAGAAGATCAACAAGGGCCCGTTACCAGGGGCGAAAATATACTCAGATGCGGTTTGCAGTACGTTTCCCCAGGAAGGCAAGGGCGGTTGAATGCCTAATCCCAGATAGCTCAGGGCTGCCTCTCCCACGATGTTTCCTCCCATCAACAAGGTGGTGGAAACGATTATTGGGGCCATAGAGTTTAAAAGGAGGTGGCGAACCATAATCCTCCAGTTGGAAGCGCCAACAGCTCTGGCTGCCTCCACGAACTCCAAATTCCTAAGGGAGAGCACAACCCCTCTTACAAGTCTGGCATCGGTCATCCAGCCAAAGGCCACGAAAATGCCCACCAGGGTCCAGAAGCCGGGGCCGAAGGCCATAGCGAGGACGAGATATAAAGGGATGTAAGGCAGAGACATCATCACGTCGGTGAAGCGCATCAGGGCCTCATCAATCCAGCCGCCGAAGTATCCAGAAACAACCCCGATCAGGGCTCCCAGAAATGCGGAGGCAATGGCGGAAATAAACCCTACGGCGATAGAGACTCTACCCCCATAAAGGATGCGCGCCACCACATCCCTGCCCAGGTCGTCGGTGCCAAACCAGTGGGAAGCTGTGGGCAACTGGTAGCGGTAGAAAAAATTTTGAAGCTCATAGTCGTTCCCGGTAAAGAAAGAGTAAACGGGATAGCCCAGAAAACATATAAGGATCATGAAAAGGATTATTGCGGTTCCAAACATGGCCATCTTGTGCTTGCGGAAGCGGGTCCAGATCATATCCCAGTAGGACAGTGCTGGAGCTTGGTCAAATACTGCCTCAATTACCGCCATTCTTGACCTCCTTTTGGAAAAACACCTTGGTAAGGGGCGGTGCCGAAGAGGCACCGCCCCTTACTTGAGTTATGTGAGGCTTACTCCCAGTACCAGTAGGCCACGTTCCAGGTGATGGAGGACCAGTTGGGAGAGTCGATCCCCTGAAGGCGATCCTTGTAGAGGGTGGCTTCAGCAACAAAGAGCAAGGGCACCGTAGCCATATCCTGGAGAAGAACACGCTGAGCCATAAGGTTAGCTTCCTTAGCCTTATTCACATCAAAGGTGTCCGCAACTACCTGGGCCCACTTGTCGAACTCGGGGTTAGCATACCCACAGTAGTTCTGTCCCTGCGGGTTCTCAGGCCAGGCTAAGCGGTCACCACGGAAAACTTCAGTCACGGGGTAGCGGGGATCAGTAGAAGACCACTGCCACTCCCCCATATCAGGGTAGCCACGCTTGTAACCAGCCCAGGTGTCTGAGAAGAAGACCGGGCCGGGTTTAAAGTCCAGGTTGACCTTGATACCTACGTCCTTCAGGTTCTTCTGCCAGATTGTGGCCATCTGCTGGCGGTCAGTCCTGTTGGTGGTAGAGAGCTGAACCTCAAGCTTCGCGCCGTTCTTGTCGCGGATTCCGTCTCCATCGGTGTCCTTCCAACCAGCTTCATCTAATAGCTGTTTGGCCTTTTCCGGGTTGTAAGTGGGGACAAGGTCCAAACCAATTTCCTCTGCGGTTACGTAGACAAGAGCCACGGCGGGCGGGCACACAGAGAAGGCAGGCGGCGCATAACCCTTGTAGAGAACGGTGGAAGCCTCTTCTCTGTTCAGGGCGTAAGCGATTGCCTGGCGCACCTTGCGGCCGGACTCAGGATCATCGGGAGGGTTGAAGATGGGGTGCTTCACACCATCGTAGTTCCACAGGTTGAACTCAATGTGCTCAACGCCAGTGGATGGGTAAATATCGTAAACCACACCTGGAATAGCGTTCAGGTTGTCGATGGCGGTGGAAGCAGCCACACCAACTCCGGGGATGGTGAGATCTAAGTCACCGGAGGCGATACGGGCGTAGATGGTGGAAGCATCGGGGATGAAGAGCTAGATGAGCTTCTTGATGTTGGGCTTGCCAAAGTGGTAGTCATCGCGGGCAGAGAGGGTCATGGAGGAACCCACGGTCCAGGAGTCAATCTTGTAGGCGCCGTGCCCCAGGGGGTAGGTGTTCACATCGGAGCGGAAGAAGCCCTCGGGGTTGGTGTCAACCATGTCCTTATACTTGTGAGCAGCTAATTGTGTTGGAAAACCAAAAACGGCTGAGGCTTTTTCTTTAGAATAGAATATCTTCATCGTGTAATCATTGATCCTTTCGTAGCTAATCACAGAATCATCCGGATCGCGGATGTCAGCCGGAATAGCCTCATTGATCAACACTTCGTGGCCAAAGATAGCATCGTCTAAGGTGAACTGGGCACCGTCAGACCAGTAAATTGGGGTCTTGCGCAGGTGCCAGGTGACCTCCATGGTTCCGTCCTCGTTGAGTTTCACCAGGCCGTTCTCCAGGGATGGAACTTCCTGGGCGAAGATCGGGTAATAGATTCCCTTTTGAGCTGTTCCCTTTCCTTCGGGGGCGACTCCTACCCAGGCGGAGGAGACAGTGCCATCAAAAACGCAGTTCAAAATCTCGCTCTTAGCGGTCATGTTGTTGTGGTAGGGAACATCTTGGCCGGCTCCTGAGCCATACCAATTACCACCTGGCCTCCCTGCGTCGGGGGCTTCATAGCATGATAGACAGCGTAAGCGGTCTCGCCACGAGTAGCGGGCTTCTGGGGTTCAATTGCCCTTCCAGTATGGTAGGTGAGGATCTGGACGTCAGAGTGGTAAGCGATGGTCACAGCGCCCCATGCCCACTCGGAAACAGCGGCGCAGTCGTTGGCCTGAACGAAGGCTTCCTGATACTTCTTGGCATCTTCCTCACGGCCCAGGACGCGGATCACCAATGTGGCCATCTGCTCACGGGTAATGTTCTCCTCGGGATGGAAACCGCCATCCGGGAAGCCCTTCACCCATCCCTTTGCTGCTACAGCCTCAATGTAACCTAAGGCCCAGTGGTCAGCGGGGACATCATTGAAGGTGGAGGTGGTGTACCCGGTGGTGTTCAGCCCGAAAGCCACAGCCACCAATTTGGCAAACTGGGCTCTGGTCACTTCCTGCTCAGGCTTAAATGTGCCATCCGGGAAACCGGAAACCACACCGGCCTCCACCAGTTTGGTGATCTCCTTCTCGAAGGGATGGCCGGAAATGTCGGAAAGCCCTGCGCCCTGAGCTAAATTGAAATAGCCAGTGACAAAAATCAGGGTGAAAGTTAGAAGCAAAAGACAAATTTTTTTCACCTTTCTACCTCCTTAAAAGTTTTTCTTTTTTTTCACGCTTTTTTCTTTTGAATCACCCCCGACCTGCTTTAAGGAGTGCGCGTCCTGAGACAAGGAGGAGTAAAAAGCCCAGGACGCGCGCAAGGGTCTTCTTTTTGAACCCCTCGATTATTTGACAGAATGAGGGAGTAGGTTCGTTCGCAAATTGATAAAAAAATTAAAAAATAATTATTTTGTTATTTACTAAAGAGGGGAACTTAAAGGGAAAAGAAAATTTACTCAGGAAGCCTCTAAAAGATCAGAGAACCCGTACTCAGGACTGAGACTTCAGATAAGAGAAAAGAAGATCAAGGACTTTTTTGATCTCCAGATAATTGAGGGTCAAATATACCTTATTTTTCAGCTTATACATTTGGTACAGAAAACCGCAGGCCCTGAGCTCATTTAAGTGCTTCGTAACCAGCGGCTGAGAGATCTTCAAAGATTCAGCCAGGTCCTTGGTGCAAAGAGGGTTTCTTGAGAGGTGCTTTAAGATGATAATATTAGTGTAGTCAGAGAGCGCCTCGATCTTTTTTAATAATTCTTTGTCCGGTTCAGGCGTTGTCCCTTCTTCAAGGCCCGACTTCAGGCAGAAGATCAGATATTTTTCATAGGGCAAAGTGTAGCGATGGCCAAAAAAGAGAGAAGGTGCGATGATCACCTTTTGGTACTTTTTCAGGTCAAATCTGTTACCATGGTGCGTAATTTCGAGCACGCCATCTTCCGACAAATTCAAGAAAGGGGAAATGCACTTGAAGAAATCCCTCAAGGGTAGCTTCTTTATCAAGGCGTTTACATGCTCGCAGAACTCTTTAATTTGGTCCCTGTGTGCCTCATATGAGGCTTCGAACAGAGGCAAATATTCTTCCAGGAAATTGAGCACCTCTTTTTTGGTTTCTTCGGGGCTCTCGATGATCTTTAAAAACCCCCTGAACAGTGAATGAGGATGATCAAGCTGATTCTCCATTGTTTGTAAGAACCGCTTTTTGATCTCTTCCTTTTCCTTATCAAGGTCAATTTGCTCCTCAAGGACGGGTCGGAAAAAATCAAGGTCAGGAGTGCTCCTCCATACTTTTATTACTTCCCTCCAGTCCGAGGGCAATTCCTGAGCGATTGCCGCCGATGAAAGGGCTACAAACCAGGCACCAACTTGTTCCTGCAAGAAGCCATTTTTTTCAATCAAATCTCTCCCCATAACGGCCTTCATGTTTGAGACCCAGGAGAGAAGATCACCATGATCATCAGGAAGCCACAGGGGGTGCAAGGAATTGATGCCCTCCCAAAGCAAATTAGAGCGCACCTCCATTGGTATGGAAAACTCCTTGAACTCGTCAAGGAAAATCGCCATTTCAAAATAATTATATTGTTATTGTCAAGGGGAAGCAACTTGGAGATTCAAGAAAATCTTTGACCAGAGGGCGTGCCTAAAAAGTACACATTGTGCGGCCATTTCCCATAGAATTGTCTTCACTTAAGAGGTGGACTCCTGGCGAATATCAGAGATCAAGCAGGCGGCTTTTGAACGCTTGCTTTTGAAAATTTAATTTCTCTTTTCCAGCTTTCCAGCTTTTCCAGCCAGCCGTCCAGACCCGAGCCCGTCTTAACCGAGAGTGTCAGGAATTCCCCTGAGGGGTTTACATGGCGAAAATCTTCCCTTAAACCCTCAAGGTCAACATCGGTGGCCTCCAGAAGGTCAATTTTGCTCACAATCATTAGGTGAGCTGTCTGGAAGGCCTTGGGGTACTTTTTGATTTTGTCGTTGCCCTCGGTCACGGAAAGCAGGGTCACTCTTTTGTGCTCACCTAAATTAAAGGAGGCGGGGCACACCAGGTTGCCCACATTTTCTACGAAAAGATATTCCAGGCCCTTCAGATCAAGCTTCTCCAGGGCTTTGACGACCATATTTGCTGTCAGGTGGCAGGATCCCTGGGTGTTCAACTGCACGACCTGAATTCCGAACCTCTCCAGGCGCCTGGCATCCTCGTCCGTGAAGAGATCTCCCTCGATGGCAGCGCACCTGTGGTTTCCACCCCATTCTTCCAGGGTAGCTTCAAGCAGGCTGGTCTTCCCCGAGCCGGGGCTGGAGAGCAAGTTAATGAGAAAGACTCCCTCCTTCTCCAGCTTTTCCCTGACCTGAGCTGCATAAAGCTCGTTCTCGGCGTTCACTGCCTTCATAACGATTATTTCAGCCATCTCTTTCACCTATAATTGATTTGACGTAGAATTCATCCCCACCTGCGACCTGCATGGGCATGCCGCAATCAGGGCACAGGAGATCGTAGTGCCATACAGGGATGATTTTATCGCAAATGGAGCACTTTCCCTGACCCTCCTTTTCCTCAATCTCTAAAACGCTATCCTTGATAAGGGGTTCCTCCTTTTTCAAAGCCTCAAAGGCGAACCTTAGGGCCTCGATGTTCACTCCGCTCAACTTGCCCACCACAAGGGTGATACCGGTAATGCGGACAAGGTCGCTATTCTGGCTCACCTCTTTGACAATTCTAATCACACTCTCCATCAGGGAGAACTCGTGCATTTTTTTCTCGTTTTTAAATGGCGTAGAATTGAAAACAGCTAATCAATGATATTAAAAGGAAATCGTTTAGACAAGGAGTGAAAGCGTTGAAGGACGAAAGATTGAAGAAGTTTGCCCATTTGCTTCTTGAGCGATGCCTCTCCCTTAAAAAGGGAGACCTTTTCTTAATCAGGACCACCCCCCTGGCAGTCCCCCTGGTACAGGAAGTGTACCGTTACGCCCTGAAGCTGGGAGCTTATCCCTTCATTAGGGCAGAGCTCGAGGGGCTCAGAGAGATTTTTCTCAAGGAAGCGCCAGAAGAAGTCCTGACCTTCCTTTCCCCTTTTGATCTGGCCGAGCAGGAAAAGGCCAACGCCATTTTGACTATCGACGCCCCTTATAACACGAAGGAATTGACAGGAGTGCCATCAGAGAGACAGGTGGCCTGGCAGAAAGCCAGGACCCAGCTCTCTAAGATTTTCATGGAAAGGGATGGAACAGGCGACCTGCGCTGGTGCATCACCCGCTATCCCAACAACGCTCATGCCCAGGACGCAGGCATGTCCCTTGAGGAATACGCTGAGTTTGTCTTCTCCAGCCTTCACCTGGACGAGGAGGACCCAATAGCTTACTGGGAAAAGGTATCGAAGGAACAAAACCGGCTGATTTCTGTCCTTGAGAAGGGGAGGGAGATCAGGGTTTTAGGCAAGGGGACCGACCTTACCCTGAGAATCGAGGGGCGCAGGTGGATCAACGCGGATGGCCGAAAGAACATGCCCGACGGGGAAATATACACAGCCCCGCATGAGCATAGCGCAAACGGGTGCATCCTGTTTTCCTTCCCGGCTATATACCAGGGAAGAGAAGTTGAGGGTGTGCGCTTGGTCTTCCAGGAGGGAAAAGCAGTGAAGGCGGAAGCGCAAAAGGGGGAGGAGTACCTGAAGAGGGTTCTGGACATAGATGAGGGCGCTCGCTATATTGGCGAGTTTGCCTTCGGCACTAATTACGGCATTCAAAAGTTCACCAGGGACATACTCTTCGACGAGAAAATCGGGGGAACCCTGCACACTGCTTTAGGGAGCGCTTACCCCTCGACGGGGGGCGTGAACTTTTCCGCTATTCACTGGGACATGATTTGCGATCTCCGGACTGAATCCGAGGTGCGGCTGGACGGGGAAGTAATCCAGAGAGATTCCCACTGGTTGATATAAAAATTTTTTCTCACGCTGCCAGCTTGTATGGCAGCGTGAGCATTTTAAATTTCCCTGAGGTAGAACCTCCAGGCGGAGGGTTTCTGGCATCCCTGCTCGGGGGAGGTCTCCCCGCCCTCTCCTTGAGGTAAAATGAAGAAAACTTCTCGGGAGGGCACGAATTGTTCAAAGAGGGAAGCCTTTACCGCGTGATAGAGATTTCGGCCCATATCAGAGCTCACCCTGGTATAAAAAGCAAGGAGCTCCCCGAACGCCTGGAAGTGAGCACGAGAACAATTTACCGGGTAGTGGAGAGCCTTAGGGGAGTGGGAATAAACGTCTCAGGAAACCATAAGGGATACAGGATCGAGGGGGATGCGCTTCTTCCCTCCTTAAATCTCACTCTGGAAGAGGCTCTGACCATCATCCTGGCCGCTCGAGCCACGAATTGCTTGGAAAATATTTTAGAGAAGGGCCTGGAAGAAGCACTGGCCAAAATTCGAAGCTCTCTACCAGGTCCTTCTCTCTCGGATCAAGGATCTGGAGAGATCCACGAGCGTCTTCTGGGGTCCCTGCACTCCCCTGACGCCCGACCACCGGAGCACCTCGCACTTTGCAGGAAGGCGCGCGCCTGAGGCATTCTGTGGATACCTGGTATCAGGCATTTGGGGAGGATGAGCCTGTGCGACGCAGGCTGAACCCATATCAGGTCTTTTTTCGCCGTCATTCCTGGTACGCGGTGGCCTATTCCCACAGGGTAAAAGAGGTGAGGTTTTCCGTCTAAACCGGTTCTCCAGGGCCATTTCTACCCCTTTTGCCTTCGAGGTGAAAAAGGGGTTTAACCTGAAGAAATTTCTGGAGGGTGCCTTCCAGATTATCGGAGGGACGGAATTGAAGGAAGTGGTCCTCTTCTTCCATCCTTCCATAACTTTAATGATCGAGGAAGTCAGGTGGCACCCCACCCAGACCCTTAAAAGGGAAAGGGATGGTCACCTTCTTTTTACAGTTAAGGTGGCGGAACCGAGGGAGGTCCTGTGGTGGGCGATGTCCTGGGGGGACAAGGCGGAGGCGCTTCATCCTCCTGAGTTGAGGGAAAAGGCGGGGAAAAATAGCCCGGAACCTCATAACCCGTTATTTTAAGGAGGAAGTAAAATGAGAGTTACTCTATGGGGCGGAGTGGGGAGATCGGAGGGAACATCGTGGAATTAGAGGTGGGCGAGGAACGCATCCTTCTGAATTTCGGGCAGAGCTTCTCAGCTGGTAAGGAGTTCTTTATGGACTTTCTGCAACCCAGAAAAAGCGCCGGGCTTCTGGATTATCTGGAGTTTGGCCTCGTGCCTCCTTTGCAGGGTCTCTATCACCCCGATCTGCTTTCCCTGACTGAGTTTTCTCCAGAGCCCCCGCGGTATTCTGGTGTATTCCTCTCTCACGCTCATGGGATCATATCATGCACATTAATAAGCTCGACCCGAGCATCCCTCTCTATATGGAAGCGACCACCCACACCATCCTTTAGGCCACCGAAAAAGCAGGTAAAACGTTCAGCATGGGAGATCACGAGAAAATCGTGGAGTTCAGAACCGGAGACACAATAACTTTAGGGAGGAACATCGCTGTTCGCCCGGTGCACCTCGATCATTCGGTACCAGGGGCATACGGGTTTATCGTGGAGACGCCCGATGGTGCCTTAGTCTACTCTGGAGACCTCCGCTTTCACGAGACCGCCTCACGCCTATCGTGGGACTTTGTGAAGGAAGCAGTTAGGGCCCGTCCCAAGGTCCTGATTCTCGAAGGAACGAGGGTTAACTCTTCGAGGAGGGATTCCGAAGAAACTGTCTTTAAGAGTTGTGCAGAAAAAGTAAAAAGCTGCAGTGGGCTGGTGGTGGTCGGCCTCTATCCCAAAGACCTGGACAGGCTTTACACGTTTTACAGGATTGCCAGGGAAAACGGTAGGAAGCTGGCTATTCCGTTGAAGACCGCCTGCGTGATCGATGCGTTAAAGGATGATCCTCACTTGAGCCTGGCCCGACAAATGTGGGAGGACAAAGAGCATTTTTTAGTGCACTTCCATCGGGTCAGATCAGGCAAATTTCTGGAAGTGGATTACCCTGCCTGTATGTTCAAAGAAGACAAAGCGAGGGGTTGGACCAGGCCGTGTCTTTTGGAAAGGCGAGTTAGCGCCACGGAGATTGGCCAGGCTCAAAACAAGTTCCTCTGGGTTCTGGACTTTTATCATCTGACCGAGCTCGTGGAAGCCAGGCCAAATCCCGGGAGCATATACATATACTCCATGTCCGAGCTCAAGGAGGACCCCATCGAGGAACTGGAAGCGGAAATCCTGGAGAACTGGTGTCAGCGCTTCAACCTGCAAAAGATAAACTCTCATGCTTCAGGGCATGCCTCTCGGGAAGAGCTGAGAGAGATGATCGAAACCGTAAACCCCCGTTATCTTGTGCCCATTCACACTGAACACCCCGAGGAGTTCAGAGAGCTATTCTCGCGGGTGATCATTCCGGAGAAGGGAAAGACCATTAATTTCTGAGCACGCTGGAAATTATCCCGCTTTTAGATGGGGAAGGAGCCCTATTTTTAGAAGCTAAGGCCAAAAAGGGGCAGGCCAGGAATTCCCATTAATTACTTTCCACCTGGAAGGCAACTCTTGATTCCGGTTTCCTTTAAAATCTCCAATTAACCGCCCAAAGCCCTTCAATATTGTTAATCTTGAAAAGGAGGTGATTGAACGTGTGGAAAGAGTTTAAGGAGTTCGCCCTGAGGGGCTCTCTGATCGACATGGCAGTGGGGATCATCCTGGGAGTGGCTACGAGCACGGTGGTCAATTCCCTGGTCAACGACGTCATTATGCCGCCCATAGGGATGCTTCTGGGAAATATTGACTTCTCTAACTTATTCATCAACCTTTCCGGGACTCATTACGCCTCGCTGGCTGAAGCCAGAGCAGCCGGAGCACCTACCATCAACTACGGAGTTTTTATCAACGCCGTCTTGAGCTTTCTCATCGTTTCCTTCGTGCTCTTTCTTATAATCAGGCAGATAAATCGCTTTCGCAGGAAACAAGAGACCCCGGCTCCCAATACCAAAGAATGCCCCTACTGCCTCTCCCGGATTCCCCTGAGGGCTACAAGGTGCCCTCACTGCACCTCACAGTTGAATAAAGATCAGGCCCTCTAAAGCTGAATATCCCAATCCTGTAAACCCCCTTTTATTGAGGTCAGAGTCGCTCCCTACTTTGTCAGGCGCTTGCTTTGGGGTGTGAGCGGGCCTCCTTTACCCAGAGAACGAAGGTCACCAATGAGAGAGTCATAACCGCGCTGGCCAAAACTCCGCTTAAGCCAAATCCCCTCCAGGCAAAAATCAATGGCCCAAGAAGTGCTCCAAGTGCTCTCCCGAGACTTTGAAACGCCACCGAGATCGACATCATTACGCTTCTGGCCTGAGGGACGAGCTCTGTGAACAGGGGGATAACAGCCACGATAGTGGTTTCAAAAAAGTAGAAAAGTAAAAAGAGGCTCACCAGGGCGCTAAAAAGGGATTTGCTGACAAAAGGTATAAGCAAGTAGATAAGGGCAGTGAAGGATGAGAAAAGAATGATGACTCTCCTTTTTCCAAAACGGTCTACTGCCAGCCCGGCAGTAAGCTCACCTAACAGTTCTCCGCCTCCGATTAAGCCTGCAGAAAGCCCCAATCCGGCAATGCTCAGGTTGAAGGAGCTTTCCAACCAGACGCCGTAGACTATCATAATCGCTTCGTTTGCGAAAAGAGCCAGAGAAGCGAAGGTTGCCGCAGCAAAAATCACAGGGTGTTCTTTCAGAACCCGTCCGAATTTAAGGGATGACGCTGCCTTCTCATCCTTTACGGCGGATGGAATTCCCCACCTCAAAAGGAAGAGGGAAGCTAAACCAAGGAAGGCGAGGAGAAAAAACGGGGACGACCAACCGTAAGACTGCATTATCAAGCCGATCAACGGGGCACCAGCTAAGAGGGAGCCGGACCAGGAAAACTCGGTGACCGCCACAGCCCAGCCTCTTTTCCCGTAAGGGACTTGATCACCAAGATAGGACTGCATGGCGGGATCGAAAATTGCTTTGGCAAGGCCGATTAAAAGAAGAGCAGCCCCCAGAGTCCAGATGGAAGGAAGAAGGGCAACAAGGAGGCATACTGAGAAAAAAAGCGCTGTCCCTGCAACCATCAGCGGTCTTCTCCCCAGAGTCTCCGAGAGGGGCCCAAAGAAGGGACTCAGGAAGCCAGCAAAAGCTCGGAAAGAGATTAAACGGGAGATCTCCAGAGTGGAGACGTTCAAACCGCGGGCAATTTCCGGGAGGAAGGGGTAGGCCATTCTCAGGCCAGTGGTGATCACTAATTTTACGACGCTTATGAGAATGAGCTGAAGATTCCAGGACCTGTTTCCAAAAATAGGGAC
>Ga0172363_10002147_pt1 | contig 15951 bp, 16 predicted proteins | sample LakKivs2_kivu2a2_FD_114541 | JGI IMG/M metagenome (GOLD analysis project Ga0172363, IMG submission 114541) | Sediment microbial communities from Lake Kivu, Rwanda - Sediment s2_kivu2a2 | ecosystem: Environmental > Aquatic > Freshwater > Lake > Sediment | place: Rwanda: Western Province, Lake... | reverse complement strand
CGCATGGCCTTTCTGCATTCCCAGATTCAGCAGCGACCAGTGGATAGATGGGAATGTAAGAGCATTCCTTTCAGCAAAAGTAAACAGCATTGCGGAGCAGCTGAAAGGTATGAATATAAAAGATCAGACAAAAAGAGAGTTTGAAATAAACATGCCTTTATCAGGTACAGGCAATCTTGAACTGCTGACATTCGAGCTTGCAGACATCTACATTAATAATTATTCAGGGAGGATTATTTATAATGATGGCCAGTTTCTGCTTAACAGGAGATGGATATCATCAGGCCAGCCTCCCAACTCTACGACATGGCCATTATGCTACTCTTCTTTTACAGGAAGCCCCGACTCAGAGAGACGGATAAATCAGAGCATAGATGAAAAAGTGATGGAAGTCAAGAAAGAGATGTGGGGGAAGAAGAAGTGGCCATGATCCTATTTCCTGGGCCTGCTTAATTTCTTTGGACCACACATATACTTTTTAATATCCTTAAGATTAAATTTTTTACCATTAATCATGGCAAAGATCCTAAAATCAAGGTAACTTATAGCTTCACTTATTGGTCTTATCTTAATTAGCTTAATATAATTATGGATAAATGTTCTAACTAAAGGAACAGCCAGCATCTTATGAAAAGTATCTGCCCGCCAAATCAGGATATTACGTAATTTAATTATCTGCTTGTTTGAATATAACAGATATTTCTTTTTGAATGAATTTAACATAAAATCTTTTACCTTTCTCCTTGCTTTTATCTTCTTTAAAGTTTTTCCAGGTACAACTCCTTTAAATAAAGAATTAAGTATATACAGATTAACCCATACAAAATCATCTGTCTTGTAATCTCTGCTTTTAGATATGATCTCATCCCAGTTTATCTTATTCTGTCGTATTATCTCCCGCATCTCAATAAACCTATATAATGACCTGGAGAAACGCTTGATCACATTATGGTATGATAAATATATTATCTCATCTTCTGGCTTCATAAGATGTACCTTATATCCTTTTATATCGATTAAAGATGAATCGTCCCATATTGCACCCATATTTATCTTAGTCATCCTGACCCCAATCCATCCGATGTTCAGATCTTTATGGTATTCAAGAAAAACACCCTTTTCCGCAACATTTGGGACAATATAATGATCTTCAAACCTGCCCACTAAATTATAGATATAAGGCTCTTTCACAAGTATATCTATATCGCCTGATCTACGTGGCATATCTTTCTTGAATATGCTGTATCTGTAAGAGGTACCTTTAAGGAGCATAATTTTTTTATTGTACTTTAATATGTCTGGCAGGAAGGATTCAAATCTGCGCTTCGCAATCCTGTTCCTCTTATCTACATTATTCTTCCAGGATGTGATATATTTCCTGATTTTTTCAGGCAGTTTCTTGTTCTTAATTAAATCCTTTGAAGCATACCCTATAATCCTGTTTATGCTCATATATTTGATAATCCACTCCCAATCCAGATCCTTATCAAGCAAAGAATCAAATCTATTCCTTTCACTTTTATCAAGCTTATCTTTTATGCATAAAAAGATAAGATCTTCTTCATAGCCCATGATAAAAGAAGAAAACAAAGAGTATTTAAACTTTTTTGAAAGGAAAAAACAACCATATGGTCTTCAGGTAGCAAACCTCTTCTTTCCGTAATGTATGGCAAAAGCAACTGCTCCTCCTGCAAGCGCAGTCCAAAGCTGGAACAACCCCATAGATGTAAGGAATATTGCAGGCACAAAGCCTAGCTTGAACATAGTCAGTGCAGCAAGGAAAAGGAAACCTGTCTTAAATCCTGCTCCTGCAGCAAGACTAAAGATATAATTTATTTTCATATGCAGCTTAAGGGTCTTGAACACATAGACAAGTATCGCATTTCCCATCCATATGAACGGAATCATATATACTAAGAATATTGTAAACGGCCCGAACAGCAATCCTCTTGATAAAACTCCCAATGAAGGTAATAATATTACGGGCCACATCTTGTATCCTCTGAGGTTAAGCGCAGCTGTTATCAGCATAGCATTGACAACTATGCCCACAATTATCTGCGGATGCCCTATCATAAGAGGAAGGAAAAAGCAGACGGCAGAGTAGACTATAAGCTCAAAATACTCGCTTATATTGCTTAAAGCATAATCCTGGAGATTAGAAACCTTGTTAAGATAATTCATACTAAACACCTCAACATAACCGAGCAACCTATTCTTTAAATATATTTCTATTTGTATTAATTTTATCTTAACGCAAACTTTAAAAACTAACACTTCACTAGTCTGCTTAAATGGTCAAAATAACATTTCCTGATGGGAGCAGCAAAGATTTTAAGGAAGGGACAACAGGATTAGATATAGCCTCTTCAATCTCTGAAGGGCTGGCAAGAGCTGCTTTAGCTGTAAAAATAAATAGCAAGCTGGCAGACTTGGCAGCTCAAATAAAAGAAGATTCTAAGATACAGATAATAACATTCAAAGATAAAGAAGGAGTTGAGATATTTAGACATAGTACAGCTCATCTATTGGCGGCTGCTGTTGTAAAGCTATGGCCAGAAACCCTGCCCACCATAGGTCCTGCAGTCGATGAGGGCTTTTATTATGATTTTGACAAGAAAGAGCCCTTCAAGCCTGAAGATCTTGAAAAGATAGAAACAGAGATGAATACTCTTGTTAAAGCAGACCTTAAATTTGAAAGGATAGAACTGACAAAAGCAAAAGCAAAGGAATTGTTTAAGGATAATCCTTACAAATTAGAGTTGATTGAAGAGTATGGAAAAGACCTCTCAGCATACAAGCTTGGGGATTTCATAGATTTATGCAGGGGCCCGCATATTCCTTCTTCAGGAAAGATAAAAGCTGTCAAGCTTACAAAGATAGCAGGAGCATACTGGAGAGCAGACGCGAACAATAAGATGCTACAAAGGGTTTATGGAATATCATTCCCAGACAAAAAGGACCTTAAGCAGCATCTTGCTCTTCTGGAAGAGGCAGAAAAAAGAAATCATGTAAAGATCGGAAAAGAGATGGAATTATTTTCTATACATGAGGAAGGCCCAGGTTTTCCGTTCTTCCATTCAAAAGGAACTTATATCTTCAACAGGTTGGTCGAATTCATGTCAGCAGAGATGAGAAAAAGGCATTATCAGATAAATAAGACACCAATGATACTTAATAAATCGCTGTGGCTTAGGTCAGGCCACTGGGACCATTATAAAGAAAATATGTATTTTACAAAGATAGATGAGAAAGATTTTGCAGTAAAGCCTATGAACTGTCCAGGAAACCTTTTGATATACAAGACAAGGACACACTCATACCGGGAGCTTCCTATAAAGGCAGGAGAATTTGGATTAGTACATAGGCACGAGCTTTCAGGTGTCTTAAACGGACTTTTCAGGGTCAGGGTTTTTACACAGGATGATGCTCATGTATTTTGCACAGAAGACCAGCTTGAAGAGCAGATCATAGAGCTTTTTGATCTTATAAACCATATCTATTCAACATTTGGTTTTGACTATCATGTTGAGCTGAGTACAAGGCCTGAAAAAGCAATGGGTGACAGGAAGATATGGGACAAGGCAGAATCTATACTGAAAAAAGCGCTTGAAGACAAAGGCATGAAGTTTAAGATAAATGAAGGAGACGGAGCATTCTACGGCCCAAAGATAGATTTTCATCTTAAGGATGCGATAGGAAGGACATGGCAGTGCGGAACAATACAGCTTGATTTTTCTATGCCTGAAAAATTTGACCTTGAATATGAAGGCAGCGACGGAAAAAAGCACAGGCCAGTGATGCTTCACAGAGCTATCTACGGAAGCGTTGAAAGATTCCTTGGGATGCTTATAGAACATTATGCAGGTAAGTTCCCGTTATGGCTCAATCCTAATCAGGTCAAGATTCTTCCGATAGCAGACAGGCATAATAATTATGCTTATAAGATAGCAAAAAGATACTTTGATGGGGGGATTGAGTTAGAGGTTGATGACAAGGCAGAAACAACAAGCAAGAAGATAAGAAATGCTGAACTTGACCATTTTAACTATATACTTGTTGTCGGAGACAAGGAGCTGACAAACAACACAGTTAATATAAGGACAAGAGATAACAAGATACTTGGAGAGAAGAAAGTTGAAGATTTCCTAAAAGAGCTTAAGGAAGAGATCAAAAACAAGAAATAAATAAGAAATAGGTTAGGATTCTAGCTTTTCATATAAAGTGATATTACTAATAGTGTAGCAAGCGCTACTATTACCTGCCACCATACTGCAGCCACATTAGTGAAATACATTGCCAGCACACCAGCTATCCCAAACAACAGCAGTGTTGTTGCAGCCAGGCCAGCTATCGCAGAAATCAGGAATTTCTTTATCATCTTTTTTATCTTCAGCATGTCTTTAAGCATCTGGACTATGTTTCCGGCCTGCTCCTGTATAAATTCCCCAAATATTGCTAAAGCCTTATCCTTGTACTCAGAATAAAGTTCTTTAAGATTGCTCTTAAGTTTCTCACCTGCTTTGTTTGCTTTTTTTGCAGCCATTTTATACACCTCATTTTTTAAATGAAGTTCCGGAATGAATGTTAGCGAATTCCGTTACCTCTTTAATATATTATTTTATAAAAAGTTTATTTATTCCAATCTTTTTAAGCCTTTTTATTTTGCAGGCATATCTATATCTGCCAGATTGCTGTAGCCTTGGCTTTCAACAGTTCCAAACTGCTCTTTATCTGTTATCTCTATCTTTGTAATCCACTTAGCCCATTTATAATCATACTTTCCTTCTGCTACAAGCATCAGTGGAAATCCCTGCTCTGGTGCAAGTGTTATATCATTATCTTTGTATGCCAATATAATATCTTCTCCTATAAGATAGTTCAGTGTTAGCTGCGTTGTTGTTCCATCTGCTGAATAGAATGTTGCGTATCTTGCTCCAGGCAGCTCACCTTTTGCTTTTGCAATGATATCCCAGAACATGACGCCATCCCATTTTGCTGTAAACCACTCTCCGTCTATAAAATGCATATCTACAATCTTTGATATTCTTGGCATTTCAAGCTTGATCTGCTCATAAGTGAGGTTGACAGATTCGTTTACAAGCCCATATATTTCAAGTTCATATCCTTTTTTATCAATCGCAATTGACTTGTTTGTTTTCCTCTGCTCGCTTATGGGTGTTAATTTTTGGCCGCTATAGCTTATTGTTTCTACCTCTCCGCTTATGTTAAGCCTTTCAGCAGCATCATCAGGAAACCATCTTGGCTGTGTCTTGATATTCTCATGGTCTTTTGCAAACAATGGTAGTCTTTCTCTTAATTCTTTAAGATAGTCTGTATTGAATGCAAGAATTATTGTAATTATTGTCACCAAAGCTACTATTGCAATTATTGTATTTATTATGCTTCTGTTCAGATCCATACTAGTCCTCTTTTAGCTTGATTATATTTCCTCTTCCTTTCTTTATCTTCTCTATCCTGCCTTTATGTTCAAGCTCAGATATGATAAGAGATATTTTTGCTTCGCTTGATGGAAACTCTTTTCTTATATCTTTCTGTGTCGTCCTTCCGCCTTCTTGTTTTATAAAATCGATTACCTTATCAGCCAGATCCTCTGTCTTTTTCTCTTCTTTTTTAGTATGTTCTTCTGTTTTCTTCTCCTCTTTTTCTTCTCTTTTCTTTTTTGGCTTGAATATCATAAAAAGTATGATATATATAATAACTAAAACAGCAGCCCCTCCAATCCAGTATCCCGCATAGCTCTTTTCTTCAAAATATCCTTCATAAAAATCAATTCCGGTGATGTTCAGCAGCTCTTCCTCTTCCTTTATTGTTGGAAAGAGTATAAGGTCTAGCAGATAATCCCCTTCTTCTTTGATCTCAATCTTTTGTATAATCTCAAGGTTTTCTCCATTGCCCCTGAAAGCGATTATTGTATACTTGCCTGGATTAAGGTTAAAACTGTAATTTCCGTTCTTTGCAACATATTTTTGCATAGGCTCAGTGTTGATCCCTACCACAACATCATCCAGCTGCTCAAGGTTCATATTATATATTGTTCCGCTTATTGTAGCTGCAGAAACTCCATAAACCATTGCAATTACAATAGGCAACAGACAAAAAATTGATTTCCTCATATCAATGTTTTTCAACAATAATCTCTATTTAAACCTTTCTCTAAAGTAAGAGAAGGAAGAATACGGCTTTGTAAAGTTTTAGAAGCCCAAATAAACCCTTGATTTTTAACTTTAGAAAGTATGTTTATAAATAAAATCAATCATACACCAACTAAAGTTTTTTCAGAGGTCAGCATGTTTATGCAAAGCATATTCATGTAAGCTGGAAAAATGGGCTATCCGGAAGACCTCTTTTTTATTTTTGCCGTTGCCTAAGATTCAAAACAAAACCAATGGAGGTTGGTATAAATGAAAAAGATTTATGCAATTTTGATGATGGTTGTGATTATAATAAGTGCAGTGCCGGTATTTGCAGTTGAAGGAGAACAAAATGCTCTTTCTGCAGGTAATAGTAATGACACAGAAGTAGAAGCTGTTCTTCTTGATGAATCAGATGATGCAGCTGTAGCTGAAGAGGTTCAAGGATCTGAAAAAGAGTCAGATTCTGAAACAGTGATAACTCCTTTTTCTGCAAGAGAAAGATTAAGAGAACAGATAAATGGGCAGGTTGATGCATATAAAGAAAGAAGAGAAGCCCAGATTGAAGCTTTCACGCAGTTAAGAGCTGAACAGATTGAGAAATTTAAAGCTTATAAGCAGGAGCAGATTGAAAGGTTTACCGCACTTAGGCAGGAACAGATAGAAAAATTTGCATCCCTAAGGCAGGAGCAGCTGGACAAATTAGCTGCGCTTGACAGGGCAAGGCTAAGAAAATTTGCCAATATGTCTGACGAAGATATTCAGGATAAGCTGGAAAATATAAAAGTCAATAAAGTTAGGGTAGAAAACCTTTACAAGAAGAGAGTTATATTAAAAGAGAGGCTTCAGGATGCGAGAGACAGGTATGATAAAGCAAAAAAAAGATATCAAACAGCAAAAGAGAACTTTTTAGAAGCAAAAGAAAGATTCCAGGATTTTAGGGAATTAAGTGAAGAAGAGCAGATTACAGCTGCTAAGGATTTCCTGACACACGCAGGCGAGATCATAATTGAGGATCTTGAGAAGATAAAGGCAAAGGCAGCTGAAAACGATGATCTGACAGAAGAAGAGTACGATAAGATAATTGTTGATGCAGATGCCAGGATAGCAGAAGTCAAAGAAGCAATGGCTCAGGTTGAGGCTGCAGCAACAAAAGAAGAGGTTAAGGAAGCAGGAAAAGAGATTATAAAATCATGGGAAAGAGTAAGAGCGCATATAAAGCTTCATGTCGGTGAGATGGTTTCCTCAAAGGTAGGAGAGATAATACAGAGAAGTGAGCAGCTTGAGAAAAAGATGGAGACAGTACTTCTGGAGATGGAAGAAAAAGGCATAGATGTTGCAGATTTAGATGCCAAATTAGACGCATATTCTGAAAAGATTGATGAGGCAAGAACAAAGTATGATAGAGCAAAGGCTTTGTTTGAAGAAGCTAAGGATATGATAAAAGAGGATGGTCTTACAGAAGAAGCTAAGGAAAAGGCAAGACAGGCTCACGAACTGGCAAAGGAAGCTCATGCAGCCTTGAAAGAAGCCCACTCAAAACTGATGGAGATATTGAGGGAAGTTAAGCAGAAAGGCGGAACAGTAAGCTTAGATGAAGAGGATGAGGTAGAGGTTGTTGAGGATAGTTCAACAGCAGATGTTTAATTAATTTAGATCTTTTTTTTATTTTTTAATTTATATCTTACAATAAAAAAATATTTAAACAAGATAGGAAATAACGATTGAGGGGTATCAAAATGAATAAATTGTTCATAATATCAATAATCTTTTTGATGATTGGTTTAGTGGGCTGCAGACAAACAGCAGTCGAACCTTCAGCTCCGCAGGAGGCTGCAGGACAAAGCATAGAAGAAACATCCGAGATTACAGAGATACAGGACACAGAGGTAGAGAAAGAGCTTGATGATATTGGCAGTGTGCTGGATAACTGGTGATTTACTTATTTTTCTTTTTTCTCAAAAACTTTATAAACAAACCATTTATATTTTAGACAGGGGTTTTGTATGAAGATAGCTTTAGGTGTTCCTTGCGAACTTAACCATGACAAGCCAAACGGCTTTCTTACAGCATTTAACACGATAAGTTCTGCTCTCTCAGACCACAACAGAGTCATATTTGCTCCTTCAGGAGGAGATATCAATCTGACTATAAATCAGCTAGATACAGCAGATCTTGCTAATCAGTACAATAATTCTATAGCATTATCAAAAGCCTTTGCCAAGGAAGTAAGCAAGATAAACCCTGATAGGATACTTGCATTTACTAATATGGGGCTTTTTCTTGATGGAGATTATATCTACTACACATCTAACATGCCATACAGGAAAGTTCTTGAGCTTGTAAAAGATGAGTATCCAGATACACCCAACTTCAATAAACTTCTTGATTACTATCGTTTTATAGCAGAAAAAGAGAAAGCTAACTATAAAAAAGCAGATAAAATAATTGTTTTATCAAGAAAAATTGAGCAGTCATTGATAGAAGACCATGAAATAAATCCACAAAAGATAAGATATATACCAAGACCAGTACCCAAAATAAATATACTCAACAAACAAAAAACCGAAAGCAGGATGAGAATCATACTTATGCCTGCAGAGATGAGGGTGATGAAAGGCATAAGATATGCGATAGAAACAATGAAGATTGTCAAAAAAGAAGTCCCGGAAGCAGTGCTTATGATATGCGGAAGGATAAACAATTATGAGCAGGATCATATAAGGCAGCTGCTCAATGAAGCAAAAGGAAAAGCAAACATAATGCCGCTTGGCTTTCTTCCAAAAAATACACTATATAATTATATGAGAAATGCAGAGTGTGCTTTCATGCCTTTTGTGTTTGATGAATGCCCTATTGCATTAAGCGAATGCATAGCAAACTCATTGCCAGTTGTGACAAACGAATATGCGGGTTTTGATAGGGAAGTAATAAATGAGTTTGGTATATGTGCAAAATACAAAGATACAGAAGATTATGCAAGAGATCTGATAAAGATACTTACAGACAAAAATCTGAACAAAAGGAAAAGGGAAGGATGCAGTTCTGTAGCAGAAAAGTTCACATTCAGCAGATTCAAAAAGGAGGTAAACGATGTCTTCAATTAGTGTTATAATTCCTTCATATAATTCAGAGAAAGTTATGGGCAGATGCATAAAAAGTTTATTGGAACAGACACTGCTTCCTGATGAAATTATAGTTGCAGATGGAGGATCAACAGATAACACAAAAAGTATATGTGATTCATTTAAGGATAAAAGGATAAAGTTCATAACAAATACTAAAAGCAGGACGACAGGCTCAAACAGGAATTTAGGGGCAGAAAAAGCAAAGAACGAAAACCTTGTTTTTATTGATTCCGACTGCGTTGCTGATAGGAATATGATAAAAAATTATGAGGAATCATTTAAGGAATATGATTGCATTGCAGGAAATGTTGTTGTTCTGAATCCTGGAAAAATATCAAACTTTGCTTATACTGAACAGATTCTGCTTTTGAAGAAGGACCTAAAAGAAGGGTTTGCTGAAGGATTTTTCTGGATAATGAATTTTGGCATAAAAAAGAGATTTTTTGTCTATTTCCCAGATTCTATAATGTCTGAGGACATTGTTTTTATAGAAAGGCTGAAAAAAAAAGGGCATAAAATCAGATTCATCAATTCTGCAGTGGTATTTCATGAATACCCAGATAATATATCAAACTTCTTCAAGAAAAAAGTGAATTATACAAAAGGATTTTTGGAGCAGAAGTCTGAGATTGATGTAAGCCCTTATTCACAGTATGGTCTTGCATTGAAATTTATGGATTTAAACAAATGCAGTCTAAAAGAGATGGTAAAAAATAAGGATATCTGCATGGACTGCACAAGGGACTGCAGGTTTAAAGGAAAACTAAAAGAGGAACCTTACATGATGCAGAACATAATATGTCTTTCATGCGCTGTTGCAGTCTTGGAATTTAAAGGAGAATCAAATATTGATTATAAAGAAATAATTAGTCAATAAATATAATTAAAATCACATCTCAAGAAGATAAGCACCTGTAGCAGCAACATCCTCATCCCATATATTCTTTATCTCGGGTCTTACATATTCTATCTTATCCATCTTTCTCCACCATTCCATTTTCTATTGCTTTTTCTATAAAATAAGGTATATCTTTCTCGATATCGCCAATATTGGAACAATTATCCAATAATATCTTCTTTAGCTCTTCAGAATCAAATGATTCTCCTGTCTTTTCCCAAAGAAGTGCTGCAGTTATATTAAGCTCTACCATATGCCCAGTATCAGCATTAAATATAAGCATTCCCTGTTCAGTCTTCTTCTCGATTATTTTAGGGTTCTTTTTATACATCATTTTTGTGTTAAATCACATTATTTATAAAGTTTTCCTTGATTTTGTCCATGATAGAAACCTTTAAAAATTAAAGTACTATACTTTCTGTTGGGGTTGATAAATGTCATTTTCTCATCTGGAAAAGATAGAAATATTGGAAGGCAATGATATGTTTCCGTGTATACTGCCTCATGAAAAGCTGCTTCTTGACAAGTCCGAGAATCCAAAGATAGGTGATGTGGTCCTTTTTGTCAACAGATATGGCATGAGGATACCCCATAGAGTTATACACATATTTGGCAATTATTATTTTACAAGAGGAGATTCATGCAGATATTTTAATTTCCCCTGCCACAGAAAGGATATATTAGGGGTTGTATTAGGAAAGAATAAAGATATAATAAAGAAACCAGCCATGAACATTTTCCTTGATATCTTCCTTTTATACTTCCTTATCTACAAATCGTTATTCAACATAAAAAAGAAGAAAGAGTTCTGGTCTTTATGCCTGATTACAAAGATTTTTGCTCCATTGGACTCAATTTATTATAAATCAAGTTACGATAATGATTATCTAAATAGAATTGTATACCAAGTTGTAGAAAACCCAAAAGATCCGCCTGCTTATTATGCCAGGAAAGCATATGATAATATGCTGATTACAGATAAAAAGTTCCTTCTTTATAAGGATGCAAAAAAGATATATACAAGCCCGGATGATATAAAAGATATGCTTGCAGGAAGCATCAAAGAGATAAACAGCAACATGGCCAGTTGGACCTTAAAATCTGTATGTGAAGATTCCTTTAATTTAGGTAAGCTGAATCTCCGTCATCTTCTGGAGATAAGGAAGCTTCTTAGATACGAATGTTTGAAAGACAAGAAGATAAGAAGCAGAGGCACATATGAGATTATAGGGGTTCCTCTTATAGCTCTTTATCTATTTAACATAAAATATAACAAAGGAAAAGATAGGAATCTTGCAGATTTTGTAGAGAAGAATTATTATAAGCAGATACCTCTTTTTAAAAGATATATGGAAGAAAGGGATTATACTATGCCTATTGATCTGGTAAACCTTTATGATAGATACAGGATATTTGGCATATTTAGGTTCATTAAATATAGAAGGCCTGATTTTGGGGAAAGGGGCCTAGCATTTTTTGATGTTTTTATAAGTCCATTATCAAGATTAAAATACATGCTTAGGATTTTATACATGAGGAGGCAGTTTGTTCCAAGATGATAACAAACTATAATATTGCAGGTATAATGCTGCAGGTAAGGCATAGGGATGATGGTATTTTTAAGTATATAAACGAGGAGCTTAAGGATTATAAGTATGATGGTTTGTACATAGGAGATATATTCATAGATATAAATGCCGGAAACAATAACCTAAATCTTCCCGCAAAAGCAATTAGAATACTTTATAGTTATGATTATCTAAAAGCTTCTTATGATAATAAAATTTATTCTCTTAAGCATAGGAAATCTATGATATGCACAAACTATAAAAATAAGACAGCAAGCATAAATTATGTACTTGCAGATAAGGAGATAGTGAATGAGTTTAGATGCTCTATAAAATGGCTTATAATAAAATCTATAGAGGAGAAAGGCATGGCATATATCCACGGAGCAGCAGCAAGATACAATAACAAGAACATCCTTTTTACAGGTGATTCAGGCTCAGGAAAATCTTCATGCTTGCTTAGGCTTATATCTGCAGGAGCAGAAATCATAAGTGATGATAATGTCCTTGTCAATGGCAGGAAGATAACACCTTTCTGCCTCAAAACATCAGTCAAAGGAGATATGGTAGAAAGGTTTAACCTAAAATCAGATCAAGACAAATCTTTTCTGAAACCAGGCATAAAAGGAGACCTGGATGGTTTTGATATCATAATATTTCCTAAGATATGGAACCATTCAGAAAGCAAGTTCACACCCATAGATGAGAAAGATGCAGTTTCTATTCTTGCAGACATATACCTTAAGGAGACGAGGCTTATCAATGTTCCTGCTATGAAACATGAAGAGATACTGAGAAGATATAAGAATATAGCAAAAGGCTCAAAATGTTATATATTTTATGCAGGAAACCAAGAGCAAGAAGTTAGAGAAGCTCTCCTAAATTTTTTAGGAAATAAAAGATGAAACAGAACTATGATTATAACGGAATTAGGATAGAATTTTCATATAACTCTGAAGATATTCAGGTAAAGGAAGCAGAAATATGGTTTAGGAACAATATTCTTGCCACCCCATATTCTAAAGAACTTTCTGATGGTGGTGCTGTTCTGGAGATATCAAGGGTAAAAGAGCTGGTTACCCCTAAAAAAGCAGTCAATAAACTCCCTTATTATTCGCTTTATCATAACTTTAGAGTCTTTGGTATAGAAGATAAGACATTTTATCTGGACGAGAAAGATATGCTTTTTGAGATTGATAAAAGAAGAAACAGGATTAGGATAGAGTTTAAGGAAGGAGATAAATTTCCACACTGGGAAATATCCTATATAATCAATATATTTGCAGTAGATGATGCTGTCAGTAAAGGCATGGTCTTATTTAATGGTTTTGCATTAAGGTACTCTGAAAAAGTCCTGCTTTTGATAGGAAACTCTGAATGGACAAAAAGCCACTGCCTCTGGCATCTTCTGTCAAAAGGAGCTGAGCTTATCAGCGGAGGGTTCTTTCTTGCAGATGAGTCACATATCCAGAACCTTCCTATAAGGAAAGACTCCCTTAAAATATATGGAGACCAGAAACTGCATCATATGAAGCATATAGACTTCTTCCAGAGATTTATAGGAAAGGATATAGAAGATGTAAAGATAGACAAGATAATATTCTTTGATGAATGGATGGATAGGCCAAGCGAATGCAGCAAAATATCTTTAGATGAGATGAAAAATATGATCTTGAAATCAAATGATGAGAATAGGTATCTTTTCTTTGATAATCCGGTCAGGATGAAGGAAAATCTTGGAAAGATACTCAAAGTTGCAGAGCTTCATCATTTTATCACAGGTTATGGTGAAGAAGATATAAACAGAAAGCTTCTTATGCTTCTCTAGCTATATTTGAACAGTTCTTTGAATTTTTCTTTTGTATTCTTATGGAAATTGAAGAGCCACTCAAACTCTTCTTTTGTGTTTGTCTTATAAAATCTTGATATTATATAGCTGTGTCTGATGTTTATCAAGAAAGCTATATCTCTTGGACATTGATATACAGACAGTATATAATAATAGAGTGATTTGAGATAATAATTGATTGACCTCAGTTTCCTAGATTTCCAGTTGATAGATCCGTTTTGGAAGGATAATGCAGTAATATATTTGTTAAGCCTTCTTATGCACTCCTTTTTGTTCCTGAAATAACTGGACCTTTTGACTATTCTCTTGAAGATTTTTAGTGTCTCGGTGTAGTATTTCTTATGGAATGAGATTTTATCCACATCTTTAAGTCTCTCAAAAGCGATTATGTTGTCATCTCCTTTGTTGTAGATAAAGTGATAGTCTTTAATCAGACAGAAATCACGGCCAAGCAGAAGCCTGAACAAGAATTCTATGTCCTGGGTTGCAGGCAGCTTCTCGTTGAATCTTCCTGAATCTTTGACAAGATCCTTCTTGAAGACAAGAGAATTTATGTGTGTGCAGTAGAAAGGTCCTGTTACAGCATATTCACAGAATCCTTTGCCGAAAAAGCACAGATTATTTTCTGTTCTTGCCTTAAGAGAATTGATGGCATCCTGGATCCATTCTTCTCTGTACTTGACAAGTTCTCCACTTTTATGTTCATACCACAAAGATAGACAGATTCCGACGTCATAATACACCAAAACTTTCATGCTCTCAGACAGGTGATGTTTAAGCCATTCATCATCAGAATCAAGGAAAGCGATATACTCTCCCTTAACAATATCTAATCCTTGGTTCCTCGCTCCACCAGGCCCTTTTCTGTGCGTATTAGGCACATATCTTATCCTGCTGTCTTTTTTGATATACTCTTCAACAAGCTTCTTAGTATTATCAGTGCTTCTGTCATCTACAATTATTAGTTCCCAATTATGATAAGTCTGCTTAAAAACGGAATCAATAGCTTTTGGAAGAGTCTTTTCCCTGTTATGTGTAGGCATTACTATGCTGACTAATGGCTCTTTCTCCATCACAAAAAATAATTTCAGATTGTTTATAAATATTGCTCAAACCAGAAACCTTTTTAATTCTGGCTGATTATACCTTCATTATGGAGGAAAATGAGATAACCATATTCTGTGTATGTGACAATAATTTTGCTATGTATCTTGCTGTCATGCTGAAATCGATGGTTGTTAACCATAAGAGCAGCGAGCTTCTTCATGCCTATATAATAAATGAAGGTATCACAGATAAAAACGTAAAGAAAGTTGAGGATTCAGTATCTTCCGACAATATCAAGCTGGAGTGGATAAAAGCAGAAAGTTTGGACGTTAACAATATCAAGGGCCTTGTCCTGACACATTTCAAGAATTATATGACTTACTACAGACTTCTGATACAAGACCTACTTCCTAATACAATAAAAAAGGCAATTTATATAGACTGCGATATTGTTGTAAATAAGGATATAACTGATTTGTGGCATATGGGATTTGAGGATAATCTGCTTTTTGCTGTTCCAGATCAATTTATAGACAAAGTTTCAAAGCCAGTGTATGGTATAATAAATTATAAAGAGTTGGGTATCCCTTCAGAAGCAAAATATTTCAATGCGGGAGTGCTTCTGATAAATCTTGATAAATGGAGAAAAGAAAAGATAAGCGAAAAGATAATAAAATTTCTAAAAGAAAATAAAAAATATGTAAATTTTGAGGACCAGTATGGTCTTAATGCCATTCTGTGGAACAGGTGGAAAGAGCTGGATCCTTTATGGAATCACAGGCCATCAAAAGATTTAACAGAATATCTATGCATAATTCATTATATAAAGGGTGAAAGGGCAGACTCCCTGCGCTGCAGGCAAAAGTTCAGAGATTTATTTTATCATTACGTTGACATGACTGCATGGAAAGGTTTCAGGCTCAGTATAAAATACCCAAAGACTGTTTTAGTATCTTTCAAAGACAGCTCACTGGAATCATTGAAGAAGAATGTTGATTGGAGCAAAATAGAGAATATACAGATGCTTAAGCAGGATATCTCTTCTATTCAAGAAGCAGGAGAGTTCGGAGACTGGATTAAAAAAGAATTTAATAAAGAAGTAGAAATATTAGGTGCAGTAAATAAGAGTTTATCTGTCCTATATGTTTATGCTGAGAAGGACAAGTATCCTAAATCTTTTGATAGTCTGCTTAAACTGCTGGATGGCATAAAAGGATTTGATATAACTGTAATCTGTTTGGATAATCTAGATGAAAGAAAAGATATATCAAAAATAAATCATCCGACATATAATATACATGATATT
>Ga0172363_10002141_pt1 | contig 15976 bp, 10 predicted proteins | sample LakKivs2_kivu2a2_FD_114541 | JGI IMG/M metagenome (GOLD analysis project Ga0172363, IMG submission 114541) | Sediment microbial communities from Lake Kivu, Rwanda - Sediment s2_kivu2a2 | ecosystem: Environmental > Aquatic > Freshwater > Lake > Sediment | place: Rwanda: Western Province, Lake... | reverse complement strand
TTGTCGTCGGCCTCGGCTACGATGGGCCCGTGAAGGCGTGGATGGACGGCAAGCAGATCGCCCACGATCCGGCGGGCATCAACCCGGCGACCATCGACAAGCTGAAAGCGCCGGTGGCCGTGGCGGCGGGCGAGCATGAGCTGGTCGTTGCGCTGGCGTCCAACCAGGGCCGCGCATGGGGAATCTTCCTGCGGTTCCACCGCACCGACGTGCCCCTGCGGCTCATCAAGAAAGGCCCGGACAGCTATGCGATGCCCGAGATTCTCGGGTGAATGATGAATGATGACAGATGAAAGATGAGAGAAGGCGACCGCCCAACAGCGTGTCTTCAGCACTCATCTTTCATTCTGATTGGAGTTCCCCATGATCAAGACATTACTGGCCGGCTTGGCGGCGACGGCCGTCGCCTGCGCTGGCGCTTTCGGAGCCGACGATCGTGTGCTAACGGATGATGATTTCGTGGTGGTGTCAGGCCCGGCGTCGCCGCGCGTGGCGTTCGCGGTCGAGCGCGGCGAAGGCCGGCTAAGGCTTGTGCTCGAGGTTGCCACGCTCGCGGACGGTGCGGGCATTTCGGCAAGAGTCGGCGTTGCAGCCGGAAAGAAGACCGTGCTCGCGAGCGACAAGCCGGTGCCTGGCCCGCGGAATGGCATGGCACGATTCCTGTTCGACGTGCCGCTCGACTCGATCCTGGCGAAGCCTGATGACGTGTCGCGGCTGCGCCTCGCGTTCGCCGTGGCGTGGGCCGGCGGACCGCTGGGGCAAGATCGCCAGCGCGAGCGGTTCCGCCATGCATCCGGCGCGCCCCACGCCAGCCTCTCGCCCGATCCGGCCGACTGGCTGCCTTTCGACCTCGCCGAGCACGAGGCGCTCGTATCCGACCGCAGGAACCGCATCCAGCTCGAATTCCTCCAGCCGATGGGCGGCAAGGCGACGATCGTGATCGAGGACGGGCGCGGCAACCGCATCCGCAACCTCGCCGCCGGCGTGCCGATGCCCAGAGGGACCAACCGCATCGATTGGGACGGCCTCGACGAATCGGGCCAGGTAGTCGCGCCCGGCGATTACACCTGGCGTGCGATCAGCCATCCCGGCGTCACCCCCGAGTACCTGTTCTCGTTCTGCAACGACGGTCAGCCCCCGTGGCGGACCGGCTCGGGCCGCGACATGTGGGGGCCGGACCATAGCTGCCTCACCGCCGCGACCGCCGGCGAGGCGTGGACCTTCCTCGGCGGATCGGTCGCTGAATCCGGTTATGCGATCGTAGCCGTCGACGAAACCGGCACCAAGCGAATGCATTACAACGCCATCCACGGCACCGGCCTCGCGAAGGTGGCGCTGGCTTCCGCCGGCAGATACCTGTATGCCGCACACGACGGCCTCGCGTGGGGAGAGCGGATCGACAAGACCAAGCCGGACTGGAAGGCCGAGCACAAACTGACGATCACGCGGTACGACGTGGAGACCGGCCGCACGCTCGATTACCCCGGCAAGGGGAGGTTCGCCGTGGTGGATCGCGTGGAGTTCGGCCCGAAAACGGCGCGGCCAGATTGGGCCGGCACGAACCTGAGCGGGCTGGCAATTGCTGATGGCAAGCTCTACGTGGGTTGCCGCGCGTCCGACTCGCTGCTCGTGCTGGACGCTGAGACGTGCGACGAGGTGACCCGGATCAAGCTCGAATCGCCCGGCACGCTCACTGCCGGCAAGGATGCGATCTACGCCGCGTGCAAGACGGGTATTGTGCGGATCAAGCCGGGCGATGGGGCACCGCAGACCGTCGTGCCGGCCGATGCCGTGTCACCGGCCGGGATCGCTGTCGACGCCTCGGGCACCATCTATGCGAGCGACTCCCGCACGCACACGGTGAAAATCTTCAGCCCGCAGGGCAGGTTGCAGCGCGAGATCGGGAAGCCGGGCGGCAGGTATCAGGGCGGCTACGACCCCGAACGATTTGTAAACCCGTGCGGGCTGGCGATCGCCCCAAGTGGCAGGCTGTGGGTCACCGAGAACCGCGGCAACCCGAAGCGAGCCTCCGCGTGGGAACCGAAAAGCGGCAAGCTCGTGAAGGAGAAGTTCGGCCCTACGGCCTACGGTGCATCGGGGGCGGGATTCGACTACGCCGACCACACGAGCTGGATCGGGCAGGGCGCCACGTGGAAGCTCGACTTCGCGAAGAAATCGGCCGTCTGCCGCAGCATCCTGTCCCAATCGAGCGGCCACGCCGGCGGCTATGAATCGTCCGGCTACACGTTCTACCGGCAAGGCGGCCGCACGTTCGTGCTCGGCTCGGGGGGAGTGACAACGATTTCGGAGTTGCGGCCCGACGGCTCGCGGCGCGACCTCGCGTTCGTCGGCTCCACGCACCGCTACTGTTTCGCCTGCGGGTGGAATCCGCCGGCCGCGTTCGTCGAGGCGTTCAACGCGGCGTACCCCAACCGCAAGGGCAAGCACGCGGACAAGGGGCCGGGCGTGCTGTGGGCCGACAAGAACGGCGACGGCGCGTGCCAGGCCGACGAGTTCGACTTCTCGACCGACTGCGACCACTTTGCGGGCGCCTACTGGGGCCACCTGCAGCGCGACCTGACCATCCGCGTGCCTGCCACTGTGAAGGGCAGGCGAGTGCTCGTGGTGCTCAAGCCTGCTGGCTTCACCAACGCCGGCGTGCCCCGTTACCCCAAGCTGAACGATGCGTGCACCGAGGCCGTTCCGGTGGCGCTCGACGGCAATGAAGTCGAAACCGCCGCCGATCGGTTCGGCAACGTCGTTTGCAACTCCGACCCGCAGATGAAATGCTTCGCACCGGACGGGACGCTGCGATGGACCTACCCGAACCGCTGGTCGAACGTGCACGGCTCGCACGCCGCCCCGCTGCCCGAGATCGGCATGATGCAGGGCGCACTCTACTTCCTCGGGATGACGCCATTCGACGACCAGGCCGACGTCTTCGTGATGAACGGCAACCACGGCCGGTTCTTCGTCATCACGTCCGACGGGCTCTACCTCGACGAGATGTTCAAGGACGTGCGGATGGGATCCGCCACCGATGCGTACCTGATCGGCGGCGAGTGCTTCGGCGGATTCTTCTCGAAGTCCGAGAAGGACGGCAACTACTACTTGCAGAGCGGGCACACCGATTACCGCATCTTCCGGATCGGCGGCCTCGACAGGGCGAAACGTACCAGCGGCAAGGTCAGCGTGTCGCCGCGGCAGGCGGCGGCCGCCGAAAGTAATCTCAGGCGGAAGACGGCCGAACGGGCCGCGCCGCGCGAGGCCATGATTTCCCTCGCAGCCAGGCCCCCCGTCATCGATGGCAAGGACGACGACTGGCCGGCCATCGTCACGGCCCAATGGGACAAGTCCGGCCGCTTCCCCGTGAAGGTTCGCTGCTCGTATGACGCCACCGCGCTTTACCTCTGCTATGACGTGGAGGATGAGTCGCCGTGGGTGAACAACGGAAAGGACTGGACGGTGCTGTTCAAGACAGGCGACTCGGTGGACCTTCAACTCGGCACGGATCCCGCCGCGAACCCGAAACGCAACGGTCCCGTGCCCGGCGACCTGCGGCTGCTGATCGCGCCGTATCAGGATGGCACGATCGCCGTGCTGTATCGCCATCGCGTGCCCGGCACCAGAACGCCCGTCGAGTTCAACAGCCCCTGGCGCAGCGAGAAGATCGACGTGGTGGCCAAACTCGACAACGCCAAGGTGGCAGTGGTCAAGGAGCGGGGCAGGTACCGGCTGGAGGCAGCCATCCCGCTCGATGCCCTGCACTGCCCCGACCCCGCAGGCAAGTCGCTCAAGGCCGATTTCGGCGTGCTCTACGGCGACCGCGACGGCGCCATCACGTTGCTGCGGTCTTACTGGTCAAACCAGCTCACCAACCTCGTGAACGACGTGCCCGGCGAGATAATGCTCGCACCCGGACTGTGGGGGACCGTCACCTTCGAAGGGAGGAACTGAAGAACGAAAGATGAAAGATGAAAGATGAAAGATGAAAAGATGACAACAATGAAGAAGCAGCTTCAAGATGATGAACGAAACCGATCGAGGGCAAACACAAGGTTCGCCTCTACGGCGGTCTTGCGGTTGATATTGCTGGCGGTGACCTTCACGGCGGCGCTGGCGTGTGCTCACGCCGAGACGATCGTGTGCAGCGGAATCATGGGCAATTCCGGCGAGCAGGGCGCGTCGCTTGTCCGGTTCGGCAACGCCGGTGCCCGTGGAATGGGCGTGGCCTACGACAAGTACGGCTCGCTGTGGGATCGCGGGGGCGAGGAGGTGCTGAACCGCTATGCGGCCGACGGCCGGCTGCTCGCGCAGTACAGGATTCCCGGCGGAAGCGACGGCAACGATCAGCTCGCACTCGTGGGCGATACGATCGTAATGCGGATTCGCGGGGCGCTGTACACGCTGCCTATCGACGCGCCCGCCGGCACAGAGGCCGCACCGATGCAGAGGAGGGCCGGCTGCATTTCATTCGGTTCGGCCAACGGTTGTTTTGCCGCGGCCGATGGTGACGCGATCCTGCTGGTCAATCCCGCAACCGGTGAGGCCACGAAGGCCGCGACGCTACGCGGCGCGCAGTGGCTCGACCTCGCACCCGATGGCACCATCTACGCCGTGTCGGACTGGAAGCTCCGCAAGATCGTCAGGGGAAGCGAAGTGACCGATGGCTGGCCCAAGGGGTCCCCGGGCGAGAGGCCGCAGCTCCTCGATGGCTACTGGTTCGGCCACGGCTGGCACGGCACGATTCGCCGGCTCTCAGCCAACGCGGAGCCTTCGCCCGGCGTGGTGCTTGGCGGGGCTTCCGGCTCGTTCATCGGCCATCTCGACCAGAACTCCGAGCTGACCAACGGCCGCGGCATGGCCAAGCTGCGGGACGACCTCTACGCCGTGTCCGGTATGGGCGGAGTCATGCACCTGCTCCACTGGGATGAAGCCCGCCGGCAGATGACTATCATTCGCCGCATCGGCTCCGTGCCCGCGTGCGGCGGCCTCGGGCTTGACCGCGACGGCACCGTGTGGTATTACGCCGGCGCGTGGAAATGGACGGACACCCCCGACTCGCCGCTGCTGCTCGGCGTGAACGCGCCCGAAGGCACCGGCATCAGCCAGGCGGTGATGCTCGAGGATGACAGCATGGTTGCCACGGGCTTCCTGTGGGGGAACCCGACGTTTTACTTCGGGAAGCTGAACCGCGAGGTGGCGGCTCATAGGATCGAAAAGCCGTGCGCGTTGAAGCGCGGCTGCACCGGATCAGCCGTCTACAGGCGCGACGGCCAGTTGATCCTGCTGCAGATCGATGCCGACGGCGCGGGCGTGTCATTCAAGATCGGCTCGGACGGCAGCTACCGCGGTGAGGCCGGCCCCGTGACGCTGAAGACCGCGGCCCAGATGACTGCGTGGACGACGCTGGCGATGAAGGACGACTCGACGCTCCTTGCCGCCGCTGGGGGCTCTGTGATCGAGCTCACCGCCGATGGCGCGGATTGGAGGGAAACGGGACGCTGGTCAAGCTGGGGCGAGAACGCGGCTGACAAGTTCGGTTCGAGGATCTCCATCTGCTCGGATGCCGGTCGACTGTGGGTATCGGACTCCGACCGCCATCGTGTGCTCGCGTTCGACCTCGCCTCCCGCAAGCTGCTCGCGTCGTTCGGCACGGCCGACAAGCCCGGCGATACGCTCGCCGCCCTTTCATCGCCCGAGATGATCATCGCGCGCGGCAACCGCGCCGTGGTGTTCGACAGCGGCAATCAGCGGCTAGTCAAGCTCGCAATCCGGTGAGGAGCGGGTCCGACCGATCCGGCGGATCGTGTCCATCAGAACCGCCTCATCATCCCCGCCACCTTCCCGATGATGGTGAAGTCGGACTTGCCCGGATCGACGATCGTGGGCTTCATGCTTTCGTTGGCGGGCTGGAGGCTGATCTTGCCGTTGAGGGGGACGTATGTCTTCACGGTGGCCTCGCCGTCGAGGACCGCGACGATGATGTCGCCCGACTCGGCGCTCCGCTGGGGCCGCACGAACACGTAGTCGCCGTCGTTGATGCCGGCATTGATCATGGAATCGCCGCGCACGCGCAGTGCAAACAGCTCGCCCCGCGACGGCGAGAGCTGCTCGTCGAGCTCGATGATCTCCTGGATGTCTTCGATGGCCAGGATGGGCGGGCCGGCAGCCACACGGCCGACAACCGGGATCTGGCGTGTTCGATAGGTGCGCACGGCTGGCATCCGGCCGGCCGGGGCCACCACTGCGGAGCCGTCGGCTTCCTTCAGGATGCGGATCCCCCGCGAGATTCCCGCCTCGTGTCCGATGTAGCCTTTCTTGATCAGCGCGTGCAGATACGTTCGCACCGAACCGGTGGACGACAGCCTGAACTGCCGGCCAATCTCGCGAACGGTGGGCGGCCAGCCATTCGCCCGCACGTGGTCCGCGATGAAATTGAAAACCGCCCGCTGCCGGTCGGTTAGGTTCTTCGATTTTCTGCCTGCCATAGGATGTCTCCGAGGGCTATGGGCGTTGGGCTCTGGGCCGAAGAACGCCGCTACTGCTTCTACTATAACGCACATCTGTGCGCAGATCAAGGAAATTTCCGATGAATGTGAGTGGGCCAAGAACGCGCTCGCCGTTGTCGATACTGTCCGTCCTGTCCATTCGGGCCTTGGCCCCTGCAAACCAGCCTCTTGATTTAGCGCCCCCATTGTTTAGAATTCAACTTCGTTCCTGGCTGTGAACTTCGAACTCATAACTTTGAACCCTTAACTCTCAGCTCTCCCCGGAGTCTTCTCATGCCCGACACTCGCCTTGAACAGAAGCTGGCCCTGCACGGCGGTCTGAAAGCCGTTTCGCGGATCGAAGGCAAGGGGAAGCCCAAGATCGGCATCGAGGAATTCATGGCGGTCGCGGAGCGGTTCGGCTTCACGAAGCCCACGCTGCGCAAGATCAAGGAGATCGTGGCGAAGGAAGACGCGGGTAGCGGCCCGATGCTGGCCAACTACTATTCGGGGCTGAAGGAAACGAAGGTGCAGGCGTTCGAGAGGGCGGCCCGCGAGGTCTTCGGCGTCAAGCACGCCATGGCCGTCAGCTCGGGCACAGGGGCGCTGCATAGCGCGTTCACCGCCGTAGGAGCCGGGCCCGGCACCGAAGTGATCGTGCCCGCAATCGGGTTCTACGCCACTGCTGCCGCCGTTGTCACGTGCCGGGCCATCCCGATCTTCTGCGACGTCGACGAATCGCTCGGAATGGACCCGGCGAAGATCGAGAAGCTGATCACGAAGCGGACGGTCGCCCTCGCACCGACGCACGTGATGGGCACCGTGGCCGACATGGCGCCGATCATGGAGGTTGCCCGCAAGCATAACCTGCGGGTGGTTGAGGATTGCGCGCAATCGCCCGGCGGCAGGTATCGCGGGAAATGGGTGGGCACCATCGGCGACGTCGGCTGCTTCAGCATCTCGGCCTACAAGATCGTGGGCGGGGGCGAGGGCGGGCTTGTGATCACCGACGACCTGCGCCTGTGGGAGCGGGCCAACGGCCTGGCGGAGTGCGGCGGGCTGTGGCGACCGAACCGCTTCGCACCGCCGCGCTACGACGGCGAGCTCTTCTCCGGCACCAACTACAGAATGTCGGAAATGGAGGCCGCCGTCGATACCGTGCAGCTCCGCAAGCTGGCGTCGGTCGTCGCGCGGTTCCACAACGTCAAGATGCGCGTGCTCAAGCAGCTCAAGACCTGCAGGGAGATCACGCCACAAAAACTGAACGATCCCGAGGGCGAGATCGGCTACCTGCTGCGGTTCTTCCCGGAGACGATCGAGCTGGGCGAGAAGATAGTGGCGGCGTTGCAGGCGGAGGGGATCGGCGCCGGCATGCGTGGTCGCAACGCCGCGCCCGACTGGCACGTCTATTCCTGGATGTTTCCCATCACCACGAAAACCGGCGCTACGCCCGACGGCTGCCCGTTCACCTGCCCGCTCTACGTCCAGAATGGCGGCAGCGTGGATTATTCGCGCGGCACGTGCCCCGTGGCCGACGACCTCTTCGACCGCGGAATTTCCATCGGCCTGAACCAGTGGTACACAGCGAAAGACCGCAAGAACATCGCCGCCGCGATCAACAAGGTGCTGTCTGCCTATTGCACCGAGGATTCCGGCGCACGGCCGTGGATCGGATGAAAAGGAAAAAGGAAAAAGGAAAAAACGAAGAGGCGCCTATCTTCCTTTTGCCTTTTTCTTTTCCTTCATCTCATGATCCTTCCCTCCTCGCAGGGGCGCATCTCATGACCGGACGGGAGAAAACCGAAGCTGCGTTTGAGCCTGGCGGCACGCCTGAATTCGCCGCCGCCATCTGTTACGAGGGCATTTTCGCCCGCGACCACTGGGACGCCCTGACGTCGCATCCGTGGTGGACGATCTACTCAAGCGACATCGACGCGCAGGTGGCGCTCAACCGCGAGATCATCGATGCCATCGGCCAAGACTGGTTCGTGCTCCCGCAATGGCGTTCGCGGCAGGCCCGCGAATCCATGCGCATCGTTGAGTTCGACGACGGAGTGTTCATCATTGACGATTCCGCCCGACGGATGGCGCGGATCGAGCGGCCCCGGATCGGTGGCTGGTGGTCAAGCGATTCCTCGCCGGGCGCGCCGCCCTCGCTGCAGTCCATTGATGATATCGATCGCGCGGTGCCCGCGTCCGATATCGCCGATCGGGCCGCGTTTCGTGCCCTCGGCTGCTGCGATCTGGCCGACGCATTGCTGGCGGAGTTTGGCCGTGAGAGGTTCCCGGTCACCAGCGTGGCCTCGCCCCTGTGGCCGTGCCATGGCCTGTGGGGGTTCGAGGGAATGATGACGACCGTCGCCGAGCGGCCCGAGCTCGTCGAGCACGCGTGCGACCGCTTTCTCGCCCAGACCTGCAACTATTTGCCGTTGGCGGCCGAGCTTGGCGCCCGTGGCATCTGGATCGAAGAATGCATGACCGACATGGTCAGCCCCGACGCCTTCGCCCGGCTCAACCTCCCCCGCCTGCAGCGCCTCACCGCCGAAATCCGCTCGCTCGGAATGCGCAGTATCTACTGCTATTGCGGCGACCCGTCTGACCGATGGGACCTGCTCCTGTCCGCCGGGGCTGACGCGCTGTCGCTCGAGGAGAGCAAGAAAGGCTTTCGCATCGACATTGCCGACGTCGTCGACCGCGTTCAAGGCCGGTGCGCGGTGCTCGGCAACCTCGACGCAATCAGCCTGTTGCCTCACGCGAGCGACTCCGAGCGTCACGCCGGGGACGCCGGTGGACCGGGTGAGGAGGTACAGCGAGATCGTGCATGAAGAAAGCGCAAGGGGATGATGGGATGAAGGGATGAAGATAGCCGAATGCAGACGGACTTGCTCAACGGCGTCCGCCCTCGGCTACGCCTTCACACCGCCCGCATGGACAGTACCGTCACGGATCGTGCCGGGAAGACGCACCCGAATTCCGTCCCCTCACCGGCGATCTTTGCCCGCATCGGCCGCACCTCGGGCTCCTCCTGGAAGCGGTTGTGCGCGTGGATGTCGTCGGCCGTCAGCACTCGGGCGGATTCGATCCGGAATGCACCGGCTCCCAGGATGCGGATCCTCACATCCGCCGCGTCCGTAGCGTGCGGATTCACTGCCGATAGCGTCAGCATGCCGTCGCGCAGCGATGCCGCCCCGTTCAGCCCGAACAGATAATGCACGTCGGCCCCGGCGCCGAACTCGATCCTGTCGGCCTCGAAGATCGCCCGCACGGCCGTGCCGTTCTGGTGGTCCTTGTACATCTCGTAGACGTGATACGTGGGCGTGAGGACCATCTTGGGGCCGTCGGTGAGGATGATCGCCTGCAGCACGTTGATCGTCTGGGCGATGTTCGACATCACCACCTTGTCGGCGTGGCGATTGAAAATGTCGAGCGTGAGCGCGGCGACGAGTGCGTCGCGGAGCGTGTTCTGCTGCCACAGGGGGGGCTTGCCGGGCGTGGCGGGATGCCACGTGCCCCATTCGTCTACGAGCAGCCCGATCTTGCGGGCGGGATCGAACGCGTCCATCGCGGCCCGCTGCTGCACGACGAGCGGCTCCATCTGCGCCGCCTGCCGCAAGAGCTGGTACCACTGTTCGACGGTATACTCGGTGGCGCTGCCGGCTGTGCCGCAGTAGTAGTGGGCCGCGAAGCCGTGGATCCGGCCGAAGTCCCAGTAGTCCTTCCGCAGCTTCGCGAAGAATCGGCGCGTCCACTCGACGTCGTTGCCGCACGGTCCGCACGCGATCAGGAACAGGGGAGTGCCGATGTTGAACATGAACCCGGCGTAGCGGCGGAACTCGGTGCAGTAGTCCTCGGGGCTGAAGTTGCCGCCGCATCCCCAGTTCTCGTTGCCGACGCCCCAGTACTTCACGGCGAAGGGCTCGGGCGAGCCATTCGCCGCGCGCAGATCCGACAACGTTGATCCCGGCCGCCAATTGCAGTATTCGACCCAGTCGCGCAATTCGCGAACGGTCCCGCTGCCCACGTTCCCGCAGATGTAGGGCTGTGCGCCGATCATGCGGCAGAAGTCGATGAACTCGTGCGTGCCGAAGGAGTTCGGCTCCGGCTCCTGATTCCAGTGGACGTTGATGCGGCGGGGGCGCTTGTCGCGCGGGCCGATGCCGTCCTGCCAGTGGTAATCGTCGGCGAAGCAACCGCCGGGCCACCGCAGGACGCCGGGCCGCAGTACCCGGAGCGCGGCGGCAACATCGTTGCGAATGCCGCGGGTGTTGGGGATCGGCGAGTCCTCGCCTACCCACACGCCCTCGTAGATGCAGCGCCCGAGATGCTCCGCGAAGTGCCCGTAGATCTCAGGCTGAATGGTGCCGATCGGCTCGTCGGGGATGATGGTGATGCGCATGGGAAGAAGGAAAGAAGATAAGAAGACAAGAAGATAAGAAGTCAAGAAGCCAAGAAGTCAGAAGTCAGGAGCCACGAGCCAGGAGCCGGGAAGAGGCTGGAGGCGCCTTCTTCGTTCGATGTTCAGTGTTCGATGTTTTCCCTCTTCCGTTCATCGTTCATCGTTCATCGTTTCTCTCCGCCTCTTCCATTCATCATTCATCATTCCTCATTTCTTTCTCAGTTCCTTCTCCCATTCCTTTCTCGCCTTTTTTCCGTCTTCAACTGTCAGGATGTACTCCGGCTCGATGACCTCGCCGGTCATCTGCTCGAGGGCGGCGTTGGCTTCCTGACGCACGTCCTCGTCTTCATCTTCCAGAAATGGGAGCAGCAGGGGAGCGTGCTCGAAGGTGCCGATCTCGCCGAGGGCGTGCACGGCGTTTATCCGCACGTCGGAGTCGGATATCTTGCACAACTCGAGGAGCTTGGCGATGGTCTTCTCGGTGCCGATCTCGGCCAGGATCTCGATGAAGGGTTCGATGGAGCAGGCTCGGACGGCGTAGTGGCCGCGCTGCAGTTCGTCGCCTAGTGCCTCGAGAACCACGTCTTCAGCGGGCTGGCCGGCGACCACGAGGGCGTCGATTGCATTCCGGGCAAGCTTCTCGGGAAGATCGCAATCGCGGAGAGCGTCGCACAGCTTCTGCCAGTTGGCCGGATGGGCCAGTTCGTCGGGGCGCGCCTCGAGAAACTTGTATTGCGCCGGTGCGGCGGCCGCATCCTCGTCTTTCGCCTCCTCGGAAAAACCGTAAAGCGTGTGGAGAAGGTCCAGCGCCTCGTCGGCCCGATCGCGAGGCACAAGCAGCGCCCACGTCTCCGCGCCGCGAATCGAAACGTTGAAGTCGCTCAGGTTCACCATGCGCATCTTGCCATCGACCCCGTGCTCGGCGAGGTCGGTCGCTACTGCGTCCACGTTCTCCTTGATCGGATCGTGGAAGACGATCGCGTAGTCGTCGGGGTTGAGGTCCTCCTTGATCATCAGCGGCGTGCCGCAATCCACGCAGGTCTCATCCTCGAGCAGAAACTCGCGTCCGCAGTCAGGGCAAACTTTCCTGTCCATGTTCGTTGTCCCCTTTGACGGCCCCAATCACGTAAGGCCCTTTCGGAATGACGGCAATTGTAGCGCCCGGCCCATGCTTTTGCAAGGCAGTTCCGATCCCTTCCTCAACCGACGCCACCGGCGTGAGAAAGCACTTGCGGACCGTCTCCGCCGGCAGTCCGGTGGTGTAGACCATGATCTCGGCGGCTCGCATGGCTTTGATCAGCGATTCCGCGCCCCATTGGTCGATCATGAAGAAATCCGGTTGCGTGATCCGACGGATGATCCAGCCGGTCGACTCCGCTTCCATCATGAGCTGTGCGAACTCGCATCCGCCGATCCCTTCGCAGCATTCGGCGGCGAAGATGATGGTGCCGCGGGGCTTCACGATGGCGGCGGCCGCCAGCATCCCCTTCCCCGCCTGATACAGGTTCAGGTCTGCAGGGTAGCCCGCATTGGTCGTGATCACGATGTCGGGCCGCTCGGGCACGAACCGCGTGCACTCGTCGCGTGCGGCGTCGGCGGCGGCCCGGTGGCTCGCGAAGACGTCGCCCGCATAGACGGCGGTGAACTCCCGATCGCGGTTGATCGTCACATTCACGGAGAAGTCGGCGGGCGCTATCCGCGCGATCTCGCACGCCTCGCGGTGAAAAGCGTTGTCCGCCAGGTTGCCCGCACGCACGCTTTCATCTTCAAGGAACACCGGCGAGTGGATGACGCGAATCGTTCCGGTGCCGGCGATGCCGATGGCAATGAGCTTGCGCCCGCCGGAAAATCCGGCGTACATGTGCGGCTCCACCAGCCCGGTGAGCACGCGGAAGTCCGATTCCACGTAAATCCTGTCGAGGTGCACCGGAGTGCCGCGTGAGGTCGTGCCGACGCATACGTTTGCTTTCGGATCGCGCGCGAGATGGTTGCGAACCGCGTATCGTGCGGCGATCTCCGGCCCGACGGATCGCTCGATCTCGTCGCGCGTCATCTCGCGGTGGAGGCCGTTCCCGATCAGAATTCTGATCTCGGGAACGCCCGCCCGTTCCAGCTTGCGGATAATCGGCGGCAGCAGGACGTGATTTCGCACTGGCCGCGTGATGTCGCAGATCACGATGCAGACGCGGCGATGGCCGCGTGCAGCATCGGCCAGGGGCGCCGAATCGATGGGCTCGCGCAGAGCGCGATTCACCAGGCCATCCTGGTCCGCCGGAGCCGGGCGATCATCGCGATCCAGAACCGCCATCAGATTGCGATCGGGCACCGTGATCCAGAGGCCGTGTTTGCCGTAGTCGAGTTTGATTCGCATGATTGCACTTGATCGGTCGGATCGGTCGGATCGGTCGGATCATCAGAGCGTTTCCTTCAGCCAATCCGCCGTCGCCTCGATCACACTGGCTTCCCAGTCGAGCCTGTTGAACGTATGGTCCACTCCCTCCATCAGCGTGAGCTTCACCTTGCGACCGGGCGTGTTGAGAACCGCGTGGTATTTCTCGGCGTGCTTGAAAGGGACCGATGCGTCCGCCGTCCCGTGGATGATCAGCACCGGGGCGTTCGACTTCGCCAGCTCCTCGATCGGATCGATTGTTGCGGAATCCTTGAGGAAATCCCTGCCGAGTTTCAGTCCGCCGAGGTCGATCCAGCCGCGTGAATCAAGCTGCCGCCGCATGTCGTCGTCTGCGGCGATCTGCGAGAGCCTGGTGTTCTCGGCCACGGCCGACCAGAGCACGACCGACTTGATCATCAGTTCGCGTCCGGCCGTGCACGCCGCCACCAGGCCGCCCAAGCTCAGCCCGATGACGCCCAGGCGGCGCTCGTCGACCTCCGCCTCCCCGGCGAACGCCCGCAGCGCGCAGCGTGCGTCTGAAATCTCCGCGGATGGCGTCATCTCAACGAACTCGCCCTCGCTCTCGCCCGACCCCCGGAAGTCGAACCGCAGCGATGCCATCCCGCGGCCCGCCAGCGCCCGCGATGCCTTCACGAACAGAAAGTGCGCCTCCGACTTGTGCCCGGTGAACCCGTGGCAGAAGATCACACCCGGATGCGGGCCGGGTCCGTCGGGAAAATGCAGCGTGCCCGCGATGAGCTGGTTGTGGTTGTGGAAGTAGAATGGTTTCTGTTTCATGGTTGAGTCCTTTCACCTGCAGGATGAAGGAGTCGTGGGATGAAGAGATGAAGCGAAGGAAAAACCGGGCGCCATCTTCCCTTCATCCCTTCATCTCTTCATCGCTTCATCTCATCGTCCCGATGATCTCACTGAACCCCAGCGGATCCAGCGCCAGCTTGAACGGCACCGCCTGCAAGCCCTGCAACGCGATCAGCGTGAGGGCGGCGGTTCTGCCGGGCCTCAGGCCGGCGACGCCCACCACGGTACACAGCGGCATCAGGGGCATCCAGAGGCGTTCCACCTCGCCGAGGTTCGCGCCGTACAGCCATAGGGCCGCCAGCACGCCCAGCGTCGCGACTAGCAGCGGATCGAGCGCCGACGCCGTGCGCTCGGCGAGCGCGGCCCGGGCGTCCTCCACCAGGCGCCGCGCAAACAGCACCGCCGCCGGCACGCCCAGAAACGCCGCGAACAGCACGGGATTGGCGATCAGCCACGCGAGGTAGGTGCGCCCGGATTCCTCGTTGAAGCGGGCGTTTGCGTGCAGGCTGCGCGCCCAGCTCCCGATGCTCGCGTAGCCTGTCGTCAGGTACACCGCCGCCGCCGAGGCCATCACGCCGATCCCAAGGCACTCCAACAGCCGCAGAAGGAACGGCAGCGACTTGCCCATTCCGATCGGCCGCTTGTCCGACAGCACCGCCCACGCCTGCATGACTGTTATCAGCACCAGGAACGCTACGAACGAGAGCGAGAACATCAGCCCGACGTACAGCACGGCCCCGCACAGGATGTTCAGCAGCATGCTGCGGCGGATCACCGCCTGATGGCCGATCAGCACGGCGACGAGTCCGATCAGAGGGTAGAGCTGGTCGATCATCGCGCTGAACAGCAGGAGGCTGGGGATCAGCCCGGCAAGCGCCGCCGCTGCGAACGCCACTGCTCGCGGCGACTGGTGATCCGACTGATCCGACTGATCCGACTGATCCGACTGACCGGACCGACCGGGCTGATATGCCGTGCGCGCGAGAATGTACGCCGGCACGGCGATCAGCGCCGCGGCCAGCCGCAACAGGATCACGCTCAACCACCCGGCGGCCTCGGCTGACCTGTCGATTTGCCTGCTGAGGAACTCGAATCCACCAATCTCGCGCCAGTACAGCTCGGCAGGCGTGAGGACCTCCGCAAACCGCAGCACCGCGTTCCCGAGCGCCGGCCACGCCGCCACCGCACGGCGGCAGGCGTAGAAGAACACCACCGGGCCGGGCGGATGCGTCTTGAGCTGCCAGCCTTCGGTCGACTTCGCCGCGCGCTCGTCATAGCCGCGCAGGTATTCCACGGGATCGCCAACGTTGCCCGATTCGGAAAAATAGAGGTTGGTGGTCCCTGGGGTGACGATGGCGAGGAAGGTTTCCTGGCTGCCGGCCCGGCCGAGGGCGCCGATCCCGAACTGCATCGCGAACAGGAACGCGACCAACATCGCGACGGCGACCGCGGCTTCGTATCGTTTGGCCGACCCCATCCGCGCGTATGCCGCCCACACCATCAGCGCGACCAGCCCGAGCGCGCACAGCGCCAGCCACAGCCCCGACCACGACGGCCCGTCCACACGCGGCATCGTCCACTGCCCCGGTACCCCCACTGGCACAGCGGCCGCCACCAGCACCGCCGCAATGACCGCGAGCGCGAAGCACAGGCATACGGTTTTGAACTCGTGAGACATCGGCTTCAATTATATCGGAGGGAGGTGGGAAGTGAAACAAATAAGAAGGTGGAGTGATGGGGTGGTGGGGTGATGGTGTGGTGGGGTGATGGTGTGGGGTCTATCGTGTCCATCGTGTCCATTCTGTCCATCGATAGGCCAGTGGACCAAATGGGCGAAGTTGGCAGAATACGGAGTTTCGCAAGCTATCACCCCATCACCCC
>Ga0172363_10002140_pt1 | contig 15980 bp, 16 predicted proteins | sample LakKivs2_kivu2a2_FD_114541 | JGI IMG/M metagenome (GOLD analysis project Ga0172363, IMG submission 114541) | Sediment microbial communities from Lake Kivu, Rwanda - Sediment s2_kivu2a2 | ecosystem: Environmental > Aquatic > Freshwater > Lake > Sediment | place: Rwanda: Western Province, Lake... | reverse complement strand
CTCGCGGCGGCTCCGTCTCCGGCCGCAGCGGTCGGGTCACTGCACCGTTTCGCCGTGCGACGAGAACAGCAGCGCGTAGAGCTGCGCGCGCTCGAGCAGCTGGTCGATCAGCACCGTCGCGTGCGCGTCGAGGACGAACCCACGGAACGCGGTGGTGGACAGCTCCATGAACGGCCCGCCGAGGTCGTCCACCTCGCGCGCTTCGGCGATCGCGGCGGCGACGCGCCCGAAGAAGTCGGCGGCGCCCACCGACGCGACGACGCTCTCCTGGCGCGCGATCTCGTCGAGCAGCGGCAGCATCTCGTCTCGCACCTGATCGACCATCGGGAACGACGCTACTCCCGATCCGAAACGCCGCAAGGAGGGGACGACGGCCGGCCGCTTGCCGTGCCGCGGCACGGGGACGTACGACGGACGCGGAGGCCCCGCATGGCGTACCAGGATATCCGCTTCGAGATCCGCGACGGCGTGGCGCTCATCACGCTGCACCGACCGGCGCAGAAGAACGCGTTCAGCGGCCTGATGGGCGAGGATGCGCTCCTCGTGCGCGAGCGGCGCACAGAGGATCGCACGCGTCTGGAAGCCCGAGCTCTCGTCGATGCCCTTGAAGAAGCGCGGGTCGCGCGCGACGTCGTTGACGACCAGGCCCTCGCCGGTCTTCGCGACCCAGCCGGCGATGCCGACGCCGACCTCGACCTCGAACTCGTCGAGCTTCGCCGGGCCGCGCGACAGCACGAAGCGCACGCGCGTGCCGGTCGGGTCGATCAGGCCGATGCTCGCCGCCTCGAGGTCGAGCAAGGTGATCACCGCGTCGAGGATGGCGGCGAAGACGTCGGCCGGCTCGGCGTCGCCGGCGAGACGAGCGCTGGCGGCGACGAAGCCGCGCCAGCGCCGGTCGTTCGGGTCGCGGGGCGCGCTTGCTGCCATCGGCGGGGGTGATCGTCAAATCTCGCGCCCCCGTCAATCAAGCGACTCCGCTGAACTCCGCTCCCGCGCGTGGGACTCCGCTGAACTCCGCTCCCGCGCGTGGGACTCGGCTGAACTCCGCTCCCGCGCGTGGGACGCCGCACGTCGCGTCCGCGGCCGGCTTTCACGCGACGCGGACAGGGCGCACCGCGGCGACCAGCACGCGCAGCGCCGACCCCACGCGGCGCGCGACCTCGACCGGCGGCTGCCGCGCCAGCACGTCGGACCAGATCTCCGCGCCGAGGGGTGCCTGGCACCCGTCTTCGTCCATCGCGCGCACGAAGCCCGCGAGGTCGAGCGCGCCGGTGCCCGGCACGAGGCGTCCGGTGAGGGTCGCCGCCATGTAGTCGGGCTCCGGTGCCGTCATCGCGGGCGAGTCGCAGAGCTGCAGCGCGACCACGCGCGCGCCGGACGCGCGCAGGCGCTCGAGTCCGCCCGGCGTGCGCGCCAGGTGCCAGGTGTCCACCGTGAGGCCGGCATTCGGGCGGTCGGCCGCGTCGAGGATGGCGAGGCACGTGTCGAGGTCGAGCGCCGAGCCTGGAAAGAACTCGAAGTGCAGCATCAGTCCCGCGTCCGCCGCCCGGTCGCAGAGCGCCCCGAAGGTGCGCGCGGCCTCGTCGATCGGCGGCGGCTCGCCCGGCCCCTCGACGACGCAGACCGATCGTGCGCCGACCGCCGCCGCGATCGCGAGCACCTCGTCGGCTGGAGGCACGTTGCGGCCGACCCGGATCCCGGGCCGCCAGCCCTGCAGGACTTCGACCTCGGCGACGGCGATGCCCGCGTCGGCGAGCCGGGCGCGCATGTCCGCGTCGGACAGCCCTTCGGCGCGCGCCCGGACGTGGTCGCGGACCCGCAGCGAGATCGCCGAGAAGCCCCCGGCGGCGGCCGCGGCGACGCGCTCGGCGAAGCTCGCGCCCGGAATCGTCCCGGCGCAGAGGACGAGATCGTCGGGGCCGAGCGGTCGGCGTGCGGTCACGGTCATGTCGTGCGACCGTCCGCCCCGAAGCGGCGCGCTGTCAAGCGCCGCCAGCGCCCGCCGGCGCCGCGAGCGGGGCGAAACCGTCGGAATTCCGCGGGTCCGGGTTTTCGCAGCCACAGCGCAGGTTTGTTGCAAACGCCCGTCTCAAGCCGTAACCAAGCCGTTCGCTGTGGCGGACCCGAGCACTCGGTCGGTCGTCCGTCCCTGGCGTCTCTCTCTCCAACTTGGGGTGCTCGATTGGCCGGGAAACCGCTGCGGATCTGTCTGCTCACCTACCGCGGAAATCCGCGCTCGGGCGGGCAGGGCATCTACGTCCGGCTGCTCAGCCAGGAGCTGCGCCAGCTCGGCCACGAGGTCGACGTCTGGAGCGGGCCGCCCTACCCGGAGCTGGCCGACGGCGTGCGCCTGGTGAAGGTCCCGAGCCTCGACCTGTGGGACGAGACCGCGCTCTTCCGCCGCCCGACGCTGCGCGAGCTGCGCGACCCGATCAACGTCTCGGAGTACGCGCACACCGTGACCGGCGGCTTCCCGGAGCCGCTCACGTTCTCCCGCCGCGTCGCCCGCAAGTTCCAGCGCGAGGCGCACGCCCGGCACTACGACGTCGTGCACGACAATCAATGCCTGGGTCCCGGGCTGCTCGCGATGCGCCCCCACCTGCCCGTCGTCGCGACCATCCACCACCCGGTGACGATGGACTTCCGCATCGCGATGAAGGCCGCCTCGACGTACGTCAAGCGCTGGGGGCTGCGTCGCTGGTACAGTTTCCTGCCCGTGCAGCAGCGGGTGTCTCGTGCGCTCGACCGCGTCCTCACGGTCTCGGAAGCCTCGGCGCGCGACCTGCAGACCGACTACGGGATCTCGGGCGATCGCCTGCGGGTGGTCGGCAACGGCATCAACCTCGACGTCTTCCACCCGATCTCGGGGATCGAGCGCCGTCCGGACCGGCTCATCACCACGCTCTCCGCCGACTCCCCTCTCAAGGGCTTTCCGTATCTGCTCGAAGCGCTCGCGGAGCTGCGTCGCACGCGGCCCGCTCTCGCGCTGAAGGTGATCGGCTCCCCCGGATTGCGCACCCAGACCGCGAAGCTCGTCGATCAGCTCGGCCTCGAGGACGCCGTGCACTTCACCGGGCGCGTCGCAGCGGAGGAGATCGCGCGAGCGTACGCCGAGTCGACGGTCGCGGTCGTGCCGTCGCTCTACGAGGGCTTCGGCTTTCCGGCGGGCGAGGCGATGGCCTGCGAGGTGCCGGTGGTCTCGACGACGGCCGGCGCGCTCCCGGAGGTCGTGGGACGCGACGGCAAGGCGGGGCTGCTCGTGGCGCCCGGCTCGGCACCCGAGCTCGCACGTGCGATCGGCGCGCTGCTCGATGCACCGGAGCTGCGTCGCGCGATGGGCGCCGCCGGCCGCGCGCGCGTGCTCGAGCTGTTCACCTGGCGGCGCGCGGCCGAGTGTACCGTCGAGTCGTATCGCGAGCTGATCGGCAGGCACGCGCACGGACAGGCGCTGGCATGCTGACCGTCGAGTTCGAGCGCCTGAACCTGAAGCCCGGCACGCGCGTGCTCGACGTGGGCTGTGGCGGTGGTCGGCACTCGCGCGGCGTCCGCGCGCTGCCCGGCGTCACCGCGGTCGCGCTCGACTTCGGCAGGAAGGAGATCGTCGACACCGCGGCGTCGCTGCGCGAGCTCGACGCGTTGCCGCCCGCGGTCGGCGGGTCGTCGCCCGAGGCGGGCCCGTGGGGAGCGTTCCAGGGCAGCATCTACGAGCTGCCGTTCGCGACCGCCGCCTTCGACTGCGTGATCATCTCGGAGGTCCTCGAGCATCTGGCGGAGGACGAGCGCGCGCTGTGCGAGGTCTCGCGCGTGCTGAAGCCGGGCGGCGTGCTCGCCGTCTCCGTTCCGCGCACGCTGCCCGAGGCCGTGTGCTGGGCGCTCTCGAGGCGCTACCGCAACACGCCGGGCGGGCACGTACGCATCTACCTGCGCTCGACGATCAAGGGGCTGCTCGAGCGCAACGGCTACCGGATCTTCGCGAGCCACTTCGCGCACGCGCTGCACGCGCCGTACTGGTGGCTGAAGTGCCTGGTCGGTGTCGACCGCGAGAAGGCGCTGCCGGTCGAGCTCTACCATCGCATGCTCGTCTGGGACCTGATGTCCCGGCCGCGCATCACGCGTCTCGTCGAGGAGGCGCTGAACCCCCTGATCGGCAAGAGCATCGTGCTCTACGCCGTCAAAGGATGACGCCGATGCGAGGACGCGCGAAGCTGGGCATGGAGCCGAAGCGAGGACCGCTCGCGCGCCTCGAGTTCGAGCAGAGTGCGGCGTGGATCTCGTCGCAGCAGCTGCCGAGCGGCGAGATTCCGTGGCAGCGCGGCGGCAAGACCGATCCGTGGGACATGGTGCACGCGGCGATGGGCCTCGCCGTCGCAGGACGCCACGCGGAATCGACCGCGGCCTACCGATTCCTCGCGCGCACGCAGAACGAGGACGGCTCGTGGCCCGGCGAGTGGCGCGGTGAAGCCGTCAGCAACGCGACGCGCGAGACCAACCACGCGGCCTACGTCGCGACCGGCGTGTGGCATCAGTTCACGGCGAAGCCCGACGCCGACCTGCTCGCCGAGCTGTGGCCGATGGTGTCCAGGGCGACCGACTTCGTGGTGCGGCACCAGCTGCCGTGCGGTGGCATCGCCTGGGCGCTCGACCCGCAGGGCAAGCCGTGGCGCGCGCCGCTGATCACCGGCACGTCGTCGATCCATGGCAGTCTCGTGTGCGCCGTGCGCATCGCGGAGCGTCTCGGCATCGCCCGCCCGGCGTGGCGTCAGGCGCGCGAGGGCATCGTCCGCCTGCTGCGCCACGACCGCGCGCGCTTCGAGAAGGACGACCTGCCGGAGCCGCAAGGCCGCCACTCGATGGACTGGTACTACCCCGTCCTCGGCGGCGCGCTGCGCGGCCGTGAAGGGCGCCTGCACCTCCTCGACGCGGCGCAGAGCGCGACCTTCCTCGAGGACGGCGTCGGCTGCCGCTGCGTCAAGGACCGTCCCTGGTACACGGTCGCCGAGAGCTGCGAGCTGGCGCTGGCGCTCGACTCCGTCGGTCTGTCCGGCCGCGCGCGACAGATCTTGCTCTGGATGCGCGACCAGCGCCTCGAGAACGGCAGCTACTGGACCGGCACCACGCACCCCGACCGCATCCGCTGGCCCGAGACCGAGCAGACGACCTGGACCGCGGCGACCGTGCTGCTGGCGCACGATGCGCTCGCCGGCGTCACGATGACGCGCTCGTTCTTCCGCGACCTCGCGGGCGACGACCTGGGCACGGTCGAGGTGCCGCCGTTGCCGGCGGATCGGGTGACGGAGGACGAGCCGCGCCGCATGCCGGTGCGCGTCGAGGTCGAGGACGCGGACCCGGCGTTCGACGTTTGACAGAGTGGGCAGGCGGTTGTCTCGGCGAGAGGGCGCGCGCCCCATGGCCCCACGCGGCGGAGCCGCGCGGGGAGTCCACATCCCGCGCTCGCCGAACCTCGGCGCTCGCTGAAGCCCGGCGCTCGCCTCCGGCTCGCGTGTGCGATGCGGAGCCGGTGGCGCGGGTCTGCACGCCTCGCGCCGGCGCACCGGATGGGCGTCAGATCGAGTCCGATACTCCGCGCACGAACAGCGGCTCGACACCGAAGTCCGCCGCGTCGCGCGCCAGATCGTCGTCGCTGGGCGCCACCACGGGCAGGCTCGCCGCCTCGAGGATCAGCGGCAGGATCGTCGCGTCGCTCGAGCTGTTGAGGAACACGCCCGGACGCGCGAGCACGTAGTGGACGGCACGGCGGATCGCGTTGCGGTCGCGGAGCGGCATGTACCAGCTGAAGCGCTTCCCGGTGTCCTCGTCGCGCCAGCGCCGGCGCGCGACCGACTTGATGGTCTGCAGCGCCACGCCGCGGGCTCGGCACGCGGCGTCGAGGCGCTCGAAGTCGGCCGCGTACTCCGGCTGCGCCATCATGGCGCGGTTGTACGGTGCCAGCACCGAGTCGAACGGGAAGCGCTCGAGCGCGTGCAGGTGCATGGCCGGGGCCTGCGTGCCGTGCCCGGTGACCCCGAGGAAGCGCACCAGGCCCTCGTCGCGTGCGCGCACCAGCGCCTCGAGCGCGCCGCCGGGTCCGAGCGCCGTCTGCCACTCGTTCTCGTCCACCAGGTTGTGCAGCTGGATCAGGTCGACCTGCTCGACGCCCATGCGCTCGAGCGAGCGCTCCAGCTCGGCGCGCGCGCCGTCCGCGGTGCGCTGGCCGGTCTTGGTCGCGAGGAAGACCTCCGCGCGGCGGCGCGACAGGAACGGTGCGAGCCGCAGCTCGGCGTCGCCGTAGCTTGCCGCGGTGTCGACGTGATCGACGCCGGCCGCGCGGACCTGCTCGAGCAGCGCATCGGCGCGCTCCTGCCGCATGCTGGCGAGCGCCGCCGCCCCGAAGAGTACGCGCGTGCTGTGGTGGCCGGTGCGTCCGAAGGGAATCCGCTCGATCATCGCTCACCCCCTGCGCCGGGATAGGACGGCGCAGGGGGTGAGCGACGCCCCGCCGCGGGGCGCGACGGTGGAGCCGCGTCCGGCGAAGGCGCAGCTCTCAGCGACGACGCAGGACGCCGAGCGTCTTCGTGCCGGGCAGCTCCTCGAAGAGTCCCGACGCGAGTGCGCGGCGGTAGATCTCGATCGGCGCCTGCCCGCCGTCGTTCGGGTCCGGGAACAGGTCGTGGATCGCGAGCACGCCACCCCGGGCGATCTTGCCCGACCACGACTCGTAGTCGGCGTGCGCGGCGGCGTGGCTGTGGCCGCCGTCGATGAACACCATCCCGAGGTCGCCGACGACGAAGCGCGCGGCCACGGGCGACGGCGCCACCACGGGGATCGCCGTGTCGTCGAGCCCCGCCAGGTGCAGCGTGCGGCGCAGCTCGGGCAGCGAATCGAGGCGCCCGACGCGCGCGTCGAACAGGTCCGCATCGTGGTACTCCTCGCCGACCTGGTGCTCCTCCGAGCCGCGGTGGTGGTCCACGCAAAGCAGCAGCCCGCCCGCGGCCTTCACGCCGGAGCCGAGGTAGACGGTCGACTTGCCGCAGTAGCTGCCGATCTCGACCACCGGGCCGAGCGGTGCGCACTCGCGGCCCAGGTCGTGCAGGCGGCGGCCTTCGTCGTCGTCGAGGAAGCCCTTGCAGGCGAGGGTGACGGCGTGTGCGTTCGGATCCACGACTGCTCTCTAGCGAATGGGTGCGTCCGCGTCAGGCCTCGGGCTCCATGGTCAGCTCGATCACCGTTGCGAACTCGTCGATCACCGACGCCGGGACCCGGATCGTGAGCTCGCCCATCGGGTTCGCCTTGAAGAGGGTGTCGAGAACCGCGCAGCGCGCCCGGTGCTCGAGCGGGGTGTCGGTGCCGACGGCGCGCACGGCCTTCACCCTGCGAACCGGGATGTTGCGTACCTTCACGCTCTCGTACGGGCGCGCCAGGACGTGCAGGAAGATGCGGTCTCCCTTGCGCGTCGTCGGACCGTCGAACTGCCACGGCTCGAGGCCGGGCGTCGTATCGAGGATCGCGTCGCCGTTGCGACCCATCCAGCGCGTGATCGCGTCGAGGCGCTCGACCTGGTTCGGCGGCAGGCTGCCGTCACCCGTGGGGCCGACGTTGAGCAGCAGGTTGCCGCCGCGCGACGCCACCTCGCAGATGGTGTGGATCAGGTCGTGCGACGACTTCTCGTCGGTGTCCGACGGGTTGTAGCCCCAGCTCTCGTTCATGGTGAGGCACGTCTCCCAGGCGCGCGCCGGTGGGAGCGCCGGGACGAACTGCTCGGGCGTGTCGTAGTCGCCGCAGCCGGGCAGGCGGTCGTTGATCAGGATGCCGGGCTGCAGCTCGCGGATCATCTTCTCGAGCTCCAGCGAGCGCCACCTGGCGCCGGTCCGCTCCCAGCCGCCGTCGAACCAGAGGACGTCGATCTCTCCGTAGCCGGTCAGCAGCTCGCGCACCTGCCCGAAGACGTACTCGAGGTAGCGCGCCCACTGCTCCTCGGTGGGCTTCGACTCCATCCCGAAGCGGTACGGACGGCTCGCGTCGGTGAACGCGGGATAGTCGGGGTGGTGCCAGTCCGACAGCGAGTAGTAGAAGCCGACCTTGAGCCCGGCGGCGCGCGTCGCCTCGACGAACTCGCGCACGATGTCGCCCCCGTACGGTCCGCGCGCGACCGAGAAGTCCGACAGCTTCGTATCGAACATCGAGAAGCCGTCGTGGTGGCGCGTGGTGAAGACGGCGTAGCGCATGCCTGCGCGCTTCGCGGCTTCGAGCCATATCCGCGGGCTGCCGGGCTGCGGACAGAACGTCGTCGCGGTCGACTGATAGTCCGCCACCGGCAGGTCCTGGCAGCGGGGCAGCGCCTGGTTGCCGCCGACCAGCGGCCACGACAGCTCGAGGCCGCGCGTGCTGCAGTGACCCCAGTGGATGAACATCCCGAGACGAGCGCCCGCGAACCAGTCCGACATGCAACCGCGTCATCGCACGAGAGCGTGCCCCGCGCCAGAGCGAAGCGTCCGGCTGCGGCGGGGATCATCGTTGCGGCAGGTCGCGCGGCGACGCCGCGTCCGCTAACTGCCGCCGAGGAGGATCCCGTGTCCTACACCTGCTTCGCGGTCGAGAACGTCGGCAAGATCGCGCACGTCAAGCTGACGCGCGCGGTCGAGCTGAACACCATGACGCCAGCCTTCTGGTCGGAACTGCCGCAGATCGTGAACGGCATCAGCGACGAGGGGCGCTCCCGCGCGATCGTCCTGTCCTCGACGGGCAAGCACTTCACGGCCGGGATGGACCTCTCCGTGTTCACCGGCGACTCGGGCGTCGCGTCGTCCGCCGGTGCGGGCGACGGCGTGGAGATCGGACGCACCCGCGCGAACCTGCGCCTGATCGCGCTGCATCTGCAGGACAGCTTCAACGCGCTGGAGCGCGCGCGCATGCCGGTGCTGGCCGCGGTCCAAGGCGGCTGCATCGGCGGCGGCGTCGACATGGTGAGCGCCTGCGACATGCGCTACGCGACCGCCGACGCGTTCTTCTGCATCCAGGAGATCAACATCGGCATGACCGCCGACGTCGGCACGCTGCAGCGCCTGCCGAAGATCGTCCCCGAGGGCGTCGTCCGCGAGCTCGCCTACACCGGCCGCCGCATGTCGGCTGCCCGTGCGCGCGAGGTCGGGCTGGTCAACGAGGTCTACCCGGATCAGGCGGCGATGCTCGCCGGCGTGATGGAGATCGCCGAGGAGATCGCGCACAAGAGCCCGCTCGCGATCTGGGGCTCGAAGGAGATGATCACCTACGCGCGCGACCACTCGGTCGCGGACAGCCTGAACTACGTCGCGACCTGGCAGACCGGCATGTTCCAGGCCGGCGACATGATGGAATCGTTCGCCGCGAAGACCGAGAGGCGCGCGCCGCGCTTCGACGACCTGCTCCCCTCGCCGCGCAAGATCTGAGGGTTCCGGCGTCGCCGGCACCGGGTGGAGGCGAGGCCCTGCCCGCTGCCGCTCACTCCACGGTGACGCTCTTGGCGAGGTTGCGCGGCTGATCGACGTCGCGCCCGAGCGCGACCGCGGTCTCGTAGGCGAGCAGCTGCAGCGGGATCGTGAGCAGGATCGGGCTCAGCACCGGCTCGGTGTGCGGCACGACGATCACGTCGTCGACCTTCGTCGGCAGCGACTCGTCGCCCGGCTGGGTGATCGCGACGACCGGTCCGCGCCGCGCGCGGATCTCCTCGATCGACGACAGCGACTTCTCGTACAGGTCGTCCTGCGGCAGCACGACGTACGTCGGCGTGTCCGGCGAGACCAGCGCCAGCGGCCCGTGCTTCAGCTCCGACGCCGGGTAGGCCTCGGCGTGCACGTACGAAATCTCCTTCAGCTTCTGCGCGCCCTCGAGCGCGACCGGGTAGGCGTGCGTGCGCCCGATGAAGAACGCCGAGGCGTGCTGCATGTACTTGACGGCGAGCGCGCGGACGCGCTCGCGCTCGCGGAGCACCGCGCGCACCTGCTCGGGAATGCGGCCCAGCGCCGCGACCACGCGCTTGCCGTCGGCCGCCGACAGGTCGCGCACCCGGCCGAGGTTCAGCGCCAGCAGTGCCGTGCACAGCAGCGTCGAGGTGAACGCCTTGGTCGAGGCGACCGCGATCTCCGGCCCGGCGTGCATGTAGATGCCGCCGTCGCACTCGCGCGCGACCTGACTGCCGACGGTGTTGACGATGCCGAGCGCACGACCACCCTTGCGCCGGACCTCTCGCACCGCCGCGAGCGTGTCGGCGGTCTCGCCCGACTGGCTGACCGCGACGTAGAGCGTCTCGCGCTCGATCACCGGATTCCGGTAGCGGAACTCCGACGCCGGCTCGGCGTCGGCCGGGATGCGCGCCAGCGTCTCGATCATGTGCGCGCCGGCGAGCCCGGCGTAGTACGCCGAGCCGCAGCCGAGGATCTTGACGCGGCGGATGTCGAGCAGGTCGCGCGCGCCGAGGTTGAGCCCGCCGAGGTGCGCCGTGCCGAACTGCGCGTCGAGCCGGCCCTTCAGGGTGCGCTCGCAGGTCTCGGGCTGCTCGAGGATCTCCTTCAGCATGAAGTGCGCGTGCTCGCCGCGGTCGTAGGCCTCGAAGCCCCACGGCACGGTCGCGGGGCTCTTCTGCGTCGGCTCGTCGTCGAGCGTGGACGTGCGGAAGCCGCCGGCCTCGATCGTCGCGACCTCGCGGTCGTCGAGGTAGACGATCTGCTGCGTGTGGCGGACCAGTGCCGCGACGTCGGACGCGACGAACATCTCCTTGTCGCCGATGCCGATCACGACCGGGCTGCCGTTGCGCGCGGCGACGATGCGGTCCGGGTGGCGGCCGTCGACGACGACGATGCCGTAAGTCCCCTGCACCGAGCGCAGCGCCTCGCGCACCGCTTGCTGCAGGTCGCCGTCGTACGCCGCCTCGATCAGGTGCGCGAGGACCTCGGTGTCGGTCTCGGAGCGGAAGGTGTGGCCCGCCGCCGTGAGCTCCGCGCGCAGCGCCGCGAAGTTCTCGATGATGCCGTTGTGCGCGACCGCGATCTCGCCCGAGCAGTCGGCGTGCGGGTGCGCGTTGGCGTCGGTGGGCTCGCCGTGCGTCGCCCAGCGCGTGTGCGCGATGCCGGTGGTGCCGCGGACGCCGCGCTTCGGCAGCGTCGCCTCGAGGCGCGCGATGCGTCCGGACGACTTGTGCAGCTTGACGCCGCTGCGGCCGATCACCGCGATGCCGGCCGAGTCGTAGCCTCGATATTCGAGGCGGTGCAGCCCGGCAAGCAGCAGCGGGGTCGCGTCCTGGCGTCCGACGTATCCGACGATTCCACACATGGCTCGATGCTCCTGTTCGGGGGTCAGCCGTAGACGAGGCGCCGGATCTGGCGCGCGCTCAGCGGCGGTGCGGTGAAGCGGCGCACGCGCAGCTCCGCGCCGATGCGCTCCCAGATGGCGTCGTTGCGCAGCTCCTCCGCCTGCAGCTCCGCGTGGCGGCGGGCGACGAACTGCTCGACGGTCTCCGAGAAGTAGTCGAGCGTCTCGCGGACCACCTTCTCGAGCTCCGAACCGTCGCCCCGGCTGATCCGGGCGAGGTGCGCGAGCAGGTCATCGGGGCCGCCTCCGTCCGTCATGGGCGACGAATGAAGCAGTTTGCGCGGAGTTAGGCGAGAAATTTACCCGAAATCGGGCACCGATCTGCGCTTCAGGGCTCTGTGGGGCCGATCCGGACAAGCAGGGCGGTGCGATCGTCGTCCGCAGTCGGGCTCCGGTCGAGGGCCGCGACCCTTGCGAGCAGCGCCTCGAGGCAGCGGCCCTCGCCGGCGGCTGCGACCTCGGCGAGCACCCGCGCGAGGCCCGGAGCGCCGAGCTGCGTGCCGTCCTCGTCGATCGTGACCTCGCACAGCCCGTCGGTGAAGAAGAGCAGCCGGTCGCCCCGCTTCACCGGGATCTCGCGGCGCTCGTAGCCCGCCCCGACGAGGAAGGGCAGCGCGAGCAGCACGCCCGGGCGTCCCGGCAGCACGGACACCTCGCCGCCGCGCAGCAGCAGCGGGAACGGGTGCCCCGCGGAGCTGTACTCGAGCAGCTGCTCCCGGTCGTCGTGGACCGCGACCACGAGGCTCATGCCCTGCCGCGGCGGCGCGTTGTCGCGCAGATAGCCGTCGAGGTTGAGCAGCACCTCGTCGGTGCGGCGAAAGCTCCGCGCGAGCTCGCGCACCTGCGCGCGCGCGACCGCCATCATCAGCGAGGACTCCGCGCCGTGGCCCATCACGTCGCCGATCGCGATCAGCGTCCGGTGCGCGTCGAGCCGGACGACGTCGTAGTAGTCGCCCGACGCGTAGGTGCACGGCACCCAGATCGCCTCGGCGCCGAGCGGACCCGCGGGGTCGAGCTGCGTGAGGTCGGGCAGCAGCGAGCGCTGCACCTCGCGCAGCGCCTTGTGCTCCTCGCGGTACGCGACCTGTCGAGCGGTGACCGTGCCCAGCCTCTGCACGACGAGCCGCATCGCCTGCCAGAAGAGGTCCGGTGAGGAGGCGAAGCCGTCGCGCAGCTGCGCCAGCGACAGGAAGAGCAGGTCCGCGTCGTCGAGCGCGAGGACCGTCGCGGAGCGCACGCCGCTGCCGAGCGCGCCCATCTCGCCGAACAGCTCGCCCGGACCGAGCACCGCGACGTGCTCGTCGACCTCGACGACGGCGCAGCGGCCGCCGAGCACGACGTAGGCGCCGTCGGCAGGGTCGCCTTCGCGGAACACGGTGTCCCCGCGCGCCACGCGGCGGACGAGGCCGGCGGAGCGCAGATCGCTCCACGGGCGGAGCACCGCGTCGTCGATCATTTGCGCCGTACGGTCGCGGTGAGGCGGTTGCGCCCGGCGTGCCGCTCGTAGCGCAGGTCGTCGGCCAGCGAGCGCACCAGGTGAAGGCCCATGCCGCCGGCGCGTCGCGCCTCGAGCGGCGCGGCGACGTCGAGTGCCGGCGCGTCGTCGGGGTCGAAGGGCGGCCTCGTGTCCTCGACGACGACGGTGACCGCGTCGGCCGCGACCCTGAGCGTGACCTCGGCCGTCTCGTCGCTCGCGTACGGCGGAGTGTGCTCGACCAGGTTCCGGACGATCTCCTCGACGACGAGGCGGCCGACGTGCTCGGCGTGTCCCGCGACGCCCGCGCGAGCGAGGAAGGTCGCGACGTCGCCCTCGATCGACGCGACCGCGTCCTCGGAGAGGGGTACGCTCCAGGCCGCGGTCATCGCCACGCGTCGGGTCCGATCGGTGCGCTGCGGCAGCCGACTGCGTTCACGCGCGGCCGAGCACGCGCATCGCGTCCTCGACGTCGCCGACCATCGTGATCGCCTGATCGATGCCCGACGTGCGCAGCGCCGTGTCCACGGTCGCCCGCGCGCCGACGAGGACCATGCGGTGCCCCTTGCGCTTCAGGGCCTGCGCGCTCGAGATCAGCATGCCGATGCCGAGCGAGGCGATGTACTCGAGCCGGCTGAGGTCGACGATCGCCGGCCGTCCCTGCGCCGCCGTGACGGCCTGGAACTTGACGTCGACCTGCCGCAGGCCGCTCACGTCCAGCTTGCCGACGAGCGCCACCAGCGTGACGTCGTCGGCTCTCTCGATGATCTCGAGTTCCATTCGCAGGCTCTCCCCTTGCTGCTTCGCGCGACAGCCGCCCGGTCGGGCGAACGCGAGAAGTAACGTCGGCGCAACGGGATCGGAAGCCTGAACGGCTCGTGTCACGCAATCGTCAAGGAGCCGTCACGTCGCGCACGGACCGGCCCGGCGTGCGTCGGGTGCCAGCGACTGCTTGATACCCGCCGGAGACGCTTCGCGAAGGGAGGGACGAGCCGATGTCGATCGAGCAGGACCTGGACCAGCAGCTCAAGCAGGCGATGCGCGACAAGGACCAGCCCACGCTGGACGTCGTGCGGATGATCAAGTCGAAGGTCCAGGAGCGTCGCACCGCCAAGGGCTTCTCGGGCGAGGTCGACGACGCGCTGCTGCGCGACGTGATCGGTGCCTACAAGAAGCAGCTGCAGAAGGCGGTCGAGGAGTACGAGAAGCTCGGTGAGCGCGGCGCGGACCAGCTGGCGAAGCTGCGCTTCGAGATCGAGTTCGCGAGCCGCTTCCTGCCGGCGACCATGGGCGACGACGAGCTGCGCGTGCTGGTCGCGGAGCGCATCGCGGCGCTCGGCGTGACCGATGCGAAGCAGGTCGGCAAGCTGGTCGGCGACGTGATGAAGACGCACCGCGGCAAGGTCGAGGCCGGCGACGTGAAGCGCATCGCCGAGGCGATCCTCGCGGGCGACTGAGCGTGCGGCGCCGCGCGGTCGCGGGGCTCGTGGCGTTGGTGCTGGTGTCCGTCGGCGCGTCGCACGCGCGCGCCGACGACGCGATGACGGACGCACCCGCGCCCGCGCCGGCCGCGGTCGAGGTCACGCAGGCGGCGCGCGCGACGCCGGCCTCGACCACGATCCGCATCGACGGCGCCTTCGACGACTGGCCCGCGGGCGCCTACCTCGTCGCGGACGGGCGCTACGTCTACGTGCGCTTGATGCTGCCCGAGGCGCGGACGGTCCAGGCTTCCGAGCAGCCATTGGTGCTCGCGCTCGACGCCCGCGCGGCGGGTGCGTTCGACCCCGAGCTGCGCATCACCTTCTCGCCGCGCGAGACCGGCGGGCAGGGCGTCGCCGTGGCGGCGGTGCGCCACGGCGACGACGATCCGAAGCTCGGCCACGCAGCGCTCGACCTGGTCGTCGCGCCGACGTTCGCCGCGCGCGAGTTCGAGCTGCGCGTCGCGCGCGACGTGCGGGGACGTCCGGACCTCGCCGAGGCGCTGGCGTCCGGCGCCGTCCGCGTGCAGGCGGCGTTGCTGCGCGCCGACGGGTCGCCCGCGTGGCGCAGCCGCGCGTGGCAGATCGAGCTGCCGCCGAGCGACGCCGCGCCGTCCGTCGCGAGCGCGATCCCGGCGAAGGAGCCCGGCACGGTGCGCGTGGTGTCGTGGAACGTGTACCTCGCGGCGCTGCGCGAGAAGCCCGAGCCGTTCGCGCGCGTGCTGCGCGCGCTCGCGCCCGACGTGCTGCTCCTCCAGGAGTGGGAAGGCGGCACCGACGCCGGGATCGCCGCCTGGCTCGACGAGCGGCTGCCGGGCCAGCCTGCGTGGCGGGCGCGCACCAGCGACGGCTGGGGCGTGGCGGTCGCGGCGCGCGGTGAGCTGGCCGAGCTGCTGCCGCGGCACGTCGCGCGGCCCGACGCCGCACCGGCGGACGCGCGCCGCTCCGACGTCGCGCTGCGCATCGCGGGCGGCGTCGCGACCACGGCGCTCGGTCCGGTGTGCGCGGCGTCGCTGCACCTCAAGTGCTGCGGCTCGGCCGCGTCCGCGCAGGACGCGGCGCGGCGCGCCGAGGCCGCACGCGCGAACGAGGTGCTGCGCGCGGCGTGGGGCGCGCACGCTTCGTGCGTCCGCGTCGTCGGCGGCGACCTGAATCTCGTCGGCTCGCGCGATCCGCTCGACATCCTCGCGACGGGCCTCGACCCCGGCGGCGGCGCGCTCGCCGTCGCCGACGCGCCGGTGCTCGGCGACGCGGCGGTCTACACCTGGTCGCAGCCGTGGTCGCGCTTCTCGCCGGGGCGCCTCGACTGGCTGCTGCACGGCCGCGACGTGCGCGCGGCGCGTGCCTTCGTGCTCGACGCGCGCCGGCTCGATGCGGCCACGCTCGCCGCGGCCGGCATCGAACGTTCGGACACGGCGGCGAGCGACCACCTGCCGCTGGTGCTCGACGTGGCAGGCCCGGGGAGCAGTTAGCCCTCGCCCTCGTCGTCGGGGTTCGCGAACAGCAGGCTCAGCAGCGCCTTGTGCTCGCGCGTCGAGAACACGCAGACGTAATCGCCCGCCTCGAGGCGCGTGCTGCCGTTCGGCGGGATGACCTCCTCGCCGCGCAGGATCAGCGTCAGCAGGCACTCGCCGGGCAGCGGCAGGTCGCGCACCTGCGCGCCCGCGACGGCGGTGCCGGCGTAGACG
>Ga0172363_10002139_pt1 | contig 15984 bp, 15 predicted proteins | sample LakKivs2_kivu2a2_FD_114541 | JGI IMG/M metagenome (GOLD analysis project Ga0172363, IMG submission 114541) | Sediment microbial communities from Lake Kivu, Rwanda - Sediment s2_kivu2a2 | ecosystem: Environmental > Aquatic > Freshwater > Lake > Sediment | place: Rwanda: Western Province, Lake... | reverse complement strand
CGTCTGTTTCGGTCACCTCTCTCATTGTTTCGCCTCTGATGCTAGCTTCAATAATATTGGTCGCAAACGGCTCTAAGTATCTGTCGTCAGTAGCGCTTTTTCGCAAACTTCTAGGATTCAAATATTCTTCGCTAATGGGATTAGGTCTCGGCATAAGGTTCAGCACAAGTTTGGTTGTACAGTTTATCCTGCTAAAGTCAGGGCTTATTTCATTAGATCTGTATTCGGCACTCATCGCTGCCTCAATATTTGTGACCCCTGTCATAATTATCGCATACTCTTGGGCGCTATCACATGGAAAACCACCATGATAATTCCAGAGCTCTCTTGTCAAAGATGAAAACCAAAGAACCGTCGGGAATGGAATTCGAATCCACATGGCAGCTAGAGGATGGAATTTAATATTACATCCGTTTCTTCAAGTAGATTTTCGCCATGAACGCCATGAAGCCAGCCGGCAATATACATGCCGCTATGATACATATACTACGAAGGATTAGAGTTAACGCATAGGATATAATATCTACCGTATAGTAGGCTGCATTGCTATCTTCAATAGCTTTGTTTCCAGCCAAATCAGAGGCTTCAATATAAAAGTCAACGTTTTTGAACACCTCTTCAGGGATCGTTGCCACGAACATTCCATTGGTTTCTCTCATTTTGTCGCTTTTCCAATCTTCATCTCCAATTCGATAAAACAGTGTGACTTCATCAATGCCACTCATTGAGTCTTCGACTTGACATTGAATGGAAATTGCGCCATCGGTGAGTATAAAATGGCTGACTGAATCTATGACCGGAGAATGATAATCGACGAGCGTCGGAACTTCATAATATGGGGATCTTACGGTTATATTATCCAACGTATCTAATGAAATCAAGTTGGACGGCACGACATTGAGGCCAATTAGAGAACCCAGTCCGGGAATAGCGTGACCAAAAGGAAGAGAAGGAACAAACGGATACACAATTAAAGATTCATCGTCTCTCAGGATAAGGTCTCCAGTAAAAATATCCATCGCTCCTTCATACTCTAGCACTGTAAGACATGCTGAACCGTCAAACAGGCGTTCCAGCCTCGAATCAATTTCGCCTAGCTTGTCACCTGTGATGTTTAAATGAGAAGCTCTGCCCAGCGACCATATGGAACTGTTTAGCGAGTACATCTTCGTTGTATTCGCATCGACGTAGACAAGAGACGTAGCCCAGAAAGTGCTCGCTGCACTCTGATAGTACAGGAAGTCGGGAGCTTCTTTAGTCAGTATGAAGAGCTTTATGTTTGTACTTCCAGAGAAGAGAGTTGATATTCTAAGAGGATAATACAGAAAGTCTGTCTCAAAGTGATACAGTATTGACTCAGTGCTTCCCTCTTCATAAGATACGTCTATCAAATCGAGTGCAAAATATGGAAAACCGCGCGAGATGTACTCCTCAAACATGGACGAATATTCCTGTGTAGAGATTTCGATTGTAACGGAGTTATTTTTCAAAAAGTCGCTGATCCACAGTGCAAGCTCAGATGCATTATCAGCCCTTACTACTGTTATGTTGTGAACACCAATCACTTCATGAAAGGTAACCGCTACAGTGTTTGCAAGAGTAGCTGCTTCTACGTTTAGAGCTTGATACTCAGACGCTAAATCTTGGAGGGGATTCCACAAGATTTGCTGAATTTTCGTAAATGCCGAAAAATCAGCCCTCTCAACAGCCTTCGGGTTGGATGGAAGAGGTAACAATTCGAGAGCCAACATGCTCTGATTTGCCTTCACATCAGTCGAGAGAAGGAGAATCTCTTCTCGCCCATTCCATGCTACTATTGCCTTCTGACCAGGCTCATTAAGTTCAACATAAGGCGTGTGCCAAATTGGGATCCCGCCCATATCTGCAGAAACTGACGGCAAAATCCAAGATAGGAGCAGCAGTGCAGCCGCAGCAAAAGTGAATGAACTCGCCAAGAATGATCTTTTCGATATTTTCAATCTTGAACACCAAAGAAGACAATACCAAGAAAGGTTGATTTATTTCTACGCTTTAGAATGAAAATTCAATTTTCTAGAAGGGTCTTCCATGCCATATTCTGAGGGACTCGTACCAGAAGATAGCAGAAGATATTAGACATACAATCATGGCAAACCAGCTTTGGAAGCTGAGTGGGTTTACGAAGAAAACTGCAAAGATTACAGATAGAACTGTAAAGAATATTGCATAGAAAACATATCTGGGAACCATGAACCTGTAAAGTCCAACAAAGGAGCGGAGAACCCCGATTCTGACACTGTCTAGGAGACGATACTCTCCCTGAATTTTCTCAACAAGCCTAAGAGCCACCAGTTTATCGAGATGATAGGCAGCAAGACCAGGACTTGAAAGATCAAGTCCCTTCTGCACATCATTAATTGTCACCGGATGACCTATCTTGACCATATACCAGTAAAGGCGAAGTGTATTGCCCTTCAATTTGCTCTCAATTTCAGAGTTGAACCCAACATTCTTGGACAATAAGCTACTCTCCAACGCTTTATAATAGACAGCTAACAACTCTATAGAAGTTTGATTTATTTCTATAATTTAGAACATGGCACCCTGTATATCAATGAGGGAAAATCAGCTATTCCTTTTGAAATGCGAAAGAATCTCGCAAATAAATGACCTGGAAAATGCTCAAACTGTCGAGGCAATATGGCGCCGGGAGTGGGATTCGAACCCACGCGGCCCCGAGAGGCCACAAGCTTTAAGGCGATTCATCATCGTCTCCAGGCTTGCTCCATACCTGGCTAGGAGACCCCGGCATACGAAGCATTAGGTAATGAGAGAGGGAACTGGCTTTATTATTTTTCTGCAATGAGTATGCGGTAACCGCTTTCTCTAGCCAACACGTCAACATTTCCGAAAGATTCTAGGAAGAATGTTTGAAGTCTTTTTCTGCCGATTTTTGATCGTATCACCATCTGAAACGTGGCTTTCTCCGCCATAACCTCTGGCGCTCCTGCAATTATTGCCTGAACCGTCTTCATTCCCGCGCTTACTGGGGGGTTGGAGAGAACGCAGTTGAAAACAGAGTCTCTGACTGGCTCGTACAAGCTGCCACGCCTGACTTCAACGTTTTCAACATTGTTTTTCTCCACGTTCTGTTTTGCCAGCCAAACCGCGCGGATATTAACGTCAGACATCACCACCTTCAGACAGGGATTAAAAACTGCCGCGGCAATTCCAATTGCGCCGTAGCCGCATCCAATATCCAACACGCAGCCGTTCTTGGGAAGAATCATTTGCTCAATCAACAGTCTGGTGCCCAAATCAACACGTGTCTTGGAAAACACGCCTGAAGCAGTTGTGAACTCGAAAGGTTTTTCCCGAAAAAACGCGCGGACTAAGCCAAACACTGGTTTTGACTTAGGATGCGCCGCGAAATAGTGCTCTAATTCCTCATTCTTTCTGTTCATCCCTGTCTCCGCCGCTCTTCCACCCTTTCCTATACGTTCCTCTCGGCATCAAAACTCTTTTCACCTCAGCAACAATCCCGTGACGCATTTTCAGAATCTCATCCGTAGAAGACGCGGATCTAGCCAAGGCAACGGCTTCGCCTTTCAAAGTGAACACTGTAGTCATCAAGCCTCTTTTTATCCCAGTCTCAACCGACAACACTCCCGGCGCCGTCAAGTTCGCTCCGTGGCAGACCGCGTCAACGGCAGAATCTCGAACAATGATTTTCGGAACAAGCGCCAAAGCCGTTTCCATCGGCTGAATAAACCTCTTGAGAATCGCATCGTCTTTTTTTTCTTGCCATTCCATGAACCAGTATGCAACATCATGCAGGGTCACAGAGCCAACGCCCTCCACAAAAGGTCCAGCCCTCATTCTACGCAGTTCTTGCATGTGTGCTCCGCAACCTAAGACTTCACCAATGTCAAAGCAGAGTTTCCGAATGTAAGTCCCACTTTCACAGCCAACCTTGAAAAGCACGTTTCGCCCATTCTTCTCAAGAAAATCGAGATAGTGCATTTGCCTTGTCCGCAGTTGCCGTTTAACCGAAGACCTCAGAGGCGGTCTCTGATAGATGGTGTCTTCAAACTCTTTCAAGACTTTCCTAACTGGGTCGTCAGCTATGTCTCCGTGAAGCTTCATCACGCAAACATATTCTTTCCCGCTGTAAAGCAGAGCCTGCACGACTTTCGTGGATTCCTCTAACGTTACAGGCAGAACACCAGTCACATGTGGATTTCTCTGACTTAATCCAAACTTTAAGTCTCTAGAGTCCCGCCGTGACCAACGTGTTCAAGCTTAAGGATACGTTTAACCCAAGCAGCCACCTCATGGCTTGTTGGACCTGCAGGCTTGTCTAAGTTGATGACGCCGAAACTCATCAGCTGCTCAGCTGATCTTTCTTCAGGCTTGTTTCCGAAGCTCGGGTCTGTCTTGTCCTCAGCTTTTGAAAACAATTCATGTTTGACTTCCCATGGTGCTGCACTTCTAGGCAAAGATGTCATTACTCTCCTGTGGAATAGAAAAAGGCTTAAGGAGTATAAGAACTTAAATTCAGCTAAAGCGTAGGCTTAACAGTCTTCGCCATTTCTTCCAGCTTGTCTGCCGTCTTCAAAGCCTCTGCCACTTCTTCGTCAGACGCCCCTCGGTTAACATCCACTTTGTCCTGCAGCGGCTCAACATGGTTAACGTTCACCCTTCGTCTTCTTACGCCGCTGACTGTTTTCGGACCTGTTACTAAAACGAAGTTCTTGTCCATCATGTCAACTATTACACATTTTCTTCCAGCTTCTCGACCCGACACCTTAACACAGACTCTGCCAATCTCTATTGCGGGCAAACCAAACCCTCCTCATAAACTAACATAAGAGAGCGCTTGAACGTATTTATAACTTCACCCTAGGTCATGAACCGCTTGACAACTTCGTAGAGAACACTCGTTCCGAAGACGAGATTCTCTGTGGAAATCCGCTCATCAACGCCGTGAACCATCTTCAACATCTCGCTGTACAGCAGGTCGGAGCGCACTGGCTGAAAGCCGTAACAGATGCTGCCATTTTTCCTGAAGAAACGTGAATCTGTGCCACCAGTAAGCATTGTCGGCGCAATCGAACAGTCAGGTTCAAACTCTCTCAGAACCGCTACGATGTGCTCGTAAAGTGGTGACTGCATAGACGACTCAGAAGGATCATTCGCCTGAATCGTCTCAAACTCCAGCTTCTCAGATCCTAAATCCTTCAACAACGTCTTTATCTCGCTCAACGTTTCAGCTGGGCTCTGTCCAGGCAAAACGCGACAGTCAAAGACGGCTTCACATTCGGACGGAATTATGTTCTCTTTGACACCGCCGTGAACTATCGTGGGCGCAATAGTCATCTTCACCATTGCCCGAATGTTTTCAGCCAACGTCCTGTCCTTCTGTGCAACCTCATCCAAGAATACATCACCCTCAGAGGGGTTCTTGAGCAGAAGCGACAGATTTCGTCCCACATCAACGTTTTCCTCAACCATCCTAGTCAGATATTGCTTTACAGTCGGCACGAGCACGATTCTTGAACGATAGTTACCAAGCCTCTCAATCACTTTGTTCATGAGAAGTATGGCGTTGTCTGCTGCTCCAGGCACAGAACCATGCCCAGGTCTTCCTTTTGCCTTCACTTTGAACCATAAAATGCCCTTTTCTGCCGTCTGAACAGTGTAGAAGTTCTTTCCATTAATTGGTAAAGCCAAGCCGCCGCCTTCATTCAGCACATAGTCCGCATGAACCTTTTCAGAGTGATTACGAACGAGCCAGCCTGCTCCCGCTTCGCCTCCCTTCTCCTCATCAGCAGTCGCCGCCAAGATCACGTCACCTTTGAGTTGCACATTGTTTCTTTTCAGAATCTTCATAACCATGGCTTCGATGGCGGTCATTGACTTCATGTCAAGAGCACCGCGTCCCCAAACAAAACCGTCTCGAACTTCGCCTTTGAAAGGATCTACGCTCCACTCTTTGGGGTTGGCAGCCACAACGTCCAAATGCGAAAGTAGTAGCAAGGCGGGTTTTTCACCGCTTCCCCTGAGGCGAGTGACCACGCTTCCTCTTCCAGGCGCAGATTCGAAAACTTCACATTTGAAATCGTCTTCAGCAAGCCTTTCAGCAAGGTATTTAGCTGCTGCAGTTTCGTTTCCAGGCGGGTTTGTCGTGTTTATGCTGATCAGTTCGCTCAGAAGGCTTGTAACCTCCTCTTCTGTTTCTCGCAAAAGTCTAGAACACATTAGGTAGCTCACTGTTGCCTTGTTATTGATTTTGTTTCCACTTAACATTTGCCGTCTTCCGCACAGAATAGTCCAACATGAACAGTTTTGGCATGAAGCAGAACACTACATTCTGAACTGGCTTTTAGCTACGTATTTAGGATGTTTATTTCACCGTTGAAAATCTTATCTTAGAGAAAGACCAGTATTGATGCAGAAGGCACAATGAATGTCTGGTCTGCAGCCTCAGGTTCTGCCTCGACAACACGAGTCTGAATCAGCGAAAATCGTAGGCTTAATCTCCGACACACACATACCTACAAGAGCCAGACAAATCCCCAAAACAGTGTTTCCAGTTTTTCAGAACGCCGACTTCATAATACACGCTGGAGACTTAGTCGAACTGTCAGTCATTGACGAGCTAGAACAGCTTGCGCCAGTTTTGGCTGTCCACGGAAACATGGACGGACCTGAGATTCATGGAAAACTGCCGAAACTGAATTCTGTTAAAATCTTTGATTGGAAAATCGGAGTAATGCATAATCCTGGAGCACTTTTTGGCATTGGAAAAATGCGTGACATCGCAACACAAAACGGTTTCAAAGTTCTGGTTTATGGACACACGCATTGCGCCAACATCAGGTGGGAAGGAAAAACACTCTTTGTGAATCCCGGAAGCCCCACTGACCCTGTTCCTCCCTTTGTAGTTAGACCGTCCATCGGTTTGCTGAAGGTCACGAAAGAGAATGTGATTCCTGAAATAGTGCATGTTTGACTGCCGTGAGTGGAGATCATTTGCTGAAGCAATCTCTTCTCTGGGATCATCCATGTCTTGGTGGACATGAATCGGCTTTTCGCTGGCATAGACAAACTGAGTTGCCTGAGAAGATTATGTGCTTTCAGGCAGCAGATGCTGATGCAGGGTTTCGGGTTCTTGTGCTAGAGTCTCTGTATCGGTGATTTTCGGCTTTCCCAGCATTCAGAACAGTACACAGGTCTGTTGAGGTCAGGGTTGAATGGAACTTCGCATTCTTTTCCGCAATCCGCACAAACTGCCTTATGCATCTCTACAGATTCTCGGCTTGACACTTGAGCCCCACTATCCAGTTCTTCTATTGCAGTTTTTGTCAACGCTTTTATCCTGTCAAGCTCTTCCATTTCTCCGTAACCCACAAACGTTATTGCTGTTCCTTCGTTTCCCATTCTGGCGGTTCGTCCGATTCTGTGGAAATAGACCAAAGCGTCCAGCGGGATATCATAGTTTATTATGTGGGTTATTCCTTGAATATCCAAGCCTCTGGCAGCAACGTCTGTTGCAACAAGCAGCTTCAGTTTTCCATTCCTGAAGGAGTCGCAGACAAAGTTTCTTTGCGCTTGAGTAAGACCACCATGCAAAGGCTCTGCATTGTATCCTCTGCTTCTCAGCTTGTCGGCTAGTATGTCTGTTTCTGTGCGTTTTCTGCAGAAAATTATGGCTCGTTCTATGTGATTCTCTTCTAAAACACTGCATAACGTCCGAAACTTGTCTCTTGGGTTTACAACCATGTAGTATTGTCCTATCTGCGTGAGGGCTATTTCGTCTTTGCTCACAAGTATTTTCTGAGGACTCTTCATGTACCTGTTGCACACGTTCATTACTGACTGGTCTATTGTAGCTGAAAAAAGGCTAGTCTGCCTGTTTGACGGCACTTTTGAAAGTATGTATTCAATGTCATCTATGAACCCCATGTCAAGCATCCTGTCAGCCTCGTCCAAAACAACAACATTCACAGACGTGAAATCCAAGACGCGCCTTTCAAGCAAATCAATTATGCGACCAGGTGTGCCCACAACAATGTGGACGCCGTTGTCCAGTTCTCGTATCTGCCTTCCTATAGATTCTCCACCGTAGACAGGTAAGACTCTTAGCCTTGCATATTTCCCAAGTCGGCTAATGTGCTCCGCAACCTGTATGGCAAGTTCGCGGGTAGGCACCAAAACTAGACCTTGAACGCTGTTGACTCTTGGGTTTATGCGTTCAACCATCGGAATTCCAAAGGCTGCAGTCTTACCAGTTCCTGTTTGTGCTTGTCCAATAACATCCTTTCCTTCAAGCAAAGGCGTTATGGCTTGAGCCTGAATTGGAAAAAGATTGTTGAATCCAAGCTCTTCAATACCTTTTATGACTTCCATGCTTAATGGTAAGTCTTTGAAACATTGTATCTCCATGTATTTTATATCTCCTGCCACAAAAATTCTACATGCGTTTTTCAAAAGCTTTCAAAAAGCTTCAGTCGTTACATGAGTTAATGTGACGACTCCATAAACGCATGTTCTGTTATAAAAAGGTTTAGTAGTCAATAGAAGAAAAGTCAGATGGATCATGAAAAAGCGAAACGATTATTTTGGCTTTCTGTGGGTTACAGGTTTCGTTTCTTCCAATTCTTTGACACGTGTCTGAATGAACTCGGTGACTTTGTCTTGGCTGAACTTCTTTTCCTTCTGCTGCTTTGCCAGTTGTTCTTTGATTGTCTTTAAGATTTTTTCCACTTCAAAGGGTTTCGTTACGTAGGCGTCTGCTCCCTTGTTCAAGGCTTCAACGGCATTCTGCATGGAAGGAAAACCTGTGATTATCACTTTCCGCATTCGGGGCACTGTCTCTCGAAGACTTGAAAGAAGACGTGTGCCTTCCATGTCTGGAAGCCTTATGTCTATCAAAGCCAAGTTGTAGAAGTTGTTTTTTGACAGCTCAATTGCTTGTTTTCCATTTTTTGCCGTGTCAACAGTGTATCCTCTGTCTTCAAGTATTACCGCTAGGATTTTCCTTATGCTCTCGTCATCGTCGGCGACAAGGATTCTTGCATGTTTACCCAAATTTTCTCACCTCTCTTTTCGACTCTTGGTTTTATTGGAATAGCAACTGTGAAGGTCGTGCCTTTTTCAACATTGCTTTCTACGGAGATTTCACCGCCGTGTGCTTCTACGACACGTTTACAGATGGCCAAGCCCAGCCCCATTCCTTTCGCTTTTGTGGTGAAGAAGGGTGTCCACAGTTTCTGCAGAACTTCTTTGCTCATCCCCGTTCCAGTGTCAGAGAAAATCATGTGCACTTTGCCGTCTGATTCGTGACTCGTTACGGTTAGTTTGCCCCCGTCAAGCATGGCGTCAAATGCGTTTCTTAACAAGTTGCCGAGAACTCTCTTCATTTTGGCTGCATCCATCTTAATTCTCGGCTTGTTTTGCGCGGAGTTTATTACTTGAACGTTTTTTGGAGCTTCAATCAGTGACAGCGCTTCTTTTGTGATTGCCCGCGGCGTTGTTTCCGAAAGATCCAGCCGCATCTCTTTTGAGTAATAAAGAAGATCGTTGACTATGTTGTTTGCATATTCTATATTGTCATTAATAAGCCTCAACAGTTCCAGCACCTTCTTCGCTTTTTTCGGACAAACCTTCGTCTTCAAATAATACACAGTGGCACTGATCCCTGTCAGTGGGTTGCGCAGATCGTGACCAATCATTGCCGCTGCCTCTCCGATGGCAGCCAGTCTCTCGGATTTAAGCAGACGCTCCTGCGCTTCCTTCAGCTCTCTGGTTCTCTCGTTAACTCTTTCTTCCAAGTGCTCATTATACTGCTTCAACTCATGAATTAGCTGAACGTTTTCGATGGCTACTGCAGCTTGATGCAGAAATAACTCAAGCGGAGCCAGCGATTCCTGAGTAGGTTGCTTTCCGTCTACTGGATCATCTGCACTCAACACACCTACGATGCGTCCGTCGAACAGGCGAAGTGGGGCAAGGAGAAGATCCTGCGGATCCCAGTCGACCATTTCTTCAGGAGACCGTTTGCTTGAGACTATTCCTCGAGAAAATTTTTCTCTAACCCACGGATCACCCCATGGAAGATAATAGAATCCGCCAATTTTGAAGCGTTCGTATTCAGGTCCAAAACGCTCGCGCCACACCTTTCCTGACACTCTGTTTGCCCAGAGGAAATCTCTTTCCTTCTTTGTCAAGCCTGCAGTGACGAAGCTTGCGGGATCGGCTATTTCCAAGTCATAGTCTTTGACAGCGCGGATGACTACTCTTCGCCATCCAAGTTCTCTGATTGCTTCCGCGATTGACTTGAGTCGTACATGCAGATCAGCAGAATGCATTATCACCGTGGAGTTTTTCATCAACAACGCCAGTTGATTGCCACGTTTCTCAGACTCGCTTCTCTTAACCACGTTGCTCATCGCAGTCGCAGTATGCGAAGCCAGAACCTGAAGCAGAATCATGTCTTTCTGAGTAAACGCGTTCAGTTCTTCACTTTCCATGTCCAGTACGCCTAGGACTTTGTTTTCCGAAATGATGGGAACGGCAAGCTCAGATCTAATGCTTGGCCACGCTTCAACGTAATCTGCGTTTTTGTTCACGTCAGGAACAAGGATGGCTTTACGCTCTTCTGCAACTTTGACGACTATGCCTTTTTTGTTACTATTCAGAGGCAAAGTTGTCGACAGAGGCTTGCTTCTTCCACGATATCCTACAATTCTTATTCTGTTCTTTTCTACAACTGCAAATCCAGCATGTTCAAAACCCAGTGTTTTCTCGATGACGTCCAAAGTTGACTTATAGACTTCTTCAAGATTTTTCGCCATGTTCAATTTGATTCCATGGAGATTCAGCGTGGATAGCAGTTCTTCCATTCTTTTTTGTTCCGTAATGTCTCTGGCAATGTTGACGACTTCAACTTCTCCTCCTCTCTTCACTGGAAAAGCAGATATTTCAACTGTGGCTTTTGTTCCGTCCTTTCTTGTCATCTCTATCTCGTCAACCCTCATCTTCTGTATTTTCCTGTTCTTCTTCAGCATCTTCCCCAGTTTGCTCATGGATTTCTCAGAGAGAATGCCCATATCTACAGAGGTCTTTCCGACTAACTCTTCTTTCTTGTAGCCCAGCAGTTTCTCTGCTTGCCTGTTTCCGTCAATAAATCTCCCGTCAAGATCGTTTATGTAAATGGCTTCGGGAGCAAATTCTATCAGCCGTTGAAGTCTTTCTTCAGATTCTGTGATTCTCCTGTTCATCTGTTTGCGTTCAGTTTCATCTCTTGCAATGGCAAGGAAACCTATCGGAACATTGTTCTCTTTTATGAGCGTGATACCTACTTCAAGCAGCACCTCCCTGCTGTCTCTTCTCCTCATGGCAACTTCAAAACTAGGTGTTGGTATGCCTTCAACAGTGCTCTTCAGCCGAGTTAAAATCTTTGGAAAGTATCTGGGAGGTATCAGTCCAAGCTTCAGGTAGGATTTTCCCACAACTTCTTCTTTCCTCATGCCCACCAGTTTCGCTGCACTCCGGTTTATATCCACTATTTCTCCAGACAGATTCGCGAACACTATGGCGTCATTTGCCTTCTCAAAGAGAATGCGAAAAATCCCCTCAGAATTTCTAACAGGCTTTCCTGCGCCCTCGCTACTGGTGATGTCTCCAGCTATGCTCAACGCAACTCCTTGTATCACTCGCTTGAGCTTCCATGAAGATTTCTGATCATTCATTGAGCGGTCTCCACATTCTGCATCCAGTGCTAACGTAGTATGGAAAAATCAGATTTAACTTGTGTGAAAGTGGAATCTGAATCATGAGTAATAGTATATATTCAGAATCAGAGTCTGAATCCAGCCAGTTTCTGCGTGTTTAAGTTAGCTGCGAGAAAATCAGCTTATATTGTGGAAAGACAATTCTCTTTCTTCGAAGCACCATGCTGGAGTCGACTTATGATTAAGCCCGAAATTGGAGTTTCAATGCTCTATTGCCTAAACAAATCTTTCGATGAAATGGTCAAAGAACTCCCGAAAACAGGAGTCACTCGCATAGAAGTCGTTGACGAAGGACTTCACTCGCTGGACAAACAGAGAACGTTGATCTTGCAAGACGTGGGAAAATCTTATGGCTTGAAGTATTCAGTGCACGCCCCCTTCATAGAAGTAAACATCGCCTCACTATCGAAGCCGATTCTAGCAACAGCGTTGAGAAAGCTGGAGAAGTCTATTGCGCATACACGTCTTTTGGATGCTTACATGTGGGTTTTTCATCCAGGAATGATAAGTGATGTCAGCAATCTCTGTCTAAACAATGCTTGGCTTCAAAACCAGAAAACTGTGAGTTTACTGCTGAAGATTGCCGAGAATCACGGCGTAAAAATAGCCATTGAAAACGTGCCAAAACCGTATCCGTTTCTGATGACAAGCGTGGAGGATTATCAAAGGTTCTACAGCGAGCTTGATGAAGACTTGGGGTTGACGTTAGACATTGGACATGCCCACATCAGCGGACAAATAGAAAAATTCTTAACGACTTTCTCAGGTAAAATCGTTCATATTCACGCAAGCGACAACTACGGAAAAGTAGACCAACATCTTGGCATAGGCTACGGAGCAATAAACTGGAAAAAAGTGGCAGAATTGCTGAACAAGATTGGCTATGACAAGGTTTTCATCATTGAGTCTGGAGAGAAAATCAGAGAAAGCAGGCAGAAACTGGAAAGCATATTTACTTAGCCGTTCAGAAGCGGGATTTCTATTTTCATGAAGTCTTCTGCAACCACCGTGTTCTTGAAGATTGCCTGAGCCTGCTCCAACAATTTACTGACAGAACCGTACCTTGCACTAATATGCGTCAGAACAAGCTGCTTCACTCTCGCTTTTTTCGCATTCATAGCCGCTTGACTTGGAGTGGAGTGTCCATCTTCGTCAGCTCTTTCAGCCAACTCATCATCCAAAGTAGCATCATGAATGAGCAAATCCGCATGTGCCGCAAACTTGACAAACCCTTTGAAAGGTCTCGTGTCGCCAGTATACACGATCTTCCTTCCAGATCGGGGTGAACCAACTACCTGCTCGGGTTTCACAGTCCTGCCGTTAGATAATGTGACATTGAGACCGCGCTGAAGCTTCGACCATAGAGGCCCTTCAGGAACACCTAGACTCTCAGCCTTCTCAGGGTGGAATCTTCCTGCTCGCGGCTTTTCAATGAAAGCATAAGATAGGTTTGGAATCACATGGCTCGAAAAAGCCGCCTGAACGTAGTATTCCTCTTCATCGCAGACGATGCCTGCTTTCTCTATCTCATGAATTTCAACTGGAAAAGTGAGGACAAACTGAACTGTCTTCATAATGCTTTCTAGGAAATGTTCTATTCCAGACGGTCCATAAACGTCAAGTTTTCTTTCTCTGTCAAGCAGTGACATTGTCTGAATGAGACCTGGCAAGCCCAGTACGTGGTCGCCGTGCATGTGAGTTATGAATATCTTCATTTTCCTGTGAAAGCTGCCTTTTGCTTTAATGATCTGTCTCTGTACGCCTTCTCCGCAGTCAAACATTAACTGCTCGCCTTCGCGTTGGATGAGAACGGCGGGCAGGCTTCTTTTGGGCGTTGGGACGCTTCCTGCAGTTCCGAGGAAAACAACGTGTAAACTCATCGTTCTACACCTTTTCGAACACGACTATTTCTCTCGTCAGGCTTCTGTGAACATAGAAGAAGTGGGATTCTAAATACTTATAGCCCAGAGCTGTGCCTAGCTGTTCAAGCCTTAGTGTTTTCGGCGCTGCCATGCAGATTCGTTGCCCTTTGCTTAACAATTCGTGGACAGCTACTAAGAGTTCCTCAATTATCTGCTTCGTAGTGCGTTTTAGGGTTGTTGAAGATATTCCGTACGGAGGGTCAGTCACGACACAGTCAATCTTACAAAGGGGCACGCTTTTAGCATCAGCAACAATCAACCCTTCAGACTTTGTTTTGAAATGCACCAGATTCAGGTTTGTTCCCTTTATCATACGCCGCTGAATGTCCAAGCCTACAACTTGACAGCCTATGAGCGAGGCTTCAATCAACATTGTTCCAGTTCCACAGAACGGATCAAGCAGCAGCTCGCCCTTTCTGGGCCTAGCCAAGTTAACCATGCATCTTGCCAGTTTTGCAGTCATAGCTGATGGGTGGAAAAACGGTTTCTTTCTCGGACGTCTTTCAACAAAAGGCTTCGCTGGAATTTCTGCGAGTTTCATTCCGAAAACAAGCTTCTCGTCGGTAAGAATCCCAGTAAATGTCTTATCTGGACTTTTAAGGTTCACTCGAGCCCCTGTCTGCTTCAGTATGATTTCTCCGAGCTCTTTTTCGAGAAGCATGCCGTCGATTTTTGAGCTGTAGTTTCTTACGTGTTTTATTCGAACCGCAAAACTCTCTGTTTGTTGCAGGACTTCTTCAAAGTTGGTGGAGCATGCGGCTTTCTTGATGCTTTCGACGTCAGCTTGGCAGTTGAAGAGTTCCTGTCCGCAAAGCCTCGTGAAGGCTGCCCTGTACTTCAGCGGACGGATGCAGTCCAGACTGCTTTCAAGTCGAAGAACTTGGTCAAGTTTCTCCAGAACCTTGTATTGACAATTTTCCGCCTGAAATATTGCCTTTAATTCGGATGTTGGAAGACTTTCATGTTCCCCAGAAAGTAGGAAGAAGAGTTTAGCCACATTTACGCTCCTTTGCGCATCAATGCTTTGCTTATTAATGGAGCGACTGAAACTCTGCTCACAGGGCTTGGAACGCAGTCTGTGCCAACGATTTCTTCAGCTCCGTTTTCAAGAATCCGTTTTTGAGAATCGCCTATTAACAGCGGATGCACACATGCCGAATACACTTTTCTTGCACCTTGATCTTTCGCGAATTTCACTGCCTTAGCCATTGTTCCACCACTGCTTATTATGTCATCAAAGACTACAACGTCCCGATTTTTGATCGGTAATTCCTTCTCTTCAAGTGTAACGTTTCCAGTTTGGACGTCTCTCCTAGTTGCCACATAGTCAAAGCCGCCCTTCAACACGCGGTCAGCTTCTTCTGCCATGCTCATGGCTTTTTTACCGAGAGAGAGCGAAACAGGTTTCTCAACCAGCTTTCTCGACATGAGATATTCGGCTAGAATAGGAATGGCTGAAAGGTCTTCGATGGGAATTTTGAAAGTCTTTAGCACTGTTGGGCTGTGGGCATTTACAGTCACTATTCTCGTTACGCCGCAGTTCTCAAGCAGTTTCACAATGGTCTTTACACTGAATGCCTCGCCTTGCAAGAACCGTTTGTCCTGCCGGCTGTAAGCAAAGTATGGAATCACGGCAGTTATGCTCTTCGCCTTCATGTCAAAGACGGTGTCAACTAAAAGCAAAAGCTGCAGTAGTCTCTGATCCTGAGGTGGACTTGTCGTCTGCACCACGACAACGTCTTCATCTTTCAGCGAATCTGCCTCTAAACGGACGTAGGACTCTCCATCGGGAAACATTTTGAAAAAAAATGGCACCGCTGACACGTTTAAGAGTGCTGCTATCTTCCTGCCTAGCTCCTCTGACGCTGGACCAGGTATTACCTTCATCTTCTCGCCGTGCCTAGAACGTTTTTTTCTTGTTCTCAGTCTTTTCTCATTTTGCTGTGCTGTTCTATTAACTCCTTTGCTCTATCCATTCGGATCTTGCGTTCCTCAACCATCCTCGCAGCGACCCAATCAATCGTTTCGCCAGTTGCGCCTGCTGCCACAGCTATGTTTCTAGCGTGAAGTGACATGTGACCTCGCTGTATGCCTTCGTGAGCCAACGCACGCAGCGCCCCGAGGTTCTGAGCCAAGCCTACGGCTGCCAAGACCTCGCCGAACTCGTTGGCTGTTTTCACGCCTAAGATTTTGATTGCAATTTTCGCTATTGGATGCGTCCGCACTGCTCCGCCTATCAGTCCCACTGCCATAGGCAACTCAATTGAGCCGACTAGGTCGCCGTT
>Ga0172363_10002138_pt1 | contig 15990 bp, 20 predicted proteins | sample LakKivs2_kivu2a2_FD_114541 | JGI IMG/M metagenome (GOLD analysis project Ga0172363, IMG submission 114541) | Sediment microbial communities from Lake Kivu, Rwanda - Sediment s2_kivu2a2 | ecosystem: Environmental > Aquatic > Freshwater > Lake > Sediment | place: Rwanda: Western Province, Lake... | reverse complement strand
GACTTCTTGTCGAAATACATGACAGTACTGGTTGTTTAAATGATAAGATGGTTGATGATGGTTTTGCCGGAAGATATGATGGAGGAACTAAGGGAGAATGGAGAAATTATTTCAAACATCTTTAGAAAAAAATTATAATTAAATTGTATATGATTGATGAAGTAACAATATTTGGATATTTTGGAGCAGGGGTTATAGCGATAGGACATCTCAGTGAAACATTGAAAACAATTCGAACAAAAAGATCGTTATGTTTTTCATTATATTTTTTGTGGGTTAAAGTAATTGCCCTACCAATGCTTATAATTTATAACTTATTATTGACTGAAAAAAGTTGGCCTGTTATTATTTTTTTATCGGTTTTTTTTATCAACCAAGTAGTTAATTTACATTATAAAATGAAAAATGTTAAATATTTTCATGAACAAAAAATTGCATACTAATTCCTATTTTTGGAATTCCAAAAATAGAATTTAATTTAACCGATTAGTAATTCTAGTTCCTTTTATATACAATGGTTGAACTGGCTCATCTGTTGCTCTTGTTGGCATTTTTTCAATTATATCTAGAACATCAAATCCTTTAACAACTTCTCCAAAAACTACATGTTTTCCATCAAGATGAGGGGTAGCTTCAAATGTAACATAAAATTGCGATCCATTAGTATTAGGACCTGAATTAGCCATTGCTACAATACCTCTCTTATTATGTTTGAGAATAAAATTTTCATCAGGAAACTTTGGACCAAAAACTGATTCACCTCCGGTTCCATTTGATTTTTCATAATCACCAGTTTGAAGCATAAATCCAGGAATCATTCGGTGAATTATACATCCTTTATACTCAATTTTGGAAAGCGAACGAAAATTTTCACAAGTTCTTGGACAAATATCATCATGTAATTGTATGTATAGATCTCCGATTTCCATTTCTTTTCCTTCTTCTGGACTTGAAGCTATATTGAGAACGACATATTCTTGAGAAGGGGGAATATGTTCATCTTGAAGTGGAGGAGAAGGAATATTATTAGGAGGTTGCTCAACTAAGGCAGGCTCTTTTTTACTTTTTATTCCAAAAAAACCGAGAATACGGTGACGATTTTTATAAACAAAAAGTAGAATTAAGAGGATACCCAGAGCTAACAATAGCCATTTATATTCCATATAATACCTATTTCTTGGAAAAGCTTTAAGCTTTCGTTTAGTACATTTAAAAAATCTATTTTTATAATTTAAGATGGATTTAGTAACGAAAGCTAATTTTGATGATGAACTTAAAAAAATTAAAAGAAAAGAACAAGAATTATATAAATTTATTTTGCAACAATTTCTTGATTTAGAAGAATTTAAAAGAAGTTTTTCTGCGACTGTTGCAAAAACAGTTGATGCAAAGCTATCTAGTCTTGAGGAAGCTATGAAAAACATTGAAAAATTAAATGTAAATGGAACAACTTATGAAGATATCAAGTCAATCATTCTTGAAAACACTGATAAAAAAACTGGTGAGAAGGGTGAACAAGGTGAACAAGGTGAACGGGGTGAAAAGGGAGAAAAGGGAGAAAAGGGAGAAAAGGGTGGACAGGGAGAACGGGGTGAAAAGGGAGAACAAGGAGAAAAAGGAGAAAAGGGTGAACGGGGTGGAAAGGGAGAACAAGGAGAACAAGGAGAACAAGGAGAACAGGGTGAACCTGGGAAATCATTTTCCGGTGAGGAGATATTAGCATTAATAAGTAAAAATCAAAATTATTTGATTGTTTCGGACAATAAGATTGAGATTGAAACTCTTCTGGAATTGAAAAAGGAGTTATATATTTTTCTAAGGGAATCTGAGGATTCAGTCTTACAACTTAAAACACCAACATCAGAAATAATTGGAAAGAAATTAACAATTGTTAACACCTCAGATAAATCATGGAAAATTAAATTTGAAAAAGATGAAGATGTTGTTTTGGATGAAGAATTAGTCCTGGAAAAATTAGGAACTATAGTTAACCTGATTTCTGATGGTGAAAAGTATTTTGTTATTTAATTTTTTTGTAAAATAAAATGTTATTTTATTTTATGACAGGTTGTCCTTTTTTAAAAAAATGTGGAAAAATGTGTAAGAAAGATCTGAAAGAAAATGAAGTTATCTGTTCAAAACATTTTCACAAAAATCAAACTGGTGGTTCAATATATAATTTAAACTATCCCATAGGAAAAACGATTGGATTAGCAACAGTAACATTAATTAATTTAAATCAAATTGCTATTAATGAATTTTCAGCAATGAATGATTTTTCAAATAAAAAGGGAGGTAATAAGGGTAAGAGATGAAAAAATAATTATGGGATTATCTAGTGAAAGGAATAGATTTTGGAATGTGGCTATTCCTTCTTTCATTCCACGATACTTGAAAGCTAAATAAACACTTCTTAAAGGTCCAATTAATCCTTCCGGAATAGCTCCTACACAAAATCTCTCGAATCTTTCGCTATCAATTCTAAAAAGACAATTTGGAATCATAGCCAATCGGTATAAATAATAACTCATACCGGTAATAAAGATTAAAAGAGTTTTCTTCAAAATTCTTTTATCATTTCCAATCATTATTGATATATAAAGATTATAAAGTTTCATCTAACGAAAAATCTTTTTCACGCAATCTCCCAATAATTGCAGATACTATATCATCCTCTTCATTACGTTCAATCTTCAATTCAATTCGAGGTTCATATTTTTGTTCATTTACTTTTGATGAAAGATCAAGCAATTGATCAACATCATCATTAATTGTGTCAATTGGAGATATCGTTATAGCAATATCTTGAGATTTTTTTTCATTAAGTTTTTCAATTTCTTTTAAAACTATTTTTGGAGAAAGATCAATTGTTGGTGTATTTTCATCTTCAGCTGGTTTGACTTCTTCAACTGCATTGACTTCTTCTACTTGTTTAACATCTTCAATCGGTTTTACTTCTGAAGTAGGCTGAACAATTTCTTCTTTTGGAGCAACATGTGTAGTTTCAGTTTGTTTTATATCATCAGCAACTTTTTGTGTGACAATATTAGTAATACCACTTTTTTCTATTTCTTTGTCCAAGTCATTAATTTCTTGTTCATCAAATCCAGCAGGTTTAATATATTTCTTCTCAATTTTGTTATTTGGAAATAAGCGTTTTGAATACCAAACGTTACTTTTAAAACTATTATTATAAATTGCACGATTTGGCATAATTTCACCCTGAGTTATTAAAAAAGGTTTTTTAACCATATATCCCTTAATAAAATGACGTTCAATATAAAAATAAATTTGCTTATCAACTGGTGCCTGAATTTTTAGAAGTTGTGTAAGTTTTATAAGTCTTCTTGCACCCCTTAAACTTATAAGATATGCAACTGTTCCAGAATTTTCCTCAGCAGGTATCAAATCTCCTTCATTTCCATTCAAATATTCAGTTTTTAATTTATCAGGATGAATAAATAATTGCACATAATCAAATTTTATAGGTAAATTGTCAAAAACAAGATCAATTACTCTGTTAAAGTTTTTATAAAGTTTTACATCATCTTCAAGAATAATAGCCATCTCAATATTATTGTTAGAAATATATTTCCAAATCTGAAAATGAGAAAGAAAACATCCTAATTGACCAGCTGTACATTTACTAATAAAATGTTCTGCGATGAAAATGTTATTTTCTTGAAGAATTGGATTAGGATCATCATTTTCTCCATCAAAAGCTTTACATTTAAAATAGTTAGTAATTTTTGGATATACTTCTTGTTTAAGATATTGTGCTCTTTCTTTATCTCTTTCTAAAGATATAATGAATTTAGGTATAACTTCTGAGGGCAATTTCATTAATAAGTATGATAGATTAATAGAAAAATAAGAACGCTAAATAACGAAATTGTTATTTAGTATTTATTATTTAGGCATAGAGAAGGTTGAACAAAATTGCCAAACCAAGGATCTGCCAGATGGAGTCAGCGGGCTTAACAATGCTAACTAATTTGCAAGCGACAACATTCCATAAGAACTTACCAATCATCAAAATAATTATAATGTAAATAATAAGAACAACAAAGGAAGCTAATGCTTCAGAACCACCCATAGAAACTCCATTCATACCTTCTTGCTGTTGGTTAAAAGCAGAGGTTAAGGCGTTTTGTAAACACTCTTTAATCATATGTTTATTATAGAAAATTATTTTTATCTAAAATTAAAATTCATTTATAATTTATTAAAAGATGACTACACTAAAATTTGATTTATCTTGTTTTAAAGATGAATTCCAGAATTTTATATTCCAAAAAATAGGTTGTGAAAATTATTTTAATTTCATTAATAATTATAAAAATAATTTCCAAATAACAATTTCAAAACAAGACATTCATGTAAATACTCTAAATTATTTAAATGAAGAAGAATCTACAAATTGCTTATTTAAAAATTTTGATCCCAAAAGTCTAAACATGATTGAAAATACAGAAAATTTAGATGAAAAAGAAAAGAAAGATAACTGCCAAGAGGAGACTAAAAGTTCATCAGAAGATTCAGAAAATGATAAGATAGAAACTGAAATACATTCCAAATATTTTGTTGAAAATAACAATATTTTTTTAAACATAAACAAAAAAATTTTGAGCAAAAAAATATCAAAATTATTCAAAAAAAATGGTGGAAATTGGATACAATCTAAAAACTTATGGATTTTTCCTTTATCAGCAAAAAATTTTATTGATAATATTTTGGTAAGTCTCAATTCAGAATCGCTGATTAAAAATATTGTTCATGAAGAAAATAAGGTGATCGTTATTCCAAAAACAAATCATCCTAAATATGGAACTCCAATTATTTATGATAAAACTGGGAATATAGGTATTTGGGAATGTTCAACAAAAGGATGGATTTTTTCTAAAAAAAATAATTAAAAAATCTTTATTTATTATAGATGCCAGGCTCATTGCAATGTAATGAAATTGAGGAATTTAGAGGTTCCGGAGGTGGTGGCGGACATGGAGGAGGTGGTGGAATTGGTGGAGGTGGTGGTGGAAGACCAGGTGGTGGAATTGGTGGTGGAATTGGTGGTGGAATTGGTGGGGGTGGTGGTGGAATTGGTGGAGGTGGTGGTGGAAGACCAGGTGGTGGAATTGGTGGGGGTGGTGGTGGAATTGGTGGAGGAGGTGGTGGAAGACCAGGTGGTGGAGGAGGTAGAAGGCCTGGTGGTGGTGGGTGGAACCGTCACAGTGGTGGTGGGTGGAACCGTCACAGTGGAGGTGGATGGGGAAGACATAGAGGAAGAGGAAAATGGCACGGTGGAAATATCAATGTAAATACCATTGGAGGAGGAGACGGATGGTGGGGTAATAATTGGGGTAATAATTGGGGTGGAAGTCCTTGGTATTACCCACCTCTTTATTTTTATGATTATTATGATTACCCATATAACGATGGACCAGTTGAAGAAGTCGATAAAAATATAACCATCCAAGCTCCACAAAACGAAATGAATAAAACCCTACAGGTATTAGTCATTATCCTAATTGTGGTTATAATAATAGCTGTTTTATTTGCAATAATTAAAAAATAACTAATGATCACCTAAAAAAATTCAGCAAACTAACCTGTTTTATATAATCTTAGTAAGATTAATTATCACCATTAGGATTTTTAAATAATTTCACAGTTTTTTTTGTTTCCATAACAAACTGTTTTACTTTTTCATCACATAGGTTTGAGAATTCAGGAGTACTTTTCTTTGTCTTTAAATAAAATCCTATGTCGGAATCTTCATCATCCATTTCAAATATTCCATTCTCCTTTTTTTCAACTGGCTTATCCAACTCCCTCCTAAAAAAAGAAAGAAGATCATATGTATAAAAATAATTTTTGTGTAAAATTCTAAAAGCATCAATAAATTTCGTATTTGTTATTTCAGTTATGGATAGATTATCCTGATTAATAATTATTTTATCACCATAAAGATCAGAGTCATCCAAAATAAATTCAAATTCGCGTTTTAATTTAGTTTTTATAAAATCCCATTCAGAAACATTCAATAAATAATGTGCAATTATTTTTGGAATACTTTCAGACTTCACTTCAAAATATATCAAAATGTTATTATTCATAATATTATGAACAAAATTTTATTAGTTTTCATATACATGTAAAGCTTCTTTTAAATATTTTTCTGGTAATTGTGAAATAATTTTCAGTTCAACAATGGTACCATTTTTCATAAGAAAGTTCTTAAAATCTTTAAATCTTTCGAAAGATGCCAAAAATTGTGACTTAAAATTTAATTTTGCAAAAGCTACTTTTGGAATTACCGGAAACAAACATTCCACAAAATAATTAAACATCTTATTCTGATTTGTTTCATACAATTCAATCTTACCATTTGTTCGATTTAACATGTTACATTTGTTTAAAACAAAAATAGTATCATTATTTGTCGAATTTTTTTTAACTTCTACATTTATATAATTCATGTATTTTTTTGGAAAAATACTTCCAATACCTACCAAAAATAAATTTTCATTTATAGCTTTTGGAAAATTAGAAAGTATAATTAATTTTTGGATATCAGTTAGATTTTTTGAAATATTTCCAAGCTTGCTTTTTGGAGTAATTATTTTTATTCTAAAGAGATTATCATAATTGAAAAATAAACCATCAACAATCTTCTCAAAATTATTTATGAAGCCGATATTATCGAAATATAATAAAATCTCATAACTTTCACCCGAACAATTAATTACTATTTTTTCGATTGTTTGTTCAATATCAGCAAATCGAATATCTTTATATTTATAAAGAATAATGCTATTAAATGGTTCAAAATAAACACCCTTTCTTGAATATTCAACCACAACAAAAATATCATCATTAATATTAGAATAATTAAAAATCTTGGACATTTTATTTTTTTCAAAAGGGTTATTCATAATTTTTTCGTACTTATCTACCCTTGAATTTTTTTCCTTCATCTCTATTTGATGATTTTCTACATCAAATTTTTTTATAATACCTAATCCTTCATCTTTAAATTTTCGATTTGTTAAAATTTTTGTCTCTCCACCAACAAATCTTTCACTCAGTGTAGTTGATGATAAATTACTAACTCTCAACCTCAATTTATTCAATATTTTCTCCCTATATTCTCGGAATTTATCAATTGTTCCACAATTTTCCTCTAATAAATTGTTAAAAACTCTAGTGAAAAAAATTCCAAAATCATCAGGTGTTGTACATTCCATTTCAACTCGTCGTTCTTCTTTTGCATGTCCTACAATTTTAATAACCATATCCTTTATAAATTTACTGTTACTTTCATCAGAATTACACAACCCTATTACAAGTAACATTCTATATTGATCAAAATGATATTTTTTTTCGAAACCAAAAATTTTGGTAAAATTTTGATCAGATTGTTTGTCATGAATCATTATTGAATCAAGTGTTTCATTTTCAGTAATCGTTTTGATATTTCGGACGGATTTCAAATTAAATTCATTTCCATTTTCACTCCAAATAAAAAGATCAATATCTTTATTTGCTTCTACATTAATACGACATTTTTGAGTATTATATTCAATTATTAAACATTTTGTCTTTGTTTGTTTTCTATCAATCGACCAGTATAAATCTTGATCTGATTCTGCAATAAATTCACATGTAAAATCATTTTGAATGTTATTTTTAATGACAACGTGAAACCCAAGAATATCTTTGGAAATATCATCCATGGTTATTTTTTCATTAAATTCATTGAAACTATCAGCTGATACTAAAATATTAACAAATATTTTTTTTAGTTTCATATTATAAAAGCTTTTTTATAATAATGTATGATACGAATAATTTATAATAGCATGGTAGGTTGCATCGAAGGAAGAGGGTATGAATTATAGAATACATATGGCCAATTATATGGTTTCCTGAAATAATCTTTTCTATAAAAACTAAGTGGATTTGATCCAGTTCCTACATATCCAAAAGGCCATTCTTCATAATTTTCCCACCCTTCAGTTATATTTCCTAAATAATTATAGATTAAGAAAAATATTATTAAAATTGATAATATTCCTGTAGTCCAAAATAAAACTGTCATATTTCTTATTTAATTATAGAAATAAAATATTAGATAAATTATAATGGATAATCCTCTACTCTTCTTATTTGGAGTAATCATTTTTGCTATAATTATTGGCCTTGCAACTTATGCAATTATAGAGGCCACCAGAAATAAAGGACGCAGAAGGCATGATATAATTGGAGGTTGTGATGGGACTAGATGGGGTTGTTGCCCCGATGGCGTAACTCCTAAATATGATTACAGAGGTTCTAATTGTGTTTCTCACCGTCGTCACGATTCAAATGATAACATCGGTGGTTGTGCAGGAACAAGATGGGGATGTTGCCCAGATGGAAGAACTTCCAAGAGTAATTTTTGGGGATCAAACTGCCCTTAATTTAGAACAATAAATTTTTAATATATTGTGAATTCCCCAAATCCACTATATCATATTTTCCAACAAACATAGTTTTTACCATATCCTTGAATCTGGTAAAACCCCAAATTCTTTGATCGAAATTATTTATTAACAACGATAATTTTTCTCTAAATTGCGAAACAATTAATTCATTACTATCTGACATTTGAAAAATAGCCCTGAATTGATCATCAATAGTTAAATGAACATCAGAATTAATAGATGTTATATCATATATTTTTTCACGTGATGTGTTGTGAACATTTGCTACTCGAAAAAAACCACTAAATTGTATAATTTTTTTATCTACTTGATCTGATGATAATCCTAATCTTTTTCTCAATTTATTTTTCATTTCCTTGTAAATAAAATGTCTTTCTCCGTTCATTATTTCAAAAACTGTATCAATAAATTGATCACCTGTTGTTTTCACACTAGTTTCCTCATCATCAATTAAACTATCTGTTTCATCCTCATTATCAGTTTCAAATACATTTTCAAGCTCTATATGGTCTTTACTAATTAATTCCGCAGTTTCTTCATCATCCATTATTAGCAGTGAAATATTAACAAATTTATCAGCAACATTTTTCAAAACCTCACTACAATTACTATAACCAAATGTTACTAGTAATTTTCCAAACAGTTTAATTTTTCTTGACGGAGTTAAATAATCAACATCATTTGAAACAATTATATAAGTGTGAACACTTTGCTTAAAATACAAAATGTCATAAATATCATCAATCAGTTTAATATCCACTGAATTTTTTTTCGGTAATTTCGGACAATGAACTGGTTCTATCCCATAATTAACAATATGATTTTTCCATTTATCCATACACATTTCTGTCCAATCTGCATACAAACGACTTACAATAATTCTCCCATATTTTTTTGCTTCCATCATGATATAAGGTAAGTCAACATATCTTATATTTTCAGCATCAATAAAAATACCAACATTATTTTCCATATATTTTTTATTTACAATATAAAAAAATATAAAATTTCAAATTATTCCAATAAATCTAAAAATTTTCTCCAAAAGATAAGGCAGTCTTTTGTGCTTAAGAGAATATAAATATACTCTTTCATTATACTTTGGAAATTCAAATATATACTCATCATGTTCAAATTCAAGCTCTCCTAACCCAAAGGGTAAACGGACCAATCCTCTTGGTGGAAAGAAAATAATTCTTCTTCCAAACCACATGCGTATGTCCTTCACATTCCAATCATCAAAGAAATCAGTCTCTATAATGTTCGGGCTTTCTATTAAACGATTGATTGCAATCTTACGATGTAAATTCTTTCTCCATTTGTTTTGCAATCTATCTCCTCTCATTTCAGTGTTCTCCAATGAATATGCAAAACAATAAATGTTGTCATTATCTTCAAGATCAATCGTAAAATTAAATTTGGTTGTATCAACTGCATATGCATGCCAATCTTCTAATTTCATTAGAGCAATATGAGCACGTGTCTTATTACTAAGATTAACTCTGTAAAAAATAACTCTCTTATCAAGATGATAATCAGCAAATACAGTTTCAATCTTAGTTTTTTCTTTTGACGGATCCCTAACAATACCGAAATTTTTAAGAAATTCATCACTTGTATTATAATATTCATCCAATGAATGTCTCTCCTTTTCTTTTCCAAAAAACTTTGCTCTTTTTCTTAACTCACTTATATTTTGATAATATTTTCCTAAAAGTGGTGAATTATCTTTTATTCTTTGATAAGACTCCTCATCAGAATAACTATATCCAAGAGTAATAGCAACAAGATTATTGTTTTTTGGAATGGTAAAATACTGATAATCTCCCTTTTCATCAATAAGCAAATACAAATCACTCACCTTTTTATCAGAATATATTCCCATATCAGAATATTTCTGATTGTTAGCACAAGCAAGAAAAAATTTAGCAAGTGAAATATTTATCTTTCCCTTTTCTAATACTTTTTTATCAATTGTTCCACAGGTAAGTCCATTAAATTTATGTTTTATATTATCCACACAATCTCCAGGGGTGAAATAAGCAAAAATTGGTTTCTTGATAAGTCTTTCGCATGCAGTTTTTCGCAAACTAGATCGAAAACTTCTCAAATCACATGTTCTTCCTTCGTATTTTACACCAGCATATAAAATGTTATTTTTCTTAGGATCTCTAACATATGCAAAACAATACGCAATACATTCTCCATCTTTAATACTTGGATAAACCCAAGTTATAGATACTGGTAAATCTTCCATTATTAAATTAAAAATATAATAATTTTTTTAAACCAATTATTTAAATGTTTTAGTTTTTTTACCTGATTCATAAATTAGTAAAAATCCTTTTCGATTTTCATTATTTTCTCCAAATGCTCGAGACATCCCAGTATCAACTCTCCATAATTTTCCATTACAAACTGAATTAACCTTTTTCTGGACAGTATGACCAACAACCATATACTGTGCTCCCATATTTTCAAGAGTTTTTTGTAACCTTTTTACATTCACATCATCACCTCCAAATTGTCTGTTTGTTAATATTCCAGATTTTCCAGAAATAATATTATTAAATTTTGATATTTCATTTGGATTCATTTTTCTATCAAGATATTTATAAAACATTTGGTTAAGATTTGGAATGGAATGACCATTAGAAATTTCTTGGGGAATACCAGCATGAGAAAAAACCCAATTTCCAAATTTTACAACCAGAAAACATTTTTTGGCGAATTCCCTGAATTCATTATCAAAGTATTTTTGTCTTTTTTCTTTACCTCCCATTTCTTTTATTGAATTATTACTACTATAATTAAAATTTCCGTTCATGTTCATAATTTCATGATTTCCCAAAAGTATAATAATTCTTGCATCCTTTTCGCGAGCTTTCTTTTCCATTATATTCACCAATTTAATAACTTTCAGGTCACTATCACCTTCCCAATTTCCAAACATTCTTGCCTTTCCATCTACTAAATCACCGATAATTACAACAGTTGTTTTTCGGGCAGTCCAATCCATTGATTTATCAATAAGTCCTGCTTTTTCTAAAGTCTCTGTGAATGCAATATAATCACCATGAATATCACCTATCACAACTATTTTTTCTGGCATTTCGAAAATCCCTAAATTGCCAGTTTTATTGTTCTCTTCAAGTTTAATATTTTTTTTAGGAGGCAATGGAACTGGAATTGGTTCATTTGCCTTTTTAGGTTTTGTTATTGTATTTTTAGTATTTAATTTTTTTATTCTTTCCTTTATTATTTCATTTAATAAACTGGAGGTATTTTGTTTTTTTGTAATTTTATCCATTAATTTTATTTAGAAATTTAATTGTATTTAAAAATTATTTATTACCTATAATTAAAAAAATGGTAAAATACAACCTGAATGTATCTTATGAAAATGAAAATAGAATAGTTACAGTAAATCATTCAACCAAGCTTGGTAAATTTGTTGAAAAATGTTTAGAAATATATGATCTTTCAATTGAAAATATTTCAGGAATTTATTATTATTTTGTTGATGCAAATGTTTATATTGGAGATTGTAAAGAAAATAATTTAGATCGCAGTTTTTTTCAATTTTTTGAAGAGTATGGCGATGATATAAATAATTTTACAATTGATGAAGAAATTAATCATATAAGACAATATTCTGATGTAAATAAATTTAGGAATGATTATTCAAATTTTAAAAGTATTCCGAATAATTTCGGTTTTTCTACATATAATTATCGGCCAAATTTTAACATTACTAATAATTATTACTCAGGAAATTCTACACAACGTTCATATGTAAGAAGACCTGTTCAAAGGCATATTGACATAACAGAATCCGATAATGACGAAATAAGTAGACCACGTAATCCTCCAAATAATAATACACAATCAAACATAAATCAACCTCCACAAAGTAGTCAAAATATTGGAAATACTCGGCAAAGAGCTTATTTATATAATTTTGATATTCCTTTAGGAACAACATCAAATTATTTCAGTAATTATGCTTAATTAATGAATTCTTTGACATCACTTGTTGATCGATCTGTTGAGGATACAAATGTATTAACGCGGGATGAAATAAATAATTTGAGAAGTGGAACATATGATTCATTGCGTGATCATATTCTTATTGATTGTACACAATGTCATATTACTTTGGAAGATTTTACTGCAAATACACAGGTAAGAGTCCTTCCATGCAAGCATGCTTTTAAGGAAAATGCGATAGATCAATGGTTACTTAATAATAGTAATAAGTGTCCTGTTTGTCGAGTGGTGGTTTCAGAAGGGGTAAGAAGATCAAGGGATTTGACGAATCTTTTTGGGGCGTTTGCGCGTTGAAAAAAGTGAAATAAATTCATCGTGGTAATATATATAAATTAAATTAAAAATGACGACAAAATGTATTTTTGTGGATGGAAGGGGAAAATCTTGTAATAATTCAAAAATTAATTTTTCGAATTATTGTCATATACAATCCCATTATCCAACGAAGGATGAGTATCAGTTTAAAGTAAATCAGAATATTGAATTATTTAGAAGTGAGCGAATACCAATAAAAAATTTTGAATTTTTAGAGGTTTCGGCTGATGGAGCTTGCTTATTTCGTTGTTTAAGTATCTGGCTATTTTATAGTTCAAAACAAGATCTGCAAGATGTTAAAAGAAAATTCCTAGCCACTGAATATTTCCGTGAAGATATTACTCTATTTTTATCGGATTATGATGATATTGCTGATTGTTTAACAGATCCTGATTATATTTTAGATGATGATGTAGAAGGTGATATTGCCCGAGGAGTACAGCAAGTAATTGTGAATTTTATTCGAGCCAATCCAAAAATAAATATTGCTCCAATAATTAATCCCGAAAATAAGGAAACAATAACACTTGAAGATTTGATACAAATTTGTCATGATATGGATTTTCAGAATTATATTTTGTTATATCAGCGATTTGCTGGAGATGATGATTTTATTATGACAGATGTTGAAGATGGTTCAGGTAATATTAAACAAAAGAAATTTGAACTAAATGACAGATGGGGTGGAATACCTGAATTGGTTGTTTTCGCTATTTTGTTTAAAGCAAATATAACGATTTATGTACCTCAGAAATTTGATAAGGTTAGCTTAAAACCAGTTAATGTAGGCAAAATATCGAAAAACAAAGATGATGTTTATTTAAAACAAATTGATAAAATATCATGTCCTCAGAAAACACTTGATGAATTCAATATATTGTTGAGAAATCATGAAAAAGGAAGCCACTATGATTTTCTCAAAATGAAAAATTGAAAATTTATAACTTAAAACTATCTTACTAGATAACTAAAAATTATGAAGAACATACAAGATCCCAGTTTATATTTGGGAAACAAAGATAATGTATTTCATCAATTAAGAGGACATTTTTTGCAGTTAAATATTGAGCATCATCCTAATTTTGAAATAATTAGGGAGGAACCGAAATTTACACCTCAGCAATTGGAACCGAAGAAGAGTATGCAGGTAAATATTTTTGAGGGAAGAATGAGAAAATTAGCTTACATGAAACTGCGAAAAAAAGGTGATAATGCATCTGATGAATCAACTGAAAAAAATCTGCAAACAAATACTTCAACTTGTTATTATCCTTTAGATCATCTTTGGGGTATGTTATCGCAAAATGATGAAAAAACAAAGGACGATCAGAAGAAAAAAAATTGGAGACAATTATCCGAGGACGAACAGATTACGCAAATGAAGATATTTACAGATAAATTTAAAGATTTGATGAATCCTGATGTCTGGAGAGAATTGAGAATTGAGATGATGAGAATGTTAAAAGAAGGTGAATTTGAAAAAAAACAGGTGATTGATTGGCATAAAAGTTCTCAGCGAATTTTGGAAATAAAAGGACTTGTAATAAATCCAGCTTGTTTTTATTGGGTAGAATAGGTCAATATTTTTTTCTAAGTTTAAAATAATGTATATTGCAATTTATTCTATTATATTTATAGTTATTGTTGTGGTTGCTTACATATTCAGGAAAAAAATTTTCGAAAATTACAAAGCACCAACTACAATACCTCCTAATTATGAAAAATATAATACACAGTTAACACACATTGCTAATGATCCTTCCGGAGAACCTTTAGCATTTGATCCAAAAAATAATTTCAACTATACTCAGTTATATTATGCCTTTTTGGTGCAGTTATTTCAGAGTCTTTCCTCAAAAAAGAAGAAATACGATATGAAGCTTGTGGAAAATTATGCTAAAAACACCATTGATTATAATAACCTAGACAGTTTGAATATAATTATGAAGCCTTTGGTTTTGAAAATAAAGGAGATTGCACCACAGACTGATTTTTGGATTGTTGGATATGAGAGTTGGAGAATTTATCAGGATAATAATTCACCACTAAAAATTAATCAGATTGATTGTTGGGTTTATGACAGAGTTAATTGGACACAGTTGAGATTGTTTCTGGAAATTTGTGAGATGCCAAAGAAAGGAGCAGAGGGAAAGTATGAATGTCGATTTAAGGGTGACAAGAAATTAAAAACATGTGCTGAAGAAACAACACCTGAATTTCCCATGTATACTATTGGTATTCCATCACATGATCAATTAATTCCGTTACCAACTGAGGTAGTTATTACTGGACATGATGTTGAAAATTTACGAGGAGTAGATTTCAAGATTCCTTGTCCATTTGAGAAAATATGGATAAATTGGGTTGAAATTTTCAATTCAGGTTTAGTGTTGAATGCCTTTGAAAATTTCAAGGATGAGCAATTGAAGGGATATGATAAACCAATATTAGATTATACCGTTTATAAAAGTGATAATAATTCACCATATCAAGATCCTAACCAAGTCACAAATCAGTGGCCAACATTAGATACTCAGCCAAAAGGAGTTAAAAATTGGGCTTGCTCAATGATTCCTTTCGTTTGGGACCAGTTTGGACAATTACCTGCAAAAACACCAACAAGAACATGTCCAGGAAAACGATACGATTTGGAACAAACTCCACTCACTACCAGTTTGGATCCTTCTATGTTCAACTACCCAAGAGGTCAGACACAATACACTTGGTTGTTTGCCAATACAAACAAGGATATGGGCTTGCAATACGAGGGTTATTAAAATTAGTATATTTTTATTGTTTATCAATAAAAATTAAAAAGGTAATTTATAGTAGGAAATTCTTAGCCAGATTTGATATCCATCATTTCCATCTATTGTAGTTGCTACAAAATAAGAAGGACTAAAAGTTAGTTCACCATATCTTGATGCCCAACCATATTTTTGGCTAACAGCTTGAATAATCTCTTTACGAGATGAAGCAGATTCATTGAAAAAGAATTTTGTTGCCGTGCACTTTTCAGGGTAGAAAAACTATTTAAAAGTATTAAAAATTTAAATATTTTATAAATAATTTATTTATAAAAAAACAGCTTAAAGAAATTTTAATATTATTAATTAGGAATAGTTTTTGATTATTTTTC
>Ga0172363_10002137_pt1 | contig 15993 bp, 20 predicted proteins | sample LakKivs2_kivu2a2_FD_114541 | JGI IMG/M metagenome (GOLD analysis project Ga0172363, IMG submission 114541) | Sediment microbial communities from Lake Kivu, Rwanda - Sediment s2_kivu2a2 | ecosystem: Environmental > Aquatic > Freshwater > Lake > Sediment | place: Rwanda: Western Province, Lake... | reverse complement strand
CGGCAGTTCCAGCGGCGGGTTTCGGTGGCGGGCGATCACCTCGGACAGGGTATCCTCATGGTAGCCCACCTTGAAGCCAGTGAACTTCAGCCCATGCGCGGTGGAGATCACGATGACCCGCTGATCAGAGCGGATGAGGCCCCGCTCCACCAGTTTGAAGAGCACTGCCAGCGCCACGCCGGTGTGAGGGCAGCAGTACATCCCCGTGCGGTCGGCGCGCGCTGCGGCGTTGGCCAACTCATCCTCCGAGACCTGCTCGACGAGGCCCTCAAACTGCCTGAGCACCTTCACCGCCCGCTCGTAACTCACCGGGTCGCCGATCTGAATGGCGCTGGCCAGGGTCTTCTGGGCTTTTACCGGGCGGTACTCTTGGAAGCCTGTGAGGAAGCTCAGGTAGAGGGGGTTGGCTTTCTCGCTTTGGGCGCAGGCAATGCGCGGCAGCCGATCAATGAGGCCCAGTTCCTTCATCATGAGAAGCCCCTTGCCCAGAGCGCTGATGTTGCCCAGATTGCCCACGGGGATGACGATCCAATCGGGCACCTCCCAGTCGAACTGCTGCACGATCTCCATGCCCACTGTCTTCTGGCCCTCCATGCGCAGGGAATTCATAGAGTTGGCCAGGTAGATGGTGGGTTCCTGGGTGACCTGTTTGACGATGGCCATGCATCCGTCGAAGTCGGTGTCCAGGGCCAGCACCAGCGCACCATTGGCGATGGGCTGGATGAGCTGGGCGGTGGAGACCTTGCCTCGAGGCAGGAACACCACGGCCGGGATCCCCGCTGCGGCAGCGTAGGCAGCCAGCGCTGCAGAGGTGTCGCCGGTGGAGGCGCAGGCCACAGCGCGGATGGGCTGGCCATCGGCCCGCATCTGCTTCACCATAGAGACCAGCACCGTCATCCCCAGGTCTTTGAAGGAGCCGGTGTGGCTGTTGCCGCACAGCTTCACCCACAGGTCCTTGACCCCCAGTTCCTGGCCCAGCCGCTCGGCCAGGAAGCAGTTGGTGTAGCCCTCGTACATGGAGACCACATTCTCATTCTCCACCTGAGGGCAGACCCACTCTTTTTTGCCCCACACGCCGGAGCCGTAGGGCCACTCGTTGGTGCGGATGCGCTCATCGAAGAGCTTCATCCAGGCGGCAGCAGAGCGTCGTTGGAGGGCTTCCATATCGTGCTCCACATCCAGCAGGCCGCCGCAGTGGGGGCAGTGGTAGATCACCTCGGTCAGTGGATAGTGGTCCTCGCAGCCCCGGATGCACTGAAACCAAGCGTTGTACGGTGTCTTGTTCATTGTACCCTCACAATCCATGCCTCAATACAAGCGTACAAGTAGGAGGCGAGGGAATCTGCTCGATTTCTTGGATCAAGAAGGGGAGGTTAGGATAGTTGAAACTCAGCCCTGGCGCGGGTAGGCGATGATGCTTGATATCGGGAGGCACATGTTTGTGATGGGGATGAGTACTGGCCAAAGCAGGATCATCGGGATGAGGCTGGGGATCATACCAGTACAATCTGTCAGAGCCTCGGCAGACCTCATACGAGTAGTACTCAAGGATCGCCGTAGCAAAGTTGATGACCTCAAGAACCCTCAGCACAATCCCCCGACTGAACTCCAGTTCACCCTCCAGTTCAGCCACGGTCGCACTTCTCGGCTTGAGCACAAGGGTAGACCGTTGGACGGAAGGGAACTTGTCAGGAAGGGTGTAAACGAAGTAGCTGTAGCTATGCAGTGAGGAGAGCATCGTCAATCGGGGGCCAGCACCAAAGCGCCGGAAGGGGCTGAGGCACGAAGCTCGGCCAGACGTTCTTTCATCAGCTTATCGTATGCCGCCTCGCGCTGGGATTTGATCCGGTAATAAGCTGCCCAACGGCCATAATCGTTGATCTCCTCAATCTCCTCGTCCCGTAGTGCACCGCTGATGTAGAGCTCGTAAAAATCCCTCGATAACATGCCATATTTCGCTTCGAACTTCTCCAGTTCTTGGTTCATAGCATGGATATCCTGAATGATCTCTTGCAGTTCCATGTACCACCTCCACCTCGCCAGTGCGAGTTGACGCTGATCCCGCTACGATTGATCCTCTGCGAAGGAGATTATAGATACAACCTCAGCGATGTCAAATCTCTAGTTCTTTGGTCGCTTGGTCAGTTGGTCACCTTATCGGCCCGGAGACCAATAGACTACCAGACTATCAGAATCTCCACTACTTCCGACAGGTTGGCCACCCGCAGCTCTGGATAGTCAGGGTACAGCCCCCTTCGATCCAGGAGGATCACATCCATTCCACAGGCAGCCGCTCCTTTGATGTCTACCTCCAGGTCATCGCCCACGAAGACCGCCTCCCCCGCCTTCACATCCAGCCGCCTGAACGCTTCCTGAAAGATAGCCGGGTGGGGCTTGCGCCAGCCGAACTCGCCGGAGATGACCACGGCGTCGAGGAGGCTGGCCAGCTCGAAATGGTCGAGAAGGCCATAGATGGCTGGCCAGTATTGAAAGTTGGTCACCAGGGCGGTGCGATAGCGTCCGTGCAGCCGGTCCAGCAGATCACAATGCCCCTCGGGCAGAGAGAGCTGCTCGATGTAGCCACCGATGTAGCGGGCGACGAACTGGTCCAGGGAAGGGAGATAGTCAGGGCTCAGGGCAGTGAACGTGTCACGCATGCGGGCCATGAAGTTGACCTCGCGCAGCGAGGCCTGGGCCTGGTGAAGGTACCGCTTGCGGAGGGTATGATAGGCTTCCAAGAATCGGGCCAGTGTCTCTGCATTGCCGCCGTAGATGGCCTGGAAGGCGTCGCGGGCCAGGTCGGCATGGTCGTGGGAACTGCCCCGATCATGCCACAGCACAGTGTCTATGAGGTCGAAGAGAATGGCCCGCTTGCCCTCCAACTCGCCCATCCTATAGCTCCTCCGGCCCGCCGATGTGTCCCAGCACGGCGCTGGCTGCCGCGACGGCCGGCCCGGCCAGGTACACCTCGCTCTCCGGATGGCCCATACGCCCCACGAAGTTGCGGTTGGTGGTGGACACGCACCGCTCGCCGGCGGCCAGCACCCCCATGTATCCGCCCAGGCAGGGCCCGCAGGTCGGCGTGCTCACCACCGCCCCGGCCTCGATGAAGGTTTCAACCAGCCCCTCGCGCACCGCGTGCAGATAGATGCTTTGCGTGGCGGGAATGATGATACAGCGCACGTCCCTCGCCACGCGCCGTCCCTTCAGAATCTGGGCGGCGACGGAAAGATCTTCCCAGCGGCCATTGGTGCAGGAGCCAATCACCACCTGATCAATCTCTATCCCCTTCGCCCCGGAGAGGGGCCGGGTGTTGCTGGGAAGGTGGGGGAAGGCCACCTGCGGCTCCAGTTCGCTTACGTCCCACTCGTAAATGCACGACACCTCGGCGTCCGGGTCGCCCCTGTAGACCGTATAGGGCCGCTGGGCGCGCCCCTCAACATAGGCCAGCGTGGTCTCGTCCACCGGGAAGAGCCCTGCCTTGCCGCCGGCCTCGATGGCCATGTTGCTCATGGTCAGCCGGCTGTCCATGGAGAGGGACTGAGCAGCCTCGCCGGTGAACTCCATCGCTTTGTACAGCGCACCGTCCACCCCGATCTGGCCGATGGTGAAGAGGATCAGGTCCTTGCCCCCCACCCACTTCTGGAGCTGGCCGTGGTAGACAAAGCGCACCGTCTCCGGCACCCGCATCCATATCTGGCCGGTGGCCATGGCCGCGGCGATATCGGTGGAGCCCATGCCAGTGGCGAAGGCCCCCAGTGCGCCGTAGGTGCAGGTGTGAGAATCGGCCCCCACGACCACCTCTCCGGGCAGCACCAGCCCCTGCTCTGGCAGCAGGGCGTGCTCGATGCCCATGGTGCCCACGTCGTAGAAGTGGGCGATCCCCTGGGCGCGGGCGAAATCGCGCACCCGCTTGCACTGCTCGGCAGACTGGATGTCCTTGTTGGGCACGAAGTGGTCGTTGACCAGGACGATTTTCTGCGGATCGAAGACCTGCCCCACACCGATGCGCTCGAACTCGTGGATGGCGATGGGGGCAGTGATGTCGTTGGCCAGCACCACGTCCACCTTCACATTGATGAACTGTCCCGGCCGGATCTCGTCGGCCTCAGTATGAGCGGCCAGGATCTTCTCCGCCAGTGTCATTCCCATGAATCGAAGTCCTTTCAGAGGTATCGCAGTGCCACCTCAGCCACCTGCCATCGTCGCTCGTCGCGCAGCCAGCCTTGAAGAATGGGCACCACTTGTGTGGGCTGGCGTCGTCCCAGGTTCCGCATCGCCGAGGCCACAGCGCGCCAGACGAAGCGTCTCTCATCGGCAGCCAACTCGGTGAGGATGGGCAGGGCAGCTTCAACATGCTGGACGGCTTCGGCGGCGGAGAAGGCCATCGCCACATTCCAACGTGCCTGCTCATCGGAGCGCCTGGCCCACGCCGCTAACCGCTTCAGCGTCAACTCGGGATAGCAACGAAGCAGCCCATCGCCTATGGCAAAGGGACACAGGTTCTGGCGCACATAGACACTCCGATCGCTCAATAGCGGCTCAAGGAGGTCAAGAAATCGCTCGCCCCACTCTGGGGTACGCACTTTGGCAGCGATCTTTACTCCCACCGCCACGGCCCGGCGCACGTTCTCAGAGGAGTGGTGCACCCATTCTAGGCATCGTGTGTAGACGATGTCGAAGTCGGCCACCAGCAACTCACTCAACATCCACGCCGCATCCTCGCGCCGTTCCCAATCGGGGTGTTCCGCCAGCCAAAGCCAGAGGGCTGCAATATCATCAGAGCGATCGGGGAAGAAGGTGATGACTAGCTTGACGCCCAACGTGGTGCTCAGGTGGTCTTCGATGAGCTTCACGCCCCAGGACCAACACTGTTCCGGATTGGGTGCGACCTCCCGCAGCAGGTCGAGAGCACGCCTGAACTCCCGATCGCGTGGATAACGGCGTTTCTCGATCCCGCCCATCTCGTACAGGGCCTTCACTGCGGAGGCCAGATCATCCTGGCTCAAGGCCTCACAGAAGGGTTGTTCCCAGGGGTATGGGTTCACTGTTTTCTCACTGGGCTATCGCACGACAGGGGCCAGAAAGTGCAGCGCGTTGAACCGTTCAAAAGCCTGGAGAACATCCTTCCCTTCCAGGCGGATGGTCCTTCCATCAACGCGGGTCACGAAGTCCAGGTGTTCGACTGTATCCGCATACGACGGATCAATGAAGGTCACTTGAACCGTAACGGGGCCCTCGAAAACGAAGGGCTTGAAATCCGAGGCGTGCTGTACTGCTTCGGCGGCGGCTTCTTCAATCATCTGGCGTGCTCTCAGCAGCGGCACGCAGCGAGCGGCGGAACGGCTTACCCCCTCTTTCACCGCTACGGTTTTCACCTGACCCAAGAGCGAGCGGGCCTCTTCGCACGCCGCTCGGTCACCGGCCACAAGGCCGACCGGTACGCCGTGGAAGCCACACAGCGCCGCGTCGGTGCCGATCTCGCCTATCTCGAGGCCATTGAAGGACAGGGAAAAGATGTTGCCGGCAAAGGTGTGAGCCATGACGCTGTGCAAGGTACCCGCTTTAGCATGGTATCCCACGAACATCGCCAGATCGAAGGAACGGTCAACGCCAGCCATATGATTCATGGGTTTTGGCTGCCCAGAAAGAAAGCTCACTCTGGAGTCCAGGAGCTCAGGCAACAGGTTGCGCATGGAGCCATGGCTTTCTCCCGCAAACACCTCAGTCGCACCGCCAGCAAACGCGCCCCGGGCGGCGGCATTGACTTCCTCGGTCATCAATCGGCGTTGAAGCTCGATTTGAGCGTCGTCCCATTGGACGAGCCCCGCGATGCCCTCCATGTCAACGGCCACAAACACTTTCGTCGTTTATCCTCTTTCTTGAAGCGATCTGTGCGCCGGATTTTCATCCTGACGCCTCTGGCTGGCTTTTCAGTTCGGCTATCAAATCTTCGACATTATCGAAGTCCTGGAATCGTCCTTCTGCCAGGTCCGCTTTGGCCTCCCGGTAACGGGTCTGCCACTCCTCAGTCCAGAACCAGGATGGGTCTATCTCCTCCCGCCGCCAGCGCAAGTAACCGATAAAGCTCAGCACTTCCAATGCTTCATCCTCGGGTAGTTCGTCCAGTGCCTGTTTGGCCATCTCTCTGATATGAGTTGCCATTCGCTCACTCCCTTATGATGTTCGCTGTCAGTTTGGAAAGGGCCCATCCTTGTGGCATAATATGGGCGCCTGTGTGAAGAGCCCGCAGGTGTGAGGCCAACCATCATGCTACAGGATGAACCCATGACCACATGTGGAAGTATACACAAACACAAGCTCCTTGGCAAGCCCACCAGGAGGGAGACGTTGCTGGGCCTGATCTTGCTGGCCTCCCTGCACTCCTTCCTCACCATTGACGAGCAACTGTGGGCTTTACGGGCCCGGCGCTTCGCGGAAGCGCTCCACACGAGGAACCTGGCTGACACCTATCAGGCCCAGCACCCGGGCGTGGTAACCATGTGGCTGGGTGCAGCCTCCATCGCGCTGGGGATGGCCGATGATCCCCTGGCCACACTGCGCCGCCTGGAGCAACCCAGCGGGCGGCTGTGGTACGTGCATGAGCCCTACGAAGTGGAGCCACTGAGAGTGCTCGACCAGCAGTTGGGCTCGCGCTGCCGGAAGCGGGGTGAGGCCCAACTCCCACTGGCCCATGTCACCACCTATCAACTTCCCTCCCTCGTTCTCACCCCGCTTGACCAACCTCAGGATGTGAGTTTTGGCCAAGAGTTGCACCTGCTCCGCGCCGGGCTGGCCGCTGCACAGATGGACTTCCGGCAGCAGGTGGGGGTGACATTGGAGTGGATGAACTCTGCGGATCTGGAGCAAGACCTCAAAATCGCCTGGCGAGTAAGGGATGAGGAGGGACGGTCATGGGGCAGGCTCGACCACCCGCTGATGGACGATGAGGATCACAAGACATCCCGATGGCTTGCCGGGACCCGCCACCTGACCCGGCATCTGATCCCCCTGATCCCAGGCCTGCCCCCCGGTCCTTACCACCTCAGCCTGACCCTCTACCACGAGCTGACCATGGAGCCACTCCCCTACCGAGAGGCAGGAGGCACATGGCAACAGGTGCCCTACACCCTGGCCGACATTGAGGTGATCCCCTGCCCCATATCACCCACACTGGAGGAACTGGCCATCCCTCAGCCACGGCGTGAGCTCCTGGCTGAAGGGCTGGCCCTGCTAGGGTGGAGCCCCTGGCCTGAGAGCGTGCGCCCCGGAGAGAGCTTACCGCTTGAGCTCTTCTGGGAGGCAGAGGGGGAGGGCAGGGCGGACTGCGCAGTGAAGTTGCAGTTGCAGGATGCCGGGGGACAGGTGGCGGCCTCTATCAGAGCCCCTGTCGCGGGTCTCCATTACCCCACCAGCCGCTGGCCGAGCGGGGAACGGATCCGGGCCCGGTACGAGCTTCCCCTCCCGGCCACGACCCAGCCGGGCACTTACTCGCTGCTCCTGACCCTTGTGGATGGAGCCGCTGACCAGCCCCTCGTACCCCAACCCCTCCCATTGGGAGCAGTGGTAGTCCAAGGACGAGAGCACCGATTCGCCCTGCCAGAGATGGAGCATCGCCAGGAAGTGCTTCTGGGGCAGAGGGTCGCGCTGCTGGGGTACGACCTGACCACGGCTCAGCTCTTGCCCGGCGAGGAGCTAGGAGTGACCCTCTACTGGCAGGCTCAGGGGGAGATGTCCACCTCCTACACCGTGTTCGTGCACCTGTTGGATGGGGCCGAGCGGATCTGGGGACAGCGGGACAGTCCGCCGGGGGGAGGGGGCCTGGCCCACCACCAGTTGGGTGCCAGGTGAGGTGCTGACCGACCGCTACACCCTCCAGGTTCGACAGGACGCACCGCCGGGGGAGTACCGGCTGGAGGTGGGGATGTACGACGCTGCTACAGGCGCCCGGCTGCCCGTGTTCGATGCCCTGGGGAAGCGATTGCCGGGAGATCGGGTCCTGTTGGATAAACCCATCACAGTCCAATAGCTGGAGCGAGGTGTCTCATGTCTCTCTTCATCGCTATTGCCGGCAACATCGGGGTGGGCAAGTCTTCGCTCACCCACATCCTGAGCGAGAGACTGGGCTGGCGACCCTTCTTCGAGGCGGTGGATGACAACCCCTACCTGGCCGACTTCTACGCCAACATGCGCCGCTGGAGTTTCCACTCCCAGATCTTCTTCCTGGGTCGGAGGCTCCAGGACCACCTGCGCATCTTGTCCTGCCCCGACCCTGCTGTGCAGGACCGGGCCATCTACGAGGATGCCGAGATCTTCGCCCGCAACCTCTACCGGCGCGGTGACCTGTCGGAGCGGGACTACCGCAGCTACCACACCCTCTACGAAGGGCTCATCCGGTGCCTCCAGCCCCCCGATCTGATCGTGTACCTCCAGGCTTCTGTCCCTACCTTACAGGCCCGCATCCGGTGCCGGGGGCGGAAGTATGAGCTGGCCACCCCCGCCTCCTACCTGGGAAGCCTCAATGAGCTGTACGACCAGTGGGCCGCCACCTTCGACCTCTGCCCGGTGCTCACCGTCCCCACCGATGGGCTGGACTTCGTGCAACGGCCGGGCGATGCTGAGGTGATCATCGCTCAGATTCAGGGCTGTCTCCCGCCTGCGTCTATCTGACCCCTTCGGCTACTATCTTATCTTAGGCCAGCGTTTGCAGTCGGTCGCTATTTATCTTAACCAGTGGTGTTCAGTCCAGAAAGGGACCAGATGAGGTGCAGACCGGGCAGTTCCCGCCGGTAGTGCGGCGAATCCCCGCCCTGCTGCAGATAGATCAGGTCCAGCAGGGCTTTCTCCAGCGAGGTGATGAATGCCCGCTGTCCTGGGACAGCCCCTGCACCATCAGCCTTCACTCCCGCTCCCTCCAGTCCGGCATCCAGGCCGCCAGCAAGGAGTCTGACCCGTCGGGCTTCCGCCTGCATTGGCTCCAGTGCCTCCCCAACACCCTTCTGCAACGGCAGGGTTAGGGTTCTTGTACAGCTCTACCCGCACCTCGCGCTCCACCCTGGGGTTGTAGGATCAGCCGGGATGCTCGGCCAAGTCTGCTGAACAGTCCGGGCCGCCTCTTTCGGGTCTGGCACCCTCTGGCCCTTGAGCACCCAGTACAGGGCGAACTCCTCGCCGCTCAGGTCGCTCTCTGCCTGCTCTGCCTCCGCGGCCACAGACTGCTCGGCCAAGCCATTCAACTGCTCCAGCGCTGTCTGTACGCTGATCAGGCGCTCCCGCAGCCGCCGGATAACCTCCTCGACCTGCTCGCCAAGAGGGATCAGATAAGGCTGCTCCCGCTGGTTCTGCTCGATGTAGATGGTTAGGCTACGGTACAGGTTGGTGACTTTGACCCGCTCGCTCACATCGTCTGCCCGAACGACGTTGGCGATGTCTCGGTTGATGAGGTAGAGGGGCAGGGTGTCCACCACGGGCGACGCTTCCACATGCTCCCGGATGAGAGCATCGGCCTTGCGGAGCAGTTCCCGCTGGATGTGCCGCTTCTCGGCTTCCGGGTTGAAGTAATTGTAGACCACCTGGTAACCTGCACGATGAGGGTATAGTCGTCCAGATAGTCTCGCAGGAAAGGATCAGGGGAAAGGATCTCGTAGGTTGTTTGCAGTTCCTTGAACAGGTTGACGAAGGCTTTCCGGAGTTCCTCGCTGAAGAAGTGGTCAATGATCCGTGCGGTGCGCCCCGGTTCGTCCGAGAGGTTGATGAGTGCAATGGCTGCCTGTGCTGCTGTAAGCAAGTCCACAAACCGCTCTTTGAGCTTCTCCAGGTCTATCAGCCCTTGGGAAGGCGCGCATGTGGACAGCCAGGTCGCCCTCCTGGCTGCGGTGGGCCTCGTCTATGAGCACGATGACGTTGCAATGGTGGTTCAGATCCTGGGGGATGCGGTCGAACTTGTGGATGAGGGTGATGATGAGCCCCTGGTAGTCGGAGGCCAGCAGGTCCCGCAGGTGGCGCTTGCTCTCGGCCCGCACCACCGCCGGGAAGCCGAAGGCCTCCAGGTTCTGCACCATCTGCGTTTCCAGTTCCCGACGGTCCACGACGACCAGCAGGGTGGGGTTCTCCAGCGAGGGGAGACGGCGCAACTGGTGAGCGGCGACGATCATGGTCAGCGACTTGCCGGAACCCTGCGTGTGCCATATCAAACCGGTGTTGGCCTCGCCCGTCTCCACGCGCCGCACGATGCGTTCGGTGGCTCGAATCTGATGGGGACACAGGACGAACTTGTGGACCTGGTCGTCGGCGCAGAAGAACAGGACTTCCAGGTCAGAACTCGCAAGATCGTCATGTGGTTTGATAGCACAAAGTCGCCGGTGTGATCCCAATAGGCGGTCTTGCCAACCAACTCTTCGCTGTTGGTATTGTTGAAAATGATGTCACCTGGCTTGAGGAGGTACGGGGTAACGTTTCTATGTGTCTCGATGTACTTGAGGGTCTCAAGATCAATCTCGCCTTGTATGGTTACGTTGAACGGTCGTAGGTGAGGGATGCCCCTGCCCTGTTGGTTGTGCTCACCACAGGGGAAGCCATTCTGTGCCATCAAGCGCTGGGAGCGCATCAGTTCACCCAGCCGCACCACCTTCCACTCCACCGGGATCGGGCCGATCTCGGTCTCTTTGAAGCCGTTGCTGGCTTCAGTCATCTGCATATTCCTCCACCAGAATCCTAGCAACTTTGCGCCGCAGATCAGGGGCGTCTTGCGTCGCCGCCACCCAGACGATAGACCAGTTCACCGCGAGATACTTGTGGACGGCGATGTTGCGAAACCCAACAATGTCGGCCCACTCGATCTCAGAATGCCGTTCTGTGAATTCCTTAGGCAATCGAGCAGCGGCCTCACCGATCACGATGAGCTTTTGAAGCACGGCGCTCTGGCGCAGTTCGTCGTCGAAAAAGTCTTCGCGCTGAACCCCTTCGATAAAACGCTAAATGGCGTCCGCCGCTTCCACGATGTCGGTGAGATAGAGTTCCTCACGCCGCATAGACGACCTCCGCGCTGGACAGAACGGCGTCCCGGATCTTGGGTTTGAGTCTCTCTTTGGGCACCAGGTCCACCGGCCGTTGCAGAAGTTCGGAAAGCTCCCGCTGCATCCGGCTCAAGGCGATAAAGCCCACCTGTGCATCTGGCTCAAACTCCACCAGCACATCCGCGTCACTGTCGGGTCGAAAATCCTCCCGCAAGACAGAGCCAAAGAGGGCAAGGCTCTGAATATGATGGCGCTGGCAGAAATTGGCAATCTTGTCTGCAGGAATTTCAATCCTTGGTTTAGCCATGTCTCCACTCCTCAAATCCCAACGCACTCAGCACCTGATCCCATTGCGTGTCCATTTCGGCCCGGTTCTCCTCGGCTTGGGCCAACAGCACTAGCGCTTCCTCCAATGGCAGGGCGGCTCTACGTCGTCGCTGGCTACATAGCGGGAGGGGCTCAGGTTGTAGTCGTTGCGGGCCGCTTCCTGGGTGGTGATGATGGCACTCACCCCTTCCTCGGCCCGCCAGTCCCGGTAGATCTCGTAAATCTGGCGGATGTGCTCATCGGCCAGGTAGTTCTTTGGCCGGCCCTTGGCGCAAAGCTTGGAGGCGTTGATGAGCAGGATCTCACCAGGGTGAGGCTTGGCCTTGTTGATCACCATGATGATGCCCGGCGCGGTGGTGTTGTAGAACAGGTTCTCGGGCAAAAGTATGACCGCCTCAATGAGATCCCCCTTCGTAACCAGGTCACCCTCGACGAAGGTCCTGCGGATGTCACGCTCCCGGTTGCTGCCCTGGTTGCCGCTGCCGTGGGAGACGTCGCCGGTGTCCAACACCACCGCCATCTTGCCTTCCTCTAAGCATACATGTGCTGAATCCAGCCCCAGTCGGCGGAGCTGGCCAGGGGCGTACCCCGCGTGAAGCGACCATAGGTGTCGTTCTCGTAGACCGGTGTAGCCATTGGGAATGTAAAAGCGGATCAGAGCGCGGTCTTCCTGAGCCAGGTGGCGGGCCATGGCATCGTCGCCAAACTCCTTGCTCAGCCGGCTCAGTTCGTCCTCGTAGACATCGGAGAGCCGTTTGTAGAACAGGAGGGGCAGGATGTAGTCCTTGTACTTGGGGGCGTCGAGGGGGCCGCGGATGGAGCAGGCGGCCTCCCAGAGCCAATTTTCTAAGGTGGAAATGTCCATGAATTGTCCACTCTGGTAACAACTAGCAAAACATACTACTAAATTTACCACCCATACGCTCCCTGAGCAAATGGCCTCGACATCGGCGACTTGTTCTCTCTAACTCCTTGACCGTCCTCCAGAGAAAGACTTTTGGCGACTGACTTACTTGATCGCCCTCCAGACCAGGAAGCGATGATCCCGATAGACGAAGCCTACCTCCTGGAACAACCCTGCCATCTCCCGCTCATAGGGGATGAAGTGGTTGGCCACCAGGTACAATCGTCCCCCTGGCCGCAGCACCGCTGCCGCGTCGTGGATGAACTGACGGGCCACCTCGTAGCTCACCCCCTGGCCCTGGTGAAAGGGTGGGTTGGTGATCACCACATCGAAGGCACGGTCCAACACCGCCGCGCCGCAGTCGGATAGCCGCACCTCGGCATGGGCCACTTCACTCTGCTCCAGCGTCCGCCGTGCGGCCTCCACGGCCACGCAGTCGGCATCCACCAGTACCACTTCTCCGTACAGGGCCATGTCCGCGGCGACCAGCCCTGCCAAGCCATAACCACAGCCCAAGTCCAGCACCCGCTCCTGGGGCCCAATCTCCACGCTCTCCACCAGCCGCCGCGTGCCCTCGTCCACCCTATCCCAGGAGAAGAGGCCGGGCTTAGTGAGGCAACTGTATCGCTTTCCCCGCACCTGGGCGATCAGCTCTCGGAACCGGTAATACTCATGACTTGTTGCCTCGTTGACTTGTACCTCCGTCCCCTTCACCGCCAGTGCTACCCTGCTGCCCCCCTTGTAGGCCAGCAGGTGGGCCTGGCCGAAAACGTCTTCCAGGTAGCGGATGGCCGATTTCACCCCGCTGCGGGTGGCCCCGGCCAGGTAGCAGCGCCCGCTGGGGCGAAGCAGGGCTGCCGCATCGCGCACGCACTGGTGGGCGACTTCCCTCCCCCTGGGAGCGTGGATGGCCACCAGGTCGAAAGTCTGCTCCTGGATAGCAGCTCCGCAGTCACTCAGGTGGACCTCCGCGTTAAGCACCCCATTCAGGGCCAGGGTCCGCCGCGCGGCCTCCACAGCGACCATACTGCGATCCAGAAGACAGGCCCAGCCCTGGGGGGCGCGCTGGGCAGCCGCCAGCCCCACCCATCCCACACCACAGCTCAGGTCCAAAATCCGGTCGGCCGGGCCCACCTCCATCACCTCCATCAACAACCGCGCCGCCGGGGCAGGCTCATCCCACCCCTCGATGCCCGGCTTGGTGACAACGGTGTACCGCTGGCCGCCGAGGTCGAGAGTCAGCTCCCGGTAACGGTGGTAGTCACGGAGGGGAAGGGTTAAGCGATGCCTTCGGGCCATCCTACACCTTCTCCAAGGAAAAGAATGGCCTGGAGCTTGAGCTCCAGGCTGAAGGAAGCACCTTGGTCTAGCGCCCTTAGAGGTGCCCCCGACTGGACTCGAACCAGCACGCCCTTAACGGGCACAGGTCCTCAACCTGCTGCGTATACCTATTCCGCCACAGGGGCACACCTCATATTATAGAAAAAAAGGCCCAATTTGTCAACTCCGCCAAAGGAAGCTACAATTGCGAGATGGCAGAGACAAGAAGAGAAGGGAGCATACCATGAGGATTGTTCTGGACGCCATGGGCGGTGACCACGCCCCAGAAGCGGTCGTCGAAGGGGCGGTGCGGGCAGGACGTGAGCTGGATGTAGAGCTCCTCCTGGTGGGCCGGCCAGAGGCCATCGAACCGGAGCTGGCCAAGTATGATACGACGGACCTACGTCTGCCTATCATCCCTGCCAGCCAAGTGGTAGAAATGGATGAGCACCCCGCCACAGCGGTGAGGGCTAAGCCCGATTCCTCGATGGTGGTGGGGATGAAGCAGGTCAAAGAGGGCGATGCCCAGGCCTTTGTGTCAGCGGGGAACTCTGGAGGGGTGCTGGCGGCAGCCCTCTTTCAATTGGGCCGCATCCAAGGCATCCGACGCCCGGCCCTCTCCTCGGTCTGGCCCACTCGCCATGGCCGCTGTTTCTTACTCGATGGAGGGGCCAACACTGACTGCAAGCCAGAATATCTCCTTCAGTTCGCCCTCATGGGCAGCGTCTACGCCCAGAGGGTCATGGGGATAGAGACCCCTCGGGTGGGCATCGTCTCCAACGGCGAGGAGGAGGGCAAGGGCAGCGTCCTGGTCCAGGAGGCCTACCAACTGCTGAAGGGCTCGCCCCTCCACTTCATCGGCAATGTGGAGGGCAAGGACATCTTTCACGGCCTGGCCGACGTGGTGGTCACCGACGGCTTCACGGGCAACGTCATTGTCAAGACCTCCGAGGGGGTGGCCATGATGCTCATGGAGGTCCTGAAGGAGGAGATCAAGAAGCACCCCTTAGCCATGCTGGGGGCGCTGTTGGCTAGGCCCGCCTTCCGGGCCGTGGCCAAAGTCCTGGACTACCGGGAATACGGCGGTGGGGTCTTGCTAGGGGTGAATGGGGTGGTCATCGTGGCCCATGGCCGCTCCGATGCCCAGGCCATCGCCAGCGCGGTGCGGGTGGCCAAGCAAGCGGTCGAGGGGGAGGTGGTGCCCACCATCCAGGCTGGACTGGCTGAACTGGCGGCCAATTGACCATCCTACACCAAGAAGCCCAAAAGCGAGGTTGGAGCGGGGTGTGATTTCGAGGAGATTCGCCAATGGAAGAAGAGATTGACCTGCGCCAGTCTGCGGTTTTCCTTGCTGTAAGTGTTTATTCCGGTGCCATCTATTTGCTCCAGCGAGCTTTTTCGAGTCACCCAATCCTGAAAGAAGTAGCCCGAGTGATCAGGAGGTAAATCTATGAGCGGGATAGTGGGGATATGTTCGGAACATGCCCTCGATCTTGCCTATGTCAACAGGCTCATAGCAGATATGGGCAAAGAAATCACGTATGCTTCGGATGACTTGACTGACAGATGGAATGATAGTCATCTGGCGATAGCACGCGTGCATCACGGAATAGTCAACCCGGAAACTCAACCGGTATTCAATGAAGACGGTTCTCTATGCATTGTGATGGATGGTGAAGTGTTCGATTATGACCTTGAGAAGAGGTCACTTATTGAGCGAGGGCACCATTTTCGGCTGCCAGGGAATGATGTGGAGTATGGCCTGCATCTTTATGAAGAGTATGGCCCTGAAGCATTCGCCAAATTGAATGGCTCCTTTCTCCTGGCGCTGTATGATCGCACAACCCATGAACTGCTCCTGGTCAACGACCGTTTCTCATCCCATCCCCTCTTTTACTACTGTGATGGAGAACGACTGATATTCGGGACGCAGCTCCGGCCGCTTTTGCAATTCCCACCTCTGCCACGCCGACTATATCTGCAGGCGGTCTTTGAGTTTTTTGCGTTCCAATGCGTTCTGGGAGATCGAACGTTTTATGAGGATGTTAAGATACTTCCGTCAGCCAGTATCGTCCGCTTTCGAAACGGCATGCTGTCCTCCGGTCGGTATTGGAGGATGCGATACACGGACGAAGCCCGATCGGAAGAGCATTATGTGAAGGTACTGGCGGATGCATTTCAAAAAGCGGTGGCCAGGAGAACCGCAGGGAATCATCGCTTGGGGATTCTCCTGAGCGGCGGGCTGGATTCAAGAGGCGTTCTTGCTGCAGACAATGAGGGCAAGATCTCCGTGGCGTTTACCTTAGGGTCCGTAAAGAAATAACTTCCCGCATTTGAGGCGGAGGCACTGGGTCCGTTGGGTGGGATTTCGGTTGATAGCTTGACTTGGATTACCAAATCCAAGCCTTAAGTGCTGGATTGGGCAAT
>Ga0172363_10002136_pt1 | contig 15997 bp, 11 predicted proteins | sample LakKivs2_kivu2a2_FD_114541 | JGI IMG/M metagenome (GOLD analysis project Ga0172363, IMG submission 114541) | Sediment microbial communities from Lake Kivu, Rwanda - Sediment s2_kivu2a2 | ecosystem: Environmental > Aquatic > Freshwater > Lake > Sediment | place: Rwanda: Western Province, Lake... | reverse complement strand
CGTCCGCCCATGAATCCATGGAGAACTGGTACGCGCTGTCCCGGGCCACGTGAAGGCGGCTCACGAAGGCCGTCAGGTCGTCGGCGGTCTGCGGTTCGCCGAACAGCCCCCCGGGAGCTGCTGCCCAACCCGCGAGCGGATGTTCGACAATCCTGGGCTGCGGGCGGGGTCTGTTGCGCGTCTCCGCCAGGGAGCGGAGACGGGCGGCAAGCGCGCCGGCTTGGCGGCAAAGGCCTTCGGCCGTCGGGCGTTCAGCGGCAGCAAGCAGCGATCGCCCCCGCCCGCTGCGAAGGAACCCCACATCCCAATCGAGCGTGTCGAGCGTCAAGTCGCGCACGCCGAAATCCAGGCTCCCCTGGGCGGCCAGCTTCGCCAGCAGGCCCACCCGCCCGCGGATGCGGTCCATGCTGGCGGCCGCCGACCATGGCCCGTCAAACGGCCCGGCCCCGGGCGGCGGCGGGGCCGCCAACCTGCTCGCCGCGGCCGCCAGCGGCGCGAATTCCGCCTTCAGCAGCTCGACTTCCGGGCCGGCCAGCTCGCCGCCGGCCGTCCATGTGTCGATCTGCCGTTCGGCGGCAGCCAGGCGCGTCGCCATCGCCGGATAGTCGTTGGGCTCGACGGGCCGCTCGCCCAGCACTCCCTCGGCAATCAGCCGGGCCTGCTCCCAAGTATCCATGAGGCGGCGCCAGCCCTCGGTCTGCTCCAGCGGGCGGGCGGCATGAGGGGCGGCGGTGGGAACGCCGGGCGAGGCCTGCTGCCCGCCGGCGCCGGGAACCCGCGGGGGCGGCGCGCAGCCCTCCGCGCCCAGCAGCCCAAGGACAAGCAGACCGGCGGCGATGAGCCGGCGCCGCCACTTCGGGCCGCGACGGGAGATGGCCAGCAGGTCCGCCCTAGTGGCCGCGAGCAGCAGCACCAGCATGGCACCCACGACCACCAGAACGATGTTCAGGCCTCGCTGAACCATCGGCTGCCTTCCCTGGACTCCGACTCACCGCCACGCGCCGGAGGGCGACAAACCTATTATCCGCTGGACAGATTGAACGCGTCAACGTTAAGTGAACGCACATCGCCGGTTGGCCGACCGGGCGAGGCCGGGGCCGCGCCAGTCGCCGCGGAACGCGCGGGGCGGCGGCGCGTTTCACAGATAACCGAGGGGAGGTGCGGGCACATGGTGCGTTTCGCAATCAGAGCCGTCGTCGTCGCGTCGATCCTGCTGGCCCTGCCCGCCGCCGCCCTCGCCGAGGTCTGCGAGCAGTGCAGCCACAAGGCGCTGGTCGCCTGGCCGGGCAAGTGCATCCGCTGCGGCCAGCCCACGCGCTACCGCGAAAGCAAGCTATGCCGCCAGTGCGCCGAGAAGGCCGGCCAGTGCGAAGTGTGCCTGGCCAAGATCGCCGAGCCGAAGGCGCCGCCCGGTGAGGGACCCGGCGCGGGGGGGCCGTCCGCAGCGGCGCCCGCGCCCGCTCAGCGCAAGCCGCAGACGCCCGCCAAGCCCGGCAGGCTGGAGACCGACTGCGGCCTGGCGTTCGTGCCGGCCAAGCCGCACGTCACGGCCGCCACGCTGGTGGTGATGGAAGACTCCGACCGCGCGGGCAAGCTGCTGGACATGCTTCAGGGGCCGCTGGAGAAGGCGGGCCTGGCGGCCGTGCTGCCGCGAAACGCCGACGACATGGCGGCGATCCTGGCCGACGTGGAGAGCAAATCCGGCTTCCGTGCCGGTCGGCTGGTGGCGCTGGGCTTCTCGCAGAACGCGGCAATGGCGTACAAGCTGGCGCTGTCGGCCCGCAGCCGGCTGACCGGGCTGGCCGTCGCCTCCGCCTGGGTGCCGAAGATGGAGCCGGCGGAACTGGCCGCACTGGCGGGCCTGCCGGTGCTGGTCCTGCACGGCCAGGCCGACCGCGTCTGCCCGATGTCGGAGGCCGCGCGAACGGCGGGACTGCTCCGCCGGGCGAAGGCCAAGGTGGAGATGCAGGCGGTCCCGGGAGCGGGGCACCTCCAGACCGTCGGCGAGAAGGCCGGCGCGCTGACCGACTGGGTCATCGCCCGTGCGGAGGAGGCCGACAAGCCGGCCGTCGTCGCGGCGGCGCCGCCGCCGACCACCCAGCCGGCGATGGTCGATCGCTTCCTCGCGGCGGCCGAGGACTTCGAGCTGAAGCTGGACTTCGTCGGCAAGCAGCCGGCGCTGGAGCCCTACTACGGGCTGCACCTCAGCGTGCCGGACTGGAAGGCCCGTGCGCACAAGGACACGCTGACGGCCCGGCTGACGAGCGAGCAGGCGACGAGGATCATCCGCCAGCTTGCCGGCGGCGGGCAGGAGTCGTTCTTCCTGCGGTCGGTGAACGTGGCGGGCAAGACGCGGATGCCGGACGTGGGCCCGACGTACACGATCACGGCCTCGGGGCCGAAGGACGTGGTGCTGCTGGGCTACCTGGGCTGGGGCCCGAGGCTGATGGAGCAGCTTTCCAACCTGCGGAGCGTGACGGACGGCACGCCGAGCGTGCAGCTCGGGCGGCTGATCGAGCGCCTCGCGCCGCTGAAGGCGGAATGGGACAAGGAGCTGGCCGACCAGCTCCGCAAGCGGCGGATGGGCGGACCGAAACGATAGAGGAAGGCAGCAGGCGGGCGGTTCGTCCACGGGTCCGGACGGTTGGTCTTTCACGGCAAGGCGTCGTCAAACGCCCTTGCGACTCGTCGGCAGGCTTGCCGGGTCTCGTCGGCGGAGATCGTCAGCGGCGGGGCGAACTTGAGACGGTCGCGGGCCGGGCCCGTCGCGTAGAGCAGCACGTGGTGGTGCAGGCCGGCCTGTACGATGCGGGCCGCGGTCGCGGCGGGGTCAGGGGCGGCGATCCGGACTGCCAGTGCGGCCCCGAGGCCCCAGGCGGCAGCGACGGGCGGGCGGCCAACCAGCCCGCGGAGAAAGTCCAGCATCTCGGCCCCGCGCCGGCGGGCGTTGGCCAGCACGTCCGTGCCCTCCAGGATGTCCAGCACCTCCAGGGCCAAACCGCAGCCGATGGCATTGTGGCTGAACGTGTCCCCCAGCGTCGAGCCGGACGTCGGCAGCGATTCGAACAGTTCCCGCCTGGCCACCATCGCGCTGAGGGGCCAGCACCCGCCGGCGAGCGACTTGCCCAGCAGCAGCACGTCGGGATCGTCCAGCCCCAGTTGGCGGCAGGCGAGCATGTCGCCCGTCCGCCCCAGCCCGCACTGGATCTCATCGGCGATCAGCAGCACGCCGAGCCGCCTGCACAGTTCGCCCAACGCCGGCAGGAACCGGTCCGGCGGCAGCACGAAGCCGGCCGCGCCCTGCACCGGCTCGACAATGACGGCAGCCACGCGCCGGCGGCGGCGGCGCAGGATGCGGCCGCAACCGTCAATGTCGCCAAAGGGCAGGGCCAGCCTCGCGCCGGGCAGCGGGGCCACGCGCTGGCCGGCCACGTACGACTCGTCCGTCAGCGGCAACGAGGCCAGGCCGAAGCCGTGAAACGAGCCGGCGAAGCTGGCGACGATCGGCCGGCCGGTGTATGCCCGCGCGACGCGGACCGCGGCGTCCACGGCGCCGGAGCCGCCGACGGTGTAGTACACGCGGTATCGCTCGGGACCGGCCAGCAGTCGGCACAGCCGTTCGGCGAGCCGGACCGCCGGCGCCGAGGTCACCGAGTGCACCTGGTCGCACAGGCCGCCCAACTCCGCCAGCCGCGCCGCCACCCGAGGCGGGCAATGCCCGAGGTTCGTCGCGCTGTAGCCGCACACCAGGTCCAGGTACGGCTCGTCGTCGCCCTCGAACCACACCCAGCAGCCGCTCGCCCGGCGGGAGATCATCGGCCGGCCGTAAAGCAGCGTCTGGTCCTGCCGGCAGCAGCATCGGAGGTACAGGTCGCGGAGGTCCATCGGAGATCAGGCCCGCACGGCGACGATCACGAAGTACTCGTACGTGACGGGCAGGCCCTCGGGCGTCATGTAGCGGTCTTCCATCCGCCGCGCGAACTCGGCCATGAGCCTGTCGTAGTGCTGCGGGTCGATGCACTGGCGGTAGACTTCGGCTTCCCCGGAGCGTTCGAACTGCTCCAGGATGTGCCTTCCATCACGGTAGAGCAGTCGGAACGTGCCGGTCTCCACGACGGGCGGGGCGGCGAAGCCGGCCTTGCGCAGGGCCTTCTCTATACCGCGCCGACTCGAGGGAAACGGGAAGCTCACCGTGCGCCGCAGCGCCCAGGGATGCCGGGCGAGCATGTGGGTGGCCACGGAGACGATCTCCTTGGGCGACCAGGCGGCGTTGCAGCAGATCCCCAGCCGCCCGCGGGGGCGCAGCATGCGGGCGGCCGCCGCGGCAAGGTCGCGCACGCTCACGTACCCCACCACCCACGTGCAGGTGCAGGCGTCGATACTGGCAGGCGGCTCTGCCGCCATCGCGGCGAGCACCTCGCCGTGCACGAAGCGGCAATTGTCCAGCCTGTCGGCCCGGCAGCGGTCGCGGGCCACGGCGAGCATTCCCTCAGCCAGGTCCACGCCCGTGACAACCCCTTGCGGCCCGACCGCCCGGGCGGCCAGGCGCGTCGTGTAGCCCGTGCCGCAGCCGGCGTCCAACACCTGTTGGCCGGGACGGAGGTCCAGCAGCTCCATCAGCCGGTGGACCGCGACCTTCGCCTCGGCCAGCCAATCGGCCTCGTAGGTGGCGGCGGCGGCGTGGTAGCCGGCCTGAAGTTCCTCCGCGCCGATCGTCCGCCGCGGCATGTCGGCCAGTATGCGGTCGAGGCGTGAGATTCCGCCGTGCGGGCGGTCGGGGCCGAGGTGCTCGCGGCAGAGCCGGCAGGAGACGTCCGGCGGCAGCGGCAGACCGGCGGTCTGCGCGGCGGCGGCCGTGTCGGCGCGCAGCACCTGCGACAGGCACCGCGACCGGGGGTGCCCCACGTGCGCCTGGAGCCGCCGCACGATGTCGGCCAGCGGCTCGTCCGCCGCGTTGCCGAACGACAGCGGCGCCACGTAGCAGGGGCAGACGTTGCCGCCGCCGTCGACGTAGAGCATTGCCCGCCCGGCCGAGCAGCCGAACCACTCAGCCGATTCAAACAGGCTGGCGAACGACAGGATCGGCCAGTCGTCGTGCTCGCTGACGAGACGCTGGTACTCGATCATTCGCGCCCGCTGTGGCGGGCAGGACTCGGGCAGGCAGCTTCCGAGCAACCGTCCGGCCGGCGCGGGGTCCAGCAGGTGCACTTCCATCGCGCCCAACCGGGCGGCCCCATGCAGGTAGGGCAGGAACACCTCGTCGCTCAGGAAGCCGTCTCGCATCACGCCGATGACGTAGGGGTACATGCCGACCGACCGGACGTTTGCGATGGCCGCGGCGGCCGCCTCGAAGGCGCCTTTCCGCCCGCGAAGCCGGTCGTGCTCGTCCGGGTCGGTGGAGTCCAGGCTCACGCCGACGCTCCAGACGCCGGCGTCCCTCAGGCGCCGCGCCCGCCGCTCGTCGAGCCCCAGACCGGACGTGTTCAGCAAGATGACCGAGTCGGAATCTATCGCGGAGCAGACCTCCTCCAGGTCGTCGCGAAGCAGCGGCTCTCCGCCGGTCAGGACGATGCTGGCCGCGCCCAGTTCCTGGAACTGGCGGACGATGTGCTGGAGGGCGGGCAGCGGCATGTCCTGCTGCGTCCGCCCGGCGTTATAGCAGTGCCAGCATCGAAGCGGGCATCGGTTGGTGACGGCCAGCGCCGCCATAGTGACCGTGGGCCCGTCGTCGTCGGCGCCCACGGGGACCAGCCCGCGAAGGAAGCGGTCGAAGGCCGGCCCCGGGAACGGCGGGGCGTGGGTGCCCATCACCAGCTTGTCGCCCCACGGCGCGACCTTCTGGAGCGACAGGTAGTCCCGCAGCAGCGCCACAAGCTCCGGGTCGAACACGCCCAGCACCGTGCGGTCGATCAGCCTGGGCAACAGATCGATGGCCTTCATCGCCTTGCCTCCCTGCCGGAGGCCGCTCCGGCGTTGGCCAGCCAGGGCGCGCAGGGCGGCGCGGCGTCGGACCGTTCGACATGGCCCACGATGCGAGCGCCGGGCACGGCCGCCCGGACCGCCGAGGCGATCCGATCGAACAGCCGCAGCGCCGCCGACTCGTCGAAGGCCCCGAAGTAGAGCTTTTCGAACCGGCCGGCCCAGTACGACCTCTCCAGCGTCAGTCCGCATCGCGCCAGGTAGACCAGGTGCACGGTGTAGGCCTCCTGCTCGATCCGCCGGCGGAAACGCCGGTCCAGCACATAGCGGAGGCCCCACAGCCAGAACGGCTGCCCGCGCATCTGCCTGGCGTGGACCGAGTCGTGCACGAACAAGCCCCTGGCCGCCCCGTGCGCCAGCCCGCCCGCCCTCAGCTCGCCCAGCCGCGCCCGCCAGTAGCCCAACTCGCTCCGGGGGACCGCCATGGTCCCGCCGTCCACCGCGCTGTGCGTCAGCTCGGCGCGGTACAGACCCAGCCGGGAGCCCAGACGGAAGTACCACAGGTCCTCGTTGCACACCACAGCGGTGATGGCTGAATCGTCCGGATGCGCGTCCATGTGTGCCCCTTGTCACGCGCCCGCCCGGTCCCGCGGAACGCCACGCGCCGAGGGCAATCATACCGCCCGGCCGCCCGCACGCATCGCCGAATCCCCGCGGGACGGGGGTGCGTGGTTCCCGCCAGCCGGGCCGGCGCGCCCGCCGGGTCGCGGCCGCCGCGGAACTCCCCGGGCCGCAGGCGGTTGCAGAGAACGACGGAAGCGTCTCGTCCGACGGGCCCGCGGCCGCACAAGGAGAGCTGCTATGCCACGACGCACAAGCGGACTGACACGTCGAGGTTTTCTGAAGGGCACGGCCGCGGCGGCGGGCGTGTTCACCATCGTGCCGCGGCACGTGCTGGGCGGGCCGGGCCAGCCGCCGGCGCCGAGCGAGACGTTCGGCGGCGCGCTGGTCGGCTGCGGCGGGCGCGGCGGCGGGACCTTCGGGCAGATGAGGGGGATGGGCCTGAACGTCAAGCTGCTGGCGCGGTGCGACGTGAAGTGGGTCGGCTCGGCCGACAACAAGACCACGTACACCGACTTCCGGCGGGTGATGGAGCGGAAGGACATCGACATCGTGGCGATCGCCACGCCGCCGCACTGGCATGCGCTGATCTCGATCGCGGCGATGCAGTCGGGCAAGGACGTGCTGTGCGAGAAGCCGATGACGCGGTTCGTGGCCGAGGGGCGCGCCGTCGCCAACGCCGCGAAGCGCTACGGGCGGATCTTCCAGGTCGGCACGTTCGGGCGGTTCGGCATGAGCAACAGCGCCGATAACCGCCTGACGCGCAAGATCATGACCAGCGGCCTGCTGACCAAGTGCCAGGGCGTGTACGTCCGCGCCGGCGGGTTCAAGGTCAAGGAATGGTCGGGGCGCGTGGACGTGGCCCCGCAGCCGGTGCCGGCCAACCTCGACTGGGACCTGTACTGCGGCCCCTCGCCCATCAAGCCCTTCCACCCGCCGCGGCACGGCGGGACGCACCGCTGGTACTGGGACTACGAGGGCGGCGGGCTGGGCGACATGGGACAGCACCACCTCGACCCCGTCACCTGGCTGTTCGGGCTGGACACCACGGCCCCCGTGGAGGTCGAGGCGTTCGCCCCGCCGGCCCACCCGGAGGTGGCGGGCATGTGGGCCTGGAGCAAGCTGAAGTACGCCAACGGCTTCACCCTCGTGCTGGAAAGCGGCGAGTGGGGGCCGCGAAGCGGCCTGACCTCCAAGCGCGTCGCGCTCAGCGACCTGAGCGAGGAAGACCAGAAGAAGCTTCAGGCGATGGGCGACGTGCCGCGCCTGGTGCCGTTCGGCGAGGCGGTCAAGACGCGCCACGAGGCCGGCGGCAACGCCGAGGCCGCCCACCGCACCGCCTGCTGCATGCACCTGACCAACGTCGCCATCCGCACCGGGCGGAAAATACGCTTCGATCCGGTGAAGGAAGTCGCCATCGGCGATGACGAGGCCAACCGCCTCATCAACCAGCCCATGCGGGCGCCGTGGCACCTGTGAAGGACCGGGAACACAGAACCGGGAACTGGGAAATGGGAACGGGGAAATGGGAACCGGAAGCATGGGACAAGTGAGCGGCGGAGCTTGCTCCGCGTGCTTGAGCACGACAAAGGGAACCGACCATGGCTGAACCGAAAGCGTTGCCGGAAGAGATCATCGCCGCCAAGCCCAAGCCGCTACCGGACGACGTGGCGGGGCTGGTGGACGCCATGCCGGAGCTGGACGGGCGCGGCGCGCCCCCGCCGGGCGGCAAGGGCCGCCGGGGCGGCGCTACCGGCAAGCTCACCGGGCCGGAGTGGAAGGACGCCCAGCCCGTCTACGACAAGATCCTCGCCGGCGGGCGCAAGAACGTCGCCGCCGTCATCGCCATGCTCAAGGAAGTCGACAACGGCGAGGACTACAAGGCCCGCTACACGCTGCACGGCCTGGGGGCCTACACGGGCCGGGCCGGAAAGGAAAACCAGCACGCCGACGTGGTCGCGGCGATCGTGGCGGCCGTGACGGGCGATGCGCCCAAGCCCGTCAAGCTGGCGCTGGTGCGCGAGTTGGTGCTGTTCGGCGACAAGACGGCCACGGCCGCGCTGGCGGGCGTGCTGACCGACGCGGAGCTGTGCTCCGACGCGGCGCGGGCGCTGGTGGCCGGCGGGACGGTCGAGCCGCTGCGGACGGCGCTGCCGGCCGCCAGGGACGCCGCCTGCCGCGCGCACATCGTCAACGCGCTGGGCGAGCTTGCCGACGCGGCGTCGGCCGCGGCGCTGCGGCGGGCCGCCGACGACGCCGACCAGTCCGTGCGCATCTGCGCGCGGTTCGCTCTGGCGAAGATCGGCGACGCATCCGCGGCCGACATGCTGGCCAAGGCCTGCGCAGCCGAGGGCTGGGAGGGCATTCAGGCCGCCGACGCCTGCCTCGTCCTGGCCGAGAAGCTCGCCGCCGCCGGCGGCGCCGGCGCGGCAGAGAAGCTCCGCAAGGCCGTCAAGGACGCTCAGCCGCTCAAGCCGGCGCCCGCACCCGCCCCTCAGCCTGCGGCGGCTCCCACGGCCCCCAAGCCCAACCAGCTCGACGAGGCCATGAAGTCCCTGGCGCGTTGAGGGCAGGCGCCCGGCATGGGCTTCGGCCTTTTCGTGTGCATTCTCTGGTGGCTGCCCTGGAATAAGGGCACGCCGAACCGTGCCCAGGACTGGCTGCGCCAAGCGGAGCACGACTTCGAGCACTACGGCCCTCTCCAGAGCCGCCAGGCGATTGAATATGCCGGTCAGATCGTTGAGTTCGCCCGTCATGCGATGGCCTGATGCCGCGACCGTGCTGGGCGCGGCGCGGCGCTGGGCGCGGCGTCTGGCCGCCCACGACCGCTACGTGCTGGCCGTGGCCTGCTTCGGCTCCTACGCCCGCGGCGAAGCGTCCGTCGGCAGCGACCTGGACCTGCTGGTGATCGTCTCTGACGACCGCGGCGAGGAGATCGACCCCAAGGACCCCCTCTGGGCCGCCGACCGGCTGCCCGTTCCCGCCGACAGGCTGGTATACACTTCCGGCCGGTGGGCCGAGCTGCGCGCCGAAGGCGCGCGTTTCGCGCGCACGCTGCTGGGGGAGGCCGTCTGGCTCGTGGGCCGCCCTCCGTAAGCGCCCTGGCTGCCGGGCCGTCAGCGGTAGCTTTCCGGGCGGAGGTCGTAGACGGCCAGCAGGTTGCCGTGGCGGTGGAAGAGCCTGCCCTCGGCGATGACGGGGGCGACGTAGACTTCCTTGGTGCCGCGGATGGGCTTGAACTGCCCGGCTTCCTCGATCGTGTCGCGCGTCGGGCGGTACAGCGTGATCAGCGCCTGCTCCCGGTAGAGACCCGAGCCGTCCTGCGGGGCCGTGTCGTCGGTGCTGATGGCGTAGATGTGCCCGTCGGCGGCGATGAGCGACCGCGGCGTCCAGGGCACGCGCACCTCGGCCAGGCGCTTGCCCGTCTCCTGGTCCAGCGCGACCAGGGCGGGCACGTTGCGCTGCACCTTGCCGCCCCTGCGGTCGTCGACCTCGGCCTTCATGGAGTCGATGACGTACAGCCGGCCGTCCATCGCGACGGCCTGGCAGATGGGGTTGCACCGCGGCCCGGCCCATATCTGCTGGAGGACCTTCGGCGGGGGCAGGACGCGGTAGGCGTACAGCACGCCGCCGAACGTGGCGAACAGCTTGTCGCCGCTGGGCACGCGTGTCATGGTGAAGCCGCACGGCTGCTCCTGCCGCCAGACGATTTTGCCCGTGGCGGGGTCGGCGACGACCATGGCCCACCAGAGGCTGGCGGCGATGAGCGGTCGGCCGGCGGCGCGGATGAGCACCGGCGAACTGTCGCCGATGGCGTAGCCCGACGGCTCGCTGAGCCACGCCGGCCGGCCCGTGACGACGTCGAACGCGGCCATCGTCCCCTCGCCGCGGCGGATGGGAGCGGCGATCACGTCGCCGACGAGCACGGGCGACATGTTGTAGCCGTAGGTGGGCACCTTGTTGCCGTACATGTCGCGCGTGGAGGCCCACCACAGCAGCCTTCCGTCGGCCGGGTCGAGGCAGTTGACCCGCCCCAGCCCGGTGGTCACGTAAAGGTACTTACCGCGCATCTCCGGCGTGGCGCGCGGGCCGTCGAAGCGGCCGTGGGGGTTGCCCGGCCCGCAGTCGGCCTTCCACTTGAGCTTGCCGTCGAGGCCGAACGCGCGGCAGATGAGGCGGCGCCCGCCCTCGGCCTCGCTGCCGCCGAACTGGACGCCGCTGATGTAGACGGTCTTGTTGAAGATGCCCGGCGTGGCCATGCCCGAGCCGATGCCCGCCGACCAGTCCCAGATGCTGTTGGGGTCGGCCGGGCAGCGCCACAGCAGCTTGAGGCCCGCGGCCGGCCATCGCTTCAGCAGGCCGGTCTCGGGATGGACGCCGTCGCGGTTCGGCCCGCGGTAGCCGCCGCTGTCGGCGGCCGGGGCGCAGCAGGCCAGCAGGCCGAGAGCAAGGCCGAATGCATAGGTTGGTTTCATGGCTATCACTTCCATCGTTGTCGGACTGGTCGGACTGGTCAGACGGGTCGGACCGGTCCGACGCCGGTCTTTCATCGCTCCGGCGTGCAGCTTGGCGTGCCGGCGCGAGCGGGGGCGGTGGCGGGCGCGGCCTTCGGCGGGGCGCAGGGGCCGCCCTCGACGGCGCGCGACTTCGGCCCGTAGCGCTTGTGGCGGCCCATCCAGCTCTGGATGCTCATCCGCTCGCTCCGCAGCGAGCCCATCGTCTTCAGCGTCGGGTGCTTCGTGAGCACCTCCACGTCGGCGTAGGGGACCGACCAGCGGTCCAGCGCCAGGTGCGCCACCTGCACGTCCAGCAGCGGCGCCAGCCTGCGAACGGCGCTCTGGTTGAGGTCCAGCAGGTCCAGCTTCAGCCCCTTCAGCGGCGATACGTCGGTGAACTTCGTCTCGCCCAGGTACAGCCGCCTGACGTGCAGCCTGTGCAGGCTCGCCAGGTCGCGGAAGTCCGTCCGCGACAGGTCCAGCTCCTCCAGCGGCGCCGCCGCCAGGGGCGTCACGTCCAGCACGGCCGAGCCGGCGGCGTCCAGCCGCACCAGCGGGCAGCGCGCCAGCGGGCGCAGGTCGGCAACCTTCGTGTCGCTGATATCCAACTCGGCCAGGGCCGCCAGCTTCGCCAGCGGCGCCAGGTCGGGCGCGGGCACGCCGGCCATGCGCAGCCGCTTCAGCGGCAGTCCCGCCAGCGGCGCCAGGTCCTTCACCCGCGTGTGGCTCATGTCCAGCTCCACCAGGCCCCTGCCGGCCAGCGGCGTCAGGTCCGCCACGGGCGTGGAGGACACGTCGAGCCTGACCAGCGGCATCTTGCGCGCGGCGGCGATGTCGGCCACGCGCGATTGCGACACGTCCAGCTCCTCCAGCGGCAGGTCGGCCAGGGCCGACAGGTCGTCGGCCGCCAGCCGCTGCGCCTTCAACCGCCGCAGGTCGCCGTGGTAGCGCAGGGGCGCCAGGTCTGCCGTCGCCGAGGCCGACACGTCCAGCCGCGTGAACTTCAGCCCGTCCAGGACGTTCAGGTCGCTGATCCAGGAGTGTGCCAGGTCGAGGTTGTCGCCGTCGCCCGCGCGGCGGAGGGCCTCGCCGTCGGGGATCAGCACCAGGCTGCCCGGCTCGATGCGGTACAGCCAGATGCGCCACTGCCCGCCGCCGAGGGCCACGGCCAGGTGCTCCCAGGGCTCCTCGACCTGCCAGGTGGCGGCGCGGTACGACCCGGCCGGCGAGACGCCGGGGTTCACCGACGCGATGTAGTCCAGCACGAGCTTCTGCGACACTTCGCGCTGGCGCTTCCAGTCGGGCCAGACGGCCTTGACCGCCTCGATCAGCCCGGAGGCGGTGGGGCGGACGAACTCGTCGTCCTCGCTGCGTCGGGGCGGTCGGCCGATACGCACGACGCGCCCGGACTTGCCCGCGACGGCCAGGCTGCGCCGCTCCTGCTCGACGTTCACCGTCGCGTGCGGGTCGAAGGCGAGGTCGGCGTAGTACTTCAGCAGCACGTTGCGGAACTCCGGCGCCAGGCCGCTGGAGGCGACCACGTCGGCCAGCTCCTGGTAAAGCCCGAAGCGCGGCAGCAGGTCGGCCATCGCCCGGGCGCTCAGCCGGTTGCGCTGGTCCACGCGCGGGGCCAGGCGGCGGACCAGCTCGGCCAGGCCGGGGCAGGTGCGGTCCAGGCCGGGGTTGTCCTTGACCAGCCAATCGCGGATGGCCTCGGCGCGTGCCTGCGGCGAGTTGCCGTCGGGCGCAAGTGCCACCCATACGCCGCGGGGCGGTTTGAGCTGCACGGCAGGCCGGGCGGGCTGTGCGGCGACGGCCACGACGACCGCCGCGCACGCCGCGGCCGCCGCCAATGCCGCCATCACCCGTCTGGCCGGGCCGGTGGAATGGTCCGTGGCCACGTGGCTGCTCCTGCTGTAAGAAGCGTGCCGTGCCGGCCCGCGGCCGTCCGTCGGCGCGCGCCGTCACCGCCGCCCACAATTGGCTCAACCTCGCCCCGGCGGCAATGTTTCTCGCCGCGCGCCCCGCGCCACCGGCGGGCGCGACGGCGCGGCGCTCACGGCCAGTGTATCTCGTCGGCCTCCATCGGGATGAACGCTCCATCGAAGGCGGGCACCACGCGCGGCGTGTAGTCGCCGCCGCGGCGATCGGCCGGAATCCGCAGCTCGTAAACCCACCCGCCAGGCGGGTCGCTCGTCGCCTCGCCGCGGGACATGGCGTGGACCTCCGGCTGGTCCTGCTTGCCGTCGCGCGCTTCGGCATAGAGCTGGACGGCGACGGCGTGGGGCTCCAGGTCGCCCAGCCAGGCCGGCACGCGGAAGGCCTGCCCGCCACCGTCCTGCCGGACCTCCAGCTTGCCCAGGCGGATCCTGGACCAGGAGGCCGCCAGCGAGCTGCGCCACTTGCACAGGGCGGCCGCCTTCGCCCCGCCGTCGGCGGTGCGGGCCTCGTAGGCTTCGGCGGCGGGCAGGTACAACCGCTCCACGTACTGCCGCACCATGCGGTTGGAGCTGAATCGCGGCGTCAGCTCGGCCATGCTCAGGCGCATGCGGTCCACCCAGGCCTTTGGGATGCCGTCGCCGCCGCGGTTGTAGAAGGCGTCCAGCACGTCGTGCTCCAGCAGGCCGTAGAGCTGCTCGGCGTCGCGGGCGTCCCAGGCGGCCTCGTCGTCGTGCTCCTGCCCGTCGCCGACGGCCCAGCCGGCCTCCGGGCGGTAGGCCTCCGCCCACCAGCCGTCCAGTGCCGACAGGTTGATCCCGCCGTTGACGAGAACCTTCATGCCGCTGGTGCCGCTGGCCTCCCACGGGCGGCGCGGGGTGTTGATCCACAGGTCCACGCCCTGGACGAGCCGCTCGGCCAGCACCATGTCGTAGTCGGACAGGAACACGGCCCGCGCGTTCAGCTCGTCGCGGCGGATGAAGTCCGACCAGGCCTGGATGAGCGCCTTGCCCGCCTCGTCCTTGGGGTGGGCCTTGCCCGCCACGACGAGCTGCACCGGGCGCCGGCTGTTTCGCAGCAGCCGCGCCAGCCGGTCGGGGTCGTGCAGCAGCAGGTTGGGCCTCTTGTAGGTGGCGAACCGCCGGGCGAAGCCCATCGTCAGGGCGTCTGGATTCAGCGCGCTGCCTGCCGCGACGATGTCCTTGCGCGACGCGCCGGCGCTTTCGCGCTGCCGGGCCAGGCGCCACCGCACGTACTGGACGAGCTGGCGGGCGCCGGCGTTGCGGAACTCCCAGAGCTTCTCGTCGGGCACGGACTTGAAGTCGGCCTCCAGCGTGTCCAGCGTGCCCAGCCAACGCTCCTTGCCGCAGGCGTCGTGCCACAGCTTGTCGGCGTCGGCCGAGTCCCACGAGGGCATGTGCACGCCGTTTGTCACGTGCGTCACGGGCACCTCGCCCTGCGGCCAGCGCGCGAACAGCGGCTGGAAGATCCGCCGGCTGACCCGCCCGTGCAGCCGGCTGACGCCGTTGACCATCGCCGAGCCGCGGACGGCCAGGAAGGCCATGTTGAACGGCTCGGCCGCGTCGGCGGGATTCTGCCTCCCCAGCCCCAGCAGCCGCTCCAGCGGAATGCCCAGCCGCTCGACATAGGCGCCGAGGTACTGGGCGACCATGCCCGGGGGGAAGCGGTCGAACCCGGCCGGCACAGGCGTGTGCGTGGTGAACACGTTGCCGGCCCTTGTGGCCGCCAGGGCGACCTCGAACGGCCGGCCGGTGTCCTGCATGAAGCACCGCGCCCGCTCGAGGACGGCCAGGGCGGCGTGGCCCTCGTTGAGGTGGCAGACCTGCGGGCGGATGTCCAGGGCGCACAGGAGCCGCCAGCCGCCGATGCCCAGCACGATCTCCTGCTGGAGCCGCAGCTCCGGCCCGCCGCCGTACAGCTCGGTGGTGATGCACTGGTCGGCCGGACCGTTGGCCGGGTCGTTGCTGTCCAGCAGGTACAACTTGACGCGCCCGACCTTGACCTCCCAGGCCCGCAGCCACACGTCGCGGCCGGGAAGCCCCAATTGCACGCGCAGCCACTCGCCCTGGTCGTTGCGGACGGGCAGGACGGGAAGCTGGCTGGGGTCGTTGTAGGGGTAGAACTCCTCCTGCGCCCCGCCGGCGTTGATGACCTGGCGGAAGTAGCCCTGCTGGTAGAGCAGCCCCACGCCGATCACCGGCACGCCCAGGTCGCTGGCGGTCTTGAGGTGGTCGCCGGCCAGGATGCCCAGTCCGCCCGAGTAGATCGGCAGCGCCTCGCTCAGGCCGAACTCCATGCTGAAGTACGCCACGCTCAGCGGCGCCTTGCCGTGGGCCTTGGCGAACCAGTTCGCCCCGGCCAGGGCCTTGCGGTGGCGGGCGAGGTGTTCGGAGACCAGGTCGGTGAACGACGCGTCGGCGGCCAAGGCCTCCACCCGCGCCGCAGACAGCGACTGGAGGATCAGCCATGGGTTCCGCGTGAGGTCCCACAGCTCCGCGTCAACGTGATGCCACAGCGCGTCGCTGGCGTGGCTCCAGGACCAGCGCATGTCGAGGCCCATCTCGGCCAGCCCGGCCAGCCGCTCCGGCAGCGGGGGGATGAGGTAGTACGGCGAAATGGCCATGGGCGCACCTACGTTCCACCTGGCGCGTCGCGCGCATTGTATGCGCCGCGGCGGCTCGCTCACAGCTCCGCGCGGCGGAGGCGCAGGGCGTTGGAGATGACCGAAAGCGAGCTGAACGTCATCGCGGCGGCCGCGATGATCGGGCTGAGCAGCAGCCCGAACGCCGGATACAGCACCCCGCCGGCTATCGGCACGCCGAGGGAGTTGTACACCAGCGCGAAGAAGAGGTTCTGACGGATGTTTCGCATGGTGGCGCGGCTGAGGCGCCGGGCCCTGGCGATGCCCCGCAGGTCGCCCTTGACCAGCGTGATGCCGGCGCTTTCCATGGCCACGTCGGTGCCGGTGCCCATGGCGATGCCGACGTGGGCGGCCGCCAGGG
>Ga0172363_10002134_pt1 | contig 16001 bp, 11 predicted proteins | sample LakKivs2_kivu2a2_FD_114541 | JGI IMG/M metagenome (GOLD analysis project Ga0172363, IMG submission 114541) | Sediment microbial communities from Lake Kivu, Rwanda - Sediment s2_kivu2a2 | ecosystem: Environmental > Aquatic > Freshwater > Lake > Sediment | place: Rwanda: Western Province, Lake... | reverse complement strand
TCGCGCGCCGTGCTGTCGCAGGCGTCGCTGCCGAGACACACGAAGCGGAGCTCGCTCGACGGATCGTCCAGCGTGCCGGTCGAGTCGGGACGCTGCAGGCAGTAGACGAAGCTCGGCGGCGCGCCGTCCTGCTGGTAGACGTTGCCGGTCACGTTCAGGAAGCGCGTGACGACGCCGCCCTGGTCGCTGGTGAAGGGCTGCAGGCTGTAGGAGATCGACCAGCGCTCGCTGCCGACGTCCTTCGTGACCAGGTGGTTCAGGCGGTCGATGGTGAGCGTGGCGCCGCGTCCGCCGCCCGCCTGCGCGTGCGCGCTGCGCGGCGCGACGAGCGCCAGCCCGCGCGTCACGACGTCCTCGCCGCGCACGCGCGCGAGAGCGGCCGACAGGCGCACGGCGAGCGACTCGAGGAAGGACGTCGCCGCGGCGGTGCTCGACTGCGGGCTGCCGAGCCCGTCGGGCGGCAGGAAGAAGCTCGCCGGCACCCGGACGTCGTCCTCGATCAGCGTCCACGACGTGCGCGCGCACTCGGCCGCGGTCGTCGGGCAGGCGCTCGCCCCGCTGCACGACAGGCGGAAGGTGCTGGTCGGGATGCGCAGGTCGCCGCTCGAGTCGACGCGCTCGAGGCACGAGACGAAGCTCGCGGGCCCGCCGCCGGCGCGGAAGATGTTCCCGGTCACGCTGATCACGTCGCGCGGGTTCGCCGTGAACAGGTTGAGCGTGATCGTCCAGCGCTCGTCACCAACGTCCTTGTTGACGAGGAAGCTCTGCCGGTCGGGCGACAGCGTCGCACCGGACGGTGCCTGGGCGGTGGCGGACACCGCCGTCAGGAGCACGAGGGCGACGGCGAACGAAAACGACGTGCGCAGCAGCGCGGACCCTGGCATCGGCTTCATCCTCGACTTCCCACCACACCCGCGAATGCCGGTGCTCGCGCACACGTTTGAGCGCTTTTCGTGCGCAGCGTCAATTCGCGACCGCCCCTTCCACCGGGCCGCGCCCGCGAGCCCCTCCGCGGAGCGAGTCGAGCGCCTCGCGCAGCCGGCGCACGCCGTCGCGGATCGCGCGCTCGTCGAGCCCGCCGTAGCCGAGCAGCAACTCGGCGCGCCGCGGCCGCGTCGCGTAGAAGTGTGCCGCCGGGTACACGCCGACGCCGCGCTCGCGGCACGCGGCCCGGAGGCGCGGCACGTCGCGCGGCGCAAGCGCGAGCAGGCGCAGCAGGACGTGCAGCCCCGCGCTCTCGCCGAGAACGGTCGCACGATCACCGAGCTCGCGTCTGACCGCGTCGAGGAGCGCCGCGCGCCGCGCCGCGAGTCTCGTCCGCATGCGGCGCACGTGGCGCTCGAGGTGGCCCTCGCGGATCAGGTCGGCGAACGCGAGCTGCTCGATGGTCGCGGTGCCGGTGTCGGACAGCGCGAGCGCCGAGCGGAAGACGTCGACCAGCGACGCCGGGACGACCAGCCAGCCGATGCGCAGCGCCGGAAACAGCACCTTCGACGCGGTACCCGCGTAGAGCACGCGCCCGTGCCGGTCGAGCGCCTGCAGCGACTCGAGCGGGTGCCCCGCGAAGCGGAACTCGCCGTCGTAGTCGTCCTCGAAGACCCACGCGTCGCGCGTGCGCGCCCACTCGACGAGCGCGAGCCTTCGCGGCAGCGGCAGCACGCCGCCCGACGGGAACTGGTGCGACGGTGTCACGCAGACGAGCCGCGCTTCGCGGACCGCGCCGAGATGCTCGACCTGCAGCCCGTGCTCGTCGACCGGGACGTGGGTGATCTCGGCGCCGAGCGCCGTCGCGCAGAACGAGAACCCGGTGTAGTGCGGGTCCTCGAGGACGACGCGCTGCCCGGGGTCGACCAGGAGCCGCATCGCCAGGTCGATCGCCTGCTGCGTGCCGCGCACGACGAGCACCTGCTCCGGCGTGCACGCGACGCCGCGCGCGCGCGACACGTAGCCCGCGAGCGCCGTGCGCAGCTCCGTCGCCCCGCCCGGCTGCTGGTAGGCGAGGCGGCGCACGGAGAGGCGGCGCGCGCGGCGTCCGAGGAGGCGCGCCCAGGCGGTCAGCGGCAGGTCGGCGTAGGCGGGCTCGCCGTAGCGGAAGTCGTACGGCAGCGGGTCGCGGCGCAGGCTCCAGGTCGCGTGCTCGGGCCGGATGCGCTCGGCGATCCGGCGTCCGAAGGCGCCGAGGCGCGGCGGCGACGCCATCGTCACGGGCGCGCCACGCTCGGCGTCGCGGCGCCGTGCGCCCGCCGCAGGTGGCGCGGGCAGCGCGTCCGCGACGTACGTCCCCGACGCGGGCCGCGCGACCGCGTAGCCCTCCGAGAGCAGCCGGTCGAACGCCTGCAGCACGGTGTTGCGCGAGACGCCGAGCGCGTCCGCGAGCTCGCGCGTCGACGCGAGGCGCTCGCCCGGGCGCAGGCGTCCGGTGAGGATCGCGTCGCGCAGCGCGCGGTAGGTCTGCCGGTGGAGCGGTCCCTCGCCGTCGAGGCGCACGAGCAGCATGCGCCGACTGCTACCAGAGGCGAGCGTCCGTGCCGACCAGCGCAACACCACCAGCGCGGCAACACCAGCGCGGCGGCGCCGCGCGGTGCGCGCAGTGTCCCGGGCCAGCTCGCGGCCGCGCGCCGGCGCCGCGGGGAGCTGCTACGGGATCCGGCGCTCGTAGCTGGGGAGCAGGCAGTCGAGCGGGGTCCGCCATCGTGAATGCCACGTCGGCGCGACCAGCAGCGCCACGACCACGAGCAGCGTCGCGACGGTGCGGAACGCAGGGCGGGACGCCTCGCGAAGCCGAAGCAGCGCTTCCGCGCCCAGCAGCGCGAGCAGCGGTACGAGCTGGAAGACGTACGTCGCCTTGACCGTGTCGCCGTCATCGGGTCGCGAGTACGACACGACGAACCAGAGGTAGCCGGCGAGCGTCGCGAGCGACATCATGAACACCAGGCTGATTCCCTGCGTGCGGACGTCGGCCGCGCGACGAGGACGGGCGTGCGGCACGCACGCACGAACGCCGGTCATGGCGCCCGCTGTGAGGATGGCCGCCGGCAGCAGCGCGAGCGCGTTCACCAGCCCCAGGTACGCCAGCATCGCCTGGTAGTTGCCCGTGAAGTCCGCGCCTTCCTCGGGCGGGGCGTTCGGGCGCGCCGGGGCGGGCCAGGCGACGCAGGCACCCGTCGAGCGGCGCCCGCGAAACAGGAAGTAGTGCCAGTAGTCGCCCCACCAGTCGGCGTGCAGGACAGGCAGCAGCTGCTTCTGGAAGCGCGGCCGACCCGGGGCGGTGAACAGCTCGCCCGAGCCCGCGCCGAGGAAGAAGTCGCGCGGCTGGTTGCCGAGGGCGAAGCTCGCTCGGGGCAGGTTCCACGCCATCGCGGTGCCCTCGCGAGCGCGGAGTCCGACGTAGAACCAACCCGCGAGCAGGCTCACCGCGAGCACACTCCAGAGGACGGCACGGCTCCAGCCGGGTACGCGACGGGTGATCTGCACGAGGGCGAACGCGCCCCAGCCGAGCAGCAGCAGCGCTCCGAGCTGGCGCGAGAGCGCGATCGCGGCACAGGTGAACGCGATCGCGAGCGCGTCGCGACGTCGCACGCCGCCGCGCGCGATCGCGCCGAGCGAGAGCGCGACCAGCAGCATCCCGAGCGTCGCCAGGTAGGACTCGCCGCGCAGCATGGCGAACGTCCGGTAGTAGACGGCGGGCATGGCGCAGAGGCCGAGCGCGGCGAGCTTCATGGCGCCGTCGCGTGGGCGCAGGCGCTCGCAGGCGACCAGCAGCGCGAGGCTGAGCACGACCGCGAGCAGGGCCTGGAACACGAGGGCCGCCCGAGCGGAGGACGTGAGGCTCGCGCCGGTCAGGCTCCGTACCAGCGCCGGCACGACGTAGGGCAGCGGTGGGCCGTAGAACGCGGCGGTCTCGGTGCGCAGCGGTAGGCGTCCGGTCGCGAGAACGTCCACGTAGCGCAGGTGCTGCCCCGCGTCGTAGGCCACGCGCGGATCGTGCGTCAGCGAGTTGAGCAGGGCCGTCCCATCGATCACGACGAGCGCGAGCACCAGCCACGCGCGCAGCCGTCGATCGGTGGCGAAGGCATCGGCGCAGAGGGTGGCGAGGAAGCGTCGCACGACAGGCGCCCGCCGCTTATCATGCCCCGGATGTGGCGCAACGAGGAAGCTCCGGAGACGCGACGCGCACGCCTCACCGGCGCGTGCCTCGCGCTCCTCGTCGTGGTCGCGCTCGCCGCTCGCGTCTGGGGCAGTTTCCTCGGGCTGCCGCACGCGTACCTGCCCGACGAGCTCGCGAAGCTCGACGTCGCCGAGAGATTGCCGCAGAGCGGCTTTCGCACCGACGGCAACCAGCCCGGCTTTCTTCCCCTGTCGCTGCTCGTCGTGCGACAGGCGACGCGTGCGCTCGAGCCGGCGCTGCGCGGGGCGCGCCTGCCTTCCGGCGGCTCGCTCGACGACCCGTCCGGCCGCGCGACGCGGCTGTGGATCGCACGCCTGTGGCTCGCCGTGCTGTCTGCGGCGACGGTTCCGGTCGCGTACCTGCTCGCACGGCGTCTCGCCGGTCGCGCCGCAGGTCTGATCGCGGCGGCGCTGCTCGCGCTCGATCCGCTCGCCATCGCGAGCGCTGGCTACGTGAAGGAGGACACGCCGCTCACGCTGTGGCTCGCCGCGACGACGCTCGCGGCGCTGGAGCTGGGGCGGCGCCGTACGCCGCTCGCGGCGGTCGTCGCGGGTGGGATGGCGGGTCTCGCGCTCGGCTCGAAATACGTCGGGGTGGTGGCACTGCCGCTCGTCCTGCTCGCACCGTGGATGCGAACGGAGCGCCTGGTGGACGCGATCGCGGTTGGCGCGGCCGGCGGAGAGGGGCCGGGCACGCGCGGCGAGCGGCCGTGGACGCTGGTCGGGCTCGCGGTGCTGGGCTTCGGTTTGGCTCTGCTCGCGACGACTCCGGCGCTCCTGCTGTCGCCCATGACGGTGGCGCGCGGGATAGCATTCCAGGCGAGGTATGCAGCCGCGGGGCACCACGATGGCATCGCCTTGCCCATCTCCGAGACGCTCGGGCTGCTCTACCTGCGGACGGCGCTTCTCCCGGCGCTCGGGCTGCCCGCGCTGGTCGCGGCCCTGGTCGGGCTGATCGCGCTGCTGCGCCGTGATCGCGGCGCCGGCGTGCTGCTCGCCGCGAGTACGCTCGGGCTGCTCTTGCTCGTCGAGGCCCTGCCCGCGAAGCCGTATCCACTCTTCGCGCGCTACGCGCTGCCCGCGGTCCCCGGGCTCTGCGCGCTCGCGGGCGTGGGCGGCGTACGCCTGGCGCTGTGGCTCGCCGGGCGCTGGCGATCGGGCGTGCCGTGGCTCGCCGGGGTCACCGTGGCGGTGGTCCTGTGGCCGCTCGTCGTGACCCTGCGCTTCACCGCCGGCATGTATCCCGACACGCGCGATCGGGCGGCGGCGTGGCTGCTCGACGATGCGGCGCCGGGCGACTGGGTGCTCGCGACGCCGTACGCGCCGGTGCTGCCGCCGGGACGCTTCAAGACCTGGCCGCTGGCCGAAGCCGCGGTACGCCGCATCCTGGAACGCCAGCCTGCCGTCAAGTACGTGGTGCTGAGCGACTTCTACACCGCCCGCTTCGCCGACAACCCGGACGACGCGCCGGAGCGCGCGGCGTTCCTCGCCTGGCTCGGCGGCAGCGGTGAGGAGGTCGCGCGCTTCGCCGCGACGGGCCCTCGCTTCGGCTTCTTCCAGCCGACGATCACGGTGCGGCGGATTCCGGCCGCGGTCGCCCCGGAATTGGGTGCGATGCATGCACCCGATGGAGGCTTGACCGGGAGCGTCGCGACGCCGTAGATCCGCGCATGCCGAACCTCCGTCGACTGGCGGTCGCCGTTCTCGTCGCGAGCCTGCCGCAGCACGTCGCCGCCGCGGAGAGCGGACCGGGTTCGCTGGTCTCCATCCGTCCGACGCGCATCGACGTCAAGGCGATGCCCGGATTCGACAACGCGCTGCTGATCACCGAGGCCGCCGGAACGGTCTCGATCATCGACGGGAGCGGTGGGGCTGCTCTGCTCGCGGCGACGCCGGACTGCTCGGTCGCGAGCGGCGTGGTCACGTGCGCGACGCGGCCGGTGCTGCGCGTCAAGCTCGGCGACGGCAACGACTCGCTCGTGAACCTGACATCGATCCGCGTCGTCGCGAAGGGCGGCTCGGGCGACGACGAGCTCTTCGGTGGCGCCGGTGACGACCAGCTCGGCGGCGACAGCGGCAACGACCTGCTGTACGGGCGCGAGGGCGCGGACGATCTGCGCGGGGGGACCGGCGACGACGTGCTCGACGGGGGCCCCGGTGCGGACCGGTTCAACGGTCAGAGCGGCGACGACACCGCCTCCTATGCCGACCCGAGCGTCTGGCCCGTCGTGACGCGCGATGGTCAGGCCAACGACGGCGTGCCGGGCGAAGGCGACAACGTCTTGCCGTCCGTCGAGCATGTGGACGTTGATCCGTTCAACTTTCGTGCGGACGATGCAGTCATCGCGCGCGGCGGTGCCCTACCGGTCGCCGCGGAAACCTGGCCGGCCGCGGGTGACTTCGATCTCGAGACGCGACGCGAGGTTGGCGTCCAGGCCCTTGCCTACTACGACGAGGACGGCAAGATCGGTGTCGCGGCACGCCGAATCGGCGAGACCACCTGGGTCCGCACCCAGCCGCTGCCTACGATCTACGTGAAGAGCTGGGATCAGCACCGCTACCTCGAGCTCGCCTTCGACCCGGACGGGCGCCTACACCTGATCGGTAATCTGCACGGCCTGTCGATAGGGCAGACAGAACTTGTCGAGGTCTGCTGCTCGCCGTTGCAGTACTTCCGCACGCCTGACCCGGTCGACGATCCCGAAGACGTTCTGACCCTGACGCGCTCGGCGATGGTCTCGGCTGGGCCCGATGTCCCGCTTCCCTTCGAGGACGTGGCGACCTATCCGGAGTTCTTCTCCGAAGGAGAGCGCTTCTTCTTCGTCTACCGGGACGGCTGGTCGAACGCCGCGGAGTGGTACGTCCATCAGCTCGATCGCTTCACTGGGCGGTGGTTGAACCCGAACGGCAACCAGCCCTGGTACTCCGGTGTTCGGAACGCTGCCCCGCCACCGAGCGGATCGCTGAACCCTCAGACCGCGGGCTTCTACTTCGATTTCGGTCTTCACCAGGGCCGTTTCTCGATCGTCGGCCATGACTCCTGGCTCTTTCCGGCGAACTGCGGGGTAGAATCTGTCGATGGACGCTGCGCGATGTCCTATGTGTCGACGGCGGATTTCGACCACTTTCACGACGCTGCCGGCGTCGAGCTGCAGACGCCGATCCTGCCGACGCACGCACCGCAGCTGCCCTGGTCGATCCTGCGCCCTATGGCGGCATCTGGGGGATTGCGATGGGCTTCGACGGCCAGGGGCACCCGATGCTCGTCTACGGGCGCCACGCCGCTTCCCGCTTGAACGTGCAGGGTCAGCTCGAGGGGAACTATCAGGCGTACTTCGCGCGCTGGAACGGAGCGCAGTGGCAGCGCGTGCAGCTTTCGAGCTGGTCGCAGTGGACCACGCGCTCGACGTCGTTCGGCGTCATCCCGTCGATCGTCGGGCCGATCGTCGACACGGGCGGCGTGTCGTTCTGGTACGTGCGCATGACGGTGTTCGACGAGGCGCCGAACACGCGCAGCACCGGCTGGCTCGAGATCGATCTCGACACGCTGACGACGACACCCGCGCCGTCGTTCCAGCCGCCGACGACGTGCATCGCGGGGAACACCAGCACGATCAACCCCCCGGTGGAAGATCCCGACTGGATCGAACCGCAGAACCAGATCGTGCTCATCCCGCGCGTGCGACGCGGCAACCAGCGACCATACGGTCTCGGCGAGGGGGTGTCGAGTTACTACTACCTGACCTACAACGTCACGAGCGCCGAGCCGGTGCCGTCGAGCGTCCCGGAGCCGCCGCCCCTGTCCGACCCACCGCTCGTCCCGCTGAGCCTGCGTCGCACGACCTGCGTCAAGTAGCACCGGGCCGCGCCTCGGCCGCGCCCTCGCGGTGCGCTCCGTGCCGCTTGACAGGCGCGGGGCCAGTGGCGAGAACCGCCAGGCTCGGAGCGCGGCGGGTGAACGATCCAGGTGAACACGGCGCGCGCCACGACAGCGGCGCCCGGACGAGGCAGGTGCCGCCCGCACGCGAGGCGCACGAGGGCGGCACCTGCCTCGTGCCGCTCGGGCTGATCCTGCTGCTGGCGCTCGGCGTCCGTCTGGTCGGGCTGTCCGCGCACGACTTCTGGTACGACGAGGCGCTCGAGGTGGTGCGCGACCGGCTGCCGTGGCCGCGCATCCTGCTGTTCTCCGGCGGGCCGGATCCGCCGCTGTACCGTCTCCTGATGAGCCCGCTCGCGCGCTCGACGAGCAGCGAGGCCGTGCTGCGCGCGCCGTCGGTGCTGTTCTCGCTGGCGACGATCTGGCTCGTCTTCCGCTGGCTCGTGCGCACTGGTGACGCGCGCCTCGCGCTGGCGACGGCGGCCCTGCTCGCGATCGCACCGGTGCAGGTCCACTACGCGCAGGAGGTGAGCCAGTACGCGCTCGCCGGGATGATGGCGGCGGCCGTGCTGCTGGCGATGCAGGTCGTGCTCGACCGCGGTGCCGTGCGCGACTGGATCGCGTATGGGGCGGCGTCCGTCCTCGCGCTGCTCACGTACTACGGCCTCGTCTTCCTGCTCCTCTCGGTGAGTCTCGTGCTGCTGCGCCACCTCGTACGGCTTCGCGCTCCCGAGCAGTGGCGGCGCTTCCTGCTCGCGCTCGCCGCCGTGCTCGCGGTCGCCGGGGTACTCGCCTGGACGATGCTGCTGCAGCAGTACGCGAAGTTCGCGGGAGACCACCTGCGTCCGCTCCTGTCCGAGCTCTCCACGGGAGAGCTGCTGCGGCGCCTGGCGGGTGCTCTCGAGCGCGACGTCCTCGGCTTCTTCGTGCGGCCCTGGGCCGACGGTGCGCCGCGCTGGCTGCTTCTCCCGCCGCTCGTGCTTGCGCTCGCAGGTGCGCGGCGGGAGATCGCGGGGGGAGTGCTGAGTGGCGTGATCCCGTTCGTCCTCGGCACGAGCCTCGCTGCGATGTGGCTCGCGCACCTGCTCGGCTTCTATCCCTTCGGATCGCGCTACGCGTTCTTCCTGAGCCCGCTGCTGCTGGCGCTGGTCGCAGCGGGCGTTCTCTGGGTGCTCGACCGCGCGCGCATCGCCGGCGTCGCAGCGGCAGCGGTCGTGGTCGCGACGCTGGTCGCGTTCCTACCCAGCATCGGCCCGCTCGATCGGTACGTGCAGCCGCCGCACGAGAATCTTGGCCGGACGCTGCGCTGGGTCGCGCAGCGTGGCGAGCCGGACACGCCGGTCTATCTGTACTACGGCTCGTGGGCCGCCTACGTGCTCTACAAGGGCCGGCTCGGCGACCAGCCCGTCGTGCGCGGCAGCAATCTGCGTCGCCTGTCGCCAGGCGAGAAGGTCGCCGCCGTGCGCCGGGAGATCGCGCCGCACGCGCGGATCTTCGTCGTCGGATCGCACCTGTGGCAGGACGACCAGCGAATGCTGCTCGACGGGCTCCTCGGCCCGGATGGCGGGCGACGGCTGGTGGCGCTGATCGAAGAGCCCGGTGCGTTCGCAGCACTGCTGGAGCCCGATCGCTGACGCCGCAGCGTGGCGCGCGGCGATGCGGGCGTCGGCGTCGGACGATTCGCCCGTGCCGAGTCGGGCCGCGTTCCCGGCGAAGCCGCGGACGTCAGATGGAACGTCTTGCCGGTTCCATCCTTCGTGGTCGGCGAAGCCGGTGAGGTCGTCAGTCGAGCAGCCGACCCGCGTCGATCTCCAGCGCGGAGACGTAGAAGCGCTCTGCCATCGCGTCGAGCAGGCGCGCGGTGCGCGCCCCCGCGGTCGCGCCCGCGAGGTAGAAGCCCTTCACCGGGATGAAGAGGCAGTAGAGTGCCGCCAGGCGGAAGTCGTCGATCGCGGCTTCCAGGGGGTAGTCGCGCACGCCGTGCGCGACCAGCGCCTCGTGCCACGCGGCGCACACCTCCATCTGGTGCCCGGCGCGCTCCGCGGCGGGCTCGCTGCCGCCCATCACGCGCGCGACGTCGATCGCCGCGAGCGTGCGGCTCGCGAGCTGCCGGTCGAGGATCACCGGCTCGGCGCCGAGGTCGCCCGGCGTGAACAGCAGGTTGTCGGCGCGCAGGTCGCCGTGCGCGACGCTGGTCGGACGTGCGGCGATGCGCTCCTCGAGCCAGGCCTTGCGCGCGCACACGCGCTCGCCGAGACGCAGCGCCGCGCGGCCGATGCGCAGCTCGTAGGTCTCGACGAAGCGCGGCCAGTGCTCGACGAAGCCGTCGTCGAAGAAGTGGTCGTGCTCGGGCATCCAGTCGAGTGCGGCACGCGCGGCGTCGTCCCAGTACGCGGCGTGCAGGCGCGCGATCGCGCGCACGGTCGCGATCACCTGCTCGTGGCGCATGCCGTGCAGCTGGTCGACCGACTCGAGCCCGGTCAAGTCCTCCATCACCAGCGCGCTGCCGTCGTCGCGCGTGTCGGCGAACAGGACGCGCGGCAGGCGGAGCGTCACGCGGGGCGCCATCTCGCGGTAGAGGCGGATCTCGCGCGGGAAGGCGTCGGAGCGGTGTGCCGCGTCGCGGAACGCGCCGGCGGGCGGCTCGATCTTGACGATCAGCGAGCGCGGTGCCGCGGGGCCCGGGCCGTCGTAGTCGATCGCGACGCGCGCGGTGACGCTCAAGAAGCCCTTCTCCGCGCCGATCACGCTCCGCTCGACGCCGGTGACGCGGGCGGAGCCGAGGAGTCCGGCGTCCGCCAGAACCTCCTCGATCCAGCGCTGGTCGACCTGGTCGATGTCCGCGGGCATGGGTGGACCGGGGGCCAGGGCCCGGATCTGTGTGCTGGCGGCGTGCGGTCCCACGACGCCTCCTTCGACGCCTGCGCGGCCGACGTCGAGCGGGCAGCGGGCTCCGTGGCGCACGCGCTGGCGGCCGCCCAGCCCGAGGCAGCAACTGGTACTTCTCGATCGGAAATTTCTGGCCCTTTTACAGAATCGGTTTCCGAGCCATCCTCGTCCCCGTTTCGAGCCGCAGCGCGCGGCGGGAGGACGTGATGGCGACCACCGACCTCGAGAGGTTCATCGGCTACATGCAGGCGTTCGAGCTGGCCCTGCTGGCCGGCGACTGGTCCGTCCTGAACGACCACCTCGCCACCGACGCCGTCTACCAGCCGGTCGACGCCGGCGCCTTCGGCGGCGGCGGCACCGGCCGGGACGCGGCGATCGCGGCGCTGCGGGCGAGCACGAGCGGCGTCGACCGCCGCTTCGACGTGCGCATCCCGGAAGTTCTCGAGGGCCCGCTGACCCGCCCCGACGGCACGATCTTCATGCGCTACCGGCTGACGCTGCGCCGCGCCGGCCTGCCCGACTTCGTGTCGCACGGCGGCCACGTGACGACCTACGCCGGCGGCCGCATCGCGCGCATCGTCGACACGCCCGACGCGGGCACGGCGGCGCGCCTCGCCGCGTACCTCGAGCAGCACGGCGCGCACCTGCGGCCGGCCGGGTCCGCGCTCGCGACGGAGATCGACCCGCGCGACGCACGCGAGCTCGACGCGGCGCTGTCGCGCTCGCTCGCGCGCGCCTACGGCCACGCGAAGAGCGAGCAGGACGTCGGCGCGGCGCTCGCGGTGTGCAGCCCGGACTTCGTGCTCGACACGCCGTCGCTCGGCACCACGGCGCGTGGGCGCGACGAGGTCGCGCTGCAGCTCGCGGTCTTCTTCGCGACGTTCCCCGACTACGGCTTCACCAGCGAGGGCTGCGCCGCCGAGGACGGCTCGGTCGCGTTCTGGGGACGCGTGCACATGACGTTCGCGGGGCCGTTCCTGGGGATCCCGGCGACCGGCCGCAAGGTCGACATGCCGGCGCTGTCGGTGTTCACGCAGCGCGGCGGGGCGCTCGGCTCGGAGACCTTCCACGTCGACCTCGCGACGCTCGCCGAGCAGATGGGCGTGCCGGTGGACGACATGCGCGCGCAGCTCGCGATGCTACGGCCAGCCGAGCCGCTCCGGCAGGCGGCGGGAGGTACACGATGAGCCGCACCGTCCACCGGGTCTGCACGCTCTGCGAGGCCAACTGCGGCCTCTCCTTCGAGGTCGAGGGCAACCGCATCCTGCAGGTGCGACCGGACGCGGGGGACCCGTTCTCGCGCGGCTTCGCGTGCCCGAAGGGCATCGCGATCGCGAAGGTCCACGACGACCCGGACCGGCTGCGCACGCCCGTCAAGCGCAACGCGCACGGCGACTTCGAGCCGATCGGCTGGGACGAGGCGCTCGACCTCGCGGCGTCGGGTCTCGCCCGCGTGCGCGACGCGCACGGTGCGCAGGCGGTCGCGACGTACTTCGGCAATCCGATCATCCACAACCACGGCGCGGTCATGCTGCGCTCGGCGGTGATGCAGGCGCTCGGCACGCGCAACAACTACGGCGCCAGCTCGCAGGACACGAGCCCGCGCTTCGCGGCGTCGTACTACCTCTACGGCAGCGCGCTGGTGACGCCCGTCCCCGACATCGACCGCACGGCGTACCTGCTGTGCGTCGGCGCGAACCCGATCGTCTCGAACGGCAGCGCGATGACCGCCCCGGACGTGAAGGAGCGCATCCGCGCGATCCGCGCACGCGGCGGCCGCGTCGTGATCGTCGACCCGCGGCGCACCGAGTCCGTCCGCGAGGCCGACGAGCACGTGCCGATCCGCCCGGGCACCGACGCGGGGCTGCTGCTCGGCATGGCGGCGATCCTGGTGGGCGAGGGGCTGGCGCGCGTCGAGCACGTGCGGCAGGTCGCGTCGGGCTGGGACGAGGTCGAGCGGCGCCTGCGCGCGCTCGACCTCGACGCCTGCGCGCGTACGACCGGCGTGCCGCTCGAGACCATGTTCCGCCTGGCGCGCGAGCTCGCGGCGGCGCCGAGCGGCGTCGCGTACTCGCGGGTGGGCGTGTGCAACGGCCACTTCGGCACGCTCGCGACCTACGCGACGGATCTCCTGAACGTCGTCGCGGGGCGCCTCGGCGAGGTCGGCGGCATCATGTTCCCGACGCCGGCGCTCGACGCGGTCCGCGTGCTGCGCCTGACGGGCGGCGACGGCCACGGACGCTTCCGCTCGCGTGTGCGCGGGCTGCCCGAGACCATCGGCGAGATGCCGTCGGCGGGGCTCGCCGACGAGATCGAGACGCCGGGCGACGGCCAGGTGCGCGCACTCCTGACCTTCGCCGGCAACCCGGTGCTGTCGACGCCGAACGGGCGCCGTCTCGACCGTGCGCTCGCGAGCCTCGACTTCATGGTGTCGATCAACCTCTACGTGAACGAGACCACGCGCCACGCGAACGTCATCCTGCCGCCCGCCTGGGCGCTCGCCGAGGAGCACTACGACCTTGTGTTCCCGCAGTTCATGGTGCGCAACGTCGTGCGGCGCTCGCCGCCGGTGGTCGAGCCGGGGCCGGGCGAGAAGCACGACTGGGAGATCCTGCTCGCGCTGGCCCGCCGGCTCGGCGGCGGCCCGGCGGGCATGCCGATCGTCGACCGAGCGCTGAACCTCGCCGAGCGCCTGGGGATGAAGTGGTCGCCGCGGCCGCTGCTGTCGTTCCTGCTGCGCAGCGGGGCCTGGGGCGACGGGTTCTTGCCGTGGCGGAAGGGCCTGACGATGAAGGACCTCGATCGGGCAGAGCGCGGCATCGATCTCGGGCCGCTCGAGCCCGGCGTCGCGCGGCGCGTCTTCCACCGCGACGGCAAGGCCGCGCTCGCGCCGGCCGTGCTGATGGCGGAGTGGGATGCGTTCGTCGCGTCGCTCGCGACGCCCGTGCCCGCGGACCAGCTGCTGCTGGTCGGTCGCCGCGAGCAGCGCACCAACAACTCGTGGATGCACAACGTCCCGGCGATGGTCGCCGGCTCCGAGCGCTGCGTGCTGCTGATGCACCCGGCCGACGCCGCCGAGCGCGACGTCCGCGACGGCGAGACGGTCGTGATGGAGAGCCGGGTCCACCGCGGCGAGGTCCGCGTCAAGCTGACCGACGAGATGGCGCGCGGCGTGGTGAGCCTGCCGCACGGCTGGGGACACGCGGCTGCGGCGCGCTGGCAGAAGGTCGCGGGGGCGACGCCCGGCGTGTCGATCAACGACTGGACCGACGAGTCGGTCGCGGAGAACGTGGTGGGACAGTCGATCCTGAACGGGACGCCGGTGCGGGTGTTCCCGCGCGAGGTGAGCGATGACCGCATCCGCGCCGCCGGCTGACGCATCGGTGCCTCACGAGGTCGCGCGACGCTCCGGGCGTGCGAGCGACGAGCCCGCCGTCGCATCGTTCCTCGAGCGCTTCTTCCGCTTCGGCGCGGAGCCGGGCGTCGAGTCGTACATGCCGCTCTTCCATCGCGACGTGACGCTGTTCGACGACGGCATGGAGCGTCCGATCGGGTACGACGAGATCCCGGCGAGCATCACCGCGACGCTCGCGCTGGCGCAGGGCTTTCACATGGTGCCCGAGCGCTGGCGCCACCGCGACGGCGTCGTGTTCGTCGAGGCGCGAAACGAGGCGACCATCCTCGGTACGCCGTGCCGCTGGCAGTCGGTCTACCGCGTGCACCTCGACGGCGACCGGGTGATCGACGGGCGCCGCTACTACGACCGCGCCCCGCTGCTCGCGACCTTCGACCCGGCGACGCCGCGGCTGCCGTCGCTCGGGCCGCCGGGGCAGGCGCCGGAGCCGTCGTCGGTGCCGCCGCTGCCGTGCCTCGAGCGCGGTGCCGCGCCGGCAGAGCTGGTGGAGATCTGCGCGCGCGGCTGGAGTGCGGGGGACTGGTCTGCTCTCGCGTCGCTGTTCCGCGAGGACGCGACCTGGCACGCGCCGGGACTCGACGATGCCGTGCCGCGCGCCGGTGTGGCCGGCTATCGCGCGCGCTTCGCGCAGCTGCTCGGCGGAGCGGTACCGCAGGTCAGCGCGTGGGCGGGCGACGACACGCTGCTGCTCGTCGAGTGGCGTGCCGACGTCAGGGCATCGGCCGGTGGTGCCGCCTACGCGCTCGGCATGGTCGACCGCTTCGACCTCGTCTCGGGCCGCGTGCTCGCCGCGCGCACGTACCTCGACGCGGCGTCGCTGGCGCGCGGCCTGGCTCCAGCTGGCTGACGGCCGTCGCGCGGCCCGGCTCCGGCTGGCTGACGGCCGTCGCGCGATCCCGTCAGGCCGCCAGCACCGGTGCGCCGGACGAGCGCTGCTGCTCGTAGGCCGGCGGCTCGCCGAGCCCGAGGCGCTCGCGCACCGCGGCGAGCGGCTGCGTGAGCAGCCACTCCCAGTCCTGCGCCGGCAGCCACGCAGCGCGCTTGCCGCGGCGGTAGCCTTCCTCGATCAGCGGACGCGCGTACGCGAGCTCGCGTCCCGCCTTGAGCCACGCGACGGCGACGATCAAGCCGACGCCCCGGTTGCGGGTCTGCGCGTAGCTGAACGAGAGCAGTGCGGCCTCGCCGATCAGGTCGCGGCTGTAGCCGGTCGCGACGTGCCACAGGTCGTGCATGTCGCGCAGCCGCGCGAAGAACCGCTCGCGGTCGGGGTCGAGCGTGCGCTCGCGCCGCTCGGCGGTCATGCTCGCGTCGGCGAGCCCCTGTCCGGTGATCTGCTCGCGCGCGACGAACTCCGCGTAGACGTGCCCGAGGGTTCCCGCGGGCAGGCGCTTCAGGCTCTCGTGGTCGTCCAGGGTCGAAAGCAGATTGCGCTGCTCGGTGAGGATGCGCTGCCCCTCCGGCGTCCGCACGAAACGCTGGAACGAGCGCTCACCGGCGTTGCCCGACAGCGCGTCGATGATGTCGAACACCTTCGCGGTGTCGTCTGGGTTGCGGATCAGCTCGCGGATCGCGCGCAGCGCGCGCATCGGCTGGACACGCTTGCGGGGCGGGGGCGGTGCGATCTCGTGCATGGCGTCTCTCCCGTGACCGTCG
>Ga0172363_10002132_pt1 | contig 16001 bp, 16 predicted proteins | sample LakKivs2_kivu2a2_FD_114541 | JGI IMG/M metagenome (GOLD analysis project Ga0172363, IMG submission 114541) | Sediment microbial communities from Lake Kivu, Rwanda - Sediment s2_kivu2a2 | ecosystem: Environmental > Aquatic > Freshwater > Lake > Sediment | place: Rwanda: Western Province, Lake... | reverse complement strand
TTCCTCCCGATATACTTTTATCTGATATTAAATATCTATGTTTCTAATATATATTTATTCCTAATTTTTACAAATTTTCCTCCTATTTTTGTATATTTAAAAAACAATCTTAAAAACAGTAATGTGGGGGAATCGGGCACTTTCTTCTCTTTTTATGTTTTATCAGATGTATTTGGTTCCCCTCACTTTCCAAATACAAGCTTATTTTGAGGAATCGAGTCAAGTAATATCAGACCCACCCTTTTTAGTCGGTCCAAATTCCCCCAAAACAATATAATGCAGTTTGAATACATAAACCTTTATTATTTTTTCAAAAATCAGGCCGAACATAAATGTATAATAAAAGATTTAAATAAAAGAATAATAATATATTAAATATGCAACGGGGGAACATTAGAATTAAAAATATTACCAAAATTGCGGGCATCTGTGGTATTTTGATTCCTGTAGTTATATTTACATTTATAGGTTTAGCGATGATGCACTCCCCTTGGTTTGAATGGGAAAAAAATGCTTTGAGTGATCTGGGTATCGATGGAATATCTGCTTTTTTCTTTAATTACGGGATGATAATAGGCGGCATTCTTGTATTAATTTTTTCAATTGGCTTGATGCGATTTCTTTCAAACAAAGCAGGAGCATACGTACTATGCGCAAGCTCATTGGCTCTCGTAGGAATAGGTTTGGTGCCAGAAACAATGTTTCTTCCTCATCTTTTAACCTCGGCATCTTTTTTTATACTGTTGACATTATCATTTATGATTATTGGTTTAACAAATAAAAACAGCAAATTTGAAAAGAGTGTTGGGATGCTTGCAATTTTTTTTGCATTCCTAGCAATCATTTCAATATTTTTTATAATACCCTTAGATGGCGTTGCAATCCCTGAGTCCATGTCTTGTTTCCCTGCGTTTATCTGGTGTATGATAACAGGAACAAAAATGGTAATCAGCTAATTTTTACATTATATCAAAAGGTGGTTTGTCGGGTGTTTTTGTATAGAAAACATTAACTGCCCAAAGAACTGTTTGTGGGGACGTAAAAGAACAATTATTTTTTAGATATTCATCTGTTTTATGTTTTTCATTTATCTGAACAATTTTAATGCCCGTATTTTTGCAATCGACTCTAAAGAAACACTGAGATGAATTGATATAAAAACTCGGTTCGATTTTTTCTCCCTTTAAAAAAATATTGTGTTTTTCATTGCCATGTTGATCATAGATATCTAATTGATATTCTTGGTTATTTAGGATTATATGTAAACTAGCTGGATCAGACTTTATCGATGAAGGAATAATTTTTATCCAACAATCTTTGTCCTTTCTAAGCATTTTGAATTCTATATTATTAACAGTTTTGATGAACATTTCATATTTTTCTGTTATAAAAACACCTACGATTATTAGTTGTAACAGAAAAAACATTCTTTTATAATAATTTTTGTTACTTGGCTACAGTCTGAGGTACATGAATATTAAGCCAGCTATTATGGGTTGGTGAGCTAGGTAGATACCTAGCGAGTGTTTGCCTAGCCATGAGAATAATTTAACGGGCGTGTATTTTGATAGGTCAGGCATGCGGAATCTTCTTTTGTTGTCTTTGTATAACCAACTACCCATTGCTATGCCAAGGGTACATACTCCCAACCATGGGATTAATGGGAAGTAGTCAATAGTGTATTGTCCTATGTTTGATTGATGGAAACCAATGGCCAAGTGTATCAAATTAGGGTTTTCTATTGGGCATCGTGCGGTGATATAACTTAACAATATTATTATTGCTGAAGAGATAAGATTGTATGTTGGTTTGATTTTTAAAAAAACCGTGCTTAATATTATGCATAGGCCGATGCAGTGAAGTACACCAAAGAATATGGGTCTGTCTGGTATGAATATCATTGTGACTACTGTTAGTACCATACCTAAACCAAATATTTTTAAACCGCGTATTATGAGATGCAAATCGTATTTTTTCTGTTCAGAGTCGGATAAGTGGTTTTTTCTGTTTCTGCTAACTATCATACACATACCAACTAACAAGAAAAATATCACAGGGATTGCCGGCTGGATTTTGTATATTTGTTTGTTTAGAGGTACGAGGCCAAAATAATCAAGATCCCACAATAAGTGTAGGAATATCATAATAATTATCGCAAACCCTCTAAGCATATCTAGTTCTATGAACCTATCAACATATCTTTTGTATGTTTGGGTTTTTTTAATGTTTAAATTCACTGCTTTCCACCTTACCGTCCACATTGCTACCATGTAGCTTGTTAATCTTTGTCAATAACGGTATTTAAAGCTATCGTGACAAAATGTCAAAATGAGAAAACAACCAAGAAACACTCCCGTAGAATAATAAAATAAAAACAAAACTAGTTTTTCAAGTAAACTTTATAAAGGCAATATATTTTTATGATGGCGGAGGGAACCAACTATGGTAGATGCACAAAATAGTTTGATAACAAAAACATGCGCAGACTGTATACATTATAGGGCAGATAAATTCAATCCGAGAAAAGGGACATGTTACGGTCGTCAGGTATATATGTCGGATGGTTGCAACTGCTTCGTGCAAAAGGTACAATAAAGCTAACATTATTTCTTAATTTTATTATTTACTTTATAGTATACTAGATTTCATAATATTAGATGAACCGGTATCATCCTCTTGCATTTTCGACTCTTTTATAGTGCCAACTCTCCTTTTCTCAAAGCCTCAACAGGAGACAACATTGATGCTTTTTTTGCAGGAAATGCTGCAGCCAATACAGTAAGAGTTAGAGGCAGCAACAGTGAGACCAGTAAAGTAAACCAGTTTACGATAAAACCAATCTTGAGCTGCGTGCCAGCAATAAACTGAACATTAAAACCATACCAATTAACAAAATACATTACAACCACTGAGAAAAAAATACCAACTAAACCAGCTATCAAACCTATAATGAGACCCTGATAAAGAAAGATTTTAAAAATAACCCTATCACGGGCGCCAAACGCCTTAAAAGTACCAATCTCTCTTGTTTTACGCATAACAATAGAATCCATAACATATTTGATTGCAGCACCGCAGAGAAAGAGGGTAACAGCGATGCTGCCCCATAACATGACTGTTATGACATCCTGCATTGAACCAGCAATATAAACAAGAAAATCATGCCAACCAAAAACATTCACATTAGGTACGACCTTTTCGATATTGTCTTTAATCTGATCAGAACTCCCCATGGGGTTAAAACCCTGGCCCGAATCAGATGCTTTGACCAAAATCACATCCCCTCGGCTTCTATCAACCTTTATGGGGTTAAAACCACGAAACGTACCAACACCAGGTATATTCCAGTCTCTACCAGTTATTTCTCCATAACCTTTGATCTCTCTGAGCGAATCGGCGTCCATAAACCACATGAGGGCATCAAGTGTTGGTGTGCCGCTCTCATACATCCCTATGACTTTAACAGTTACAACCGCGTAGCTTGTTTCCCGACCAGACATGCTCATAGTAACAGACAAAGTCTTTCCAATAGCCACTGAAGGGTGAATCTTTGCTGCCGTAGCACCAACAATAATTGGGTACGGATCTTCCTCTTCGAACAACTTTTGATCAGAGCCATAGGTAAAATCAGGCAAAGAGCCAGGCCCTTTAACTTCTATGTAAAGAGGAGTATGGCCCCTCAAAACGGGGTCATTCTTGTTGAAAAACCTTCCAGCAACAATTTTGTCTTTTATATTTGATATCTCTTCATCAGTAGAAGGATCTATGCCCTGTATTGTGCAAGCATCTGTAGCCTCGCCTGTGGTGCCTAGGCCATAGGTTGCCTGCGCGGTAACACGTATACTAGTTTTATATCCTGGTAACTCACTTTCAATCCTATCCGCAATTTTTTTAGCGTTCTTCAACTCGACCTCAGTACCATACAGATCTCTTATATTGCAGCTTTTATCAGTAACAATGGCATCGGATGTTATAATCTTGGTTGTGTCATTGACCACCTGCATCATATAATTCAGATAAGCATTCTCGAGCATGAATGAAGTCATAGTAAGGGCAATAACTATGATTATAATCGTATAGATGCGTTTATGTTCCTTGATTTCACCCCATGCAAGATGTCTGCTGATATTCATAGAGATCTACTCTTATGTACTCCTTTGACAAGTTTATCAACCATTACTTTGAAATCCTCATGATTCTTTGATGTATCGCCAACTATTTTTCCATCTGATAAAACAATCGTTCTATTGCCATACTTTGCTATGTCTAGGTCATGAGAAACAAAAACAAAAGTAACCTTTCTTCTCTCGTTTACATCAACAAGAAGATTCATGATTTCCTTGCTGTTCTCAGTGTCCAGTGCGCCGGTTGGTTCATCAGCTAATATAATCACAGGGTCGTTTATTAGAGCCCTGGCGATAGCTACTTTTTGCTGCTCCCCGCCTGAAAGATGCACGCCTTTGTGATCAGCGCGATGATCGATACCAACCTCTTTTAATAACACGCCCGCTCTTTTTTTAACATCAGATATGTCCTTTTCCATAATTAGGCCAGGCAGCATCACATTCTCTAAAACACTCAAACGTGGTATAAGGTTGTAATTCTGGAAAACAAAACCTAGTTTACCCCCCCTAAAAAAAGCAATTTCTTTGCCTGATATCTTTGATGTATCTTTTCCATCAACATATATAGATCCAGAAGATGGGCGGTCTAACAAACCCATGCAATGCAGCAAAGTTGATTTACCCGAACCTGAGGGGCCAATAATTGATACAAACTCTCCTTGGTAAATCTCTAAAGAAACATTATTTAGTGCAGTGACTTCAACACCGTATTCATTATATTTTTTACTTATATTCTTCATAAGAATAATGGCAGTCTTTTTTTTAGACATTAAGTCTCCAACTTAAAAAACAGTCAACCAATATATATAATTGCCGTAAAATATAATATAAAAAAATTAAAAATAGAGATAATTAACTGAAGTAATGAGATGTCCTTTTGTCATCATCTTTTCTCTCATATGGTTTAACTTCCAATATATCAATTGCAAGTAAAACATGTAATGGAATAATTCTAATTTTGCCAGCCATTTTGCCGTGTGCACTGCTAAGCTCCATCAATAAACCAATTTCGTCAACACCAATTGAAATGAAGCCTTTGAAAACCCCTTCAGTTTCCAGAGTAGCATCTCTTGCGCCAAGAGAAATAATCTTATAAGAAGATCCTTCTGTTAATTCCATTTCCTGTTTTTTATCCATTATTTACCACGCCCCTTCTGCTTATTTTCTATTAATTTCTGGATGTGTTCGACAGTTTTACCATAATTCTCAACAGCTACTTTAAGATGTGCTTCCACAAAATTCCATGCTTTCTGGAAGTTGCCATAACGCATACGATACGCCTTCTTATTCTGTTTAGTTACCTCATCAAAAACCTGTACCTCCTCTAGAATATCAAAACCCTTCAACTTGTTCAAATGTCTATAAACAGTAGGTTTACTTGTTTTAAGTTTAGCAGATATTTCCTCAACATACCATGCTTTCGTGGGGTTTTTTAGAAAAAAATCAGCAAACAATCTATAAGGAATATCAGGGTCAGATCCCTTTGAAAGATAACCAATTTGTTCAAAAAATTTTTTTGCAGCGCTATCTAAATCTTCTTCACCAATCAAAGGTGTGTTACTTACAACCTGCATTTCGAACGGCATAATAAAAACCTCACAACAAGAATACAAAAACCAATTTATAATGTTTATTTAACTAAGTAAAGATTAAAAAATAAATTAATACAACAACAGCTTAAATTATATGAGTGGCAAATATTTATCAATTTCCCATTTAGTGACCTGCATTCTGTATTCATCCCACTCTTTATGTTTTACGTGCAAAAAGTTGTTGTATATATGATCGCCTAAAACCTCTCTAACAAACTCACTTTTAGATGCGAGTGAAAGTGCGTGACCCAAACTCTCAGGTAATTGATCGATGCCATGTTGTTCCCTTTCTTTTTGTGTGAGAGCATATATGTTTTTTTCAACAGGTTCGGGAGGCACAATTTTTTCTTCGACGCCTTTCCATCCTGCCGCAAGCATAACTGCAAACTGCAAATACGGATTACCAGATAAATCGGGATTTCTTAATTCACAACGTGCACTCTTTTCTCTTTTTGAAGGAATACGAATAAGCGCACTTCGATTCCTGTTCGCCCAAGAAATATATGTAGGTGCCTCATAGCCGGGGACAAGTCTTTTGTATGAATTAACAGTTGGATTAAGTATAGCACAGATTTCTTTGACATATGTTAAAAGCCCACCTATGAAATAATGCGCAACTTTACTTAACTGATTCTTATCATTTGGATCATAGAATGCATTTTCTCCTTCCGGATTAAAAAGCGAATGATGAGTATGCATGCCAGAACCATTAACACCATATAATGGTTTAGGCATAAACGATGCATGCAAATCATGTTTGGTAGCAATCACTTTTGTTACATACTTTAATGTAATAACTCTATCGGCAGTTGTCACAGCATCATCATATTTAAAATTTATTTCATGCTGGCCATGTGATACTTCATGATGAAACGTATACGTTTTTAAACCCATTTCATCAAGTGCGATTGATATATCCGCACGAACTCCTTCTGCTAAATCACGGTGCGACAAATCAAAATAACCAGCGTAATCGTTAGGTATTAATGTTGAAGTTTCACCGTTTTTCTTAAACAAAAAGAATTCGCATTCCGGCCCACAATTATAAAGATAGCCTGCTTCTTTCACTTTGTTTACAATTTTTTCTAAAACATATTTTGTGTCACCTGGGAATCTCTTACCGTTTGGCTCATAGATATCGCAGTTCAGTTTTGCTGTTTTCCTTTGCTCTATAATTTCAGGAAGGATTACGAAGCTTTTTGGATCCGGTTTTGCGATTTTATCAGATTCTTCAATAGTTGCATATCCTGCTACAGAAGATCCATCAAAGGGTATGCCATCCTCTAGTGCTTCTTCCAATCTATTTGCTGGAATAATTATATTTTTTGGATTGCCAAGGATATCCACAAATTGCAGTCTAATAAATACAATGTTTTGTTCTTTTACAATATTCAATACATCATTCTCATTTTTAATATTAAAAACCACCCTCTCATTCCTCCAATTTTCAAAAAAACAACGTCTAACTAGTATGTATTTTCTTTATTTAACTTTTGGGAAAAATTTCATATCTGATACAAGCAATAAAGCTTTAATAAGAATTGATGATACGTTGAGCACCATAAATTGGGAGGATTCGTTATGGAAAAAGATGTCGAAGTTTTCATGGAAAAAGTTAAAGCAAAAAATCCTGGTGAAAAAGAGTTTCATCAGGCAGTACAAGAAGTAGTAGAATGTCTGATGCCGTATATCGAAAAGCATCCAAAATACAAAAACGCAAAGATTCTAGAAAGACTTGTAGAACCAGAACGCACTGTAATGTTCCGTGTCGCATGGGTAGATGACAAAGGAGAAATACAAATAAATCGTGGATATCGTGTAGAATTTTCAAGTGCAATAGGTCCTTACAAAGGAGGGCTTAGATTCCATCCAAGTGTAACTTTAAGCATTTTGAAATTTTTAGGTTTTGAACAAATTTTCAAGAACAGTCTTACCGGTCTTCCAATGGGTGGTGGAAAAGGAGGTTCTGATTTCAACGCTCGCGGAAGGTCTGACATGGAAATCATGAGGTTCTGCCAGGCGTTCATGACCGAACTTTCTCGTCATATTGGACCAAACACTGACGTTCCAGCTGGGGATATTGGTGTCGGTGGCCGCGAAATAGGTTATATGTACGGTCAATACAAGAAATTACGCAACGAGTTCACTGGTGTATTAACTGGAAAAGGCGCTACTTGGGGAGGAAGTTTGATCAGACCCGAAGCAACCGGTTATGGTGCAGTATATTTCGCTCAAGAAATGTTGAAGGTAAAAAATGATACTTTGAAAGGTAAAACAGTTACTCTCTCCGGATTTGGTAATGTAGCATGGGGAGCTGCTTTGAAACTTGAGCAGCTTGGTGCAAAAGTCGTAACGCTTTCTGGTCCTGATGGTTATATTTATGACAAAGACGGTGTGAAAGGAGAAAAAATAAATTACTTACTTGACATGAGAGCATCAAACAACGACCGTGTTGAAGACTATTCAAAGAAATTCAAGGTTCCATTCTATGCTGGCAAAAAGCCATGGGATGTAAAATGTGATATTGCAATGCCATGTGCAACACAAAATGAGCTCAATGAAGCTGACTGTAAAACTTTGATTAAAAACGGCTGCAAACTCATCGCAGAAGTATCAAACATGGGTTGCACAGCTGAAGCTGCAAAACTTGCAACTGATAAGATAATGTTCGCTCCAGGAAAAGCCGTAAATGCAGGCGGTGTCGCAGTATCTGGTCTTGAGATGTCCCAAAACAGTATTAGACTTTCATGGCCAGCTGATGAAGTTGACCAGAGATTACATCAGATCATGAAGGACATTCATGCTTCCTGTGTAAAATACGGTCAAGTCTCAAAAGATAAGATCGATTACATAACAGGAGCCAACATTGCAGGTTTTGTCAAAGTCGCTGACGCGATGCTTGACCAGGGAATAGTTTAAACTATCCCTTTTCTTTTAATTTTTTCATAATAAGGTTTATATCTGTTTTTTAATAATATGTATTAAAGTGTTCATATGTACGAAATCCTAGAAAAAAAAATACTTTCTGATACAGTCAAGTTAATGAAAATAAAAGCACCTTTGGTTGCAAAAAAGGCCCAGCCTGGGCAATTCATAATTTTAAGGATCGATGAAAAAGGCGAACGTATACCATTGACTATTGCTGACTTTGATAGAAAAGTTGGAACTGTTACAATCATATTTTTAGAAGTAGGTAAGACAACCAAACAGTTGGGAAAATTAAAAGCTGGTGATTTTCTAGAAAATTTTGTCGGTCCTCTGGGAGTTCCTTCAGATATTAGGAAATACGGGACCGTTGTTTGTATTGGCGGGGGAGTAGGAATTGCTTGTCTGTACCCATTAGTCAAAGCCTTGCACGAAAAGGGAAATCAGGTTATATCTATTCTTGGAGCAAAAACAGAAAAACTTCTTATCATGGAAAAAGAAATATCAGAATATAGTGATGAATTCTATATTACAACTGATGATGGGTCAAAAGGTCGGAAGGGTTTTGTAAGTGATGCGTTGAAGCAGATTATTGAGAAGAAGAAAGTTGACATGGTTATGGCAATAGGTCCAATCATTATGATGAAGGTTGTATCTGATCTTACTAAAAAATACAATATTAAGACGCTAGTTAGTCTGAACCCGATTATGGTTGATGGGACAGGTATGTGTGGTGGATGCAGGGTTTCTGTAGGTGGTGAAACAAAATTTGCTTGTGTTGATGGACCAGAGTTTGACGGTCATAAGGTTGATTATGAAAACTTGATGCTTAGAAATCGGCGTTTTGTTCACGAAGAAGATCATGCATGTAAGCTGGAGGATGCAAAATGAGCGTACAAAAAACAAAACACAAGATGCCCGAGCAATCTCCATCTGAGCGTATAAAAAACTTCAAAGAAGTTCCTTATGGTTACAGCAAAGAGGTAGCAATAGAAGAGGCAAAAAGATGCTTGCAGTGTAAAAATAAACCTTGCATGAAAGGATGCCCAGTTGAAATTGACATTCCTGGGTTTATTGCCTGTATTGCTCAGGGTGATTTTGAGAAAGCTGCAGAAGTAATTAAAGCAAAAAACAATCTTCCTGCTGTTTCTGGTCGTGTATGTCCCTACGAGGAGCAATGTGAAGGTCAGTGCACGCTTAAGAAACTTGGTGAGCCTGTCGGCATCGGCAGGTTGGAACGATTTATTGCCGATTACGAAAGAGAAAAAGGCGCAAAGATACCGGAGAAACCAAAACAACTTGGAAAAAAAGTTGCTGTTGTTGGTGCTGGTCCTGCAGGTCTTACATGCGCTGGAGATCTTGCTAAGATGGGTTACTCTGTTACTGTTTTCGAAGCACTTCATGCACCCGGGGGAGTTTTGATGTACGGCATTCCTGAGTTTCGTCTCCCTAAAAAAATTGTCAATTCCGAAGTTGATTATATCAAAAAGCTTGGCGTCCAGATAAATTATGATGTGGTTGTAGGTAAAACAATTACTGTTGACGAACTTATGAAAGACTACGATGCTGTTTTTATTGGAACTGGAGCAGGTCTTCCAAACTGGCTTAATATACCTGGAGAAAACCTTGATGGCGTTTATTCTGCTAATGAGTTTCTTACACGAGTTAATATGATGAAGGCTTACCAGTTCCCGGATTTTGATACACCTGTTAAAATCGGTAAAGTTGTTGCAACTTTTGGTGCTGGGAATGTAGCGATGGATTGTGCTAGAACCTCTTTGCGTTTAGGCGCTGAAAAATCCTATATTCTTTACCGTAGAACCGAAGCGGAAATGCCAGCTCGTATAGAAGAGATTCATCATGCAAAAGAAGAGGGCGTGATTTTTAAACTATTGACAAACCCGATTCATTTCTATGGAGATAAAGATGGGCATCTAACTGAAGTTGAATTCATTAAAATGCAGCTTGGTGAACCTGATGAGTCTGGTCGTAGAAGACCAGTACCTATTCCCGGCTCCGAAGAGAAGATGAAGATTGATACCGCACTCGTTGCAATTGGACAGAGTCCGAATCCGTTGATACCGCATACTGTTAAAGGGCTACAGGTTGGAAAACATGGTAATATAGTTGCTGATGATGATGGAAGAACATCAGTTCCGGGGTTGTTTGCCGGTGGAGACATTGCAACAGGTGCAGCAACCGTTATTTTGGCTATGGGCGCTGGTAAACGAGCAGCACGGGCAATAGATCAATACATTAAATCGAAAAAATAGAATTTTTTAATAAAATATTTCTAAAATCAGTATTATCTGAAAAACAATAACCATTACACGTGTACCTGTCCGCTCATATCTCTCAAATGCATGCCATATCTTTTCTTCATCGTTTTTTAGAACAACCATGTATGTTAGCAACCAAGTTAATAACAATGATACAGCAAAAATCATTCCACCCATAAGATAAACCAGTCCAAATACTTGTGGCACTCCTAATCCTATCCAATCATAGGCTGGCAGAGGGTAAAGTGGGATAAAAGCTAGGTAGAAAAACAGAGCGACATACATGGATTTTTTTCTACCAAGTTTTACAGGCAATGTTTTGAAACCTGCTTTGTGATCGCCAGTATAGTCACCAGCACAAACCATAATCTCTCTACCTATCTCTTGAACAAAAATTGCAAATGCGAGAGGCAACATGATAAACGGACGTGTAGGAAAAACACACATAGCCCCCCAAAAAGGTATAGCACCGACACCAAGCGCTACAGCGATATTGCCCAGAATGCCATGAGATTTGCCATAGTGATTGTAGTATAAACCTATCATCATAATAAATATTGATAAAAGCCCGCATTGCCAGTTCAAAATACCGCTGTCTTTTATGTTGATTGTAAAAGCAATAATTACAGACAAAATCATCAGAATAACCCCAGTTATACTTGCCGTTCTGGTTTTGATAATGCCTTTTGGTAAAGGTTTATGTGGTCTGTTAATCTCATCTGATTTTAAATCTGTTACATCATTGTGAATCATCAAACCAGATGAGAGAAAAGCAGCTCCAAGAAGAATCAAGGTTATTTGAAAAAGCGATAGATCCACACCTAGATATACAGAGCTATTTAACGCCCCTACTAATGCCCCTAGACAACTTATACAAATTATAGGGGGACGAGCCATTCTAAACCATGCTGCAATTTTCTTCATATAAACAGTTAGATAATACTCTTATGTTAGATTAGTTTTATGATTAACACCTGTGAAATACAATAATGCGGGAAAAACTATTCAATCATGTACTAGTTTCATACCGTTAAAATATGTGAGATATATGCGTCTTAATAGGATAAGAGATTATCTTAGACTCGGTAGAATCCACTCAGCTGTTTTAGCAGGTCTGGCACCAGTTTGTGCAACAATAGTACTTGGTATCAGCCTTCCCTTAAGCCATTATCTTGAATTATTCTTGATAGGTTTTTTGTTTCACGTCTATCTTTTTATTTTAAACGAGGTGCAGGATGTTAAAATCGATAAAACCTCCAATGATCTTAAAGATAAACCCCTTGTCGATGGCTCTATAAGTATTAAAAGTGCACGAGCTATAGTATTTTCATCAGCTTTTATAATAATACTCTTCAGTTTTGTTTTCTTCTATGATAATGCTTTGATCTTAATAATTATTAGTTTAATAGCATTTTTGTTAGGATGGCTGTATGATTCGTTTGGGAAAAAAATACCTCATGCTGATTATTCTATTGCACTTATGCTATTTTTTGTGGCGTTATATGGTCCGTTTTCTGTAACAAACAATATTCCTAATCTTGCATATATAATTGCAGCCATTGCTTTCATTCAGGTGCTATTCCAGAACATAGTTGCAGGTTTGAAAGATGTTGATCATGATTTTATGGCTGGAGGGTTGAGTACGCCGCTAAGGTTAGGTGTGCGTGTAGAAAAAGAACGTTTTATCGTCTCAAAACGTTTCATAGCATATATTTTCACTCTAAAAACAATACATGTTTCTCTGATTCTTCTGCCATTTGTATACAACTTTATTGAGTATGAACCCTGGCAACTATTTGTTGTGTTATTACTTATTTTTTTCACAGTTGTTTTTATGGCCCGTTTCCTTTTTATTAAAATGTTTCAGAGAGAAAAAATTATGCGAGCAATCGGTTTCCATGAGATGTTCATATTTATGACAATCCCAATAATTCTCTATGGTTTCATTGGTTACGTTGCTACTTTGTTTTTACTTGTTTTACCTGTTTTGTGGCTTGGTGTTTTTCTTGTGATTATGTATGGTAGGCTTATGCCGGAGATATAATCTATGACTAAAATGTCTATTAAAAATAAGTTTCTAGAGTATATTCGTCTTTTTCGTCTTCAAACCGCTGCAGCAACTGCTTCTGCTCCACTAATTGGTGGGTTGGTTGCGGGTTTGCGTGATTTAAACTTGCTTTTCGTTTTGTTTCTAATTGGTATATTATATCATATTTACGGTTTTGTATTAAATGAATATATGGATGTTGAGGTTGACAAAAAATCATCTGACTTAAAAGACAAAACACTTGTTAGCGGAAAAATAAAAAGTAAAAATGCTTTATTTATAGTATGTCTCTCTTGTTTTTTTGCTTGTCTTTTGACTATAATATTTTTCCAATATATGCTCCCGATATTATTCTTACTTTCCGCTCTGTTTTTAGGTGGAGTATATGATATTTTTGGGAAAAAAATACCTGGTCTGGATTTTATTTTAGGTGGAGGTTTTTTCTTTATCTGTTTGATGGGAGCAAGTACGGTATCATCCAATTTTTCGCCTCTTATCTACATTGTTTGTTTGGTATATTTCATTCATATTGCTTTCAACAACTCGGTGGAAGGGGGATTGAAAGATGTTGACCATGATAACTTGGCTGGTGCAAAAACTCTGGCGACATGCATGGAGGTAAACATAAAAAGCAGCAGGTTAAAAGTTACAAAATCTTTCGTAGTATTTTCCGTTATTTTAAAACTTGTTTTTTTTGGTTTGATTATTTTGTTATGTGTCCAACCAGAAATCAATATATCTGAAAATTATATTGTACAAATAGTCCTGATTGTATTTTTTGCTGCTATGGCGTTTTACACTATGTACAAGTTTCTAAATAGGCCGGTATTTGTTAGATCAAGATTGAAAACGCTATTTAGTTTGCATGAGATGTCATCCTATTTCATACTTGTTATAGCGTTGTCTCCTTTGATTGAGCTATGGCCTACGATTGTACTATTTTTCCTACCTTTTATTTGGTACATTTTGTTTAATTTTATTTTATATGGAAAACTATTACAACCTCAAGTTTGATTTATATTAACAGATTCATTAGATTAAAAAAGGTGTTATGACATGGATGTAATGGCGTGGCTTCTAAAGGATATAACGATATCTAGATCCTTTCAAACACAGATTTTCTACATATTCATGCTTTTCTTCGCGATTTTTGCAATATGGCTGTCAAGAAGATATCGGTTATTCAAATTCTCCATGCTTCTGTGGCTTAGTGCAGCACTTATTGGCCTTGCTTGGGAAGTAGTACTTTTCGCCTCTGGTATGAGACATTACAGTTTTCTATCTTCATTAGAACTGTTATACCATGCAATAACTGAAGGTGGGCCTGGGTTAATTGTGATGGCCATATTTGCTGATAAGGTAGGTTTGATAGACCTTTCGGAGTACAAAGAGCAAGGAGGGAAATGAGACATGGGACTGGTAGAGTGGTTAATGAGCCCAGCACATGTATCCAGGGATGTAAACTACCTATATTTTCTGATAGTTTTAGCTATCACACTAACGGTGCTTGGAATAGCTCTTTATACAAAAAATAAGCGCGCTATCAAAATGTTTGTTTTTGCGATGGGTATATGGGCGCTTATAGAGGGCATAGGTCTTGTAACAGGAATGAGAGTCTATAACCCACCAGAAGATAGGATACCGGTTTTTGTTTTCGTTGCACTTGTTGAGGACCCGGGGTGGGTCTGCCTTGGTTATATGATGGCTGAACAACTATTCAAAAGACTGAAAATAAACAAAGGTAAACAAACGTTATTGAAATAATAACAAACATGCGACTATTTCTTCAATCTTCGAGTCTTTGCAGCTTTGATAAGACCATCAAACATAGGGGCAGGTTTCATAGGTCTCGATTTAAACTCAGGGTGAGCCTGTGTCCCAACAAAATAGGGATGACTTGGTAGCTCCATAAATTCCATCAATATACCATCAGGTGAGCGCCCTGAAAATACCAAACCGCATTTTTCAAGTTCTTCCACATATTTTGGGTTAACCTCGTAACGGTGTCTATGTCTCTCAAAAACCTTGTTTTCACCATATAGTTTCTGTATAATCGTCCCCTCTTTCATAATTGCTGGATATGCTCCAAGCCTCATTGTCGCGCCATAACGCGACTCCTGCACGATCTTAACCTGATCTGGAATGAAATCTATAACCGGATAAGGTGTGTTTTTGTCAACCTCTGTTGTATGAGCACCTTTCATGTTACATACATTACGAGCAAACTCGACAATAGCAAGCTGCATACCAAGGCACAATCCAAGATACGGTATGTTGTGCTCGCGGGCATAGCGGATTGTTTCAATTTTTCCTTCCATACCTGATGACCCGAAGCCACCTGGTACGATGATTCCATCCAGTTTATCAAGCATAGATAATCTTCTAGGGTTTTTCTCAAAAAGTTTGGAATCAATCCATCTTATATCTGGTCTAAGATTGTTGTTCCAAGCAGCATGCTTAACCGCCTCGATAACAGATATGTAGGAATCAGACAACTGGGAAGTACCAATATCAAAATATTTACCGACTATACCAATCAAAACAGGATTTTTGAGCGTCCTAATCTTTTTGATGAATTTTGCCCACCCCTCAAAATCGTTGTGCTCTTTTCTCAAATTCAGTTTCTTTAGTATCTTCTTACAAAGATCCTGTTTCTCAAAAAGCAGTGTAACAGCATACACGTTATCAACATTAGAATCAGAAATCACGTCCTCCTGACGCATATTGCAGAACAGAGCTATTTTCTCTCGGCGTACATCATCAAGTGGTTTCTCGGAGCGCGTAATAACAAAATCTGGCTGTATGCCAATCTCTCTAAGAAGTTTAACTGAGTGTTGCGTAGGTTTTGTTTTTGCTTCACCAAGAGCATCAAGAACCGGTACATATGTTACATGGACATATAGTATCTTTTCATCTTCGAGTTTCATCTGACGAACTGCCTCAAGGAACAAAACATTCTCATAGTCACCAACTGTACCACCGATTTCAACAAGCACGAAATCCCAGTCGTTTTCCTTAGCAGGTTTTCTAATTC
>Ga0172363_10002130_pt1 | contig 16003 bp, 17 predicted proteins | sample LakKivs2_kivu2a2_FD_114541 | JGI IMG/M metagenome (GOLD analysis project Ga0172363, IMG submission 114541) | Sediment microbial communities from Lake Kivu, Rwanda - Sediment s2_kivu2a2 | ecosystem: Environmental > Aquatic > Freshwater > Lake > Sediment | place: Rwanda: Western Province, Lake... | reverse complement strand
GGGCCCGGCCTTCAAGTGGTTCGACAAGTTTGACGAGTACAATCAGTGGTCGGCCGCGCTGGCCAGGATGTGATGATCGCGTGCAGGCGAAACTAGACTATTGCGCTCTCCGTCCGTTGACGAGCGCGCGTCTCGTCTCGTTCTCCTCCTTCTCCCACTCTCTCTTCCTCCGCTTTCTTCCTCACATCGTGCTGCTGTTCTCCACCTCTTCCGCTTCATCGTATTCGTGTTCATCCGCGTCGACGGCGGCGGCTTCGGTGGTGGTCATCTCGAGGTCGGCGTCCTTGAGGAGGCCATAGCGTTTGGCCTTGGTGCCGAGGCTCTTGCGGCTGATCTTGCCCATGCGCGAGGCGCCGGAAATGTTGTTGCCGCAGCGCTGGAGGAGGGCGGTGATATACTCCTTCTCCCATTCGGCCCTAGCCTCGTAGAAGGGCACGTCGGTGAGGCGCGTGCGGCGAGGGTTGCGGGCGACCTTCTCGTTCAGCGTGGGGAAGTCGGCCAGCGTCACCAGCCGGCGGGAGTCATTCGGCAGCATGCTGTCGGTCATGTAGCAGGAGCAGACGGCGGCGACGATCATGTTCTGGAGCTCGCGAACGTTTCCGGGCCAGGAATAGCGCATCAGCTTCTGCATCACTTCGGGGTCGATGTCGACGTTGCTCACGCCCAGCTCGTGCGAGGCGTGCTCGAGGAAGCTGCGGGCGAGCAGCGGCACGTCGCTGATTCTCTCGCGCAGCGGCGGCAGCTTCACCACGATCGTGTTGAGGCGGAAGAAGAGGTCTTCGCGGAAGCTCTTGTTCCGCACCGCCTGCTGCAGGTTGACGTTGGTGGCGGAGACGATGCGGACGTCCACGGCGACGTCGGCGGTGCTGCCGAGCGGGCGGATCTTGCGTTCCTGAAGCACGCGCAGCAGCCGCACCTGCATTGCCGGGTGGATCTCGCCGATCTCGTCCAGCAACAGCGTGCCGCCGTCGGCCTGCTCAAAGAATCCCTTGTGAGCGGCGGTAGCTCCGGTGAAGGCTCCGCGCTCGAATCCGAACAGCTCGCTCTCCAGGAGCGTTTCGGGAACGGCGGCGCAGTTGATCGCCACGAACGGGCGGTCGCGGCGCGGGCTGCGCGCGTGGATGGCCTTCGCGATCAACTCCTTGCCCGTGCCGCAGTCGCCTTGGATCAGCACCGGGGCGTCGATCTTCGACATCTTCTCCACCAAGTCGAATATCTTCAGCATTTCAGGGTCTTGCGAGATGATGCCTTCGAATTCCATGGTTGCGCTCCGCAAAGCGGTGAGAACTCAGAATGAAAAATGAAAAACCCGGAACCCATGATTCAGTGACACTGGCGATAGCCTCTATGAACCAAGTGGACGCAGCAGACACAGTGGACGAAGTGGACTGAGAAGCACCAATGGTCTCTCCGCCTTTCCGTCCTTTGTCTCTTCATCTCTTCATCCGTCCTAGCGTCCCCGCGTCTTCGCGTCTTTGCGTCCCGGCGTCCTCCCGCCTTCCCGTCCTCCCGTCACGCCATAATCCCCCCGAGCAACGCCTTCGAGTTCTCCACTTCCTGATCTGCGAGGGCGAAGAAATCGGCAATGTTCCACTTGCGTTGTCCCAGCCAGGCGTTAAGTGCGGGGCTGATGGCAACTTTTTCGTAGCTGCCGCTGCACCGGAAACCTTTGGCCTTGCACAGGCAGTTGGCAAACTGCACCACGCCGACGAGCGGGTCGGCCTCGCAGGCAGCGGGCGCGTGATGGTCGCGGATTTCAGAAACGAGCGTATCCGGAAACTTCCACCGGTTCGCCAGCCACGCCCCCACTTCGCTGTGCGTGGTGTTGAGCACCTCCTTCTCCACCCGGTCGTAGGAGAGCTGATTGTCCTTTGCCATGGAGATGATGGCAGTGGTGTGCTCGGCGGCGTAGCAGGCGAGAACCAGCTTGCCGAGGTCGTGCAGCAGCCCCAGGTCGAAGGCCGCTTCCGGTTCAATGCCCCTGCACTTCTTGGCGATGCTCTTGCACAGGCAGGCGGTGAGCACCGAGTGCTTCCAGAACCGCTCCTGGCTGAATGCATTGCAGTTGGCCAGCCCCTTGAACGCGGAGGGCAGCGACGTGCTGACCGCCACGCTGCGGATGACCTTGAAGCCCAGCAGGCTCACCGCCTGCTGAACGGTCTTGACCGGGTTGGGCAGCCCGTAGTAAGCGGAATTGACCAGCCGCAGGATTCGTGCGGCGGTGGCCGGGTCTCGTTTGATCGCGTCGCCCACCTGTTCCGCCGAACTCTTCGGGTCGTCCACCATCACCGCGATTTGCCGGGCCAACTGCGGCATGGTGGGCAGGCACACGATCCGCTCCACTACGCCCTGGAGGTCGGGCTTGGTCATACTGCCTTGTTGAGTCAACGTTGCCACCATGAATCGGCCTCCTCTTATATTGTCAGATTACCCCAGGAATGAACCGGAACCGGACGCTCTGCATGTAGTTGAGGTAGCTCCGGTCATTGCTCAACAACCGTTCTTCCGCTCTGGCCCGAAGGTTCAGGCCAAGAAAGATGCACGCGCAGACAATCGCGTTGAACACCGAGAAATTGCCAATCAGAAACCCAAGGTAAAACAGCAGTTCGCCCGCATACAGCGGGTGGCGCACGTAATGATACATTCCGCCCGTCTTCACGCCGCGGTTGGCTGGGATCAGCCCGAAGCTCCGCCCCAACGCCCACAGGCTGAACAGGATGATGCTGACCGATACCGCCTGAATCGCCTGCGACACCGCGGCCACCGGGAGCAGATGGATGGGCTTCACGCGCAGCGAGAACGACAGCAGGATCGTTGCCGCCGTTACCATCCAGTCCTTGGGATTCTCGCTTACCGCCTGCGAGCTTCGCCGGGACACGAACAGGACGGCGAACAGCGTGTTGACGAAGAATAGCAGGAGCGCCACTACCGAGTGCGTATGGCGCCAGGCAAGATACGTGGAGGCCGCAAACAGCGCCCACATCAGCGCGAGCACCGGATTTACCAGGTTCGCCGCGATCACCAGGAGATTCTTCTTCAGGTTTGCTTGCATTGCAGGATGCCGTGCGCAATGGGTTCTGTGTTGTTGTCAATCTTGTCCATCCTGTCCATCCTGTCCGTCTTGTTACCCAAATCCCGATCCCGTGAGCGCCTTCAGCATCTGGATCACGGCCGGCCCCAGAATTGCCACGAAGAGGGCCGGGAAGATGAAGAAGACCAGCGGGATGAGCAGCTTCACGGCGGTTTTGCCGGCCTGCTCTTCAGCCCGCTGACGGCGTTTCTCACGAATGGCGTCGGCGTGGACCCGCAGGGACTTCGCTATGCTCGTGCCGAATTTGTCGCTCTGGATCAGCTTTGCCACCAGCGACTGGATCTCCTTCACGCCGGTGCGGTCGCCGAGGTGCCGCAATGCGTCTTGCCGGGGCTGCCCGGCCTGCATCTCGAGGTGCACCATACGCAGCTCGGCCGAGAGGTCGGGGCAGCCGGCAGCCATCTTCTCACTGATCTTCAGCAGGGCGGAGTCGATGCCCAGCCCCGATTCCACGCACACGACCATCAGATCCAGGCAATCGGGCAGTTCGGCACGAAGCCGCTCGCGGCGGTTCTTCACTCTGCGTGCCAGCCAGAAGGTAGGCATCCGCAGCCCGACCACCACCAGGATGGCCATGCAGATGATGGACATATTGAGGGGGAGGCCGAGGAATGACCGGTAGATGAAGAAGAGCACGGGCAGCGCCACGGCGGCAACTACCTTCGCGCCGATGAAGATCGTGGCGGCTCGCTGGCTATAGACGCCCGCCGCGTGCAGGTCGAGCCGAAGCTTGTCCTGGTTGCGGGAGCTGGAGAACAGCCGCCCCGCCGGCTCAAGCACGCTGAGCACCAACGCCTTCACGTCGGTGTGTTGGCGGGGTTTGGGAATGGCCGAATTGGAGCCTTTGCCGGTCAGCCGCTTCGTGCGTTGCTGGCTTTCCTGCGCGCGCGTCAGAAAGCTCGCCAACGCCAGAAAACCCAGCGTCGTCGCTACGAAGACGATGATTTGGATGGAAGTGGTCATGGGCAAATTGAGAATTAAAAATGAAAAATGCAAAATGCAAAATGCAAAATGAACATCCGAAGTCGGAAGACAGGAGTCAGAAGTCAGGAGTCACGTCCTGCATCCCATCTTCTCGTCTTATCGTCTTCTCGCCTTCTTGCCTTCTCTTATCCTCCCGTCTTCTTATCACTACAACGCAATGTTCGTCGGGATCGCGTTCTCAAGCCCGTAAGGGCGATTCAACGCTAACACAGGGCGTAGTATGTGTTTAGCGTGAGAGCGTTGTATCCGCCGTTGGTGCCCGATTGTCCGCATTTCGCGTTCCCACCAGTGAACTGGTGGGCTATTGCCTGATTCGTCCCTACGGGACTCGGGTGGTGCGGCGGCGATGCCGCCGCGAGGGACGCGGAGTCCTGTAGGGACGACTGAGGCATAGCCCACCGTTTCAACGGTGGGAACCAATGGCGACGACAACGGACTTACGCTGAACACATACAGGGCGTAAGCCCTGTGGACCCGGCCAGGCCTTGCGCTGTCTCCTGTCTCCTTCTTCTCCTTCTTCTCAGACCTTGATCTTCACGATCTTGTTGATCCACAGAAACCCGAGCAACTGCATGCCGAATGACATTCCCAGCAGCATCTTGCCCAACGGTGACGAGAACATCTGCCCCATGTAATCGGGATTGAGAATCGTGAGCAGCACGCCCAGGCCGAGGGGCATAAGGCCCACGATGAATCCCGACAGCCTTCCCTGTGCGGTAAGCGTTCGCACGTGGCCCAGGATGCGGAACCGCTGGCGGATCGTCTTGCCGAGATTATCGAGGATCTCGGCCAGGTTGCCGCCGGTCTCGCGCTGGATGTTCACGGCCGTCACGAAGAAATCGACGTCCATCGTGCCGACGCGCTCGGCCAGGTGCGCCAACGCCTCGCCCATGCCCGCGCCATAGTTCTGCTCCTCAAACGTGATGCGGAATTCGCTCGCGATCGGGTCCGGCATCTCCTCGGCCACCGTCATCAGCCCGGTGGTGAACGCTTGCCCGGCCCGCATCGTGTTGGTGAGCATCTCGAGCGCATCGGGGAACTGCTCGGTGATCAACTTGATTCGTCGCTTCATCTTGACCCGTACGTAGACGTATGCGATGACTCCGAAAACGCCGGCGGCGGCAACGGCCGACGGGATGCTGCCATTGGCGACGTAGGTGGTTCCACCGGCCACGGCGGCCATGCACAGGGTGATCATGACGAAGACGTTCGTCTTGATGCCGCAGCCACTTTTTTCGAGCATTCCAGTGAGGCCATCGAGCTTGGAGAGCAGGGGCCGATGCTTCTTCTTGCGCTGCTCGAGGATTTCCTTCTTGAGCACGGACGCAGCGGCCGCCACCGATGCATCGTCTCCAGGGGAGGCGGCACCGATACCCAGCCGCCGGCGCGCCCGCTCGTGGGCGTCGTCGCCCTTCCCGCCCACCAGCAGGAAGATCGCCGCAAGCCCCAGCGTGACCGCCAGGAAGATGATGATCAGGATTCCCGTAGGCATACGCGCATCCTCTCGGACGGAATTCCCCACAGAGGAACAAAGGGCGCAATGGACAGGAAGAACATGAAGAGGTGCCCAAAGATCGCTCCTCGTCATCTCTTCATCTCTTCATCCCCCCTTCCCCCACTCCCCCGCTCTCCCACTCTCCCACGCTCCCACTCTTTCATCTCCTCCTATCTCGTTGGCTCAAACAGATCCGACGCCAGGGCAATTCCGGCTGACTGGATGCGTTCGCAGCATTTCGGCCGGACGCCCGTGGCGGTCATCCTGCCCACCACCTTGCCATTCTCGTCCACCCCCAGTTTCTCGTACACGAATGCGTCCTGCATCACGATCGTGTCGCCCTCCATGTTCAGCACTTCGGAGATGGCGACTACTTTGCGGCTTCCGTCGGAGAGGCGCGCTGCCTGAACGATGATGTCCACTGCCGAGCTTATTTGCTGGCGCATGGCCTTGTCGGACAGCTCGACTCCCGCCATGGCAATCATCGTCTCAAGCCGGCTAAGGGCGTCGCGCGGCGTGTTCGCGTGCAATGTAGCGATCGAGCCGTCGTGCCCGGTGTTCATGGCCTGCAGCATGTCGAGCGCCTCGCCGGCTCGCACCTCGCCCACGATGATGCGATCGGGCCGCATACGCAGGCAGTTGCGGACAAGGTCGCGCTGCGTCACCTCGCCGTGCCCTTCCACGTTGGGCGGGCGCGTCTCCAGCCGCACCACGTGGTCCTGCTGGAGCTGCAGCTCGGCCGAGTCTTCGATCGTCACGATCCGCTCGTCCGACGGAATGAAGCCCGACAGCACGTTCAGCAGCGTTGTCTTGCCGGAGCCGGTTCCGCCCGACACGATACAGTTGAGCCGGGCGACGACGCACCCGCGCAGGAACTCGGCCATCTCGGGCGTCATCGCGCCGAATCTGATCAGGTCGGCTATGCCCAGCTTCTTCGTGCCGAACTTCCGAATCGACAGCGATGGGCCGTCGATCGCCAGCGGCGGGATGATCGCGTTCACACGCGAGCCGTCGAGCAGGCGGGCATCCACCATGGGCGACGATTCATCCACTCGCCGGCCAACGCGTGTCACAATGCGGTCGATGATGTGCAGCAGGTGCTGGTCGTCCTTGAAGACGATCGCTGACCGCTCCAGCTTGCCGCGCCGCTCCACGTAGATCTGCTTGGCTCCGTTGACCAGCACGTCGGATATGGTCTCGTCGTGCAACAGCGGCTCGAGCGGCCCGAGGCCCAGGATCTCGTCAAGAATCTGCTCGATCAGCCGGTCGCGCTCCGACCGACGGAGCACCGCGCCCTCAAGGGACAGCAAGTCGTCGACCACCAGGCCGACCTGTGACCGGAGTTCGTCGCGCCCGGCCGAGTCCAGCTTCGAGAGGTCCAGCGCGTCGATCAGCTTCTTGTGGATGCGGCTCTTCATCTCCTCGAAGGAGTCGTCGAGCGCCTCCACCGGCTGGCTCTCGGCAGACGGCTGCACCAGAGCGGGAACCTTGCCCGGCTTCTCGCTCAATGTGGCCGTTCTCGTGTCACCTGCTAAACGACTTGTCCACGACATAGTTTACTTCCGCACGAGGAGTTTCTTGAACCACGACTGGGAACCATGACCTTGCGAACAGCCCTCTGCGAGCTGCTCGGCGAGCTGGCGGATGGCTGAGACTACGCTCGATTTCGGGGCCGATTCCGCAAGCGGCAGGCCGGCGTCCACCGAGCTCATCACCGCGGCGAACTCGTTCGGTATGAATACCCCGATCGGCAGCGTGAACGCCTGCTGCAACTCCTTCGGGCTTGCTCCCACGTTCTTGTCCACACGATTTGCCACCAGGATGATCTTATCCTGGTCGTAGTTGAGCTTCGAGAGAACCTTGAGGCAACGCTGCGTGTTGCGCACCGACGGCACCAGGCTGTCGGTGAGCAGGATGATCCTGTCCGCGATGTCGAGCGCAGCCAGGTTGTGGTCATCGAAGACGCTCAAGGTGTCGACGATGACGAAATCGAATTTCTTGCGCAGGCCGTCGAGCAGGGCGTGCGTCTGCTCAGGCTTGAGCTGATCGGAATCGGCGGGGTCCTCGGGGCCGGGGATGACCGCCAGGCCGGAGGCGTGCCGGGCCGGGATGCGCGTCAGCATTTCCTCGTCGATCCGGCCGTCCTTCGCCACGCAGTCCATCAGCGTGTGCCGCGGTTGCAGATCGAGGAAGGTGGCAACGTTCCCGAACTGCAGGTTCAGGTCGAGAATCACCACGCTCTGCTCCATCAGGGTGAGCTGATGTGCGAGGCTGGTGATGAGCATGGTCTTGCCGCAGCCGCCTTTGCCGCTGAAGACAGTGATGATCTTGCCCCCGCCGGCGGACGGCCCCGGCCCCGCGATTCCCTTCTTGCGACAGACGTTGTGCACGCACTCGCGAATGTTCTTGTCGCTGAGTGGAGGCGCAAGGAATTCGTCCACTCCCGCCCGCATGGCCTCGATCAGCAGCTTTGGTGGCATTGCCTCGGTGACGGCGATGAAGCCGACCGGCCGTGCAAGGGCCGCCAAACACTGCCGGACGGCCTCGACTGCCGCGGCGCCGTCGCGCCCGATTCCAAAGAACACGATCGACGGTTCCTCGCGAGCCAGATTCTCCGCCAAGGCGGCGGCGTCGGCCAGCGACTGCCCATCCTGCGGGGCAGTGCCCTCCGAATCACGCAGCCCTGCCGCTCGCGTAATTGTGCGCGCGCTGGCGTCGTCGACGTTGATGATTGCGATCTTGGCTTTCTTGCTCAGGACAAACCCCTTCGGAACGGAAAAAACGGAGACAGGCGGGCAGAGCGCACGGTACAGGTACGATGGGATCAGCCTGTGCCTGTACCCTGCCCCCCCGTGAACCTTTTGTTATCTGTACTGAAATTGTCGGCCCTGGACCGCGTAAGTTGAGCCGAAAAGGTCCATCTCGATCCCTGACCAGACGAGATGAACGATGGTGGCAGTGGTGCAGGCGACGATGACGCCCCAGAATCCGAGGCCCGTATTGACGCCGTATGCGGCGCACAGGCCGAAGGTGATCACGGCAAGGCTGACGCGCGACCACCGTCCGGCAAAGGATACCTCGTAGATGATGGCGCCGATCAGAGCCACGATGGCCGCCGGCTCGATGGCTGGAGCCGCGCTCCCGGTGTCGAACACGCCATTGAAGGCGCACACGGCAAGAGCCGGGAAGATGACAAGGAACGCAGGCCGGAAGCGCCTGTTCAGCCGCCTCGCCTTCGCCACCAGGCCGGCCGTGACCAGCCAACACACGAACAGCAGGACGGGGGTGAACGCTCCCATCTCGCCGGAGCAGTCAAGCTGGGAATAGTACGGCTCCACGAAGAACGCGTAGCCCAGGTGGCTCGCGAGCGCACCCGCGTTGTCGGCAGCGAGCCGGTTGCTGATCTGCGCCGCTGCAACGATCACGGCACACGCAACCACGAGCACCACGATCACTGATGAGAGGGTAGCTTCGGTTCGAGTCATAGGGCGGCTCCTTTGAGGGCAAAAGGAAAAAGGAAAAAGGAAGAAAACGAAGACGACCATCGCTTTCTCGTTGGTTCTCCTTTTTGCTTCTTCCTTCTTCGTTCTTCTTTTTCCCTTTCTCCTTTTTACTCTTTGCTTTTTGCTTTCGAATCCGCTTCTTCCTTCTTCTTTTTCCCTTTTTACTTTTCCCTTTTTTGCTTTTTACTTTTTACTTTCGAATCCGCGTCTTCCTTCTTCTTTTTACTTTTTACTTTTTACTTTTTACTTTTTACTTTTTACTTTCGAACAGCGCCTTTGCCTGCCGGTAGTAGGTTGATTCCGGGTAGTTCTGTTCCAGCTTCTTGAGGTGCTTGCCGGCTTCGTCCACGTTCGCGTTTTGCAGCCAGTTCCTGCAGAGCTGGAACTCCAGCCGAGCCTTCTTCTCGTCGTCGGCGGCCCGCAGCTTGAGCTTGCCGACGATCTCGCTGATCTGCTCGCCCTTGTAGGTGACGGCGCCGCACTGCTCCAGCAGCTTGGCGGCCCGCTCGCGAACCCGTTCGAACATACCCTTGCCGAGATCGCTTTCGGCGGACAACAGTTCCTTCTCGAGAGCCAGGTCGCGTTCCTGCTGTTCGGCGGCCGCACGGATGTCGTTCGAGCGCTTCACCGATTGCGCCGCCAGCGCGTGTTCGGGAAAGTCCGCGGCCACCTGCGCGTAGAGCTTGAGGGCGAGGGCCGTGTTGCCCTTGGCCTCCGCACTCAGAGCCTTGCTGTAGGCGACTTCGGCAGTGTCTTTCTGCGGCTCGGGAGCGGGCTGCGGGGCCGGCACGGCATCGGACGGCTTCGCAGGCTTCTCCGGCTCCTTCGACTCCGGCATCAATGTCAGCGGCGATGATCCCATGGTGACGGTTGCGGCCGTGTCGGACACCCCCCTCGCCATCAACTGGATCTTGCCCCGAGTGATTGCCAGGGCGAGTTTCTCCGCTTCATCCGGGAGCAGCAGCAGCGTCACCACCTCTTCCGTGCCCTGCTGCGCCTTGTCCTGCTTCTCCTTGTCTTCCGGATCGGTTGGCCGGGTGCCAACTGAAAGCACCTTGATGTTCTGGAGGATGATCCTGCTCACCGGCTCGTAGCCGCGCTCGGTGATGACGGTGATCACGTCCACGAAGCTGCCCGGTGCCAGCAGGCCGCCAGCCTTCACCGCACGGTCGATCTTGATCGCCATGGCGCGATAGCCGGGCGGAATGTAACCCTTGATCTCGCCGGTGTAGGTCATATCGGATATCCTGCTGCGGGGGAGCGGCTCGCCGGCTGCGACCATGGCCGATGTGTACTTGTTCACGACTTCCTCCGGATCGCTGATCAGCGACTCAGGGACCTTCGGAGATGGCCATTGCACCTCCGCCAGGTGCTCTTTCGTGATCATCGTTCCCGGAGGAAGGTCGACCGCGGCCGTCAGCACCGTCTTGCCCGTCGCCGGCCCGGTCTGCTTCTCAAGGTACTTCGCCATTGCCGTTGTGGCAAGGAAACCCAGGATCACTGCGATCAACAAGAGAACCATCGGTTTGCGTTTCGACATTTGGGACCTCCGTGGTTCCGAAGAAGCTAAGAAGTCAAGAAGCCAAGAAGCCAAGAAGCCAACAAACCAAGAAGCCAAGAATTCAAGAAGTCAAGAAGCCAAGAAGCCAAGAAGCCAACAAGCCAGGAAGCTAAGAAGCCAAGAAGCCAAGAAGCCAACAAGTCAAGAAGCCAAGAAGCCAACAAGCCAGAAAGCTAAGAAGCCAAGAAGCCAATGAATCAGGGAGCTGAGAAGTCAAGAAGATAGGAAGTCAAGAAGCAGAAAGGCCGCGAGTTGGCGCGTCAATCTGGGGGAATAGGCAAGCATGCCTTGTTCCTTTCATCCCGCTTCTCTTGTGTCCTGTTCATTCTTCTCATTCTCTTGCCTTCGTGCTTTCTTTCCCCTTCTTCTTCCTTCTTCGTTCTTCCCTTCTTGACTTCCTATCTTCTTATCTTCTTCTTCGTCATTCGTGTCTCATCACCGTCGTATGTGAGATCACTATCGAATCGCCAAGCCCGGGGATGATAGAGCCGGTCAGGATCGGGAGCGTGTAGCTGACGGTCACGGACGTTGGCGTGCCGCTGGCGACGGACTGGCCGACGTTGGTGCATTGCACAGTCGTTCCCGCCGTAAGGCCGGCGCTTCCCATGTAGGTCGACACCGTATTCTGCACGTCGGTGGTGCTGCTGTTGGGGAGCACGCCGGTGCGAGCGCCTTCGCGCGAGGCGTTTGTGACCGCCTGCTGCGTCATGAAAATCCGGCCGAACTCCACGATCCCCATCACTAGCATGACCAGGATGGGAACGATCAGCGCGAACTCGACGAGAGCCTGTCCTTTGCGGCGCGCGTTCTTTCGGATGGAGATCATAGCCACGCTCCTGCGGCGCTCAACAGAACCCCCGCCGCCAGGGGCAAACCGTATGGAATCCTTGCTGGAGAGGCAGATGGAGGGCAGCTAGGTGAGCAGCAATCTGCACCTGCGCTCTGCAACACTCCCCGTTGCATTCCCTCTATGTCCGGCTCGGCAACGCAGTTTTTTCCTTTTTCCTTTTTCCTTTTTCCTTGAGCCGCGGCCTTGCCAACCGCCATAAGCCCTCCCAGCACCGCTGCGGCTAGGAAGGCGTAGAACACCTGCACCGGCCCCAGCATGCTCCCGGCGCAAGCAAGCAGCTTCACGTCGCCCGCGCCCATCCCGCCCATCAGGAACGGCAGGATGAGCAGTCCGGCCCCGGCCATCAGGCCGAGCAGCCAGATGAAGGCCAATCGGTCAAGCCCGCCAGCCATCCCGTGCATCCCGAACGCGAGGATGATTGCCGCAACCACCAGGCAGTTCGGAATCCGGCGTTCCCGCAGGTCATAGACCGCCGCGGCGAGCATCATCAGGATGAACAATGATTTGATTGATAGATCCGCTACAGCTATCAGTGCTTGTACTCCGAAGATGGTGCGCCCGTGCGTCAGTGCGTGCGTGCGTGCGTCAAGTGCGTGGTGCGCCGGTGCGTTGGTGCGACGTCGAGGATCCCTCACCGCACGACCGCACCTGCGCACTCGCACACTGGCTTACAGGCTGATGACGACGTCGACGATGCTGTCGAATTCGTCGGCGAGAGCTGACCCGAACACCCCCAATGCGCTGACCAGCGCGACGCTGGCGAGCACGATGATCAGGCAGTACTCAACAATCCCCTGCCCTTCTTGCGGCTTCGGCTTCGGGAGCATATTCCGTTGTATTCGAGCTGGCATCATAGGTGCTCCGATCCAACTCCCGGCCTATCGACATTTAGGGCCGGCCTTACCCGGGGGAGCATAGGGCAAGGCCGGCCCGCTGAGTAACCGACCCGTGATGGGCGGTCGTTCACTTACAACGAGGTGACGATCGAGTCGAAGGTGTCGCTGATCCCATCCTGCAGCACGCCGAGGCCGGCGACGAGGGCGATCGCCACGAGGGCGATGATCAGGGCGTACTCAACGAGGCTCTGTCCGTCGTCCTTTTTGAAAAGCTTGCGCAGTGTCTTCATATCATGCTCCTTTCTGGGGCCCCCGAAGGCTGCTCACCTTCAGGGCATTCTGCCAACCACCGTTCCGTTCTCATCCCGGAGCGAGCACACACTCGCCCCGACTCCATTACAAGGAGGTGACGATCGTGTCGAAGGTGTCGCTGATGCCGCGCTGCAGAACTCCCAGGCCCGCGACGAGGGCGATTGCCACGAGAGCAATGATCAGGGCGTACTCAACCAGGCTCTGTCCTTCTTCAATCTTGAAAATCTTCTTCAGCAGTCTCTTCATATCTTGCTCCTTTCAAGCTTGGTCAGGCGGGCCACGCCGTCCCGACGATCCGGTCGGCGCAGTTCTCCGCCAGATTCACTTGCGTCGTGCCACATTGGCTTCACTTGTCAAGGCTCATTGCCGTCGTCGCCTTGACCTAATGCAACTGGAGTGCCAAACGAGTGAAAATTTCGCGGCCGAATCGCGAGCATTCGCCGTAATTCCTTGCAACATCGGCAGTTGCGACACAGAAAAAAATCCGCGGCACCGGCACGAGCAGGCATTTCATCGGCACGCGTGTCTGAGCGAGCTGTTCCGTTTTCCCCAGGGGCCGCCTGTGGGATTCCGAGCATCATCTTTGCCCGCGCGGTTTGGCAACCGGCGATTCATCAACGACGCAAGCCATTGCCGCGCAACAGGTTGCGGCGTCAGTGCGCGGCAAACAGGCGCAATCGAACCTCGGAATCGGCGATTGTCGGCATTTCGAAAAGCGCACGTTATCCGCTGCGTGGGAAGAACTGCACGGATGGGGAGTTTGGAGCACGATGGGGCGGTGGGCTGACGCGAGATAAGGAAGCGTCCATTCTGTCCATCGTGTCCATCCTGTCCATTTCGTGGATTGAGCCGTCCATCGTCGGTGGAATGGACAGGATGGACAGGATGGACAGAATTCTGTTCCTTTCCGCCCACGTCGTGCAGTTTGCCACGGATTCTCGTGTGGTTTCGCTTAACGAGGAGAATCGGTGGGCGCGGATTCTCAGATTCGCAAGTGCAGGCGCAGCAAGCTCTTATGAGCATGTTGGCTCGGGAATGCAGGCTTTCGCCAAGGTTTGGAACGAAATTTGCATGCCGTAGCATGTTGGATATCCGCCCTGCCCCCATCTGTCTGGGAGAAGACAATGATCAATAGCAAGGAGCTTATGGACACGCCCGTGCTGGCTCCACCGACTGCCGGCAGCATCGACGAGAAAGCGGAAGATGGACAGGCTGCGGGCGCCGATGCTGGGGCGGAGCTGCCCATGGCTGGCGCCGGCAACGTGTTCGCCATCCCGTTCACCGATAGCCGGACGCGTTTCTGGGAGAAGACGGCGGCGTTCTCCATGATCAGCCTGCTCGGAGCGGCGGGCGGGGCGTGGGTGGTCTATCGGGGCTGGCACACGCCGTCGATCATGGCGGCCGCCTTTGCGATCGGAGTCACGTCCGGTTTCGCGGTCCGATCCGGCCGGCATTGCCATCGCGAAAGAAGCAGCCGGCCGCTCGGGCGGTTCCGGTGCGTGGCGACGGCAACTGCTCTTTCATTTGCATTGCTTGCCTTCCTGCTCGAGATCGGGCGGATCGCTTTGGTTTTCCCGAGCTGGGGCGAGTCGGTGACGGCCGCGGTGATGAGCTGCTTTCTCGCATATTGTGCAGCGTGCTTCGCGCTGCCTGTGGCGGCTGCATGTGATCCCCCTCTGTGGCCGAGAGCAGCCAGCCGGCTCGCTCTCAACTGGCACCGCGCTCTCGGCGCGTTCGTTCTCACCACCGCCTACCTGCTCACGGTGGCGCCGGCGGGGCTGCTGGTTGCAACGGCTCCGCGGTTTGCGCTGGCGCGCCTCGACCGTATCACTCGCATCCCTCTGTGGTCGTGGCTGATGCCGCTGTGCGAGGTGAATAGAATGGCTATTTCCGTTCTCGGACCGGACCCTCTCGATACCGGGCGAACTGCGTGGACCATCGCCGCCACCATCATCCGGCGAATCGTCATGATCCCTCTGATCATGACCGGGATGATCTACGCGCTGCTGGCCACAGCGGCACACGTTTTCACGCAGCTCAGTTGCGAGGTGATGGTGGAGAAGGAAAGAAGATAAGAAGCCAAGAAGATAAGAAGATAAGAAGTCAAGAAGTCAGGAAGTCAAGAAGACAAGAAGTGAGGAAAAGAAGAAGACAAGAAGACAGGAAGATCAGAAGATAGGAAGCCAGGACGGAGCCTGGAAGCTGGAAAGCTCCTGACTCCTGTCTCCTGTCTCCTGTCTTCCAACTCATAACTTTGAACTTTGAACTCTCAACTTCTCCTGAAAGGAATCGACATGTTTGCCTTCATTCGACAATGGTGGGTGCGGTGCCTGATCCGACGGGCGCGGCAGTGCTTCGGCGAAGGAAACTGGGCTCAAGCGGCAGAGCACGCCGCTGAAGCGGCCAATGCCGACGAATCGAGCGTTGCCGCCCGCATGCTGCTCGGCCTGGCATCAATGAAACAGGATGATCTGCCGGCCGCCGCACGATGGTTTGCCGCCGTGCTCGCGATCGATCCGGATCACGTGGACGCGAAGACGCATCTTGCCATGGCCTATGCGCGCTCAAAGCAATGGGACAAGGCAATGGCGGTGGTGGAGAACCTTGCAGAGAAGCAACCGGGCGGCGCCGGCCAGGTCATTTGCGACCAGCCGATGCCGGCAAAAACGGCTCCTGTCCCGGTGCAGACGGTCCCTGCTCCACAGCCGCCCCGCCCTGCCGGCACACAAAGGCGGTCGGTTGCCGAGATGGTGAAAGTGCAGGACTGGCCGGCACTCAAGGAAGCAGCCGAGGCCGCGCTCGCCGCTAACACTGGCGACGGCCACGCGCTGCTCCAACTGGGCATGGCCCTCTACCGCATGGGCCGCGGCGATGAAGCTCTTGCCGCCTACGACGACGCCCTCGACGGCCTCGCGAAGGAATCGGAGAAGACGGTGGTCAACTATAACCGGGCGATGGTGCTGATGCAGCTCAGCCGCTGGGGCGAGGCGTGCCGCACCTTCGAGAGCCTGGCGATGCTGTCCCCCGAAGCGCGCGGCAAAATCCGGGAGGAATCCATTCTCTACAGCCTCGGCTACTGCTACATGCAACGAAAGATGTTCAAGATGGCTCAGTCAACTTACGAGCGGCTCGACAGGCTTGCGCCGAACTACAAGGACGTGTCGCGCTGCCTGAAGACGCTGCGCGTGCCGCTGGCGTCGAAGGCCGCCGTGCCCGAAATCCCCGGAACCGCCTGCGGAAGATGCTCTCAGCTTCTCCCGATGGGAGCCAGTTTCTGCCCCAAATGCGGCTGGCACGCGGACGCCGAAGAAGAGATGGCCATGGCGATGGAAGCGGAGTGAAGAGGGAGAGTGGGAGAGTGGGGGAGTGTG
>Ga0172363_10002126_pt1 | contig 16015 bp, 22 predicted proteins | sample LakKivs2_kivu2a2_FD_114541 | JGI IMG/M metagenome (GOLD analysis project Ga0172363, IMG submission 114541) | Sediment microbial communities from Lake Kivu, Rwanda - Sediment s2_kivu2a2 | ecosystem: Environmental > Aquatic > Freshwater > Lake > Sediment | place: Rwanda: Western Province, Lake... | reverse complement strand
AGCTTACAAGCGCCCCTATCAACTTTCATCTGGAGAACAACAAAAAATCGGAGTGGCAAGAGCTTTAATCAATGACCCAAAAGTATTAATTGCTGATGAACCAACCGGAAATTTAGATAGCAACTCAGCTGACAATTTGTTAAAAACATTTAAGAGATTAAATAAAATTTACAAAAAGACAATTATTTTGGTGACTCATAATGAAAAATATTATAATGAAGGGACAAGATTGATTACAATGAAAGATGGAGAGATAACGGAGAATAATTAAAATGGATAAGATATTTATACTTGAATTTGTTTTTAAAAATTTAATGCAGCATAAATTTCGGACGATTTTGACTTTGCTCGGCATTGTTATTGGTATTGCGGCAATTGTATTTTTAGTATCATTTGGTTTTGGTCTCCAAAGAGTGGTAACAGAAGAGTTGACTGGCGGTGACAATATTTATGTAATTGATGTCGGCGCTGGTAAAACTGAAGGGGTAAAATTAAACGATGAAATGGTAAATAAAATTAGACAATTAAGCCATGTCAGCAAGAGCGAATTAATGATTACTGCTGTTGGCAAGATTGAAAAAGATGAAAAACAATTTAATACTTTTGCCTTTTTTGCTACAACCCCGACTTTTATGAATTTGGCGGCGATTAAATTGAAAAATGGTGAGTTTTTTGCTTATGACGCGGATAAAAATCCAGAAAAACAAATGGTTGTTAATCAGGCATTTTTGGATTTGGTTGATAAGAAAAATTATTTAGATAAAGATATTAAAATGAATATTATAATACCCCAAGAATTAACAAAAAGTGGTTTGCAGGAAGAAATAAAAGAACAAGAATATAAAATTGTTGGTTTAATTCAGGATGACGGCGGACCAGCAGTTTATACTGATTTTCGCAATGTGTTAACAGCTGAAATAGTAAATTATTCACAAATGAAGGTACAAATTGATAAAAAGGTTTATGTAGCTGATGTTAGAAAACAAATTGATAATTTAGGATTTTATACTGATTATATTGGCGATACTTTAATTCAGATTGAACAGGTTTTTGATATTTTTAAAATAATTTTGGCTAGTTTTGGTTTTATTGCTTTTTTGGTGGCTGCCCTTGGTATGTTTAATATTTTGACAATTTCTCTTTTAGAGCGAATTAGAGAAGTAGCGCTTTTAAAAATATTGGGTATGAAGAAAAAAGAAATTAAAAATATTTTTATTGTTGAATCAATAATGCTTGGATTGTTTGGCGGAGCTTTGGGTATTTTGGTCGGTATTTTCTTTTCTAATTTAGGAAATTCAATTTTAAACTTATTTATTCTTAGGGCTGGCGGTGATCCGGTGCAAGTTTTTTGGTCACCATTGTCATTTTTAGTTTTGATTTTTATTTTCTCATTCTTTGTCAGTTTTGCTGTTGGTTGGTATCCTTCAAGAAGAGCAACCAAAGTGGATCCTCTCGATGTTTTCCGTTATGAGTAATTTGTTTGTAAAAAGATAAGAAAGGATAAAATTTAGAATAGTCAAAGTGATTTGTTATTAGTTTTGTCTTGGCATTAATTTATAATTTAAGAACAATTTTTGGAAATTAAATTTAAAGGGGGGCATAATGGACTGGGCAATTTTACTTGCTGGATTTGCGGGAGGAGCGATCCGCGGAATCGTTGGTTTTGTAAAACACCAGTATTCCTACAAAAATGTTGGGTTTAAGTGGTGGTATTTTCTTTTGATGGTTTTTATTTCTGGGATTGTTGGTCTAGCGGCAGGTTGGCTTGTCAAGGGCGTGGTTGAACTGGACGGCACTTTGGAAGTGACCAAGTTTTATTCTTTCATTGCCGGTTATGCTGGTGGCGATTTTATTGAAAATGTCTACAAAATCATCGCCAAAAAGCCGTCTTTGTATGCGCTTCCTAAATTGAGAACTGAAAAATAGCAGATCAATACATTCCTATATTATACTTGCTCTCAAGAACAAAATCTGGTAAGATTTTGTTAGTCCCGCCTTTGGCGAGACAGGAAAAACTTGAAATCGCAAAATTAAAAAGGGCGGAGCGAGCGCGGGCGCACTTTTACCCCGCACCGAGCTTCGCTCTGGTGCTGGGGCCTCCCCCCACACCCCCGTCGTGCGCCCGCGCGAGCGGGGTCAACTTTCCCGAATTTCGGTTCGAATTTTATCGAATAACTCCCGCCAGTTAGAAAAAAATTATCTGACTAAAATATTTGATATAATATAAATATATGAATAAAACTCTTTTAATTGTTCTAATTATTTTGATTATTATTTTTGCTATCGGAGGAGGTCTGGGTTGGTATTTTTATTTTAAAGAGAAAAAATCAAAAAGTACTGCTTCGACTTGCTCTGCCCCGGAAAAAACTACTTCGGAAAGCACTACTTCTCAGGAAACAACTCAGGCAGAAGAAGGAAAAACCATTAAAGATGTTCATTGCTTGCAAAATCCCAAAAAAGGTACCAACATCATTGTTAATAATCTTACTGATTATCAAGTTGCCAGAAGTCCTTTGACTTTTTCTGGTTATGCCAATGTTTTTGAAGGTCAAGTTCAGTACAGATTGAAAGATTGTCGTGGCCCAATTCTGAAGGAAGGTTATACTACAGCTGAAGGTGAAATTGGCACTAACCCCCCATTTTCAGAAACCATTTCTTTTGAACTTTCGCGTTCACCAATGGATGCAATATTAGAAGTTTTTGAAATTTCCCAAGCTGATGGCAGTGAAGTCAATTTATTTCAAGTTCCTTTGAGATTGACTAATTAAAGAATATTGAGAAAATAACGAAAAACCTTTATAATATAAATTAAGTAGGAATTGTGAATAAGAAAATTATTCTAAGTATTTTCGTTATCCTTTCCTCTTTATTTATTTTTGCCAGTTCTCTTAGTTTAGCTAAAAGTACTCAAGCTTCCACTGATTCAGCTGATTATGAACAAGCAAAAAAAGAATGGCAAGCTCAGAAGAAAAATCTTCAAGATAAATTGAATAGGGCGACAGTGGCTGAGAAGAAGTGGGCTTTGGAAAAAGCTAAAGCCATGGTTGAAAAAGCTATTGATCGGGCTGTTGCTAAACTGCAAAGAATTATTCAGCGAATTCAAAATTCTAAGGTTATTACTTCAGATCGAAAAAATAAATTAGTCGCTGAACTTAATAATAAAATTGTTGAATTGCAAAATCTTAAAAATCAAGTTGCTCAAGCTACCACTAAAGAGGAATTAAAGACTGCAGTCAGTCAAACAAAGAATAAATTTGTGGAGATAAGAAGCATTATTAGAAGAATTGTAGACGAAATCCTTGCTTCTCATATTGATAAAACGATTGAAAATTTGAATAAAATTGTGGCCAAATTAGAGACAGAAATTACTAACTTAAAGAACAAAGGACAAGATGTTACTAAGTTGGAGCAAGCCTTAGCCGAAACCAAAGCTTTGATCACCAATACCAAAACTAAAAATGACGAAGGTAGTGTTCAAGAAGCTCGCAGATTAGTGGAACAGGCAAGAAATAAATTAGTCAAGCTATATGGCCAAATTAGATCAACCAAAGCTAAATTACAAGGAGGCGAAAATGAAAATCAATAAAATTACGATTACCATTTTGGTAATAATAGTCTTGCTTGGTTTAGGCATTCTTTCTTGGTTGCTTTGGTCGAGAATCATGCAGGCCTCTGCCCCTCTTTCTTATAAAATTCCGGGGATTACTACTGTTGGGGATCAGTTCAGCATCCTTGATATTAATCTTAAGGATTTAAAAGACATAGAGAATGAAGGCAACACTTCAGACATTGAACAGATGGAAAAAGATCTTAATCTTTCTCAATTTAATGTTTTATAAATTAAGCAGAGAAGATGAAACATCAAAAAAAATTTTTTATCGAGTTTGGTAAATGTCTCGGTCTTATTTTAGGTTTAATTTTGATTCTGAATCTTATTGGAATTGCCAAAAAGACAGTTCCAGTTGAAGCTCAAGAACAAATTAAATTAAAAGTCTTTGTTCATTATCCCAATCCCCATAATCAGCCAGTGGCGATTTTAAGCTGCACTCCCACTGCCAATGATCAAGTTAATGATTTTGGCTTAACCGGTTGGCATATGCCTTCTTCTGGGATGAGCTACAAGATTAATTACAACACTAAACCATCTAATCTTACCAACACCCAGGTTCTGACAGCCGTTACTAATTCCTTTGCGACCTGGAATGCCAGATCCTAAATAGATTTTTAGCTACTCTGGCAGTACAACTGCAAAAAATGCTAAGCTTGATGGTACAAATGCAATTCTCTGGAAACGGATTTCTGGTTCTGCTTTAGCGATTACTTATTCTTGGTCTAGCCGCATTAGTGGCCAACTTGTTGAATCAGATACGATATTCAATAGTCGTTATCTGTGGAGTTATACAGCTTATACTACTGATTGTGGCGGAGTAGCAGGCACTTATGATGTTCAGAATATTGGCACTCACGAATTTGGCCATTGGATTGGCTTGGATGATTTATATGCTAGTGCTGATAAAGACTTAACCATGTATGGCTACGGTGATATGGCTGAACTTAAAGCAGATACATTAGGTTTAGGTGATGTCACTGGAGTCAATACAGTGGCACCTTAGATAATTTTATAATTTAAAAGGAGGAAAAATGGATTTTTCTGATCCGGTAAAATCGAAAAAAATTTTTATTCTAATGTTAGTGCTCACAATTATGTTTTTCGTTGGCGCAGGAGTTTTAGGCTATTTCTATTATGAAAAATTTAAAGCTTACAAAAGCCTAGCTTCAGATAAACAGAAATTGGAAGATCAACTTAGAAATTCCTCTACCACTTGGCAGAAAAAAAATAATGATCTAGAAAAGGATAAGGCTCAACTGCAAAAAGACAAGAAAACTTTGCAAGATCAAATTGCCGCTGACAGAGCCAAAATCGATAAGGCAAAAGCCTATCTTGAGACTTTAGTTTATGTTAACCAACTGATAGCAGATCATGGCGGTTTGGTGGGTTGGACCGAAGCAGAATTTCAGGAGGGCCGTCGTATTGCCGAAACTACTGGTGATTCTAGTTATGTAGATTTAGTGGATTGGTGCTGGAATCGAAGAGATATTAATCAGATTACTAGATTAACTAGATTTTACAAGGCCTCAACTGATGGGATCAGCAGTAATTTGCCATAGATTTATTTTATAGGCTAGACAAGATTAGTGGGAAAATTAGACCCTTTCTTTTAGAGAAAGTAAAAACGAAATTGAAAATTAATTTTTATTATGACTAAAAAAACATGGCAGGAAAAATTAAAGGATTCAAAAGGGTTGCCTAAAATTGAAAAAATTACTGAAAAAGGTATGGAACGTTGGGGAGGAAAAATGGGTGATAAATTTGTTATCCCAGCACCAATTGAAGTTTATGAGATTATGAACAAAGTCCCCAAAGGAAAATTAGTTACTATTGCTGAAATTCGAAAAGTACTGGCAAAAAAACACAACGTTGCTATGGCCTGTCCTTTGACAACAGGGATTTTCTCTTGGGTGGCGGCCAATGCAGCTTTTGAAGAAAAAAATAAAATGCCCTATTTTAGAACTCTCAAAACTGGGGGTGAAATTAATCCCAAATATCCAGGCGGAATTGAAGCGCAGAAAAAATTGTTAGAAGGCGAAGGCCATAAAATCATTCAAAGAGGTAAAAAATATTTTGTTGCAGATTTTGATAAAAAATTAGTTAAACTTTAGTTAGATTTTAATGCTTGGAATTTTAATTGGTTATTTATTGGGTTCAGTTTCTCCTGCCTATTTTTTAGGTAAATTACTAAAAGGAATTGATATTAGAAAAGTCAGAGATAAAAATGCTGGCACCACTAATGTTTGGAAAGTTTTGGGTTTTTGGCCAGCCGTAGTGACTGGTGTTTATGATTTTTCTAAAGGTTTACTCTCCATGCTGATTGCCTGGAAATTAGGTTTTAGCGAAGTTTGGATCTATTCTTCTGGCCTATCAGCAACGGTCGGTCATGTTTTTCCTTTTTATTTAGACTTTCGCGGGGGTCAGGGTTCAGCTACCAGTTTGGGCATATTACTTTTTTTGCTCTATGGCTTACTTAAAGATGAATTTTTACCTCTTCAAGGCCTGGCTCTTCTTTTAGTGGTTATTCTAACAATTCTAGCGATTACTCGGCAGAAGCTTTTTTTGCCTCTGATTGCTATGCCAGCACTGTCTGTTATGCTTTACAAAAATCGAGAGATTAGTTTGCCAATAATTTTTGTCAGCATTATCATTGCCCAATATTTTTTCTTATGCATTTATTTGGCTTGGCAAGAAAAGATCTTTGTCCTTAAAAAGAAAACTTTAGAAAAAATTTTACCTTGGCGCTCAATTTTGCGGCCTTTGGCTGTGATTTTTCCGCTTGCTTATTTTTTCTTAGAAAAAAATATAATTTTATATGTTATCGGTGGTTTAGGTGTCGTCCCAATTTTATTTGATTCAATTAGGCTTTTAAATCAAAAAATAAATATTTTCTTTTTTACCAAAAACAAAAAAATTTTAAAAAAAGGTGAGGAAGGAAGATTTTCTTCAATCAGTTTATTTTTTATCTCCATATTTTTAGTACTTTTGATTTTTCCTAAATCAATTGCTATCGTGGCACTGTGCTTTATAATTTTTGGTGATTTATTTGCTAAATTTTTCGGTTTAGAATATGGCCAAATTAAAATTTTTGGCTCAAAAACTCTAGAAGGCAGTTTAGCTTTTCTTTTAGCTTGTCTTTTATCAGGTTATTTACTTTGGCCTTATGTTGGACTTTCTGCGGCCGCAATCATTTCTGGCATTATGATCGCTACCATTGTTGAAGCTTTGCCTTTGGACATTAATGATAACTTTTCTGTCGCTTTGTTTTCTTCATCTATAATGTATATTGTGGAAAGATTCTTTTGATTCATCTATAGTGAAAAAAGTATGAAAAGAAGAATCTTTGTCGCTCTCAATCTTTCTGATGCTTTAAAGAACGAAATTTTGGATTGGCGCAAACAGATTAAAATGGAAAAAGATTTGATTCGTTGGCTCAAACCGCAAAATTTACATATTACTTTACTCCCGCCGTGGTACGTTGAAAGCATTGATGAAACCACAGAATTATTGGAATCAAATAAAAATTGGGTCAGACCAATCAAAATCCATTTCGATCAAATTGAATTCGGTCCTACTCTAAATTATCCACGATTGATCTGGGCTAAAGGTCAAAGCCCTTCTCAGATTTTAGAGCTAAAAAATAAATTAGAAAAAATCCTTAATCAGGAACCAGAAAAACGCGATTATCTCTTGCATTTAACTGTCGCTCGTTTCAGACCAGAGAATTTTAAAAATTTTTCCATAAAAAAATTGGGAACAGAAATTTCCTGGAAAGATCAAATTGAATCTTTTTCTCTTTTAGAATCCCACTTGAGTCCTAAAGGTGCTTCTTATGAAGTTCTTTTGCAAATACCCTTAATTTAGAAATTTTGCTATAATCAAAAGAGATATTTTTGAAACTAATTATTTATTATGTCTGTGGCAAGAGTATTAGAAGTTGTGGGTCAGAGTGACAAAAATTTTGAAGAAGCTGTAAGGGAAGCAGTAAGACAAGTTTCAACTAAAGTACCGACTATTAAATGTGTAGATGTAGTCAAATGGACAGCTGATGTATCCGGAGGTAATTTGGTGAATTTCCGAGCTGATTGCAAGATTCTTTACATTGAAGGGTAGATTTTTGATTCTGCCATCTTTATTTCTAGACAATTAAGTTTAAAATTTAGGTAATGGACAAAATTATTGTAATACTTGGTCCCACTGCTTCTGGAAAGACATCTTTGGGAATAAAAATAGCTAAAAAATTTAGCGGAGAAATCATTTCTACTGATTCAAGGCAAGTCTACATTAGTTTAGATTTGGGTTCAGCTAAGGTTAAAAATTTTAAGCCTAAAGATCGTACGTCTTTTCAGAAAAAAATGGGTTATTGCAAAGCATTAGGTGCACCTCATTGGTTAATTGATGTTGTTGATTTGAAAAAAGAAACATTTAGCGTTGGCAAATTTAAAAAAATGGCTGATTTGATAATTAAAGATATTTTAAAGCGCAAAAAATCGCCGATTTTAGTTGGTGGTTCAATGTTTTATATTGATGCTGTAACTAAAGGGATGAGTTTTCCTCCAAAATCGAGCATAAAAATTAGAAAAAAACTAGAAGAAAAAACTTTGAAGGAACTAAAAATTTTTCTTAAAAAAATTGATCCCAAGGCATACAAAAAAGTTGATTTAAAAAATCCAAGAAGAATTTCAAGGGCCATAGAAATAAAATTAGAAACTGGCAAATCTATTTTAGATTTTAAAAAACAAGATATAAAATATGAAATTTTAAAATTGGGAGTTGAAATGCCGCGCAAAAAGCTTTATGAAAAAATTGATGCGCGAGTTGATGAAAGAATGAGGCAAGGCATGCTTCAAGAAGTTAAAGATTTAATAAAAAATGGAGTGCCGAAAGAAAAATTAATTGCTCTTGGTTTGGAATACAGGTTTTTGACTCAATATTTAATTGGAGAAATTCCTAGTTTGGAAGAAGCTCTTAGTCTTTTGAAAGGCGCTATCCATCGATTTGTGAGAAGGCAACTAACTTGGTGGCGCAAAGATAAAGAAATTATTTGGATTAAAAATCAAAAACAAGCGGAGAAAGAGATTGGAAAATTTATTAGATAAGGAACGGGCCAGGCTCGAATCGAGCCTGGCCCTTGGTGCACAGCCGCTTTTGCAGTGAGCGACTCTCGGTATCATGAACCGAGACATAAGGATCACCTCCTTGCCTTGCGACTAAGAGTACAATTTTACTATAGCATTCTTGTCAAGAGGATCAGCTACTAAATTTTAGAAATCCTTAAATAAAAAATAGAAATAAGCTCTAGAAATCACTTCTCACCCCGCGTAGTTCCGATTCCGCCAGCTGACGGAATCGGGGAACGAAGTGGGGTCAAGACAAATATTTTTTGACTTTTTAATATTTAGGTTATAATTAATTTGTGGCTTTTAAGACAAAAATTTTTTCAGGTATTCTCGAAGGCATTGATGCCAATTTAATGGAAGTCGAAGTTAATATCGCCCAAGGCTTGCCTGGTGTATCTATTGTTGGTTTGCCTGATAAATCAGTTGAAGAATCGAAGGAAAGAGTCAAAGCAGCAATGCAAAATTCCGGTTTTGGCTTTCCGCAGGATAAAGTGGTAATTAATTTAGCGCCAGCAGATATCAAAAAAGAAGGTTCTCATTATGATTTGCCAATTGCTCTTGGAATTTTGGCGGCTAATTCCCAGCTCAGTATTCCAGAGAATGCTTTATTTTTAGGTGAATTATCAATTAACGGCGACCTACGTAGAGTTAATGGCGTTTTAGCCTTAGCATGTTTGGCAAAACAAAAAAACTTAGAATCAATTTATTTACCGCAGGATTGCGCTTGGGAGGCAAAATTAGTGAAAGGATTAAATGTCTTCCCAGTCAAAAGTCTTAGAGAAATTGTTAACCATTTTTTAGGTCGTAAAAAAATCAAACTCTTTTCTGGAGCAATAAAAATTATAAAAGAGAGTCGTGAACAGATAGATTTTTCGCTAGTTGCAGGTCAAGAATTAGCTAAACGCGGATTAGAAATCGCAGCTTCCGGCAATCACAATGTTTTATTAAATGGCCCACCAGGAGCCGGTAAAACTATGCTGGCTCGAGCATTTATTTCGATTCTGCCGGACCTAAATTTAGAGCAATCTTTAGAGATTACAAAAATTTATTCGGTCACTGGATTGTTAAAAGATGATGGTTTAATAATTAGGCCGCCTTTTCGTTCTCCTCACCATACAGCAAGCGAGGCAGCAATTATTGGTGGGGGCACTAATGCTAAACCCGGAGATGTTACCTTGGCTCATCGAGGAGTTCTATTTATGGATGAACTACCGGAATTCAATCGCCGCGTTCTAGAAAGTTTACGCCAACCCTTAGAAGATCGATTCGTCGTTGTCTCTCGAGCTAAAGCAACCTATAAATATCCAGCTTCTTTTATTTTATTAGGTGCTAAGAATCCTTGTCCTTGTGGTAATTTAGGCAATCCGTATAAAAGTTGTGTTTGTTCGACTTCAGAAATTATACGCTATCAAAAGAAAATCTCAGGTCCCTTACTTGATCGTTTCGATATTTTTTTGGAATTGCCTCAAGTTGAGACAAAAGAGTTATTGAAAGAAGCGGAAGGAGAACCATCGCAAAAAATTAGGCAAAGAGTAAAATTAGCCCAAAGTTTACAAAGAAAAAGGTTCAGGGGTTTAGGATTTTATTATAATTCAGAAATGGGACCGAAAGAGATTAAGAAAATTTGTGTTTTGTCAAACGAAGCTAAAAAATTTATGCAAAAAGCAATTTCTAAAATGGGTTTATCTGCTCGGGCATTCCATAGAGTCTTGAAAGTTTCACGTACAATCGCTGATTTGAAAGGAGAAGATAAAATAAATTTATCTCATTTAGCTGAAGCTTTACAGTATAGAAAACAGGATAGTGAAATATAAAACTTGCAAAAAATTTTTTTCTTCTCTAAACTAAAGAAAATAAAATTAAAGAATGGAAGACGAACAAACTCAACCTGCTTCGGAAACAGTAGTGGGAGCAGATGTTAAAATTAAAGGTAATTTAAAAAGTCCTTCTAACATTCAAATTTTTGGCCAGGTAAAAGGTGAAGTTAATTCTGAAGCTGATATTTTTATTGGTGAGGGAGCAAAAATTGAAGGAAGTGTAAGTGGTCGTCAAGTAACAATTGCTGGAGAAATCTTGGGTAATTTAGGCGCAGCAGAGAAGTTAGAAATCAATGCCACAGGTAAGCTACAAGGTGATATCAAAACACCAGATTTGATTATTCAGAGTGGAGCTAAATTTATGGGTAAGTGCGAGATGCCAGACGCAGAAATTAGTACTACTTCTGAAGAAGCTGCACCAAAAGCAGAAACTGATGAGGCCCTAGAGGAACTCGAAGAAACTATAAAAGAATAGTGCTAAAATATAGTGAGACTATTTATAATTTGGAAATAAAATCTAAAAAATTTTGATTTATTGTGTACTATTTTATTTTTGAACCAGCAGCCAACAGAAAAATTGAAAAAATCGAAGAAGAAATTAAAGCAAGAGCTTCGGAGCTTCAAATAGATGGCGAATTTATTACTTTGTCTTTGGCTGAACAACCTGAAAGTCTGGCTAAAATTGGTTTGCAAAAAGACTATCACACTATCATTGCAGTTGGCTCTGATGCCTTAATAAATTCTGTGGCCCAGGGTTTGATTAATCAGGAAGCAGCTTTAGGAGCGATTCCATTAGAAGAAGACAGTATTTTTTTATCTCTGATTGGGGTCCCTGACTGGCAAGAAGCTTTAGAAATCTTGCCAGCTAGAAAAATTGAGCTTTTAGATTCTGTGCTCTTGAATCGGAGATATCGTTTTGCCACCCAAGTAGAAATAATGCCTCCTCCCGGTAAGAAAGGGGTTATTGTCCTAGCTTTCGATGCTTATTTTCGAGCTGAAGTCACAGAACGAAGAATTATTGTGAGTAATTTGGGAGTCAAATTGTTCAACAAGACAAAAGTTTTATCTGCTGCCAAAGATGGTTATTTAGATGTATTTATTCCAGGTAAAACTGAACTTCAAAAAAAATGGTGGCAAGTCTTTTCGCAGTTGACTAGTGAAGAGACTGAATCTGGCAGTACTTTTCATCCAAAATTTTTAGAGATTAATTCCAAATTGAAACTCAGAGCTCTAATCAATAAAAAAGTAGTAGCTAACTCACCATTTTTATTTGAAATAGAGCCAAGGACTTTATCATTTATTGTTAAACGCTCCAAATCAGAAGAATTTGATGATCAAAATAGTTCTCCAGCCACCACTAATCACTCTGTTGGCAGGGCGGAATCTATAAAATAATTAAGTGCCAATGAAAAAATTTTTTCGCTATTTCAAAAATGAGGAAATCCGCAGTGAAAAACTTTTCGTGATCGATGAAAAAGGTAAACGCCTGGGGGAGATATCAAAAATGGATGCTATCAAAAAAGCTAAAGAGGAAGATAAAGATTTGGTTCTGATTAGTGCTCATCTTAATCCACCTATTGCTAAAATTATTGAATATGGTAAATTTCTTTATCAACAAAGCAAGAAAAAGAAAAAACAAAAACAAAAAGAACTCAAAGAAATTAAAATTTCTTTTAACATTAGCGAACATGATCTAGAAACAAAAAAGAATCGCTTTAAAAAATTTCTGTCTAAAGGTCATCAAGTTCGCCTGACTATGGTTTTACACGGTCGAGAAAATATGTTTAAAGACGAAGCAGTGAATAAATTAAAGAAATTTGCCGAAACTCTAGAAGCTAAAGTTGAGACTCCACTCAAAGTTCAAGGCAATACTTTATTTATACAATTTTCTCCCTAAGCAAAATTTTTTGAGTTGATCCCTCACCCAGTCCGCCTCCGGCGAGTTGGGTGAGGGGTTGACCCGGTAGAATCATTCCGCCAGCCGGCGGAATAGCTCTACCGGGTTGACAAATTAATTGAGTTTTTTTATAATTTCTTACGTTTATGCCCAAAACAAAACCCCTGAAAGCTCTCACCAAAAGAGTTTTTAAACAAAAAAAGAAAATTTTAAAAATTCACGGCAGTTGTCGTCATCTTTTAGTAAAAAAATCTGCAAAAACTAAAAAATATCGCAAAGATCGTAAAGAAGATTTATCAAAAGTTGATTTAAAAAAGATTAAAAAATTAATTTAATTATGCCTCGAATCAAAAGTGGAATAGGAACTCATAAAAGACATAAAAAAATCAAAAAACTCGTTAAAGGCTTTATTCATATTCGTCGAGCTTCTTATAAAAAAGCTAAAGAAGCATTATTGAAGTCTCAAAGTCAGGCATTTTTTGGCCGCAAAAGAAAAAAAAGAGCATTCCGTCAACTTTGGATTTCAAGAATTTCGGCCAAAGCCAAAGAATCAGAATTAAGTTATAGTCAATTGATTAATCTTCTAAAGAAAAACGACATTAAGTTAGATCGAAAAATACTGGCTAAACTTGCTTTTGAGTATTCTGATGTTTTCAGGGCTATAATTGAAGAAGTAAAGAAATAAAAATTATTTTCGATTATTGATCAAATTATATATTTTTTGAGCACTATTATAAGGTAAGTCAAATTTTGGTTTTTCCTTCATTATTTTTTGTGGATCACCATCGCTTTGGGGATTAAAATTTAAAATCTGCGACGGTTTAATTGGCACAGAGACTAATTTTGTTTTTTCATGTAAAGAATATGGTGCGCGGATGGTGGCTTTTTGTTTGAGAATAAATTCATCAATCAAAATTGAGCGATCATTTTTTGGGTCATTGGCTGAACGAAAAGTAATTGGATCAGAGGATTTTAAGAATTTATAAAAATGAGATTTATATTTTGACTTCTGTAATCGTTTTTCAATTTCAGTTTGTAAAAATTCAATGGTTTTATGTTCAAATTGCCAAGGATGAGTGAAAGATGTCTTGAGAGGTTTTTTATATTGCCATAAAAAATGGAAACCATTGGAACCGGAGAATTTAACCAAATACTTAATTTTTAATTCATCTAATAATTTAGCCATAAAATCTGAAGCAATCTTCACACCCCTAAAGTTAACTTTCCGTCGGTCAATATCCATGGCAAACCAAAGATTATCTTCGCCATCTAAATGAGGAAAATAGCTCCATCCATGCCATTTGACCCAAAATAAAAGATCTTTTTTTTCTTTAATATAAATCCAATGGACTTTATCTGCTCCGCCAGCTGGCGGATGGCGGCGATAAATCACCTCGCCTTTAAAAATTTGTCTAATGCCAATTTTCCGATCATAAAGATAAGGCAAAATTAGATCCGCTGTTTGATCATAATAATCAATCACCCACTTCAACATAGATTTCATTATAAACTAAAAATTTACCTGATTAAATAGTGCTAAATTTAATTTTTAACAAATCCTTACCAATAACTTTAGTGGATCTAAGTTGATGGATATTTTTTGCAATATTTTCAACTCATTAAATAGGAGAAATAAAAAAAGAAAATTTATCATTTTCTTGTAGAATGAATTTTGCCTCAAGTAGAAATTTCATTTTTTTAATTTTATATCTGTCATTTTGTGTGCAATTGCACACAAAAATCAATGGCTAAGGATATCTAAAAATATTAACAGGAACCAATTTTTGAGTATAATTTGAAAACTAATTTTTTATGATAGAATACAAATATGAGAATCATTAGCGAGCAAAATAAAATTAGCAAAAAAGAGTTAAAGCAAATGGCTCAAAAAATGTTTGGTAATTTGGTCAAAGCAGTAGTTGATGTCAAAAAAGAACTTATGGCAATTGATGCAGAATTGCATTCAGATGAAGAAGCGGAACTTTTAACACAGGGCTCTAAACAAAATGATTTATGGGGCATTAATTTATACCCAGATGCTAAAGACAAAGATTTTATTGAGTTTGATTCGATGATCAATCTGCGGCCGTCACAGAACAACAGGACTCGAAGCGTAGATGATAAAAAAACCCAAGAAAAAATTATAAAAATTATCGGCAAATTAATCAAATGAAATATCAACATCAAAATCTTAGCAGTGGCAAGTGGTTTAAATTAGATTTTAGAGAGCAAATGGCAAATATCGGTTCGGAAATTGAAAGAACCATAATTTGGCAAAGGAAAAACCAAGCATACAGCCAAAAAGCTTTTGAGAGAGGATTAGAACTTTTGGACTTAACCATAGCCGACCCTAAAAATATTAAGCGGCTTAAAGAATTATTAAGACTGCGAGAAGTTTTGGCTGATTATTTTGTCTTTGATAATATCTACCATTCTAAAAGCAAAGACTTTAAAAAATATTTTTATAGTTTTAATTACGCTGCAAGAATTAATTATTAAAGCATAAATTTATTTAATATTTATTGGCAAAATTCATGAGAAAATTGTTTGACATCTGATTTCATGGTAAAATTTAACTATTAATAAACTAAAAAACACATATGAATCCAAATGAATCGGGAGAGGGCTATTCTCGAGAAGCTTACGAAGAAGCTCAACGAAAAGTGGATGAGGCCAATCAAGCGCTTGAGCCGTCTCGAATCGCAAAACTTGATCAAGCAGAAAGAGAAAAAATCAAGGGGCAAAGAGATTTGGCCGAGCGGGGAAGAGACGAACTTTATGGTAAAGCTTGGGATGAGGCCTTGGCTTTAAATGAGGAATACAAACAAGTCTTGAAGCAAAAAGATCAAGCTGAAACAAAAATTCAAGAATTGCGCCAAAAAATGGGCCTGGACAGAGGAAAGCCAGAAGAAGAGCAAGGAGAAAGAGAGCCGACTTTAGAAGAACAAACAAAAATTTATGCAGAAATGTTGGATATTCCTCAAGAAGAAATTCTAGAAGCAGCCAAGGCCCTCCAAGCTAAAATGACAGAACAAGAACGAGAAGAATTGACCATGCTTATCTTTTCGCCAAAAGGAGAAACAGCCTCAACTGCTTGGGAAAGGGTTAGAAAAGAAAATCCAACCTGGCAATCCCAAGATCCCCGAACCATTTCCACCCAGGCTGAAACGGCGAAAGCTTTGGTAGCTTTTGCTCGTTTTAGCCAAGAGCCAGATCCTGATAGTTTGGGTGAAGATGCTCAATCAACAGAAGATTGGGAGAAAACTGGCGGCAGATTTATGTCTCCTCGCCTTCGAATGCTGGCTGGTGAGATGTATCGGAGAGCTAAAGGCCGACAATTAGATGAAGTGAACGCTACTTTATGTCCGGGCTCTCGTTTCGAGCATGGCGATGTTCCTAGCCTCTGTTTCAGTCGCGCCTATGGCGAGGTTGACCTGGTTGGCGCTGATCCTTCCGTGCGCAGTCCCCATTTGGGCGTCCGCCGGGTAGTTTCTATGGAACTTGAATCTTAGGTTTTGCTTGGCCGCCGAAGCTTTAGCTCCGGCGGGGATCCTTTTGGAACCTTGTCCTT
>Ga0172363_10002125_pt1 | contig 16015 bp, 16 predicted proteins | sample LakKivs2_kivu2a2_FD_114541 | JGI IMG/M metagenome (GOLD analysis project Ga0172363, IMG submission 114541) | Sediment microbial communities from Lake Kivu, Rwanda - Sediment s2_kivu2a2 | ecosystem: Environmental > Aquatic > Freshwater > Lake > Sediment | place: Rwanda: Western Province, Lake... | reverse complement strand
TGGTCTTCCCCTCATCCCATTTCGTTTTCCGTCACCTCCCCGCTGGTTTTTCGGAATTGGGGGAGCTGGTAGGGGGTCTCTTTCCCCTCTCCCAAAAATGGTTTTTTTTGGGGGAGGCGGGAGGGGGTCTCTTTTTCGCCTGCAGGGGCGGGCCTGAGACCTGCCCCTGCAAAATTCCCTCCAGTCTCCGTGGAAAGGTTCACGCGAACCCCAGCGTCGGGTGCACCTGGTAACCCTGCTCCAGCTGCTGCGTTTCCTCCGCCGTCAGCTTCACCCCCAGCGCTGCCACGGCATCCTCCAGGTGTTCCATTTTGGTGGCGCCGATGATCGGGGCGGTGATGAATGGCTTTGAAAGCATCCACGCTAGCGCCACCTGCGCCATGGGGATGCCCCGCTTTTCCGCCACCTCGCTCACCCGCTGCGCAATCGCCATGTCGTCCTCGCGCGTGTACAGCATCATGCCGAACGCGTCCGTCTGCGCCCGCAGCGTCTCGTTGCGCTCCTTCGAAGGTTTGCGCGTCAGCAACCCGCGCCCCAGCGGCGACCAGGGGATCACCGCGATGTGCTGGTCTGCGCACAGCGGCAGCATCTCGCGCTCCTCCTCCCGGTAGATCAGGTTGTAATGCGGCTGCATCGAAACGAACCTGGTCCAGCCGTGCAGGTCGGAGGTGAACAATGCCTTGGCAAACTGCCAGGCATACATCGACGAAGCCCCGATGTAGCGCGCCTTGCCTGCCCGCACCACGTCGTTCAGCGCCTCCAGCGTTTCCTCGATGGGTGATTCATAATCCCAGCGGTGGATCTGGTAGAGATCCACGTAATCCGTTCCCAGCCGCCTCAGGCTGGCATCGATCGAGCTCAGGATGTGCTTCCTGGATAATCCCTTGTCGTTGGGTCCCGGTCCCATCTCCGAGCGCACCTTGGTGGCGATCACCACCTCGTCGCGCTGCGCAAAATCTCGCAGGGCACTTCCCAGCACGGTTTCGCTCATCCCCTGCGAGTACACGTCGGCTGTATCGAAGAAATTGATTCCCAGCTCAAGGGCGCGCTTGATGAACGGGCGACTGTTCTCTTCGTCCAGCGCCCATTTCCAGCGCTCGTTGGGTTTCCCATAGCTCATGCAGCCCAGGCAGATGCGCGACACCTTCAGGCCGGTTGATCCAAATCGAACGTACTCCATTATTTGCTCCTTTCAGTTGATAAATTCCATATTCAAGAATAGCCTCCCGGCTATCCAGCTCTCCAGCTTTGCTCCCGGTGTGTTTTCACCAGATGTGGCAAGCTGGCCTCTGAATCACCTTGCGGTCACTAAACCATACGTGGTTAACGCCGCACCAGTTTTAGGGTCGAGGCGCGCGCCTTGGGTGTCAGCACGGTGTTGATGATGCTCGCCGTGTGGTGGCGGTACTTGCTGCGGTACGCCTCATCCACCTGCTCGTAAATTTCCGCCCCGGCATCCTCGAAGCGCACATCCTTCCCCACCTTTCCTGCCTGGATATGCCCCTCGTGCCGCACCTGCGTGCCGCGGAACCAGGCACCCTCCCGCCCATTCACCGCCCGCACGAACAGCTCGTCCCCCAGGCGCACCACCCATATCGTCACCGGCTTGCGCAGGCTGCCATCCCGCCTCATTGATGAAAGCTGGATTTCTTCCGTGTTCCCAATCCTATCGAGCTCATCCTTCGTCCATGGTTCCATCATTCCATCCCCTTTCCCATTAGCTCTCCTCCAGCCCATAGTGTATCACCTGCCACTTGCCCTTCAGCACCTGTTTAGATGAAAATTCCGAGAGAATTTCTCCCGTATGGCAGCCTGGATAATAGCAGGTAAACCTGAAAATACACATAGATGCAGATCCACACAACCAAATGAGCAACTGGTTGACAGGCGACCTTTTTTTATGCTATTATAGATGGGTAATTCATACATTCTGCATCCATACAATTCATCACCGAGTGAGACTAGGGTGGAGCGAATTCCAGGCCTTCATCTCGTAAGTAGACCCTTGGTCAGCAGATCAATCGAGTAACACATTTCACCGCAGCTATCCGTTACCAGGTTCATCGGCCACTTTGGCCAGAAAGGATATCAGTTATGGCTACGTTTTTTGCCCTTCATACGCCGGTAGGCGATCCCGCCAGGGGATGGGAATGGTTCGGCAAGGGAGCACCCCAGCTGGCAGCTGCCATGGCGGCAGGAAAGCTGCCTGCGAAATGCGTGACGACCTGGAATCCATACACCTACGGTCGTGGAGATTATGTTTTCTGCATCTGGGAGGCTGATAACAAAGAGGATATCGAGAAAATCCTTCGCGAAAACGGCTTCGATGACTATGTCACATCCGATGTCATGCAGGTCTCGGAGATTAATTGGGCAGAGCTGGCTAAAACCGTCACTTAGCAAGCAGAAACCTGATTGGATACATACCTGCCCTCACAAGTGAATATGGCATGTTTTAGCAGCTGATTCCCCTGTGCTGCTATCTCGATATTGGTTGCCTTCCCCATGGTAGGCATTCCAGCATTTAACTCGCCCCTGCGCCGGTTTAGCTTGCCCTGCTCGCCAGGTCTGCTCTTCTCTTGCTCCAATTTCACCAGACCTCACATGTTTTAAAAACATGTGAGGTCTGCCCTTTTTCCTCCTGGCTCACACCTCCTCTTCCCTTTGCAGCTTCACCCCCAATCCATATGTTTGCAGTACGGGCACTACGAACAGGAACCCGGTATGCGGGTCATCCAGGTTGCCGATGATTTCTTGAGAAACTCCCACGATTTTATCCACCATCTCCTGGCTTTTCACCACCGACAATAAGGTCCGGTGATGGATTTCTCCGAACTGGTATATGTCATGCATGCTGGGGATCAATGGCATGTCTTCGCGCAAGCCTGCCTGCCTGATTCGACCCAGGCCGCTGCTCTCCAGGATGGTAATACCCGTCACGCCGGCTTCTTCCCAGGCATCCAGCACCTTCGGGCAATAGTCGATATCGTCCACCACCAGCACAATCAGGAAATTCGTCATTTTGTTCCTCCTGGCTCAGATTTGCCATTCCTTTTTTGGGCAAGCTTAAACGCCAGCCGTATCATCGGCGGGGTGATCAATGTGGTGATGATCACCACCCCCACAATGGTCGAAAAGGTATTTCGGTCGATCAGCCCCAGCTCCACGCCGATGGCAGCCACGATTAAACCCACTTCTCCCCTTGAAACCATCCCCACGCCCAGCTGGAATGCTTCGTGCTTGTTCAGCCCTCCCAAATACGCCCCTCCGCCCGAGCCGACCACTTTTCCCACCACGGCCACCACGATCATCACCACCAGCAGCAGGGCGCTGTCCAGGCTCAGCTCGCGTGCATTGGCCGATAAGCCGATATTGATAAAAAATATGGGTACGAAAATTCCATAGGCGATCGTGGAAAAACCCGCGTGAATATGCTCCTTCAGCGGCGTCCTGCTCAGCCATACTCCCGCCAGGAATGCCCCGGTGATCGCCGCCATGCTCCCGAACATCTCTGCCGTCCAACCGTAGATCAGGATGATGATGAATGTGAATGCCACCAGTCCCTGGCTGATGGGTAATTTATTCACCAGGCTGAACAGCTTGGGGAAGATGAACATCCCGATCAGCGATGCAATCCCCAGGTACAGCAGCACCTTTAAAATGATCAGCGCGATGCCGCCCACGCCCAGGCTTGACGTCGGCTGCACCAGCGCGGTAAATATCGATAAGCCCAGCAGCACCAGGATATCATCGAATACTGCCGCCCCCAACAGGCTCACCCCCACCCGGCTGCGAAGCATCCTTAACTCCATCAGGGTCTGCGCCGATATGCTCACACTGGTGGCCGAAAGGATCAAGCCGGTAAAGAAGGCCTGCGAGATTTCCATCGAGAATAAGATGCCTGCCAGCAAGCCCAACCCCAGGGGCAGTAGCATGCCGCTGACTCCCGCCAATCCTGCCACCTTGCTCGATTTCACCAGGTCTGTGAAGTGCAGGTCCAGGCCGGCCAGGAACATCAGCAGCAGCACGCCGATCTCAGCCAGGTGCTGTATGGTCTCGCCCAGGTGCATATCGCTGAAAGTGGGCAGGCTCAGCAGGTTTAAAACCGATGGCCCCAGCAGGATGCCTACCACCAGCTCACCCAGCACCGAGGGCTGTCCGATACGGTAGCTCAGGTATCCGCCAATTTTGGCCGTGCTGATTATGATGATTAAAGCAACCGCCAGCTGCATAAATGTGGTCATCTCATTTTTTGTCTCCTCCTCTGTTTAGGTAAAGTTGCTCAGTAATTTGCATCAGCGTAATCCATCCCCGCTGCCATGAAGGTCAGCTCATAATTCATCGGGATACTCGTCATTCCTCTCCTCTGCCAGCTGGTGCATCGCTGCCAGCCATATCCTTGAAAGCACCGGCAGGATGATCGCCAGCCCAATCCCAACCCAGATGAGGGCTGGGTCTAGCCTCGATCCCCGGGGCCATAAAACCAGGATTCCCAATAAGTACACGCCCGAGATCAGCGCGCTGCGGGTGTTTAGGTGCCATCGTTCGAAGCGCCTCAACCCGATTAACCATCCAAACCCCGCCGCCAGCAAGCCCACAGCCGTGCCCAGTAACACTTCGATCCATTGCGATAGGCCTATGGGTTGGTGAGCTTGCCATGCCACGAAAATAAAGAGCACCAGCACGATCAAAAAAGGAATGATGCCCGTCGACCAGGCCGGCGCAAGGATGCTGGAATTATTTTTCTCGGCGCGGTTGGTAAACTCATTAAAAACCACGATGGCGATCAGCACAGCCGCAATGGGTGACGCATTCAGCGCAAAGGCACCCCAGTATGCCAGGTATGCTAGTCCCAGGCTGATCCAATATCGGTGGGTTGGGGTGGCTTTCCTGCTGGCCAGGATGGCGATAATTGCCAGCAAAACTCCCACCCCTGCTCCACTGATCAGGCTTCCCAGGTATGCCTTTGGCACCGCCAGTTGCAGTGAAGTTTCAACCAGCAGCAACACAAGGGTCAGTGTACCTGCCAGCTCCAGTATGTTGAGCGTTTTCTCCCCGTTCGCCATTTTCCAAAAAAGGCTTGCCATCACAATGCCAAAGAAAATTGCCTGCTCCCATGAAGTTTTCCCTACCACAGACACGATAACCGCCATACCCAAGGCGGTGATGGACCACACCAGGGCCTCTTTCTTCGTGATGCGCCACGCAATGTCAAGCCAGTTGCGCCCGAATTGCCATAATATCCACGGCAGCGTCGCCCCCAGAAAAATCTCCCAGGGCAGATTCACGTGCATCACGGGTGGAATCACGATCAGCGCCATTCCGCCGATGATCAAATACAGGTATCCCCAGTGCCGGTGTTTTAACTCGTGGAACAGGAACCCGAGCAGCAGCAGCAGGTACAGGGCGTGTTCGTAACCGGCCATTTAATCCTTTTCACCCTATCCTCTCCAGATAGGCTTGCCTGATTCCATCTACCTGTCCCTTTCTTATCCCATTCATCTCTTCCATGGGTGATATTTGTCTTTTTTTACCGCCCACCGCCTCTTGCCTGCTTCGCCGTTCTCTTGCCAGCTCGTTTCCTGCTTTCTGCTGCCGTGTCACCTTTGGTTCCCGTCAGTCGACTGGCGGATCAATAACCTGGGTTGCAGCACCACCAGCTGCTCCGTTGCTGTTTCTCCCTCGATTTCTTTCACCAGCATCCTTGCCAGCAGGTGCGCAATGTCATAGACTGGTATATCCAGCGTGGTAAGCGGCGGTTCGCTATATTGCCCGTCCTGCACGCCGTCGAAACCCGCCACTGCCAGCTCCTCGCCGATTTTAAAGCCCATCTCGTGGGCCGCGTGCAGCACTCCGAATGCCGTTTCATCATTGATGCAAATGATCGCCTCTGGCCGATCGGTGATCGCTAGCAGGCGCCTGGCAGCATGGTAGCCGCCGTTGCTGGTTAAGTCTCCCGAGGTCACCAGCCGGCTGTCATACGGGATGCTTGCCTCCTGCAAGCCCTGGCGGTACCCGGCGAACTCGTCCGCCTGGATCTTCAGGTCGGCCGGTCCGCCCATGTAGGCAATCCTTCGAAAGTCCTTTGCCAGCAGGTGCCTCACCAGCCGCACCACCCCATCCTTGCGGTTTACCTCCACGCGTGCAAAGTGCAGGTCATCCAGGGTGTTCTCCAGCGCCGTGAATGGGACTTTTTGCTGTGCCAGGTACTGCACCCGCCAGTCGTGAAGGTGCAGGTGGGTCAGGATGAACCCATCCACTTTCCGGCTGTGCACCCATCCCTGGTACATGTGCTTTTCAGGCTCCTCAGCCGGCGGTGCGATGGATATCACCAGGTCATAAGGGTGATGCGCGGCTTCGTCTCCCAACCCGGCGATGAATTCCGAGAAAAATGGGTCTGCAAAACGTGGCGAGTGCGCCGGCAGGATGTAGCCGATAGAGTCTGCTTTCCTGCGCCGCAGCTGCCGGGCCGCCCGGTTGGGCGTGTAATCCATCTCCTTCGCTGCCCTGATCACCCGCTGGCGCGTTTCCTCCGAGATATCCGGGTAGCCATCCAGGGCGCGCGAAACTGCTCCAATCGAAAGCCCCAGTTGCCTGGCAATATCCCGGATTGTTGTGGTCACTGTGCCATCCCAGACGTTACTGAAACGTTTTAGTAGATTGGATTATACCTGATTTTTCCCTTTTTACCACTTAACTCAAGCCTGCCTGTGCCGCTCACACGCCCCACTTCGCCATCCTGGCAAATTGAGTGCCGGCAGGGTTTCTTTTATTTGGGTCAGTGCCCGCTGGTTTCTCAGGATTTGGGTAGGCCTGAAGGATTGCCGCGGCGCAATGGTTCACCTGCCTCCACTCCCACGGCTTTCCAAACGGCATGCATCGGGTTGCTAGATTGCCGCAGTTGCGCTCACGGCAACTTCGCCAGCACCGTGGTGGCCTCCGTTTGCAGTGCATCACTCGAGGGCGCCACGCCGTTCATCGCAATATCGCTGAAGCCCACGAAAACTGTGCCTTTCAAAAAGGCAAACGAGCTCCCATTCACTGAAATTCCTCCCTCATTGATACTCACCTGGCCGGTAATCGCACCATCGGCGAAGTCGGGAAGTTGGGTAAAAGTTATTCCCTCATTCGTCAATTGTTGCACGCTTGCCTGCAGGTCTGCCTGGAATTGTGTCTTGGCTTGCTGAGCGGTTGCTACGTCTGGAGCTTGAATGACATCTACTGTGAATATGTTTGAGCCTTGAATGCTGTATGTGCATATTTTTAAGCCCTCAGCAGTGCTTGATTCCACCCCCTGTGCAAATGTAGTGCCCGTCAGTGTCGACGCCTCATCACTGGAGATCAGTGTGCACGGGTCGAGGTTTGTATTCACCGCCTGTTGTTGCGTCGCCGCGACAACCGACGCTGGTTTCGTGGGGGTTACAGCAGTGGTTGCTGTGGGTTGAGGCAGGCTGGTGAGGGTGGGTGCTGCCACAGGTGCAGATGTTGCAGAAGGCAGGGGCACCAGTGTCGCGGGTGCACCTGAGCTTGGGTTGGTGGTGCTGGCAGGCGAAGCGCTGCACGCCCCCAGCATCGCCGCCACCACCAGCATGCAAACTCCCAGGGTCAACCGGGTCAAGCCAGGCGAAAACCTGGCCTTTTGATGGGTATAGCTAACTCTTGGGTGGCTGCCGTTTGTGATTGGCAGCTCATCATTTTCATTCATGGGTATCCTCCTTTAACAAAAAAAACCCGCTTAACAAATTCCTGCAAAGGTTGTTGGTATCGCCGATGTATCAATCTCCCCCGATCAGCATAGCGCCATAAATACAATACCAATTATATCATAATTATCATAATAATGGCGGGTATGGGGGTGGTTTCGAGGATGCAAGCAGCCAGGATCTGTCAGCCAGCCACCATTCCCTTCCAGCGGGCAAGCTACACAATCCTTGCCCCCCCTGTATCTGAATAATTATAAGAGCGCGATCGGTGGGGTGGTCATATCTTCCCCTTTCCACATCACTCATCTTTGTTGCTGGATACATTTACCGAAGATGGATTGCTGCTTTCCATTAATCGGGTAAAATCATATCGTTTTGTTCAACCATCCCTGCTCAGGAGCATGCATTGGGCGGAAAAATACTCGTAACGGGGGCAAGCGGACTGGTGGGTGCCAACCTGGTACGGGCCTTGCTCGAGCAGGGACGTGATGTGCGTGCCCTCGTCCATGAAGACCGCCGCGCCCTGTCTGGTCTCGACCTCGAAACCGTCTCGGGCGACTTGCGCCACCCTCCGTCACTCGAAGCCGCAATGGCTGGCGTGCAGCTGGTCTACCACCTGGCCGGCTCCATCTCGCTCAGCATGGATCGCGCCCCCCAGCTTAAAGCCATCAATGTGCAGGGCACCCGCAACCTGGTGGATGCCTGCCTCCATTCCCGGGTGCAGCGCCTGGTGCATTTCAGCTCCATCGAGGCCGTGCGACAGCAGCCCCTCGACCAGCCGCTGGACGAGAGCCGCCCCCTGCTCGACGTCGGCCTCTCCCCCCGTCAGCTGGCCCGTATCCCGCCCTACGACCTCTCCAAGGCTCAGGGCGAGCGAGAGGTGCAGGCCGGCATTTCTAAAGGGCTCGACGCCGTCATCATCCGCCCCACTGCCATGCTCGGCCCCTATGACTTCAAGCCCTCCTACCTGGGCCAGGCCCTCATCCTGCTGGCCAGCGCTAAAATTTCTGCCCTGGTGCGGGGTGGCTTCAACTGGGTGGACGTGCGCGATGTGGTGTCTGGTGCCATTCGTGCCGCCCAATCCGCCCCTCCCGGCGCTTGCTATGTGCTGGGCGGTCACTGGCACACCATCCGCCAGGTGGCGCAGCTCGTCGCCGCGCACACCCACCGCCCTGCCCCGCTCATCGCCGTCCCGCTGTGGCTGGCCGATGCCTTCGCCCCACTCATGCTCAGGCTGGCGCGCCTGAATGGCTCTCAACCCATCTACACGCGCCTCACCCTCACCGCCCTGCGCGCCAACCGCAATGTCAGCACCTCTCTCGCCGCCCGCCAGCTGGGCTATTCCGCCCGCCCTCTGCAGCACACGCTGCGAGACGTGCTCGGCTGGTTCCGCCAGCAGCACTACCTGGTCGGAGACCTTCTATGATCGTCCGACTGGTGCACTTCGCATTGATCCTGGCCGGGCTGGCCGTGGCTGTGGGGGTCTTCATCGCCCTGTTTTTCATCAGCGCCCCCTACGGTCGGCATGCCCGCAGGGGCTGGGGCCCGCTCATTCACAATCAGCTTGGCTGGCTGCTGATGGAATCGCCCGCTGCCATCGTGTTCGCCGTGTTTTTCGCCCTGGGCACTGCTCCTCGCAGCCTGCCCATCCTGCTGTTTTTCGCTCTCTGGCAGTTGCACTACGTCCATCGGGCTTTCATCTACCCCTTCACCATCCGCGACGGTCGTAAACAGATCCCCCTCCTCGTCATGCTGTTGGGCCTGGCCTTCAACATCGGCAATGCCTGGGCCAACGGCTATTACCTGTTCACCCTTTCAGGTGGCTACCCCACCAGCTGGCTGCTTGACCCGCGCTTCCTGGCCGGCATCAGCCTGTTCGTGCTGGGCTTCGTCATCAACCGCTGGGCCGACACCGCCCTGCGCGCCCTGCGCCAGCCGGGTGAGCTCACCTACTACATCCCGCGTGGCGGGCTGTTCAACCTGGTCTCCTGTCCCAATTACCTGGGTGAGATCATCGAGTGGGCCGGTTGGGCGCTTGCCACCTGGTCGCTGCCCGGCCTGGCTTTCGCCGTGTGGACCTTCGCCAACCTGGCTCCCCGCGCCCGCTCGCACCACGTCTGGTACCACTCGCACTTCACCAATTACCCCCCAACCCGCAAAGCCCTCATCCCCTGGGTGTGGTGACGCCTGGCTTGCCCGATAGCCTCCTCGCCCCTCGCTCCCTACCCCTTCACCAGGTCCACCATCACATCGATATGCACCCTCGGGTTCCCCTGGGTGATCACCGGCACTTCCTGCTCGTTGCCATAAGTCCACTTCCCCTCGCCATCCTCGATCGTCACCCTGATGCTGTAATGGTGCTCCTCGTTGATCTTCCCCGGGTCATAGGTCACCACGAAAGGCATGGGGATGATTAATTGCTGGTCCTTCACCACATTTTGGGCAATCGTCTTCCCCGGCGAGCCTTCCTTGGTGATATCCACCAGCTCGATCGTCATCACCGTCCCCTCAGGGAAGATCATGCTATGCGGGTGATCGATCACCCCCGTCACCGCAAATTGCTTCGCCTCTCCGCAGGCGCTCAGCAAGGTCATCGATATCAGCATGAAGATGGTCGCCAATCTTTTTACCGTCATACGCACTTCTCCTCGGCTAATCACCATCTCCTGAGTTGCAAGAATTCAGCCTGATTTTTTGTGGCAGCCCGTCCTCCACCCTCCTGCCCTCGCCGGCTCGCCATGTCCGCAAGATGAAGCCCGCTCTTCGGCGGGTAATTTATTTTGTGGCGCCGCCAACCTGCGCGCTAAACCGCCCCCGCTCCTCGCTTAAGCGTTGGCATGATTTTCACCGCTCCATTAGAAGCGCTGGTTCTCCACCCTGAACGGGTCGCTCATCCGTATATACTCTTGCTCCAGCTCGTTCAGGATTTCCTCGTATCGCTGGGTTATGTAAGCTCGCAGCTCGTTTTTTTGGATGCGGTTTGGCAGAAGCCGCAAGCCATACCTCACCAGCGGATACCCTGCCTCCCTCCGGTACACGATCTCACCTTTGAGGCCGCTGAATGAAAACTTGGGTCCAGGTTGAAACTCAAGGTATAGTTTCTTGCCGGGTTGCAGCCTGCCGTCAGGATCGATGGTCTCATTCACCAGGATCCCCATCCCCTCGTTGCTGAGGTCCTGGATGAAGGCCCGGTATATTTTCTGGTAGTAGTGCATCTTGATATAGGTTGGCTGCTTTGGCTGCACGCGCTCCGATTGGCGCTCTCGCCACTCGCCGTACGATAAATCGGATAGTTGGAAGGTGCCGCGGGCGTAATCCACCGCATGGATGGTGGCGCAGATCGCCCCGGGGAATGCCCCGCTGCGTAAATGGATCTTTCCTGGCAGGATGTAAAAAGTTTGGCGTTGGGTTGCCTGGATGGTAATCGATGCCGGGTTGATATCGACAATACTCCCCCGCTGTTTTATTGCAGTTCCATTGTGATGCTTGATCAGGCTGACCGGCGGGTATGGAGTGGGCAGGTTGAGAATTGCCTCCCTGGCTGAGGTCATCTTGGTATCAGCAGGGTCGTCTTTCCCCCTATCGAGAATTTTACCGGGTCGATGAGCGATGCTGGTATCGTCATCCCATGCCTTGTGCCTGCGCCGATCAGAATAAGGTAAATTATGGTTTAACATGCTACCACCTCGATTTCAATCGTTCGTTGGAGCCTCTGGAGTGCAGGTTCGCTCTCTGGGATAAATCAACAACTCGCGTTACAGTTGTTCAAATTGCCTTTGAAGAAACCGGGCCGCTGTTCATTTTCTTCGAAAGTGGTGATCTGTTCATGTTGCCGGGCGCCAGGTCTGCTCTATCTTCGTCTTGATGAAATACCTGGCCCTTATTCGCAAGCCGGATTCTAATGTTTTTGGATTTATACTGGAAGGATATCAGTCAATAAGCACCTCTAAACACGATAAGGTTTTAAATAACCATCCCATTGAGTTCAAAATATGAACTCTTTATCTACTATAGCACCGAAAAAGATGAGGGGCTTTAAAGGCCGGTTAGGGGAAGCTTAATATGTCGAATTTGGCGCCCCCTGCACCGCTGAAAGCTTTCCCCTCCCCCCTGAATCGTTTCTCATTCTTAGGGCAGGTAGGGGGTATCTTTCCCCTCCCCCAATTCTGATTTTTGAATTGGGGGAGGCTGGGAGGGGGTCGGGTATGTGAATACCAGCCTTATGCTCTACAAAGCTGCACCTTTAACTGCCGGTCTTTCTGATCGCCTATCCTCCGCCACTAAACCAGCAGCACTGCATTAAATGCCACTACCACCACCACTGCCATCACGAAATATCCACCCATGAACCCCCTCAAACCTCTTTTCCTGTATGCTGCCCCCGCCAGCAGCGCCACCATCATTGCCATTCCCAGTGAAATATAAGGCAGGTACAGCAGCACATGCTGCCATAAATTTAGCTCTGTGTATGGGCGCGGCCACGGCAGGTAAATCATGTTGGGTATCATCACCACCATCGCCAGGCACACCAGGCAGCCTAGCGCCGCCATCACCGTCAGCCCTGCTGCGTAAGGCACCCACCCGCTGCTCTTCGCCTGGTCTGGGGCAGTCGCCAATCTTCTCCTCCCCCGGGTCACTCTCACCAGGGCTCTTATCGGCCATAGCAGCAGCATGGCCAGGAACACCAGCGCGCAGAGAATATAGAACACCAGGTGCGTCAGCCGTGCCTGCGGGTTGATTTTCAGCATGTGGATGTTGAGAAACATGGGCTCCTTGCCCCTGAAGTCGAATGTATCGCCTGAAGGTGCCATGAACAAACCCGGATGCACCTCGGTGAGTGTGGCCGTCTGCCCAAACATGCTGCCCGTTAACACGCCATGAGTATCGATTACCTCCGCCACATCGCCCGGGAATCCGGTTGAATTGATCAGATAGGTCCCTGCGTAATTGCTCCGGCGGCTGAGTGCAGCTGCATCATCGGGCAATGCCTTGCTTGTGATCAGGCTGCTCAGCTGGTCACCCGTCAGCGGAACTTTTTCGTTGAGCGGTGGGTAAGCCGGCGACACCTGGCTGGCATGATTCGCTCGCCGCCCGTAAACCGCCCGGTTGCTGGCAATGATATCATCCAGCACGGCCTCGCTCAGGTTATAGGCGTATGACTCTTCCGGCATGGAATTCGTCAGCACCACGCTGCCTAGCTTCAGGTCGGGGTACCACACCATGCTTGAGTTGAAGCCAAAACCACCCCCGCCATGTTGGAAGTGCCGCGCCCCATTGCGTTCGCTCACCGTAATTCCCAGCGCGTAGTCAGAGAATTGCGCTGCCAGGTTGGGCGGGGTGTACATCGTTTCGGCCAGGTCCTGCCGTAGCAATCGCTGCCCATCAATAGCCCCCTCGTTGATGTGGAATTGCAGGTAGCGCCCCATGTCAGCTGCTGTGGTCCACACCCCGCCAGACGGGATGATCAGGAAATCCACCGGGGGCTGGACTGGTGATCCAACGTCGCCGATCGCTCGCGTTTTATTGGCCCGTATCTGCCTCACGTCCAGGGTGCTATCATCCATGCCCAGGGGTTGCAGTACCTTCTCTTGCACATATTGCGTGAACGGTATCCCTGACTTCACTTGCAGGATAGTTCCTGCCAGGTCTATCCCCAGGTTTGAATAGCTATAGTAGTCTCCCACCGGGAATTTAAGCCATGTATCTGAGATACTGGCGATGTGCTTTTCAAATGAGTACGCCGGCATGTCGAAATTGCCTCCGTAGGGTGCTTCGTGGGCAAAGCCTGCCGTGTGGCTCAGCAGCATGCGCAGTGTGATCTTTTGCTCGGGGTGCTCCTCGAAGATGCTGTTGACCGTAAAATCGGGCAGGTAATCGGTGATGGGCGCATCAAGGTCCACCAGTCCGTCTTGGGCGGCGAACATGGCAGCCGTCGCCGTGAATGATTTTGACATCGACTGGATCGAGAACAGCGTGTCGGGTGTGACGGCGATTTTCTCTTTCGTATCAGTATAGCCGAAGCCTTCCATCCACAGGATGTTTTGGTCATCCACGATGGCAATCGCCAGGCCCGGGATGTTATCCTGCTGCATTTGCTGCGGGATAGTCTGGCGGTATCGTTCAATGATGCCGCCAATATCAGTGGAAATTGGCGAGGCCTGTAAAATTGGGGTATTGATGGGCACCATCCCGCATACGAAGGCGGCCAATATGCAAAAGACCAGGGTTTTGTGCAGCATGCTCGTTCTCCTTACTGGCAATAAATAAGGTTTGAAATCCAGCCTGCGTGTTTATTCGTGGCTGATTCAAATCCAGCAATAAAACATAGGTAATCTGCTCATGCTATATTGGATGAAGATGACTTGGCTTTATTGGGAAATAACGGCAAACGATTGAGTTATTATAGCACTCTCCACCAATTTTTCTTGCCCTTGGTTTATGGGGGAAGGAGCGATCTGTGCGATTGAAGCAACCTGTCCCGGCTCTCTCGGAATCCGATCTTTTTTCTATTACATCGACCTGTTTCTTAAGCGCCGACCCATACTATTTTTTTAGCTCCCTAAAAATACTGGTTCTCCACCCGAAATGGGTCGCGCATCTGTATATAATCCTGCACCGCTGAAAGTCTTCTCCTCCCCCAAAATCGTTTTTCATTCAATCCTTCACCCCCATTTTTCCCACTCCAAGATACAATAAACCAACACTCATTACGAACCAGGGCAGGAGGTATAAAAATGAAAAAACTCCTCTTACAGCTCGACTGCGACAAATATCCCAGCACTTTCGACACGGTCACCGCCTACGAAGCCGGCGTGGACAATGTGCTCAGCTATGGCGGCGTGATGCCCACCGATGTGCGTGGCTTGCTGCACGGCGTCATGTTCACCCGCCCTAGGGCCGATATGCGCCAGACCGCCGTTTTTATCGGTGGGCGCCAGGTGGACCTGTGTGAGCACATCTTGCTCGCTGCCATGGATGCCATGTTCGACCCCTATTGCCTGTCGGTCATGCTCGATTCGAACGGCTGCAATACGGCTTCAGCGGCTGCTGTGGCGCTCATCGAGCGCTCGGTCACCCTCAAGAATGCTCGTTTCGTCATCCTCAGCGGCTTTGGGCCGGTGGGCCTTCGTGCCGCCAAGCTGCTGGTGGGCGAGGGGGCGCAGGTGACGGTCACCAGCCTGCCGCGCGAGCTGTTCCTTGGCTCGTGGGACGATAACCGCGCCCGCCAGGATTTGCGCATCGCTCACGCCGCGGCCGCCGAATCCGGCTTCGATATCCTCGAGGCCAGCACCCGCTCCGAGATCCTTGAGTTGCTGCACACAGCCGACGGCGTGCTCTCCACCGGCCCGGCAGGCGTGCAGATTTTGCGCCGTGATGACTGGCTGGGACTTTCGAGCCTGAAATTGCTCGCAGATTTGAATGTCGCTCCGCCGTATGGCATCGAGGCCATCGAACCGCAATGGCGCGGCCTCCAGCAGGTCGGCAAAATTCTGTTTGGCGGCCTGGGCATCGGCGGTGTGAAAATGCAGGTCCATAAGGCTGCCTTGATGAGCTTATTCGCCCAGGACGTCATCCTGGATACCGCTGAAATCTATGCCCTGGCGAAGGAGCTGCTCAGAAATCGGTAGGCTGTGCATGCCCAGGTTGTAACCCCTGATAGGATCGAAGGAAGGCTTCTGCAACGCCACGAGATCAATAAAATCTGGCAGCTCGACCGCAGTGAGCTGGTCGAGGCTGAGTATCACCTCCCGCAACCCACCCCTTCCCCCTCGTAGAGCCGCCCCAGCGGGGCGTCTCCCCTACCCCCACCATGATAACGCCATCGCTCGCGGTCAACCCGCGTAGGGGCGACCCATCCATTGCCTGGCGGACACCTGGATTACCCATATCGTGTTAATATCCTTCCTCCAGGCACCCTCGTCGGGTCGCCCCACCGGGGCTACCCGTCCTTAGCGGTCGGAAACCTGATGATTGAGCATCCTCGTAGAGACGCCCCAGCGGGGCGTCTCCCCCTCCCCTCCTAAGCCACCCCAACGGGGCCTCCCCCCTTCCCCCATGTAGAGACGCCCCAGCGGGGCGTCTCCCGTTGCTATTCTTTCATACCGGTTGGTGCATTTCCCAACCGGTATGTGCTATAAAATGAGAAACCTTAAAATATTCGCATTCCTGCTTAAACCTCTTGTGGATTAGAACATTTGTGCTATAATTAGAACGTAATTACTCACCCCTCCTCAAAATTCGCGAAATCTGATAAGATGCGCGTGTGGGAAAAACAGAACTTGAGTCATTATCGAAAGAAGAATTGATCCAGC
>Ga0172363_10002124_pt1 | contig 16017 bp, 15 predicted proteins | sample LakKivs2_kivu2a2_FD_114541 | JGI IMG/M metagenome (GOLD analysis project Ga0172363, IMG submission 114541) | Sediment microbial communities from Lake Kivu, Rwanda - Sediment s2_kivu2a2 | ecosystem: Environmental > Aquatic > Freshwater > Lake > Sediment | place: Rwanda: Western Province, Lake... | reverse complement strand
TTACTCATTCCCATAGATAATTCTTTTAAATTACATTTTAAAGATAATTCTCTCAACTTTTTAAAGTAAGGTCTAGTCTCTTCAGGTTCAACAAAAGGAGCTATGGTCATTAATCCATCGACTTTAATTCCATCTAATTTTTTAATTTTGTTCACGAATTCAACTGTCTCATCCGGCTTGATACCAAACTTATCTTCAGTCAGGTTTACTTGGACTAAAACTGGCATGTTTTTGTTTAATTCAAGACATTTATTGTTGACTTTCTTTGCTATTTTCATCCTATCAATCGAATGAATTATATCGAAGATTTTAACTGCATCTTTCACTTTGTTACTCTGTAAATGACCGATCATATGCCATTCGACTTTATTACCTATTTCTTTGAATTTCTTCTTGGCTTCTTGAACTTTTGTTTCTCCTATGGATTTAATATTAAAGTCAATTGCCTTATTGATGATATCAACAGGAAAAGTCTTGGTTACAGCGATTAATTTTACATCCTCAGGATGTCTGTATACTCTTAATGCAGATTTTGCAATTCTTTCTTTAACGTTTTTTAAATTCTGTTCCATCATTACAATTCATATTAAATGAAAAAAACAAATTATTATTAATGTTTATCCCTAAACACCTAAAATCTATAAAATTAAAAGCTAAAGGAAGAACTCTTAGAGCAAATAGAGATTTTAAGAAAGGGGAAATTATATTGCCCTTAAAAGGGATAACTAGGAAGTGCTCTGAATCAACTCCCGATGCAGTTCAAATAGATGATGACAAATTTATTGATTCTGATCATAGATATGTTGAAGATCATATTAATCATAGTTGCGATCCGTCTGTAAAAATTGATTTTAATACTATGAATTTTGTTGCTCTAAGAGATATCAAAAAATGTGAAGAAATAACTTATAACTATTTGACAACTGAGTATGACTTAGTTAGAGATGGTTTAGATTTTGATTGTAAATGTGATTCTAAAAACTGTTTAAAAAGAATAAAAGGGTTCAAATTTCTAACAAAAACTCAAAAATTAAAATTGAAGCCACTATTGTCCCCCTTTTTAATGAAGAAATTAAAAGAATAATTAACTCACTTAAATATCTCATCACTTGGGTTAATATTGCTTTCTCCAATGAAAACTGCAGCTGCTATTACAGTCGTCCATAAACCATTTTTATGACCACGTGCAGATTGAGTAATGTTTTTAGTTTTGATTATCAAACCAGAAGTTTCGTATAATTGTTTTCTTTCATTCCATGCCATATCCGGGTCGAATTTTATTCCCATTGTGGTGGCAAGCATAGTAGCCGCTAAATCCTCTGCATAATCACCAGCCTTTTCATCGGTTTCACCAAAAGAATGATGCTCCGATAGATAACCGTAACTTTCTCTGTCAGCTGGTAGTGCCATGCCTATAGAAGCTGCAATCATTCTGTTGGATTCATTCGTAGAATTTTTAGCTAAAACACAGTAAGTAATTTCACCAGGACTCAATAATTGCAGACCTTTTTCCCTAGAAATTATCTTACAACCAGATGGAACTATGCTCGACACAGTGACGATATTACATTTTTGTATCCCAGCGTTTCTTAATGCTATTTCAAAAGATTGCAAGTATTCCTTATGAATTCCGACTCCCTTGGTAAAGAACATCATTTTAGGAATCATAGGTATCAATTTTGTTTTACTACTTTATAATTTTTTTCTATAAATCAGGGTACAATGGAAACCTTTTACATAATTCTAAGACTTCATTTTTGATATTTTTTATTTTTTTATTTTTCACAATCTCATTTTTGAATTTTTCTATTGCTTTATTTCTAGAGTCTTTGTCATCTGATATTTCATAATCTTTGACTTCATCTATCACATCAGCAATCCAATCAGCAATTAATTCCATTTCACTCTCTTTCATCCCTCTTGTAGTCAAGGCAGGAGTGCCTAATCGAATACCACTTGGATAGAATGGAGAAGAAGGTTCAGCAGGAATAGTATTTTTGTTAACAGTAATTCCAGCTAAATCCAATGCATCTTGAACGTATAACCCCTTTCCCTTTCCAAAAGGAGTCAAATCTATCAATAGCAAATGATTGTCAGTTCCGTTAGAAACAACTTTTATTCCTCTTTCCATCAGTCTTTTAGCCAGAACTTTCGCATTTTTAACAATTTGTCTTCCATATTCTTTGAATTCTGGTTTCATTGCTTCCCCTAAAGCAATAGCTATTGCTGCAGTCTGATGATCATGAGGTCCACCCTGCAAACCAGGAAAAACTGTTTTATCTATCTTTTCAGCAAGTTCAGGATCTTTATCCAAACCTTTTTGAGTGACCATTATTATTGCTCCCCTTGGTCCACGTAAAGTCTTATGAGTAGTAGTCGTGACAACATGTGCATACGGAACAGGACTTTTATGGACACCAGCTATAACTAATCCAGCTATATGAGCAATATCAGAAGCAAAATATGCATCGACTTCATTAGCGATTTCAGCAAACTCTTCAAAAGGAAATTCTCTTGGATATGCTGTAGCACCACACCATATAAGTCTTGGTTTATGCTCTTTGGCCAATCTTCTAACTTCATCAAAATCTATGTATCCATCGGGTTTAACATGATACTGAACACTGTTAAAGAACATTCCAGAAAAATTAACTTTCCATCCATGCGTCAAATGTCCACCATCAGGCAGACTTTGTCCCATTATAGTATCTCCAGGTTTACATATGGCAAGATAAACAGCCTGATTTGCAGGACTTCCAGAATAAGGCTGAACGTTAGCATGCGGCACCTCAAACAATTTCTTAGCACGTTCTATCGCAATATCTTCAGCTTTGTCGATAAACTCGTTACCACCATAATATCTTTTGTGTGGATAACCTTCGGAATACTTGTCAGTCATTATGCTTCCTAAAGCCTGAAGCACAGCCATACTAGTAAAATTCTCAGAAGGTATCATCTCCAACCCAAATCTTTTTCTGTTCAATTCATTTTTAATGGCGTCGGCAATAACAGGATCTTGTTTTTCAACGTGTTTAATCCACCAATTCGACATATTCTCAAACCATAAAAGATTGTCATTCTTAGAATTTATCTGTTTCTATCGTAAACCTCTTAAGTTTTAAAGTATATTGAATTCCCATGTCAAAGACTTTTTATGATATTTGTTGGGATAAAATAATCGATAGAGGATATCCTGAATTTCCTGTAGCATTAGAAGTTATAGAGATATTGAAAGAAGAAGCTAAGAAGGAAAGATATTTTAATTATGATGGGACTATCTGCAGATCAATTTCATCATCGGAATTAAGGAGTCGATTACAATCTAAAGGAATAAAGATATCTCCTCAGTATCTATGTAAAATTGTTCATGCTTTTTTGAAGAAAAAAAATATATATTATGAACCAAGAAAAGGTAATACTGTCACATTTAGTCAAATAACATATTCTCATAAAATACTTAAAGACTTGGACGGATGGGCTCAAAAAATATATAATCGTCGAAACTAGAGAATTATTTCCTTAATTTTTCTACATGCTCTATACTCTTTTTAATATGTTCTTCTGAAGCAATGTCAGTCCTATACCATAGATTCCCTCCTGTTATCGCATCTAAACCTTGAAGGGATATTTTTCTAGCTTCAGGAATATCGTCCCCAATTCCAATGACACAAACAGTCCTAGACTTGAGAGCAAAAGTATCACCATTCCTTAATTCCATAGAACATGGATAAACTTTCATTCTGGTCTCAATCTTCTCAGATAGTTTATTAACTACACCCAAATCAACTCTGGTATCACCAGTATAATCTTTCATCTTTCCTCCATAAGTCGGCGGTACTTTATAAATCACGACTGTTGCTTGATCTTCAAAATTTAAGCTAGTTAAATTTCCATGTAAAATGTTAAAACAAACATCGACAAAATCATCTTCCATTATCGGCATTAAATTCTGTACCTCGGGCATGCCAGGTCTGCTGTTGATCTCAAAAACTTTCAAACCATCTTTGGCTATTGTATAAGCCATGTACATCGGAACTCCGAGCAACTCTGGGTTTCTACCATTTCCTTTTAAGTTTCTGAATATTTTGTTACCGATAGTTATCGCTTCTTCCCAATCTTTTTGACACATGAATGGTAAGATTTCATGAACATCTTTGTAAGATCCCATCCCTCCAGTATTAGGACCTTTATCACCATCAAAAGCTCTCTTATAATCTCTAACAGCAGGTGTAGGGATTAAATGTTCTCCATCAGAAAAAAATTGTAAGCTGAACTCTTCGCCATCTATCTTCTCTTCAACTATTACACGATCTTTCTCAAATATCGTCAAGAAATGGTTGAACAATTCTTCTCTGGTGTTGAAATGATCTCCCCATACTCCAACTCCTTTGCCAACAGCTGGTTTATCTGGTTTTACAGCTACTTGATTCTTCATCTCATCCAGCCAAAACCATAAATCTTTTTTTACTTCAGTGTTACTCGAGTAGTTCTTTGGGTCGAATATTTTAAATTTAGGATTAGCCTCAGGACAGCAATCTTCTATCAATTTTCTTTGTGCTACTTTACTCCCTTCCAGTGCAAATTTCTTTGTCGGACACAACATCGGAATTCCAGTTTCTTTTTCGATTAAATCTCTGATACCATCAACTATGGGTCCTTCAGGTCCAACAACTCCAAAATCTAAATCATCTTTATGCATTCTAGCAAAATCGCATATCGCTTTGATATTCAGGTCAGGAATAACAACATGCTCTTTTGCTTTGGCAAAATTAAAAGGATTTTTTTGTTTATCAGCGACATATATCTGAGTATCATACTTCGTACTTCTCTTAAAAGCATCTATCATCGAGGCTTCTCTCGCTCCATAACTCACGACTAATATATCGACTTTCTCCATGAGTCTCACTTATAATTCTCTTTCCCAGTACCTTATTCTTTTAAACGATGTTTGAGTCTTCATCTTGTCGGCAATCTTCTGTGCCATAGTCGTGGGATATTGACCCGTTAAGCAAGCCATACAGAGTTTGCATCTATCAAAACCGATAGAATCTACAAGACCATCTATAGTCTGATAACATAGATTATCTGCACTAATTATCTTTTCTATCTCTGGAACTTTGTTATTGGCCGCTATTAATTCCCCGTGTGTAGCTATGTCAATACCATAAAAGCAAGGTGATATTATCGGAGGACAAGTAATCCAAACATCTATTTTCTTAGGGCCAGCACTTTTAACCAGTTTCACTATTTTTTTTGACGTGGTTCCTCTAACTATACTATCATCAACTAAAATGATTTTTTTGTCCTTTAGAACAGATTTGATGGGATTAAGCTTGACATTAATCGCATTATCTCTCATAGTCTGAGTTGGCATTATGAAAGTCCTACCTATGTAACGATTTTTTATCAACCCTTCAGCAACTGGTATTCCCGTTTCTCTAGATATACCTTCGGCCGCTGGTCTAGAAGTATCAGGCACAGGGACTATCACATCAGCATCTGCAGCATATGTCTTAGCTAAATTCTTACCCAACCTGACTCTCACATCATAAACACTCTTTCCATCCAAAACGCTATCAGGTCGACTAAAATAAACATACTCGAACATACAGTGTGAAACGTTTTTACATGAAAAAATCTGTTTTTTCTTTAAAATTCCATCAGGATTAGCAATTATCATTTGTCCAGGTTTAACATCTGACGTTAATTCAATCTTATTAGTTTCTAGGGCAACGCTCTCAGAGGCGAAAGCTCTTATTCCATCCGTTTTTCCATAGCAAAATGGTCTAAAACCGATAGGGTCTCGAAAAGCTATTAAATCTCCTTCACCCGTAAAAAAAGTTGTACAATATGAACCTTCAACTCTTTCCATTAAGCCTAAAACTGAATCCTCAAAATCTTTTGATTTTATTAGTTCTTCAGCTAAAACATTGACGAGTATCTCAGCATCACAACCAGAAGTTAAAAGTCTACCATTTTGACTCAACTCTTTTTTCAAATCCATGTAATTAACAATATTTCCGTTATGAGAAAGGACTAAACCATGTTTAGGATAACTAAGCTTGAATGGTTGGGCATCTTTTAAGGTTGAATGTCCAACAGTCGTATAGCGAACATGCCCAATACCAACATTACCCTTCATTTTTGCTAATACACTTTTAGGCATATTATCTACGATCAACCCCATGAACTTTTTGAGTTTTATATTAGAATCGCTCAGAACAGAGATACCTCCAGATTCTTGTCCCCTATGTTGTAAAGACACTAGTCCGTTGTAAATTATATCGGAAGTTAAATTCTCGTCTTGGCAAACTGTTCCGAACACACCACAAGATTCTTTTTTCATCTTAACACTCAGTTTTGAACGAAGTATGTTAATTAAATCGTAGAGAAAATATATGTCTTTATGCCAAAAATATATAGTTTTCCTGTTTTTACTACTTCTTAATTTTTGAGTATGTGTAAGCAAACCTCTGAATTACTGTTATAACACTTAAAGCAAGGATTATAATAAATCCATAGTACAATGAACCAGAGTAGAAAGGTGCAAATAGAACAGATAACATAAGTATACACATTCTGATATCTCTTGAACCAATTCCAATATCACATTTAATTCCTAACACTTCTGCTTTACTACGTGCGTAACTAACTAACATAGACCAAACCAAAGCTAAAGTTCCTACTAACATTAGTTGAGCAGGATTCGTTAAGATCAAGGTATAGATTACAAAAACTTCCACTATTCTGTCCAAGAAAGAATCGAGGAATTCGCCTTTTTTGCTGACTTTTTTTCTTAATCTCGCTAAGTCTCCGTCTGCACAATCTAAAATTTCTGAGATAAAAAGAACCACTAAACCAAATAAAAACATCCTGTAATAGAAGATAACTCCAGATAAAATGCCTAAAAAGAACGATAATAAGGTTACTTGATTTGGCTCAAATTTTAGCTTATACAGAATTCGTGTGATTGGTTTAGAAAATTTTCTGTAAAAATACTTTGTTACTGGATATTTCCAATCCATATAATTCTTTTAGATATTTTTAACTTATAAATTAAGTTTTTGACTCAATAACAATGCTTAAAAATATTAATGTTATAAAAATATGGTATGGCAAAAGGTAGATATGTTCCTAGGGCAAATGTTTTACTCACCGATTTAAATAAACTGGTTAAAGCTAATCTAGAAGAATTGCAAAAAGTATATGAAAAATGGATTGATCTTAAAGTTGAAGGTCCTTATGTTGTTTCTTTGGAAGGTTATAAACCTGGAGAAAGCTTTGAAAGAATTGAACCAAATGGATCCTATTCTTTAGGTCTTCCACATGTTTATGTTGGCATTGGTGTTAAACAAACTATTAAAGATCAACACTTTAAACCATTTGTAGAAAAAAATCCAAAAATTGAAGAAACTCTCGCTAAATTAGAAGAAGTATTAAAAATAGAAATAATAACTTCAGTTGACTCATTGGATGAATTAGAAGTGAAAGTAACGACACTTTCTGAAATTGCTACTGAAAAGAGTTAAAAAACTTCAAAGAAGTTCTTATTTGTTCATTTACATTATCTTCTGTAATTTCTCCATGACCAGGATATAATATTCTCACATCCAATTTACTCAATTTTTCTATCGATTTTTTAAGTTCTTCTGCATTCCCACCAGGAAAATCTGTTCTTCCTATACCTCCGCCAGTAAAAAAAGTATCTCCAGAGAATAAACTCTTTGACTTTGGTTCATACAAACAAATGCTTCCAGGCGTATGCCCAGGGGTATGTATTACTTTCAAAGAAAAATTATCAAGATTTATCACATCATTATCTTTCAAGAGTTTATCAGGCTTAAAATCGAGAAACCTTGCATCCGATTCATGAATCATTATTTTGGCATTAGTCTCTTCTTTTATTTTTGGAACTCCAAAAACATGATCGAAATGATAATGAGTTAGTATTATGTACTCTAAATCTTCAGGTTTTATGTGTTCTTTCAAATGATTTAGAATCGCATCAACATTCTCAGAAGGATCTATGATTGCAGGCTTCTTAGTCAACAAAATATAAGAGTTGTTTCCTATACTCGATGCTATTACACGTATCACTTTCATGCTATCATTATACGATATATTACAGAAAAACTTTTTATTGCCCTAAAACATAAAATAACATACTAAAAAGAGGTGAGTTTTTTGGCTGAAAAAACTGCTAGAGTAATAGTGAGGAGCGCAGTAAGAGAGTTAGTAAAAGGAAAATTCAATGTCAGTGACGAATTCTTGAAGAGACTTGACGCTGATGTAGCAGCTATGGTTAGAAGAGCAGCTGACAGAGCAAGAGAAAATAATAGAAAGACATTAAAGGCAAGGGATGCTTAGTTGCGCTCCTCTTTTTTCTTTATTTTTTATCTGATTTGGTTAGTTAAAAGGATTTTAACGTTTCCAGTATCTCTTTTGGAAGTTTCTCCAAGTCTTCTTGTAATTAATCCAGACTTTCTTTAAAGATCTACGCATGATATAATATTGGAATCCTGAGAATAAGATTTTTAAGTATCAACTACCATAGTTCATGTGTGATTTAGGTGAAAGGTGTTATTCGGATCTCATCCTGAATTTTTACTTAGATTTATTTCTACAGAATTACACAATTTAAAAATATTGGAGTGTTTGTAATGGCAATATTAGAAGAGCAAAAAAAGGCCGAAGAACAGATTTTGAACTTCTGGAAACAAAAGAAAATACCAGAAAGGGTTAGAAGATTGAAGAAAAAGAAAACTTTCTTCTTTTTAGACGGTCCACCATATGCTACAGGTTCAATTCACATGGGAACGGCATTAAACAAGATTCTAAAAGATACTTACATTAGATTCTGGCGGATGTTTGGTTATAAAGTTTGGGATCAGCCTGGCTATGACACTCATGGTCTACCAATCGAGAACAAAGTCGAGGTTTTGCTCGGGTTTAAGGCAAAATCCGATATTGAAAAGTTTGGCATAGAAAAATTCATCAATGAATGTAAAAAGTTCTCGACTAAGTACATCGGGGTAATGAGCAATCAATTCAACAATCTAGGGGTATGGATGGATTGGGATAATCCTTACTTGACTTTAACCAACGATTACATAGAAGGGGCATGGTTTACTTTTAAGAAAGCATTTGAGAAAGGCTTACTCTACAAAGGCCTTTATCCTGTTCATGTTTGTCCGAGATGTGAAACTGCTGTTGCTTATAATGAGATAGTATATGAAACTGTTAGCGACCCCTCGGTTTACGTTAAATTCAAACTAAAACATAGAAAAGATGAGTATTTAGTTATATGGACGACTACACCGTGGACATTACCAGCAAACACTGGAGTCATGGTTAAGCCAGACGCAGAATATGCCAAAATTAAAGTTAACGATGAAACCTGGATAATAGCAAAAGATTTAGTAGAAACAGTTATGGATAAAGCAGGCGTTGATAATTACAACGTAGTCGAGACTGTGACTGGACGTGATTTAAATGGCTACGAATATTTGCATCCTCTTGCAGATTTATTCCCATTCCAACAAGGTTTGAAGAATGCACATAGAGTTGTACTCTCTGATCAATTCGTTACCCTTGAAGACGGAACTGGTCTAGTTCACTCTGCTCCTGGACATGGTCAAGAGGACTATAAAGTTGGATTGGAAACAGGATTACCGGCAGTATCCCCTGTAAACATAGATGGAACTTTTGATGATACTTGCGGAAAATATTCTGGAATTTATGTTAAGGATGCTGATAGTCAAATATTGCAAGAACTAGAGAATCGTGGCGTTTTAATTCATCAAGAGAAGGTAAGTCATGAATATCCGCATTGTTGGCGTTGCGAATCTCCTCTGTTGTTGATATCATTACCACAATGGTTCTTCAAAGTCACTAGTATAAGAGATAAACTCATGGAAGAGAACATGAAAGTTGATTGGCAGCCAAACTGGGCTAAACAGAGGTTCCATAATTGGCTCGAAAGCTTAGGGGATTGGCCTATTTCTCGTCAAAGATACTGGGGCATTCCTCTACCGATATGGGTCTGTGAAAAATGTAACGAGATAAAGGTTGTAGGATCGAGAAAAGAATTAGATAAAGTACCGAAGGACTTTCACAGACCTTACATAGACAGAATTCCTCTAAAATGCTCGAAATGCAACGGAACCATGATAAGAGTGTCAGATGTACTAGATGTTTGGTTTGATGCTGGAGTTTGTTCGTGGGCAAGTTTAGGTTACCCACAGAGTAAGAAATTATGGAAAGAAATGTGGCCTGCTGACTTGAATCTAGAAGGTCCAGATCAAATAAGGGGATGGTGGAATTCTGAATTAATAACTAGTGTCATTACTTTTGATAAAGCTCCTTTCAAAAGGATTTTATTTCACGGTTTTGTCTTGGATGCCCACGGAATCAAAATGTCAAAATCTAAAGGTAACATTACAACACCTCAAGAAGTGATCGATACTTATGGTAGGGATGTTTTGAGATACTATCTTTTATCGAGTACACCATGGGATGACTTTTATTTTAACACGGATGACGTGAAAGAAGTGGCTAAACAGTTTAATATCCTTAGAAACACTTTCAACTTTGTCAGTACTTATGTTACTAAGCTCAGTAGACCTAAGATGCTTAAAGTCGAGGATAAATGGATATTATCGAGAATGAATAGTTTAGTCAAAAATTATCTGAAGTATTTCAAGAGTTATAGCGGGCATAAGGCTGTTCAAGAGACTATGAATTTCATTTTGAATGACTTCTCCAGATGGTACATTAAGATAATAAGGGATAGAGTCTGGCCTTTGTATGAAGGAAAGGATAAGGATGCTGCTTTCTACACACTCGTTACCGTTACTGAGAACTTAGTCAAACTACTCGCACCAATATGTCCTTTTGTAGCTGAAGATATCTACCAGAATGTTTTAAAGAAGTTTAAGAAAGGTTTTGAATCTGTGCATATATTTGAGTTTCCTAAACCAACCGAGAAATTAATTAACAAGAAACTCGAGAAACATATGGAAATTGTTAAATCATTAGTAGAGGCTTCTCATGCAGCAAGGCAGAAAGTTAACTTGAAATTGCGTTGGCCTGTTAATCAAATGTTAGTTGTAACAAAAGATAAAAATGTCAAAATGGCGGTGAAAGCCTTGCAGAAAATAATCTTAGAAGTTTGTAATGTTGAATCTGTTAAAGTCGTTGGAAAAACGCCAGTAGGTAATTTTGCCGAATCAGAATTTGAAAGTAATAAAATCTTCCTAGACTTAACAGAAGATGAAAGAATTTTAGAGAACAGACTTTATAGAGAATTAACTAGAAAGATTCAGGAGTTGAGAAAGAAACACAAATTTGTAGTAACTGATAGAATCCAATTAACGTTAAAGTCCGACCAAGATACTGAAAAAAACCTTAAGAATATCGTAAAAACCTTGAAAATTGATGTAGGAGCAAAAACAGTTGATGTTGGAATTTTAAAAGGTAAACATACTGACGAGTTAAAGTTTAAGGATAAGATTGTATCGATAGGTTTTGATAAGGCTTCTTAAATGTATTACGATTTATATACACAAAAAAAACATGAAAGTTACGTAGAACATTTTTATACAAACTATTCTTCACTGACAGTACTGACAAAAAAAGAGTTCGTTCAGACAGTAAACAAAAAGCTCTTTGATAAAATAACCAATGCTCTAGATTTTATTCGTCGTTATTTCAAGAGTATAATCAGCAGAAAATTAGGGAGGGAGTTAAGAGTTCCTTATAAGATAACTATTATAACTGGTAAAATACCTGTAGAAACGATTAATGGTATAGCTGGTATAAAGATGTTAAAACCTTTGGCAGCTGTTCCCACTGATAATAGACAGATAATATTCTGTGATGAGAATTTGAAGGATTTAGGGGATGATGAATTGATTTTTTGGATATTACCACATGAATTACTACACTTGAACGGAATTGAGAATGAAGAGTTTATCGAGCGATTTCTTATTAGTTTGAACGAAAAGTTAGGATTCGAGGAAGTTTCTGATAAGATAAGAAATAAGTCAGGGTACTTAAACTAATCATTTCTTAATCCTAGGATCGGTCCAACCTTCTTCATGACAAACGTACTCGTTACTCTTGTACAGACTAGTCTCCTTGACACCGACGATCAGGAAAACTTCATCATGACATCTATTATAGCACTCCGGCTCTTTCAATTCTTCACATACAGCCCTTGTCTCGATAAAAAAATCGGTTATTCCAGCTCTTTCTGTTCTGTCTACTGTTAACTGGGATAGAACATAGCCTAGTAAGATTGAAAAGATTATCAGCAAGAAGATAATTAGTATCAGTTTTCTCATGTTTAAATGTTATTTTGGTGGGCTTAAATAAAGTTAGTATTGCGGGCAGATTTTCTACTTGATATACTTGATAGAAAAGCATTTAAAGTTCATTTTTTTTCTAAATCACATGAAGCAAGTAGATCTTTTACTCAGAGATGGAAGAATAATCGATGTTCTGTATGGTGAAATATCGCAACCTACAAACGTTGCGATCAAAGATTGTAGAATTGTTGGTATTGGAGATTCGTATGAGGCAAAAAATAAAATTGATGTTCAAGGGAAATTTTTAGTGCCTGGGTTTGGGGATCTTCATGTCCATATCGAGAGTACCATGTTAAGGCCGACATATGCTATAAAAACTTTTCTTCCTCACGGAACGACCTATATAGTACATGATCCTCATGAAGTTGCCAATGTAGATGGTTTAAACGGGATAATATCCATGATATCTGAAACAGAACATTTGCCTTGTCATACGTATACGACTATTCCTTCCTGTGTTCCTGCCACACCTCCAGAAATGGGGTTGGAAACAAGTGGTTCATATATCGGTGTTAATGAAGTTAGATCTTTGATGGGGTGCAAGATGTTTGTTGGTTTAGGTGAAGTCATGGATGTTCCTGGAGTTTTGAATAAAGAAGAAAAAATAATGAAAAAAATTGAAATTGCAAGAAAACATCAAAAAATTGTTGAAGGTCACGCGCCTGGTTTAACTGGAGATGATCTCAAGAGATATGTTGAAGCTGGAATAGAGTCAGACCATGAAGTCACATCTTTTGATGAGGCGATGGAAAGAATTAAACTTGGAATGTATGTAGAAGTCAGAGAAGGTTCTGCATCTCATGATTTAGAACCAATAATTTCGGGGTTTGTGAAAAGGGGGGGAAACACGGATAAACTCGTTTTTTGTTCGGATGATATTAATACTCATGATTTGGTATCCAGAGGTCACATTGATCACAACATAAGAAAGTCGATAAACTTAGGAATGAATCCAGTCGAAGCTTTCAGAATAGCGAGTTACAATGGATATCGAAGATTGAAAATGGAAAAAAGAGGAGCAATTGAAGAAGACTATGTCGCAGATTTAGTTGTAATCTCAACTCCTGATAATACTTCCAAAACGCTTAAACGATTTAAAGTCGACAAAACTGTTTATAATGGACATTTAGTTGTCAACAATGGTGAGCTTGTAACAGATTTGCCTGAAAAAAAATATGGATCAGACATTTTGAATTCTGTGAATCTCGCAAAAAAATACGAACCCAAAGATTTTACGATTAATATTGGATTAGAGTATGCTAAGAAAAAAGCCCAGGTTAGAATCATAGGATTACAAAATGATAAGCTTGAAACAAAAGAATTGATTGAAGAAATGTATACTGAGAACGGAATTTTACATCCAAATCTAGAAAAAAATATTCTGAAAGCATTTGTTATAGGAAGGCATGATGGATTGGTAACTAGTAAGGGAAATGTTGGTTATGGTTTTATTAAAAATATGGGATTAAGCGAGGGAGCCATCTCATCTTCTATTGGACATGACTGCCACAATATAATTGTTACTGGAACAAACTCTTGGGATATGAGTGTTGCAGTAAACAGACAACAACAAATTGGAGGGGGAATAGTTCTTGTTGAAAACAGTAAAGTTACGAGAGAGATTCCACTTAAATACTATGGACTCATGTCAACGAAAAGAGCAGAAGAAGTTTGTGATGAACAAAAAAAGTTGAACGAAAGGCTTTATGAATTGGGTTCAAGAATGGAAAACCCTGCAATGAAACTTGCATTCGTCCCGTTAACAGTTATACCTGAGTTGAGGTTGACCGATAAAGGTTTAGTAAAGAATTATCAAATCGTACCTTTGATTGTTGAGGCTAAATAATATATACTTCTAACAAAAAATACAATATTTATGATAGTCAAACAAGCAATGACAAAACAAGTACTCGTCACCAATCCTAATACTACTATCAGGGATGTAGCAAGGGTAATGGCTGAACACAGAGTAGGTTGCCTAGTGGTCTTGGAAAACGATAAGATAGTCGGAATAATAACTGAATTAGACATAATCTGGAAAGTAGTTGCTAATGACAAGGATCCTAATACTACCAATGTTGCGGATATAATGTCAAAAAAAGTGGTTACTGTCCAAGCAAACCAAACTCTAGAAGAGGCGTCCGCTTTAATGGTCGAACATGAGATAAAAAAACTCCCTGTCCTAGAAAAAGATAAGTTAGTTGGCATAATAACAGCTACTGATTTAATATCTGTCCAACCAAAGATGATAGAAACTTTGGCTAATTTATTGCTGTTCGAAGAAAAAAAGTCTGTTGCAGGTTAGTATGGTTATCATAAATTCTACTAAGTTTGGTTCTATTACTATCGACGGTAAAACTTATGACGGAGAGGATAATTATATCATCTTTTGGGACGGTAAAACAATAGGATTGCATACTGCTGAGAGGCACATTTTTGGTAAACCAGAACTGGAGATAATACTGAAAAAGAATCCTGAAATGGTTATAGTTGGGACTGGTGATTCTGGTTTATTAAAAGTTTCTGAAGAAGTTAGAATTTTATGTCGACGAAAAGGAATCAAATTCATAGAAATGATATCGAGAGGAGCCATAATCAAATTCAATGAAGCTTTTAACCAAGAGAAGAAAGTGGTTGCATTCATTCATGTTACTTGTTAATTTTCTTTTTCTTGATTACGCCGGGATAGGGATTTGAACCCTAAAGCCCTTGCGGGCACTAGATTTCCTTCGGTTCACCTCCTTGTCCATCATAAATCAGGGTCAAGCCATCTTCCACATCGGAACCGTTTGACTCAAGTTTCACCTAGCTTTTGGCTAACTAGCGCATTACCAGGTTCTGCCATCCCGGCACTAAATATTCTAATACGTTTATGATTTTTTAAAGGAAAATAAGTTTGTAAAACATTAAAAAGCTTTTGTTTGTATCTTTTTGGGATCATAAGTTGATAGGATGTATATTTGTTCTTCTGTTTAAATTTCCTAACAGTTAATTTTATTTTGATTAATTTTTCAAGGGTATTTCTTGTATCTTTTAATAGTAGTTTACTTGCACAATGCACTCCAAACCTATCACCACCCAATATCCCCCAATCAGTATCCATTACTCCAGTGATGAATGGTATTCTTTCATGAGGTTTTAAGTTTCTTATGATTGAAGGCATACGAATTTTATAGCATTTCTTCCCTTCTGGTAATTCAAAAATTTGAGTAAGATATTTATAAAGTGGTTTTGAATACAAGTATAAAATCCAAGTTTTCTTCTTTCTCTTGACTTTTCTTGTTATTAATGACCATTTAATATCAAAGATCTCTTTGACTAATGGCTGAAGAAGTGAGGAAATAAATTTTCTGTTTGCTTTTTCAATGGAAACTACATAATTTCTTTGTTTTTGACCATTATGTTTAATAGGCAGGCTACCGTCACCAACTATGACACCAACAAAATATAATAAATCCTTACTCAACTCATTGGGTAACTTTATTTCTTTCCCATTGAAAGTTTTGAAATAATTTATAACCGATATAATTTGTACTATTTTTTCTTGTAATTGTTCTTTTGTTTTGTCTCTTGACCATTTTTTCACAAAATTATAAATTACATCTAAAGTCAGATATTGTCCATTGGTTTTGCGTGAAAGAATGTTTTT
>Ga0172363_10002122_pt1 | contig 16026 bp, 16 predicted proteins | sample LakKivs2_kivu2a2_FD_114541 | JGI IMG/M metagenome (GOLD analysis project Ga0172363, IMG submission 114541) | Sediment microbial communities from Lake Kivu, Rwanda - Sediment s2_kivu2a2 | ecosystem: Environmental > Aquatic > Freshwater > Lake > Sediment | place: Rwanda: Western Province, Lake... | reverse complement strand
CAGGTTATTGGTGCTGCTCATGATGCACTGCGCTGGGCAAAAAGCCAGGTTGAAATAGAGCTTAATGGAGTAGGTGATAACCCTGTGTTTTTCCCAGATGAAAACCTACAGTTATCGGGTGCTAATTTCCAGGGATCTCCTATTGGTCTTCCTATGGATATGGCTGGAGCAGCAATCACAATGGTATGTGTACTTTCTGAACGACGAATGAACCGCCTAAATAATCCTGCTCTTAGTGTTGGCCTTCCAGCGTTTCTAACAAAGGGCGCTGGTATGTTTAGCGGACTTATGCTTAGTCAATATACAGCAGATCATCTAATTGTTGAACAACGTATACTAAGCAGTCCTGCATCTACTCAGAGTATACCTGCTGCAGCAGATCAAGAAGATTTTGTGAGTATGGCTATGAATACAGCGATAAAAAATTTCCAAATCCTAGATAATGCATATGGAATACTTGGTATAGAATTCATGGCAGCAACACAAGCCCTTGATTTTAGGGATTATAAATTTGGAAAAGGTGTCACAAAAGCAAAAGAAATAATTAGGAAACATGTGAAATTTTTAGATGTTGATAGACCACTTTATCCAGATCATACTAAAATGAAAGAACTAGTAAAATCCTGTGAAATACTAAAAGAAGTAGAAAAAATAGTTGGAAACTTAGAATAATAATTAAAAAAACTATCTATTTATTTTAACATTGGTAGATTTAGATCTGTTTTTTTCACTACATTAATTGCATCTTCGTATCCTGCATCAGCATGACGAACTACACCCATACCAGGATCTGTTTTAAAAACACGTTTTATTCTTTCGTCAGTCTCTTCTGTACCATCACAGACAACTACCATTCCTGCATGAGTGCTAAGACCAATTCCTACTCCTCCACCATTATGTATTTGAACACTATCTGCACCAGCTGCACAATTTAGCAAAGCATTTAGAAGAGGCCAATCAGCGATTACATCACTACCATCCTTCATGTTCTCTGTTTCTCTATATGGTGAAGCAACACTACCACTATCAAGATGATCCCTTGTTATAGAAACAGGTCCAATTCCACCAGTTCTAACCATCTTATTAATTTCAAGGGCTAATTTTTCTCTTTCACCATAACCAAGCCAGCATACACGAGCAGGTAATCCCTGCCAAGGAATATGTTTTTCAGCTAAATTAATCCAATTTATTAAAACATCATCTTTTGGAAATAATTGTATAACCTTCTTATCAGTCTTTATAATATCCTCAGGATTTCCTGATAAAGCAATCCAACGGAAAGGCCCACGACCAACTGCAAGCATTGGCCTAACATATGCTGGTACAAACCCAGGATAATTAAAAGCATTAGAAAGTCCTGCTTTATAAGCCTGACCACGTAGATTATTCCCATAATCAAAAACAATACATCCTTTTTCTTTAAAATCAAGCATTGCTTTACAATGAGTTTTCATACTTTGCATGGATTTTTTAATATACTCTTGTGGATTTTTTTTCCTAAGAGTAAAAGCCTCTTTTAAATTATCACCATAAAAACCTGCAGGGACATAACCATTAAGCTCATCATGAGCACTAGTCTGATCAGTAACAACATCTGGTATGAAACCATTTTTAACTAGTTTTGGATGGGTATCAGCACAGTTACCAAGAACACCTATTGCCAGTGCTTTTTTTTCTTTTTTTGCATCCTCTGCAATATTAACTGCTTCATCTAAATCCTTAATTTTTTTATCACAAAAACCTGCTTTGAGTCTCCTATCAATACGTTTCTCATCACATTCAACTGCGATACACACGCCACCAGCCATTTTAACAGCAAGAGGTTGTGCACCACCCATACCACCAACACCACCAGTAAGAACGATTCTTCCCTTAAGATTACTCTTGAAATGTTTTTTAGCAAGTGCCATAAAAGTCTCATATGTCCCCTGTATTATGCCCTGTGTCCCAATATAGCACCATGAGCCAGCCGTCATCTGACCATACATGATTAACCCTTGTTTATCAAGCTCATTAAATTTCTCCCAGTTACTCCAATATGGAACAATATTTGAGTTAGCCATAACAACTCTTGGAGAGTTTGTCCAGGTTTTAAAAACAGCAACAGGTTTACCAGATTGAATGACCATTGTCTCATCATTTTCAAGTTTTTTAAGTGTTTCAACTATTTTATCATAACATTCCCAGTTTCTAGCAGCTTTACCTGTTCCCCCATAAACAATTAATTCATCAGGAAGTTCAGCATTCTCTAGATTGTTTTCAAGCATACGAAGTATTGCTTCTTGTTTCCATCCTTTGCATCTGAGAATATTGCCTCTTGCAGCTTTTATATTTCTCCCCATAAGACTCAAAGTCCTGTATTGCTAGTTTCTACTTAAACCTTTTTTTAACAGTATTAACACTCCTAGTAATTATGAATATTAGAAAGGAAGGATGGCTGGCCTCACTAGGAGGGGATGGGATGCACTCTAACAAAAAACTACCAGCCCGATTCCTTCCAATACCAACAAATAAGTAACGTATATATATGCTTTTCGATAATATAGGGCTATAAAAGAGAGATACTTACAACATTATTTCCTCTAAGAATAATAGTTCCGAGACGTCTTTTATTATTATCTACATTAGTCTCCTCAACATCAGATAGAACCATATTCATATACTCATCATAACCTGTAAGTTTTCCTTCAACAAGTCTACCATCTTTTAAAAGGAGTGATAACTTCTGATTAATCGATTTTTCGAGTACGTCTAAAGGTAACGCCATAGAGCAGGGGAAATATGTTCTCCTTTTTAAATTATTCCCTTTAGAATCTCCGATAAAGAAAATGATAACAATTATATGCTGTATATTGATTACCGATTTGCCAAAAATAGGGGAGGCATGATAAGTATGTCAGATGAGAATATTGTCCATGTGGTAGGCACAGGTACAATAGGGGAACCACTGATTGGATTATTATGTGATGCAAAAGATGATCTTGGTATAGATGAAGTAACTTTTTACAAACATAGCCCTGAATTAACAGATAGACCATCAATTAAAGGTTTGACTAAAAGAGGAGCAAATCTAGCTGTTCAGGAAGAAAAAATAAAAGATTTCAAAGAGCTAGGCATTGAACCAATGTATGAAGCAGAAGAAGCAATAAAACGAGCCGCAGTAGTTGTCGATTGTACTCCCAAAGGCACAGGCTTAATGAATAAGGAGAAATATTATAATAAATACAAAAATAAGATTAAAGGTTTTTTAGCACAAGGATCTGAGTTTGGTTTTGGGAAAATGTATGCAGTTGGAATCAACGATGCAGCAATCACACCAAAAGACAAATTTATCCACATTGTAAGTTGTAATACCCACAATGTTGCTGTATTGATAAACACACTGGCTATTGATGGTAAAAAAAATAATCTCAAAGAAGGCAGATTTCTTTGTATCAGAAGAGCAAATGATATCAGTCAGTCTAAAAGTTTTATCCCATCCCCTGAGGTAGGTACACATAAAGATGAAAAGATGGGTACACACCACGCAGTTGATGTTTATCATCTGTATAAAACACTTGGTATCGAGCTGAATGTTTTTTCAAGTGCTATGAAACTTAACACACAATATATGCATAGCATATGGTATGATTTGAAGCTTAAAAATAAAATAACAAAAGAACAGGCTATACAAAAATTTATAGATAACCCTCGTGTAGCAGTAACATATAAAAACTCTGCTAATCTAGTGTTTTCATTTGGTAGGGATCATGGGCATTATGGTAGAATACTTGATCAAACCGTAGTAGTAATACCAACACTTCATACTTTAAATGATAATGAAGTTATTGGTTTTTGTTTTACCCCACAGGATGGAAACTCATTGCTTAGTAGTATCACTGCAATAGAACGATTTTTGTATCCAGACTCTTACGAAGATAAAACCAGATGTCTCGGAGCATTTCTACTGCAAGAAGTATAAAAAAAATAAGTTTTAACAAAAGTATTTCAATCTTTCTTATATACATCTTTGTCTGTTTCCAAAATAGTGTATGTAAGGTTAATTAAAAAGGTAGGATTTGTTTGAGATTATGAACGATAATCATAAGATAATCAGAGATTCAATTCATGGTGATATAAAATTTGAGGGCGTGTTTCTTGATTTATTAGATACCCCTGAGCTTCAACGTCTTTATAACATTAAACAGCTTGGTCTTGCTCATCTTGTTTTTCCTGGTGCACATCATACAAGACTTGAACATTCTCTAGGTGCATATTATATGGCTTCGCGTTCTGCTGATATGCTTAATTTGCAGAAAGATGAAAGAGAAATTGTAACCATTGCTGCTTTGCTTCATGATATAGGACATGGACCTTTTTCTCATACTCTGGAAGCACTTCTAAGAGATTCTCTTGATGTTGATCATGTTGTTTTAACAGAAAAACTCATATTTGGGGAATATGAAATATTTGATACTCAAGAAGAAGGATTCATCGGTTCTAATAATGTTCATGATATTCTTGAAAAATATGATGTAGATGAAAAAAAGGTTTCTAATGCTATTAAAGGAGAGAGTAAGGGTAAACCTTTTCTAAGTCAGCTGATTGATAGTGCTATTGATGTGGATCAGTTAGATTATCTAATGAGGGATGCGTATTATACTGGTGTTGCTTATGGTATGATAGATATTGAACGATTTTTGCAAACTCTTAGTATTCATAATAATAATCTTGTTGTTAAAAGAAAAGGTGTTGGTGTTGTAGAAAATATTTTAATGGCAAGAGCTTTGATGTATTCCTCGATTTATTTTCATAAAACAGTACGTATTGCTGAGCTTATGCTTTCTAAAGCAATTGAATTAATTCCTAATGTCGAGCCTTTTGATTTTTTTAAAATGACTGATTGTGAGCTTATTAATGATTTAAAAAATAAAGGTGAGTTTCAGCAGGAGATTTCTACCTGTTTGAAATACAGGAATCTTTTCAAACAAGCATATGTAGCAGATCACTCTAGCTTAAATGAACAACAAAAAGAAATAGTCAAAAAATTAGATAATTCAATGGTTAGACGAGAAAAAGAAGAAAAATTTGAGGATGCACTTAAAATAAAACCAGGTCATGTAATAATAGACGTTCCATATAAAGAGCTTATTCAATCTGAACCACGTATAAATCAAACAAATATTATGATTCTAGAGGAAAATAAATTAAAACCATTAGATAAATTCACACCTATTGCCAAGGCCATTAGATCAAGGCATATACCTGATTGGATGATTATGATTATAACTGATGAGAAACATAGAACAGTTGTTGCAGAAAAAGCAGAAAAGATCTTATTTAACTAAAAAAAAACTGTTTTTTTTAAAGTGTAATGAGGAGAGAATGGGGGAAGATTGAAGGTGGTGAGGAGAGATTTTTAAAAAGAAAAAATCTAATTAATCTCCCCCATTCATAAGATATATATCAGGAGAGAGTATATAAATTTTATTATACAAATAGTTATTTTTAGTAATATAAATAGTTTTTTTATAGTTTATACAGTGTAAATATAATTAACAATTGTTATAAATAATTTGAAAAAAATAAAATATAATTTTGTATAATGCTTTATAAGAGAAGATATAATAAAAAGCATTATAAAAAGTTAAAGAATATACTAATCTGAGTTATAATGACTGAATTTGAAACCACATTATCCCTCATGATTATCGGCTTTATATCATTGATAATAACATTGACTCTTTATTTAATGGGAAAAAAGATACAAACTAAAGAAATAACCGAACAAAAAAAACTTGATGTTAAAATTTTTAATTTTAGGATAAAATTAATACCTTTTCTTTATCTAATTATAGTACTTATTATGTTTATAATAGGCATGTGTTCTGATTTTCTATTTAATACTATTTTAGGTCTAATTGTTGCTCTAATACCATTTATAACTTATTGGATTTTTGATTATAAAAAATATGGACTTATGAGGAAAAAATAAATGTCATTTATTGAAATTAACAATAGTCTTGAATTTAGTTTTAAGTCATTACATATTTTTATTTTAATGATCTTTATTGTATGGGTAATTCTTTTTATATATTCCTTAAAAGTATATAAACTAAAAAAGACTATTAGATACTTTATCCCAATTATTATCGCAGGTACAATTGGGGAACTTTGTGCTCAGGCAAATGGTAGTTATCAGTATCCAGGATATTTTTTATATATCTCAGCTTTTAACGGAAGGCTTCCTGTAATAATTGCTCTTGGATGGAGTATAAATCTATTTTTATTTTTACATATGAGTAAAGATATTATTATGAGATTTTATAAAAAGCAAAATTTGTGGCAATTATTTTATATTTCAACATGTGCAGGTTTTTTTGCATTATGTTTGGATCTACTTGAAGATCCGTTAGCACATCATAACGGGTGGTGGGTTTGGAATCAATCTATTGAGAGAATCACTTTATTTGATGTACCTCTCACTAATTATGCTGGATGGTTTATGATAGTTGGTGGTATGACCTTTTTAACTCTTCTTATAGATAGATCAAATTTTTCAGAAAATAGAAAATTATTGATTAATCTTACAACTCCATTTATTATCTTTATTTTATTAGGCCCTTATTTTTGGTTTACATAGTTCAAAAAAAGATATCTAAATCTTAATTTTTCATAGCTTTATATCGGTGGTTGCATCGGATTTCCAGTAAAGAATAGATTTACTAAAATAAACCAAACAAGAGGCGTTAAAATAAAAAATAAAACCATTACCCATCCGATAAGCGGTGAAATGAGAACTATAGCAAGGAAATATGTACCAATTTCTCTAACTGCCATCATCCTCATAAGTTTATTGCGTTCAAATAACCTATGCCACATTATTCTTATCTGTGACATTATTATCATGATTGATATCAGAATTAGGAACAATGATAACATAAGTAAATTTATATTTCCATCATAGAATTTTTTATAAAACATAATCGGAATAAAAGCAATAATAAGGTTAATGAGTTGTATTATCAAAACTAAATATCTGAAACGCATAGGGATAATCAATTTTGGGATTTCACCTTTCTCATCAACTTTCACACCAAGAAGCATTGGAAAAGTTACTACTCCATATTCGGCATCATTTTTTATATCTTTTAAGTGTCCAAGAATAGCAGTGTTCATCCATAAATGGAAAAATCCAAGTATGCTAATTATATAAACTAAAGCTGGGACATCTAAAAGATTATCATATTTGCCTGCGTAGACACCTCCGAAAAGAATTATAAAAAAAGCCCATAATGACAAAAAAACAGCAGAATGAACCCATTTCTTAGATATAAGTTGATATAATATTCCAGTTATAGAAGCGATAATAAAAATCATAATACTAAGAATATTAAATTGTGAATAAGCAAATATTATTACTACGATTATAAAGGATAGGATTATTCCAAGCAAGGCGCCCTTTTTTGATATATCTCCACTTACTAGCGGCTTTTCAGAAAGCTCAATATTTGTTTTATCTATATTATAGTCAATATAATCATTTAGTATCTCACCAAAGATATGAACCATAACTCCTACAAAAAATAAATTAACTAGTATAGGTAGTTTATTCGATAGAAGCAAATCCTCTTTAAAAACTGCAAAAGTAGCACAAGCTCCAAGGAGCGGAGTTAACGCTGTAACCATCAATGAATGAATCCTGATTAAACGAAGAGCTGCCTTAAACTTTCTCAACATATTTGCCATGTTACTATCTATAGACCCCCATTATTATGATTATTAGATAGATAAAGAAATTATTAATATTTCTGTTATTTTTGGATAATTAAATATATCACTATTTAATTAGTTGGCTGGTGAAAAATAGACTATTTGCTTGGATAAAAATAATTCGCCCACCGATTGTACTTATTAGCTGTCTAGGGGCAGTAGTTGGAGCATTAAATACAGCTGTTTTTTTAGATATTAATCTTTCAGGATTCCAAGTATTTATGGTGTTACTTGGAGCCGGATTTCTCGCTGCTGGTCTTATGGTTCATAATGATGTAACTGATTTAAATTCAGATAAAATAAACAGACCCCATAAACCTCTACCATCAGGATTAATTGGTGTAAAAACTGCATATATTACTGGGCTAATATTGATGATCCTATCAATATTTGTTGCTCTAACTATTAACTTAAAAGATGAAGGACATTTAAATTGGTATTGCGGGGTCTTTACTACCATCCTTGTAGTAATAGGTATCTATTATAATCATTATGGGAAATACCATGGTATCATTGGTCATATAGCAGTAGCATTTGGTGTTGGAGCAATACCATATTGGGGTTCAATCGCTGTTTTCTCTAAGAACTATCTCTTAATGCTACCCTTAGCAGTTGCAATTTTTACACAAGAAATAGGCAGAGAAATAATGGTTTGCGCAGGTGATTTCACAGGTGATTTAAAATCAGGATTTAAAACAATACCTGTAAAACTTGGGAGAAAAAAAGCAATGTACATAGCCCTGCTATTTTACTTAGCATTTATCCCAATCTATCCCTTACCTGCTTTTAATTGGACAGGTTTAGATATTCCTCAAATATTTGGATCGGTTTATTTAATAGGAGGAACTCTTTTTGCAATATCTCTTTTATTAACATGGCTATTAACATATAGAGTTGTTTTACAGAATAACGAGAAAAAGATATGGGCTGCTTTTGAAAGATATGAAAGAACAGGAACTCGTGTAATGGTAATCGTTTTTCAGCTTTTCCTTCTTTTAGAGGTATTTTATTGAAAAAAAAATAAAAGAGTTAACCTTTTAATGTTATAAATTATCTTAATTTTTATGTATGATGTGATTGTCGTTGGGGGAAATTTATCAGGGGCAACATCAGCAATTAATGCAGCAAAACTAGGAGTTAGTGTAGCATTAATAGAAAAAAATAAAGAACCTTCATTCCCACCACGTTGTGGGGAAGCAACAGATGAGATTACAGCAGAAATTTTAGAACTTGATAAAATTAAATGCCCTAAAAATCAAATAAAACAAATCACAATAAACATTTCCTCAAAAAAAGAATATAATTTCAAAGTCAAGAAACACGGAATTTATATTATAGATAGAAATTTTCTAGAAAAATATTTATTAAAAAATGCAAAACAAAATGGAGTGGATGTAAAAACTGGTCAAAAAATGATAGATTATAACCCGCCCAACGAAATTATATTAGATAACAATGAAATATTAAATGGAAAAGTTATAATTGATGCCACAGGAATTAGTTGTCAAATCGGGAAAAAAATAGGGATGAATGTAAAACTTAAACCAGAGGATATCGGTGTATGTATCCAAAGCAGAGTTGAAAGCAATTTTAATGAAAAAATTATGAAAATGTGGTATCATAAACCTTATGCACCATTTGGATACTCCTGGTTATTCCCAAAAAATAAAAAACTTGCAAACATCGGACTTGGAATACCTGGCGGACAAAAACTGGATTTATCAGATTTACTTGATAAATATATTAAAAATGAAACAACTGGAGAATTCAAAATTCTTCATACTTTTCATTCATGTGTTCCAGCATCAAGGCCTTTAGAGCCTTTAACCAAAGATAATATAATGTTTGTAGGGGACGCAGCTAGATTTGCAAATCCAGTTTTTGAAAACGGAATTAATAACGCCGTATTTTCTGGAAGTGTAGCTGGAATAGTCGCTGCAAAATATATTAAAGGAAAAATTTCAACACTTACAATCTATGATGAACTTATGAAAAAAAAAGTTAAAAGACTTAGAAGAGCATATCATCGAAAAAATAAACTTACAACAGAAGAAAAATATATTAAGGCATACAGAAGAGCTTTTTCTTTAATACATTCACTGAATAAATTATTTCCAAATTTATTACAAAATCAACTCATAAAAATTGTAAAAAATGATAAAAAGATTTTAAATTCTATACAGAAAAATCAAATCTAGTGGTTAAAAATGACAAATATAAAAGTATGTATAATCGGCGCAGGGATTGGTGGACTTGCAACGGGAGCTTTACTTACAAAAAAAGGATACAATGTCACAATTTTTGAAAAAGAACACTTTATTGGTGGAAGAGCTTTATCTTTAGATTTTTCAAATTATAACTATAACAGCTATTTGGATTTATTATCAAGATTTAATATGCATATACCTTTTTCTGAACCAGCTTTAGAAACCCTCTTCAATGAAAAAAAGCTTGATGGATACCACCTTGATCTTGGATATCATGTAATTGGTGGAGGAATAATTAATAAAATTAGTGAAATTCTATCGATATCAAATAAAGAATTAGACATTTTAGAATCCAGATTATATGAACAAAAAAATGATCATTATGGCTATTTTGTAACAAATTTTGAGAAACTAAAAATGCTACCCAGCATCCTAAGATTACTTTTATCTGGAGAAAAAACAATGAAACTGCTAGATGAAACATCAATGACAGATGCTATTAAAAAATATGCTAAAGGTAAAACAAAACTTGTTTTAGAGGTAAATTCTCGTTTAATTACGACAGTTAATAATTTAGATATTATTTCAGCAGGAGAAGTTTTTCGAACTCAGAAGGATATGCGATTAAAAGGTGTTAGGTACCCAAAAAACGGTCTTTTATATTTATCAAATAAGTTAGCTGATTTTATTAAACAAAATAACGGAGAGATTTTATTAAACAATCCTGTAGAAAAAATAATTATTGAGAATAACAAAGCTAAGGCTATAATTGTAAATAGTAAAAAACATTCTTTTGATATAATTGTATCAAACTTACTTGTCCAAAACCTATTTACAATTGCTGATGAAAAACATTTCCCAAAAAAATATATCAAAGAGTTAAAATCTCTTGAAGGATCAGCTAGTTTATGTGCATATTATTCTTTTAAAAATCTTAAACCTGATTTAATAGGTAAAACCTTTGTTTTCATTGAAAAAAATGCTGGTGTTGATGGTAACGATGCTGTTGGGATGATTGATTTTATGACAGCATGCCCAGAAGCAGGGCTTGCTCCCCCCTCGAATTATATTATTCAATCATATGTTATTTGTTCACCTAAAGAAGCAAAGGACACACAAACACTAAAAAAACTTAAAAAGATATTAGATAAAAACTTAGAAAAAATAATTCCAGACTATAAATCTAACCTTAATTGGGCATTTTACCCAGCTATATCGCATCTAGATGGAGTTGTAAAAACAATTAATAACGAAAAACCAGACATAAAAACATCAGTCGAAAATCTTTATTTAGTTGGTGATTGTGTTAAAGCACCAGGTATAGGTATAAATTGTGCTATTAACTCAGCTAAAATTTTAAATGATATTTTGAAAAAAGATTAAAATTAATTGTTTTATAGAAAAAACATATAATCAATATCATGATACTATTACACAATGAACCGTAGTACTATTGGTAGGTTCCGTGATAGATACATCGGGAAACTCACTATAAAGGAGCCATATAAACGTACTAAGTATCTTTCAGTACAAGCTCGTGCGGCAATTGATCTTCTTAGGCCGTTTACATTACTTGCACCATTTGTTGTATCAATGTCTATTATGGTTGCAAGTCTGATATACAGTGGAAAAGAAATTCCATCTGATTGGTGGGTAACAGTTGGTCAAGCAAGTTTTACTATTGCTGTTATTAATGCTGCATCAAATTCCTTAAATCAGTCTACAGATGTTGAAGCAGATAAAATATCAAAACCTTATCGGCCAATACCCCAAGGGGTTATTGGAGCAGATAGCGCACAAAGTCTAGCTATGATTCTTTATCTTTTTGCGTTAATTCGAGCTGTTACTCTTACATTATGGTTTGGCATATTTGTCCTTCTTATTATGATTTTTTCAATAACGTATTCTCTTCCTCCTAGAATAAAGAAGTATCTTTTTATTAATCAGATTTGGATTGCAGTTCCAAGAGGATTATTTGGTATCCTTGCTTCATGGAGTGTTTTTGCTGATAATCCATTTACTCCCACACCAATGGTTATTGGTATAATCGCTACTACCTTTTTAGTTGGTGGAATGGCGACAAAAGATATTGTAGACAAAATAGCAGATTTAGAAACAGGGACTCATACATTGATAAACACGTTTGGCATCAAAAAAACAGCTTTGATATGCTTCCCGTTTATGTTTTTCCCTTTTGCGTTTATTCCAATTTTTATTAACCAAGGGGCGTTAAAATCATATTTATGGCCTTTGACTTTTTTTGTGTTTTTGAGTTGTTTAGTTGTTTATCTTATGATTAGAAAAAGTGAGAGTAAAACACTTGAAAATGTTCATGCTTGGTCAATAATGTATATAGAGTACATCTTTTTTGCATTAGGTTTCGCAATACTAACAATTTTTAAAGGATTTGAAAATGTTATAATTACTTTTTAGCAAGATTTAAAGTCTATATTTCATTTTATGGGTTTCTTCTTCGGTTTCTTCTAGTTCTTTATGAGTTTGATGACTCAAGTAGCTTGCTGCTATTCTATTGAGGTAGTACCCAATTATTTCAATTTCTCTAACATTATAGCCTTCATCAAAGAGATTGCAGTTGATTTCATGGGCTTTTTTGCGTATTTTTTCAAATGATTTATCTTCAGTCATTTTTTACCGTCCTATCATTAATGTATGCTTTCTTTGTTTAAAATTTTATTTATTTTTTAATTGAAACTTTCAGGATATGCCTTCCCTATCATTTTTATATCATAATGTTTATATATTTGTTAAACTAATAAAATAGTATTAATCTGTTAAACGAGGCTTAAAAATTGATTAAAAAAACTAAAAATATAATAGCATGGTTACAATCAAAAGCAACTATACTAAAAATAGTATCAAACCCTAAAAATGGTACAATAAAGATTTATAATAAAAAAGGAAAAATAATCATTAAAAAAACCAATTTAACAAAAGAACAAGTTAAAACTGTAGAAGAAAGCCTATTAAGATATGCTACAAAAAAACTGAGTGAAACAAACAATAGACAAAATGAAAAGTTTGATCCAATGATCAGCTAAAAAAGATTTAATTTTAATTTTTATAAGGGTTGTTTTAACCTAAAAATTAATATAGTTATAGGTATTTTCTTACTAACATGGAAAAGAAAACCATTTTTTTGGAGCTATCTGCCGAGATAATAGATCGAATTGATAGAGAAAATGTTTTAGGAGATCGTTCTGCTTTTATTTCTAGCCTGTTAGAAAAACAACTTGAAAGTAATATTACAACCATGAACGCCTCAACTGATTTGATAAGCAGAATGGAAATGCAAGACCCTTTAGGTCTTTCAGGTGAAATAAATCTTGTCAGCAGCAAAGGAATAAACCTTGGTACTTTTAACATAAACTCTGAAGAGGGTTTTGAGAATCTTGCCCAGAAAATATCTGAAATATCAGATGATCCAATTGTAAGGATGAGAGCACAACATTGGCGATAGTTTTATAATTAAAGATAATCACTATCCTCAGATAAAGTAGATTTTAAGTTCTTTTATAATAAATTTTAAAAAGATAATTTTTAAGGTTTATAATTTTTATTAAAAAATGTCGGGGGCGGGATATGAACCCGCGACCTCCTGATATCTTAGCACCTAGCTAAAGATTTTCGAACCCTTTAAGCTTAGCTTATGAGTCAGGCGCTCTAACCAGGCTGAGCCACCCCGACATAACAGGTAAGAAACGAATAGCAGAATAATACGCTCACATTTAAAACTTGCTTGATTATATTTACTCCTTTAACTGTATCAACTATAATAGTTATTATGAAATAGGAAAGTTGAAAAAAGATTAAAATATATTGAACTAGCAGGAATATGCCAGCATTAGCCAATTCGATAGCTGTTGAAAACCTTCTACAAATATTAATAAAAGTAGTAGGTCGTAGAACCAATAAAGATTTTGCAGTAACAAATATTGAAAATATTCTAAATAGACTTCAAACAAAATATGATTTTTTAAGATATGTAAAAATCGAAAACGCCTCATTTACTGAAAAAAAAAGTGATGTTAAAGTTGAATCTGAAATCGACACTATTGATGCAGATAATGTAGGAAAAGCTATTAATGATATCTTTGACTCAATGATTAAAACAATGGGAAAAAATGTAGGTTATTATTATATAAAAGAAATCCAAGAAGACCTTGAAAGAGAAATTGGAACATTTTTTAATGAATTTGAAGTGAATTTAAATATTAAACAACAGGAGCATTTACTTGAGATAATGCAAAGCAGTATTATAAAAATTCAAGATATTAAAAACTCTGAAGTTTTTAATATTGTTTTAACAGGTATAGCTAGATTATTAAACAGAAAAATATCTGAGTCTTTCACAAAAGATACTGTGATGGATTCAATTAAGAAACTTGAGGTACAATATGATTTTCTGAGATTTATAGGCATAGATGAAAAAAATGATTCACAACACCCATATGGAGTTATAATAAAACCTGAAATAGACAATATTCTAATAGCTGAAAGAGGAGAGGTGCTACAAAAAATATTAGAAGAAATAGGGAAAGCATCTGATCTTCAAGCACGTGAATATCTAGGAGAAAAATTTGAAACGGTTTTGGACCACAGAGATATTTCAAAGATAAAAAGAATAGGTGTAAAATTAGACAAGGTAGATGCAACATTAAGAAGAGAGGGACATCAATTAATTCTCTCAGAAATATTTCAAGTAATCCTGAACGTAATAGAAAAGAAGATCTCAGTAGATTTTGGTGTTAAATATATTGATGCGATGATCACAAAAATAAAAGATAAACATGATGTTTTAAAATATATTAAGGTTGATAAAACAAAGTTAAATGAAGGTATTCATGCTATTGAAATTTCACCTGAGATTAACTCAGTAGATTCATATGAGCTTGGTAAAGCAATAAAATCAATATTAACAAGAGCACAAATCGACTTAAAAGAATTAACGCCATCATTTATTGTTGATTTTGAAAAAAACATGGACAAAAAATATTTATCTGAAGTAGAGAAGATGGGAGTAAATCTACATCTTTTAGAGTTAAGAGCTTTTTAGAAAATTTATTCCATTACCAGTTTTTTCTTTGCACGTAAAAAAATAACAGATAAAGATATCTTCTTTAAACTCGCTCTTAGTTCTTTATCATTGGTAACAACTATACCCCTGGTTTGTTTAGCAATAGAAAAAACAGAATCATCACCAGTTTTTTCATCAGAGTCAACAATAATATATTTCTCTATCAGTTTTAATGAAGCTTTTGCTAGAACATTTTTTTTACCTTTTCCATTTGTTGATAAAAATTTTAATTCCTCATAAATAGGTTTAGGAATTATTATCTTATATTTACCAATTAACCTGGTTAATTCATCTTCTAAGTTTATGTTAAATTCAAAAAGCATCATAATAGCGCTGCTGTCAAGAATCACTGTTTTCTCGTCTCTATATTCCCGTATCCTATCAGATGCCATCTACCGTCAATCCTTCTACTTATAGCAATACGCTGTCCTTCTACAGCACAAGCAGGAAGTTTCAATTTAACAGCTATCTTTTCACCCTGGAACTCAGATACAATCCCAACAGTTGTTGCAGTACCAATAGTAAGCATAAGAGGCTCATTTGTTTTTATTGGTTCAACATTTTTTTCATCAATAGTACCAACAACACGTTTAAGCAGATGAATAGATAAAAAGAAACTATCAAATGTTGGTGGGATTTGACCTTGTTTACCAACAAGTTTACCAGCATACGAATCAGATTTTGTACGTGTAGGATCAAGTCTTGTACCAATAGCAATTAAACCACCCGGTGTTGCTTCGTCAACTGCTCTGCCACCTGTAATTAATGAATCAACTTTAGTTGTAATGCTTTCTAGTTTTTTCCTGCCCTCTACTTCGATCATTCTACCTGGTGCAATCTCAATTTCGTCACCTTTTTTTAAAACACCTTGGATTAATGATCCACCGATTACTCCTCCTCTTAGATCCTTTGGTCTAGCACCTGGTTTATTGATATCAAAACTTCTAGCAGTATACATTATAGGAGGCTTAT
>Ga0172363_10002119_pt1 | contig 16027 bp, 23 predicted proteins | sample LakKivs2_kivu2a2_FD_114541 | JGI IMG/M metagenome (GOLD analysis project Ga0172363, IMG submission 114541) | Sediment microbial communities from Lake Kivu, Rwanda - Sediment s2_kivu2a2 | ecosystem: Environmental > Aquatic > Freshwater > Lake > Sediment | place: Rwanda: Western Province, Lake... | reverse complement strand
GGACTATGGGACAGGGCGCGAGATCGTGTGGAAACGTATTCTAAAGGAATGAAACAGCGACTCCACTTGGCAAGAGGGTTGATCAATGATCCGGAGCTGATTTTTCTGGACGAGCCGACCATCGGGTTAGATCCCGAGATTGCTAGGGAGACGAGGCAAATGGTGAAGGAGCTCGTTGAAAAGGGCAAAACCATCTTGTTAACCACGCATTACATGTTTGAGGCTGACGAGCTCTGCAAGAGAGTGGCAGTCATAAGAAATGGTGAAATCGTGGCTCTTGACACGCCTTCAGGACTGAAGAAGTACGTTACGGACGCTAGAGTGGTTGAGGTTGAAGGCTTCGGAATTACTGAAAAAGAAATAGCCAAATTCAGAGAGCTTCCAGAAGTTCTTTCAGTCAGTGCTGATTTGGGCGAGAACAAGCAGATTCTGAAGATCCAAACCCCGAAGGGCTCCGAAATAATCTCTGAAGTGCAGGAAATATTGAAAGGCAGTCGCATATACGACATAAAAATAAAAGAGCCAACGCTGGAAGATGCTTACTTGAGGCTTGTGGAGAAGTAAAGATGCCTGAAGCATTGAGAGTGATTTACAGCGCCTTCAGGATGGCGATGCTTCACTGGTTCGCTGACCCACAATGGGTCATTCCAAACATCATCGCTCCTTTCATCTTCACCTCAGTGGCTTTAACACTTTTCAAGGATTCCACTGGTCCTTTCGGCTTGTACGCAGTTCTTGGTGGAGGAATGATGGGTATGTGGGGTAACACCCTTTACGCGTCAGGCTTTGCTATTGAAATGGAAAGGTGGCAGGGAACTTTGGAGGAGGTAATGGCGGCGCCTTCAAAACTCTTGCATGTTGTTGCTGGACGATCTGTTTCCAACGCTGTGTTTGGATTAACTAACATGCTGGCAGTGTTTCTGATAGCAGTTTTAGTTTTCAGGGTTCAAATTGAAGTTGACGATCCGCTTCTTTTCGTTACGACGACTGTTCTCACACTTGTCTCAGTGTCAACGCTTGGTCTGATATTTGCCTCTGCTTTTGTACTGTCCAGATCGACACAGGTGCTGACAAATGGCTTGGAGACTCCGCTGTACATAATTTCTGGATCGATGTTTCCGATAGCTCTACTTCCTTTCTGGATTCATCCCATTGCTTATGTGCTGGGTCCAACTTGGGGAGTTGATGCAATCAGACTGGCAGCAAGTCAAGAGTATCTTTCACAGACGTTTTGGCAAGGTTTCGATGTTAACACGGCGATATTGCTTGACGTTGTTATGATGATGGCAATTACGTTGGCGTATGCTGGCATGGCTGTTGTCTTGTTTAAAGTGGTTGAAAAGAGGGCGCGAATCAAAGGCACGCTGGTTGAAGCATGAGTCGTCTGAGGATTTTCTTAAGCAGCTCTATATTTTCTTTCAAAGCCCAATTTCATTGGCTGAATCCTCCTATGTGGTTAACGATGAAATTTGTTTTGTCAGTGTCGCAAATGGCGTTTTTCGTGTTTGTTGGGTTGTTTATTGCAGGACCAGAGGCGATCCCGTTTATAGCAATAGGCAATTCTCTGCAATCCGTTTCTTGGAACACCATTTTCTCAGTCATTAGCATAACGGGTCACGACAAGTGGGATGGAACATTGCCTCTGGTGTTAGCCACTCCTGCTAGTCGACTGCCTCTTTTCATCGGTAGAGCAATGATTCACATACTTGACGGCATTCTCAGTGTCGCGATTTCCTTCTTTTTTGCCGCATTCCTGTTTGGAGTAAACTTTGCACAGACAAACGTGTTAGCCCTAACTCTAACAGTGTTTCTGACTGCCTTCACGATGGCTGGGTTCGGCTTGCTGATAGGTGGTTTATGTTTTCATTTAAGAAACCCGATGGTGTTTGCAAACATATTCACGTACGCCCTGCTGCTTTTCTGCGGCGTAAACTTTCCAGTTCAAAACTTGCCTCAAATCATCCAGCCTATTTCATACATCTTTCCGTTAACCTACGGCGTTACCGCAGCAAGAAATGCTATTGCAGGCGCTACGTTGTTCGATGTCTCTTTGCTTCTTGGTCAACAGTTGGTGGTTGGCTTGGTATCGTTAATGGTGGGGTATTTCTTCTTCCAACTGTTTGAACGCACGGCTCGGAAAACAGGAAAACTAGAGGAACTGTAAAAACAGGTTCCTACATATCGCAATGCTTGAGCTTGCTGGCTTCGCGGTCGGAACATGCTCTAGTTCTTTTTGCGTTTTCTGGTCTGGGTTCTGCTAGGTTGCCTTTTCTCTCCAAACACGACATGTCCATTAATCGTCAGGTTGTCAAGTTCCAGCAACCAACGCCACATCTTGTCTTCGACAACTCTTCGCCTGAGTATGTTCCTGATTTCTCCGATCAATTGTCTTCTCTTGCTTTCTGGGACGTCAATGAGCGAGATTTTCCCAAGCCTTCGATTGTTAACATTCATGTTCCTTCCTCCAATAGAGACTATTATGGTTCTGAATAAAATCAGTTTTTTCAATAACCGATACATGTCAAAAAACAGCATAACAACACAGACTCTAAACCAATCAACGTTACAAAGTAAATCGGAAGTTCAACCTATAAATAAGGGGGGTCTAGCTTCCGCCAAACACAAGCCTTCACCTAGAGTGGTCCACATATTGCCTTCAGAAGGTCAGAACGAGTTATTATGCCAACGATTTTTCTGCCTCTTGCCACAAGAGCACCCTGCCTAGTCTTCAGCAGTTTCCGCACCGTTTCAATTCCTGCGTTTTCATCCACTAATGGCAAAGCTGAAGTCATAACTTTGCCCGCTGTCTGATTGACAACATCTGCGCCAAGCCTTCGCATTATTGACTCCTCAGTAACTGTTCCCACAACCTTTCCTCCATCCATCACGGGAACCTGCGAAATGGCGTATCTAACCATCTTCTCACTCACATCCAGAATCTTGTCCTTAGCCTTCACAAAAATGACTCCACGCGTCATTATGTCCCCGCACTTCTGCTTTTTCCACTCAGACAAAACTCGCAAAACCTTGTTCACTGTCGACAGCCTCGGATCCACTTTTCCCCTTTCTATTTTGGCTATGTGCGCCTGCGAAACGCCAACAAGCTCTGCCAGCCCCTTCTGCGTTAACCCTGCTTCCGTCCGCAGCCTCTTAAGCGAGTCACCTGTCACCGCCAATAAATAACCACCAGTTATTTTCAGTTATAAGTCTATACAGTAAAATATATATTTGTTGTTGTTCATACACCATAAACTTCAAAAAAGGAGACCAAGCAATGCGAAACATCATCGTAGAAGACCTCAAACAAACGCCTCTTGAAAAACAACGCATAGAAATCGTTGAAAGAAAGGGGCTCGGACACCCAGACTACATATGCGACGCTGTAATGGATCAAATATCCGTCAGCCTCAGCAAAGAATACCTCGCAAAAGCAGGCTCAATACTACATCACAACGTTGACAAATCCCTGCTAGTCGCAGGAGAAACCGACTCACAGTTCGGCGGCGGCACAATAAAACAGCCAATGCTCTTCGTTTTCGGCGACAGAGCAACCTCCGAATTCAACGGCTCCAAAATAGACGTTGAAGAAATCGCCGTCAACACCGCTAAGAAATGGTTCAGAAAAAACATGCGCTTCATAGACCCTGACCGCCACGTCAAATATCAGGTCGAACTGAAACCCGGCTCAGCAGGACTCACAGACATTTTCAAAAGAAGAGGCAAAGTCTTAGGCGCTAACGACACTTCTGCCGCGGTGGGCTATGCACCGTTGACTCGGGCAGAGAAGATAGTTCTGAAAACAGAACAGTTTCTGAACTCCAAAGAGTTTAAGCGGCGTTTTCCAGAATCAGGCGAAGACATCAAAGTCATGGGTTTCAGGAACAGCAACAACTTGTACATGACTGTGGCAATGGCTTTTGTTGACCGTTACGTGGAAAGCGAAGATGACTATTTTGAGAAAAAGGAAAAGATTCTTGAAGAAATTCACAAGTTTGTCGCGGTGAACACGGACTTCGAAAGTGTTGACGTGAAACTGAACACGCTGGACGTGCGGGGAAGAGGCTTAGGCGGAGTTTACCTCACTGTTGTGGGCACCAGCGCAGACAGCGGCGACTCAGGACAGGTTGGAAGAGGAAACCGCGTGAACGGTCTGATCTCGTTAAACCGACCTTTCTGTTCAGAAGCAGCCTCAGGCAAGAACCCAGTGAGCCACGTGGGGAAAATCTACAACTTCTTGACTTTCGAAATATCAAAACACGTCTACGAAGAAGTGCCCGAAGTTGAAGAGGTCTACATTTGGCTACTGAGCAAAATCGGCAGCCCAATTGACCATCCAGCAGTGGCAGCAGCCCAAGTTGTCATGCGAGGCAACAACTCGCTGAGCAAGATCAGACAAGAAGTAAGCGGAGTGCTGGATCATGAATTGGAAAACATTGAAGAGTTCTGCATGAAACTTGCTGAAGGAAAAATCTCAAGCTGCTAACATTCCATCATCTTTTCATTACCCATCCAGACTAAGGTTGAAACGCTTAAATCATCAGAAATCAACTTCTAAGAAGAAGGCTCGGAATCATGACTGAAAAACTAGAAGAAAAACTGCCAATATCCGAATTCTACAAAGTCGTCGACTCCGTTACAATCTTCAAAAGCCAGAAATGGTGGGAAGCAATAGTCGTCTTTGAATCCTACGGAAAACGGACAATCGGCCTGTATCTTTGGCAAAAGAGAGGCGAAGCGTGGAAAAGAAAACATAAATTCAACGTGAGAAACTTGGAAGAGTGGAACAAACTCAAAACTGCCGTGGAACAGCTTACCCCTAAACTTGCATCAAACTAGACACACATTGCGCGCTTTTCATTCATCTTATATCTCAAATTCTTATTCTAAATTAGAATCCCAAATCGAATAGTTTTATTAATTCACCGCAACAACAAAAACAACCAAAGGCGACGCTTATGGAAGCTGAACAGGAATCGACGGAGGGTATACACTACGTGGAAGACATTTCCCAAGCAGAGGCTAAGCAAGAACAGCAAGTTACAGAGCAGGAACAAGTGATTACTGAAGAAACGCAAGAACAGAAAAAAGACAACCCTGTGAAGAACAATCGTTCTGGCGGCAGAGGCAACTTCGTACATGGTCTTTCCGTCGGTCTTGGAATCGGCTGCATCGCAACCTTCGTCATAATATGGGTGACGCTGTTCTTCACTCCACAATTGCCCATTGCAATCACATACGAAAACATGCTTTCCGTATTCATTTATCCACTCATATACCTGCTCACCGTGGGCCTAATCGCCTTGACTGCTGGCATAGTGAGAGAGTACTACGTCGCGCGCCCCTAAACCTCAGACACTGAGCAAAACCCAACATCCCTGTCACGCATAGACATTAATAATAACTAACTGCCTAAACTATTACTGTGAGAACACATGTCCCATGAACTCAAACACTTTTTTGAAGAAATAGCATGTGGAAAAGCTCCAGGGCCATCTCCAACATTCTCTGTTCTTCACCTAATCCTTGCAATTGATCTCATCGCAGAAAAGACGATTGGACGCAACAAACTTGCGGGGAATCTGGGAATAGGAGGTGGCGCCGTGCGCACTATCATAGAACGGCTTAAAAACGCTGGGTTGATCGAGATTTCAAAGGGGGGGTGTTCACTGACTGCTAGAGGCTTGAAGATGTGGGAAGATTTCAGATCAGTTTTCAAAAAGGTCGAAGTGGGAAAAAACGAGTTGGTCTCTGGCAAATACAACTTCGCTGTTCTAGTCAGAGACTGTGGAGCCAAAGTTAAATCAGGCATGGAGCAGCGCGATGCTGCAATTATGAGAGGAGCAAGAAGCGCCACCACGATGGTTATGCGGAGAGGGCGTCTGATTATTCCCTCAGTAAGCAACGACGTGGCTAAGGATTTTCCTGAAGCAGCAAGACAAGTCACGCGTCTTCTAGGCACTAAGGAAAACGACGTTGTAGTCATCGGAAGCGCTGACAGCCCGCTGAAAGCGAGAGACGGCACATTTGCAGCAGCGTGGGCGCTTCTTAACAACTGCTAACTTTCCTTTTCTAGGATGTGTATTTTTCTCCCTGCGCGAGAATACGCTCCAAAGAAGCGTTGAAATTCGTCATTCCCTCGTTTGTCTTAGCTGAAACAGGAAGAAGCAGGAACTTCAAACCCAGCTTGTACATTGTCCGCGCCATGCTTCTGTTCAGCAGACGTTTTGTCCCTTCCAACTTCTGTTCAATCGAAGATTCCAAAGCCGCTAGGCTGGTTGACCAATCCACAATCCTGTCAACCTCTTCTTTGGGAAGCAAATCGCATTTCGAAAGCAGATATATCTGAGGCAGAAAAAAGCGATTGTAGACTGCGGTTGAAAGAAACAGGTTTGACACGTAGTTAACTGGGTTCACGGAGAAGACGGAATCAAACAAGTATACAATGGCTTTCGGCTCCTTCGTAAGCTCGTCGGCAATGTAGGGTCCACTGGCTCTGAAGGCAAATAGCTCCATTTGCCCAGAAGTGTCCACCAGACAAATGTCTGGGTTTAATTCTTCAGTTTTCTCTGAAATCTGCTCAATCTTGTCAGCCACCAAATCAGCAGCCATAATCAACGCGCCGTTGGGACCTAAACCGTATTCCTCTATCAACGCTTCAACATCCACATAATCACGGACATCCACATCCGGCGAGTACGGGAGTTTCACGACTCCTGGGTCAAGGTTCACTGTGGCGACGTTTTGTTTGGACATTTTCAGCCAATCGCTGAAAGCTGCGGTCAGCCGAGACTTTCCAGACCCTGCAGTTCCTATGATAAAAACTGTAAGCATGTTTTAATCCCGTCCTTTTTTGGAAATGCAGTGTCAAGTATCAAGCTCGGCTTGTAAAAGCTTTTGTGTTAGCTAGGTATTTCTGGCGGCTGAGGTTCAGGCATTGAGGGTTTAGCTCGTTTTGACATGAGAAACACGGCTAAGCCTACACAGCCCAAAACCGTGGTCATGCCTAGAATTAGAATGAAGAACATGGAGAGCACCGTTAGAGTTTGAATTTGGCTGTCTGCTCCTGCATAGTTGTCATCTCCAGACCAGCCAACACGGACTTCGTATATGCCAGATGTTTCCGCGCTCCAAGCGTATCCGAAGTCTCCGTTAGAATCTGTCATTGTTGAGCCTACCGCAGTCCACGGTGAAACGTTTATTCTCACATAAACGGTGACAATTCTGTTTTGTAATGCTGGCGTGAGTTTTCCTGAAAGCGTGATTGTTGAGCCTTGAATGAGAAATGACTGTTCAATGCTGATTGAAATTGTTGAAGGCGAAAGAGTGTGATAGCTTGCGGAAACTTGTCCAAGCGTGGTTTGTTCGCAATTTTCAAGTGTGACAACTTGTACTGGCGCATTTTCTAAACTAGTTGGGCACTCGCCGATTCTCCACCCGTTTTGCCAGTCTCCTCCAGTGCATTCAGCCATGTAATAATGAACATTGTCATGTGTTACGTAGTGAGCTTGTTCTCGCGCATCATTTGGCACATGCGAGAGATTTACCCCAATGTTCATGTGTGATTCGCCTTCATAGTAAAGAAGAACCACATCCAATCCTCTGGCTTTTATGATTGAAGCCGCGATTAATGAGAAAAGATCACAGTCACCCTTGTTTAGACAGATCGTTTCCACAGGATACTTCGTTGGCACGGTTACCTCGTAGGGGATTTGATGCACAATCATCAGTACTCCATTAACGAAATCCTCGTCGTCGCTGTAGACTTCTTCAAGACTGTCTGAAATCGGCTTCAGAGCATAGGGTGTGACAAACTTGGCGAAGTCATTGTTTGAGCTCATTCCATGGTTTTTCCCAAGATAGTATTCATAAAGTGATTCTGAGACTGCCACGTTCAGATTGTAATACGTGGAACCGTCTGGGTGGTTCAAGAGTTGATACGAAAAGACATAGCCATCTGCAAAACAGTGTATACTTAGAAAAGGAAGAGTCAGCAGAACTATTGTAATTGTTGCTGCGAGGCATTTCTGCTTCATTTTCATCCTGTAATGCTTGTTGCCCGCGCAACTTATGGCGTTTATGAACAGCAAATCCATAGTGGAAGATCAGTCTGCAACGTTGAACCACGATACTGTGGTTTTGCATTAGTCAGATTTCACTCGTCTCAGTAGTTGAGCAGCATCACAATGACGACAAGCTAACGTCTGATTTTTCCGCCGCTTTTCAGTATCAACCTCGAAAGCTGACGCACCGTCTTTTCAAGGCGTTCCTCAGCCTCTTTCGCGTTCTCCATCGTTGTCGAAAAATGAACCTCCAAGCGTGGTTCTTCCTCTCGACATTTAGGATGAGACTTGATGTAGACATATGGGTTGTCATGCATCGCCTCATCAATCAAAGGCGCCAAACTCGACTCCATAATAGAGTCCACAAAAATACTCTTCTCAAAAAACGCCAGTTTTCCCGCCTCCTTTTTCAGCAGAGGCACCACAGACTCTTCAAAAATAGCCTCCATTTCAGGAGGAACGCCTGGCAATGCTACCATAATAGTGCCCTTGTAGCTTATCATTACGCCTGGCGCTGTGCCCACAGAGTTTGGCAGTGGCTTTGACCGTGCCGGGAGTCTTGCCATCTTGACTCTGGGCGGTGTAAGTTCGATCTTCTCCAGTTTTCCGACTGCGGCATAGTTTTCATACTTCTCTTTTACCATTTTCAAGGCTTTGTTGTTGATCTCCAGTTTGCGGTCTAGGGCTTTGGCGATTCCTTCCAGAGTCTTGTCGTCGAAAGTTGGACCTAGCCCGCCTGTTGTTATTATGAACTTTGGCTTTCGTCCTATGGCTTCACAGACGACTTTGGCAATCTCGCATATGTCATCACTTGCAACCGTGATGCGGTTAACGGTCATTCCCAGCGAGGTGACTCGTCGTGCGAGCCACTGAGCATTTGTGTTTAAGATTTTGCCGATTAGTAGCTCGTTGCCGACGCAGATCATCTCTGCCTTCTTGCTCATCTTACCGTTCTCCAACCAGTCGTTTAGAAAATGAGAATGCTTTAATCTTTTATGCTGTTTGCTACTTTTACGCCAAAAAACTGAGGCTTATCCGTCTATTTCTTCTTGCTGAGCCACCATTTCAAGTATTCTTTCTTCTGCTTTTCCTGCTCTTCTTCCCTTGTCTCCACGTTTGGTCTCAGTTTTTCTCTTAGCTCCATCAATTCCTGCTGTGTCACTGACAGCCCACAGCTTTTGCATGCATAATGCTTAGTGGCAATTATGTACTGCATTTCGCCACCACATTCTGGACAATACGGCATCTACGTTCCCTTATTCTGCTTCTAAAGGTGAAAATGCTATGAGAAATAGCTTTCGCTCAAACCCGCCAAGCCGCGTCCAGCTTCACGTGATGAAGTTTGTCAGCCCAGCTTCCTCAGCCAGCCGAACTGCTCTGTTTCTCTCTTCTTCCGTAAGCCTTCTCCGCAGCTCTGGAATCTCATGTGCCCTCCACTCTGGTCTGTATTGAAACATCATGTTAACTCTGGTTCCTACGCCCAATTTGCTTGCAATCCAGTTCACGATAGGCTTTGTGCAGCACTCAAGATGTTCTGGCAGGACTAAAACGCGTATTATTAGTTCGCCATGTTTCTTTGCTTCTAAATGGTTCCGTGTGCAGACTTCCCAGTACCGCGGCGCATCGGAGATTCTTTCGGCGCATTCTTCTGGTCCGTATTTGAAGTCTAACAGGTAGATGTCGGCGAATCCTGACAGGAGCTTGGCGGTTTCTGGGCTGTAGTAACTGTTTGAGTTCCAGACAATTGGGACGTTTACTTTTACATGTTTGAATGTTTGAAGCCACTGTTGTAGCCACGGGGTTGGTTCTCCGCCTACTAGGTTGATGTTTCTGCAGCCGTTTCTGCGGAGGTTTTCAACTTCATTAGCCATCTCCTCTGTCATGTAGCTTCTGCCGTTTTCCATCCACTGTGAAATCGTCCAGTTTTGACAGTGTTTACATCGCATCGTGCACCCCATAGTGAAGATGGTTCCAGAAGGCACAAGCTCTGGCTCTTCACTCACATGTTCAAAAATACTTGACACTGCTATCTCTAAGCCACACTTGCAATAGCCCTTTTTGCCTTCCAGCCTGTTGACTCCGCATCTTCGCGTACAAAAATGGCAGCTAGCAAGAATCCTGTCTGCAATTGCAATCTTCAAATCCAAGTAGGATTTTTCAGAAATAAACGCGTCTCCTGAAGTGTTCTGTTCAAAATTCTTCTCTTCTTCCATTCTGTGAAATTCTCGCGCAAAAGACGCATGCTTTTTCCAGAGTTCTTCTGTTGAATCCTCAAGGCTGAATTTGACTGGGACTCGTTTAGCGATCATGAATTTTGCCATTTTCTCATCTTGCATGACAGCAAAATATCTGCTTAGGCTCTCTCTTGCTTTCTTGTCATTTAGCACAGACGTTGCGTCTGGACGGAGTAGTCTCCACATTTCCGCTCAATTCTGCCGTTGATTTAGGAGGTTCTAAAACAAAGCATACGGGTAGCCGTAGCCACTTGCATGCAGTTTTCCCTTGATCAGAATGTCGTGACCGCACACTGGACACCGTGAATCCTTTGCCAGATTCCATCTTGTGATTTCAAAGCCGAAGCGTTTAATCACCATCTCGTTGCAGTTGGGACAGTAAGTGTTTTCGCTTGGGTGTCCCGGCACGTTTCCGATGTAGACATAGCTTAATCCTTCGTTTTTCGCGGCAAGGTACGCTTTTTCCAGAGTTTCGATTGAGGTGGCTGCAGTTGTGGTTAGCTTGTAGTCTGGATGGAACCGAAGCAGATGAAAAGGGGTGTCTTTTCCAAGCGTATTCTTTATCCATTTTGCAAGTTCCGCTATTTTCTCTATTGAATCTCCCACTTTAGGCACTACCAGATTCGTGATTTCAATGTGAATGTTGTTTTTCCTCATCTCCACCAAGCTCTCGAAAATCGGCTCAACTGAGGGAACCGAAGAAAATGTCTTGTAGAATTCAGGATCCGCGCCGCCTTTGAAATCCACGGTTGCTGCGTCAAGATATGGCGCAATGGCTTTCACGGCTTCCGTCGTCATGTAACCGTTTGTGACGAAAGTGTTGAAAAACCCCACCTGCCGAGCGAGCTTGGCAGTGTCATAGGCATACTCAAAGAATATTGTCGGCTCAGTATAGGTGTAGCTTACTCCTTGACAACCATTATCCCTCGCAGCTTTCACAACCTCGTCTGGAGGAAAATGTCTGCCTGCAATTTCCTTCTCCTGACTTATCATCCAATTGTCGCAGAATTGGCAGCGGAAATTGCATCCGACTGTGGCGATGGACATGGTTAATGCGCCCGGGTTGAAGTGGGAGAGCGGCTTCTTTTCTATGTGGTCTACACAAGCAGATATCGCCTTGGCGTAAACAAGGGAGAAAAGCCTTCCTCCCTCGTTCTTTCTTACTAGGCAGAATCCTGTTCCTCCCGCGTTTATTGTGCACCTTCTGGCACACAGATAGCACTGTACTTTTCCTTTTTCTTTCTTTTTGTAAAACATGGCTTCGTGCAATGACATTTGATTTTACCCTTCACCTTTTAATGCAAACTCTGCGTGTAGCTCTATTCTTTTGCGGCGGAGTCAGTTTTCTCTTTGACCTCAAAAACGAACGGCGAACCTAATGACTTCACGTCCAACTTTGTACCCAGTAACCCTTCTAGGAAACCAGCCAAAATCTCTTGCTCGGTGATGAACGGTGTTTTTATGAGGATGTACTTGTCTTTCAGATAGAAATCTCCAAAACCCTGCACTCTTAAACGTTTGAATATTTCCTGCCATTTTTCGCGGTCTGTTGTTTCTATTCCCAAAGTGGCTTCCATCGAAATCTTGGAAGCTTCTCCCATTTTTGCCCCAATCTCTTTCCGTTTGTCTTCTGGAATGTGTTGGATAAGAATGTTTATCAACTCCACGTTCACAAAGGCTATTCTGCTTATTCCGCAGTAGTATTCTCCGGGGAAGCGCCAGTCGTAAACCATCATGCTTCTGTATACGTCGAGCATTTTTGAAATGAGAGGTTTGATGCCCGGTTCTTTTCCTTCTCGAATTAGGGAGTCGACGAATTCTCTTTCTTCTTTTTCTAGGATTATTGTTGTTCTTTTGGCGGCTTTTCCGTTTTTGTTTATCATTTCTTCGAGTTTTTTCTCTTTGTTCTCCTGCATAGCTGGTATATCTGTGGACATATTTTATATAATTTATGTCTACCTGTCAGCATACATAGACATATCCCATGATCATATCATCGCCAAAACCATCTTGAACTAGACTTCTCTCTAACAGTCTGCTTCTCCTTCATTTCTTCCCACCAGCAAATATGATTCAATCACAATTCTTAACACAAGGAACACATCGTCTTCTCTTTCAGAAATGATTCTACATACTTCACCAACTGCTGAGTCTGGAACCGAACGATTTTTAACAGCGCCCAAGCATCTTTAGACTTGCCGATGACGAACCAAACTATCTGAAAAAGTGATGACCTCTAGGGTATCTGAGGCAAAACACGCCTAAGAAACAAGGTTTTTCCTAATCAAGTACACTATGAGTGCCAAACCGACAAAGAACATCGCGAATCCTGAAACCATTGAAACCACGTAGTTCAAGTCAAGAAGATGTGACATAACGTAGACAAGATATGGTCCGCCGAAAGTCAATATGCCCGCCAACAACACCAACAATGTCTTCCACGATTTTGAGCCTGAACCGCTCAAGTTCTGAATCTTGCCTTCTTCTTTCACGCGTTCACTTTCCTGTGATGCTTGTAAAATATCGCTTTGTCTTATAACCCTTCCTTTACTTCGTTTCCGAATGCCTTCGTTAGAAACTTGAAAACTGAAAAACCTGCTCCCCGATCTGCCTTGAAGCCCGTTGTGGTTCCCAGCAAGCATACGCCTTCTAGATCGCGTTCTTTTGCAAGTCCCAGCATGAGTCCAGTGGCTCCTACTATTCTTCCCCGACTGTATATCACTGCTCCTTTCTCCATGAATTCCAGCGCAAGTCTGGACGAAGTAGCAGCCACATACACCTGTGCCTTTTCCTCCGTGATTGGCACGCCGCCCATTGTTACCATCAGATTGCATTGTTTCTCTTCAACGAAATCCAATATTTCGCCACATATTTCGTAATGTGCGCGAACATCATCGAAAGAAGGCTGCGTGTCTCCAGTCATTATCAAGAAATCGTTCTTTTCCATGTGTGCAGCGTAGAACTCGTATCGGGGAAGACGGCAGATTCCCTTGGAATTTGCTGACACGTAGTCAGGAAAGGAAGGCGAATAGAACTCAGCAAACGGCTTCGCGCCGCAAAACTTCACTAGAAGATATGCTGCGATTTTGCCAACATTTCCAAAACCCGGAAGTCCCTGCACAAAAACTGGGTTCTTCAAAGTCTGCTGAGAGATTTGGCGGAAGTATTGCTTGTCCATTTATTTCACGTTAAACTCGTTAACCCATGTGTTATACTAAAATGTTTTTACAATGAGAACGCTAATATATGCTGTGAGATTTATCTCATAGAATAATACACAAAAACAAGCTGTTTAGCGTGTAAAAGCAGCGGGGTGGGGTAGCCAGGATTAACCCGCTGGGCTCATAACCCAGAGATCACTAGTTCAAATCTAGTCCCCGCTACCAAAACTTCATTGTTGCTTCTTCTCAGAAGTCATTGTGGTTTTTTCTTTCTCGAACTGTTTAGCCCTGTTTACACATTCTTTTTGGAACCAAAGCCATTTTCGGAAATACTTGTCATTGGTCCAAATTCTTCTCTGTTCCTTTAACCATTTTTCTGTTCCGACATTTTTGCGTCTCAGCAAGTTCTCCAAAACTGTCAGATGGGTCAACCAGACGGGGTCGCGGCTAAATTGTATGAGCATTGAGCATGGGAATTCTTCACACTCGTAACAGGCTTTAAGTCCTTTTCTTTTAACGCAGCACTCGTAAATCACGCATTCTTTTTGGCATTCTGATGCAATACATTTTCCACATTTGCAACCGCAACCATGGCATCTCTTGGACACTACATAAGCGATACATGCTCCGCAGTACAAGCCGCATGGCGCAGCAAGTTTCTCATCTTCCATTCTATTCACCAATTTGCTTTCTGTTTCTCACAGACTATTTCCACGAATAATGTTATTCTTGTTTATCTTGTTGTCGGAATATAAAATAGCGAGAGCGCAACAAAATTAAAGGAAAATAATTGTTACGTGCTTCTCAATAGTTCGTTGAAAGAAAACCCTTCAAGTTAGCTGCTTCACAGCTTACTGTCTCACCGTTTATGGTCAAGTTTTCAGATTCAAGGAAACTTTTCCACAGTTTTTCTTCCACAGCCTTTTGTCGCAGTTTTTCCTTAACTTCCTTTATCAACTTAATTCTATCATTGTCAGACATTTCCAGCAAATCGAGTTTTTGTTTCTTCTTTTTGCGTCCGATCATTTTTGTTCCTCAAGTCCAATATCGCATGTCTTAATAAATTATTTCTTTCGGATGGCAAAATATGTCAAAAAACGACACATATCTTTGAAATGGATCTGAGAGGCGTAAATGGCAATTCTGGCAACGGCAAAAGTTGCTTTCAATAATGCGCTAAACAAGGATGTTAAGAAACACATTTTCAAGCTACCTTCAGTTGGAATTGGGATTCAGATGTTGCCCAAGCAAATAACCTGACGTGAATTCTCGAAGAAAGTGGTCTCTAATTTCATAAAAAAGAGAGTGCGTTCTATCGTTTGGCTGCCTATGCTCTGCCTTTCTCTTCTTTGCCGAAATATGCCGTCCACTTGAGTTTTCGAGCGTCCCTTCTAAGTTTCAGAGAGTTTTTCCTGCATTTACCTGAACAGAACCACAGAATTGAACCGTCGTTCTTAATGTACATCATACCTGTGCCTGCTGGGAATTCGTTGCCACAAAACGAGCATTTTCTAGGTTTAGGCATGGCATTTCCTCTCGAAACAGTGTTGCATGGTTATCTGGTGATTTTCTTTGCTTCTCTTTCAGTTTCTCTAAGCATCAGGATGTCCTGAGTCCGTATTGGTCCTTTAACATTGCGTGTAATAATGCGCCCTTTGTCTTTTCCTTCCAAGATGCGTATTCTAACCTGTGCAATCTCGCCTGTCACACTTGTGCGCCCGATAATCTGAATAACCTCTGCGGGTATGAGTTCTTGTTCAGCTGTGGCTTTCTGTTCTTTGCTCATCACTTGGCTCCTCTTTTGATCTGCTCAACTCTGCCAACAATCTCTTTGATTAAGCCAGCAGCGTCTCCTTCCCTCACGATCGTCGCAGCAGCCGCGGGAACGTCAATGCCTATAGCTGTACCTATTTTTTCTCTGTTCGGAACAAACAAGTATGGAATCTTTCTTTCTTCACACAGAAGCGGCAAATGGGCTACAACCTCAGGCGGTTCAACATCTTCAGCTATGATCACAAGCTTTGCGCTTGCTCTTTCAATTGCCTTTGTCGTTTCATTTGTTCCTTTTCTAACCGCGCCTGATTTTGCGGCTATTTGCAGGGCTTCATAGGCCGCATCTGCAAGTTCTTTTGACACTTCGAATTTTACGTAGAATGGTTTGGACATAAGCCTCACCCTTCAAATGCACAGTTTATTCAACATTCCCTATTTATGAAGGTTTCGACCGCAGCAATGTGAGTTTCGATCAGTTCCTTTCATGGCAGGTTTTAGCATCTTCGTCTTCAGTGACGCATTCAAGACCCGCGGATACAGGAACTTCTTGTCTTCCCTCAGATTCTCGGCAGTTTCGACGACAGGCATCGTCTTAGCTGTCCGGCTTGCATGCACAGAGCGTGGCGTTCAATGAGTTTGAAAAATCGAAACCGTGGGGTCGCAGGCAACTCGCTCGCCGTAATGCTGAGGGGTCTGAAAGGGTCACCTCAGAAACAAAGAGAAAATGATGATGGCCAAACCTTAAAGCAATGATTCGAGCACGTCAATGAATTCCTTGGCTTGTGCCATGCCCTTCTTC
>Ga0172363_10002118_pt1 | contig 16032 bp, 15 predicted proteins | sample LakKivs2_kivu2a2_FD_114541 | JGI IMG/M metagenome (GOLD analysis project Ga0172363, IMG submission 114541) | Sediment microbial communities from Lake Kivu, Rwanda - Sediment s2_kivu2a2 | ecosystem: Environmental > Aquatic > Freshwater > Lake > Sediment | place: Rwanda: Western Province, Lake... | reverse complement strand
TGTTCCTGGGTAAGCTGTGTGTAGCTCATAAGCACTCCTTTGACTTGGCGGTCTTTAGAGGCTTATCCTACCGCAGCTTACCTCTTTTGACCATCAAAGTTGCACTTGTGAGTTGAACCTACGATAAACTACACGGAAGAAAAGTTAGGATAAATGCATACATTAAACGAGGGAAGAAAAATGAGTAGAATGTAATTTCGTCTTTGCTAATGATGTGATTTGTTATACCGTAAATTCGAGGAGTCTTCCTCTCAGCAATCTATTAATGCTAGCACAAGAGGTACCAATTAAGTAAATTTCATTGGATGAGTATCATCCTTTTTCTACTCCATTACCTAATAATAATTCTGCGCCGTTTTACCTTGTTGCACAAAAAAACGTTACGCTTGAATCTCAATTATATCGACCGCCTCAGTTTCGACAGTTGATTGATATTTATTTAGGCTCCATGAGAGAATGGATAAAGGCTAATAGTTTGAGAAAAATTTTTTTCAGGACAATTATCATATATCACCTACGAAATAATAATCCCAATTTTTTTGTTGATAGATCTAGACAGCGGGCCGCCTCTCCTTATTTAATCCCGCGGGTACAGCGCGGGTACAATTGGGTACTAATATGCTGAAATATGGTGTTTATTTCGGGCGATATTAGACGTAAAAGACGACTATTTTTCTTTTTTCCCCTGCTTTTTTTGCCCATCGCACTGAAGAGATCGAGGGTTCGAATCCCTCCAGGTCCACAAAAAGCCTTTTTAGCTGAGTTGTGGTAAATTTCCCTGATTTTCTTTTATCGTTCAAAAAGATTGTATTTCTTTTCTTGATAAAAGTCGATAGGCAGGTGTCCCGAATGGATAGGGACAAATGTCCCGAATATCGACGATCTAGGTGTTTTACATTACAGGGATGGTTATTGTGATCAAGTAATCACTAAAAATACTGGAAAAAACTTTAGTAATACCTTATAATATTATTCACTAAAACGTTTCAGTAAACTTGACAGATAATGGCTGTAACTATTCGAGATATTGCTCATATATTGGGTTTGTCCATCGGGGCAGTTTCACGCGCCTTGGATGGCTATCCAGATATCTCGGAAGAAACCCGCCAGAGGGTAATCGAGGCGGCCCGAAAAATGGGCTACGTCCCGAACCAGGCAGCGAGACACCTCAGGCGTAAGAAAGCTGATGCCGTTGGATACATCCTGCCCGCGAACTCTCCCCGCTTTGCTGATCCATTCTTCTCCGAATTTATCGCTGGACTTGGTGACGAGACTGCATTACATCCCTATGATCTTCTCATCTCCATTGCTCCGCCTGGTGAAGATGCGGAGAAACATATCTACCAGAGCTGGGTGCAAAGTCGTAAAGTTGATGGATTTATCCTGACGCATTTACACCTCCACGATTGGCGAGTGAAGTATCTAAACCAACTAAGAGTTCCTTTAACGGCATTGGAGAATACGCTGGATAGTTGCGATTTTCCTCGAGTAGAGGTCAATCGCAAGGGGGGCATGTCGGAACTCGTCACACACCTAATTGAGCACGGATTCCGCCGTATCGCTTTTGTAGGTGGGCCAAACGAATTGAAAATCCAGTCTGACCAGTTTGAGGGTTACCAGCAGGGTCTGGAAAACGCTGAAATTCCTTATGACCTCAACTTGGTCAATAATGGAGATCTTACCAGCTCCGGTGGTTATCTGGCTACGAAACGCATGTTGTCAATCCCTGATCCGCCGGATGCTATCGTCTGTATCAATGACGAAACGGCGTTCGGGGTCCTTCACGCAGCTCATGAAATGGATTTGCAAATTGGTCGAGACTTAGCGGTAGCAGGATTTGATGGTGTCCAAGCTTCTAGATATTCTGAACCCCCCCTGACTACGTTGGATATTCCAGTCTATGACATAGCTCGCCAACTAGTCAAGATGTTAGTCTCTGAAATCCAGGGAATTGAAATACCCCAGCGCCGGGTGGTGTATCAGCCTAAGCTGCTGATCCGCGAATCCACCGGTGGAAATCACTCCTGATTTCCTAACAAACCAACAGAATATTTTTTTTCCAAACTGCCAGAAGAAGTAAGTTCTTGCTCGATGGACTTACTGGAGGATTGTGGGTTTCAGTTGACAATACTATTTATTGTAATTGTCGGATTGCCAGTGCATTTTTTAGGGCTTATGTGGAGTGTAGCCTTTGTATAACTGAGATTAATGGGTAAAGAATTACCTTATTTTTAGGAAATATTCGTTGCTGGAGTGACCATGGTTGGTTACGAACATGCTTTATTTTTAATCTTGCTGCTTGGATACCTGCTCATCAGTCTACGTGACAGGCATCCGTTCAGCATCTACGTACTGACCGTAGGGGTATTGCTGACATTACTCCCTCCATTCTATCGATTCACGATCTCGTGGGAACTGTTTCTAGCATTAATTCTTCCTTGGATCCTATCTCAAGGTGCTCAGAATTGGCTACGGATCTCGTGGGAGATTCCGAAAAGAGATATTTACCTCTGGCTTTCGACTGCCTTATTCCTTGGTATGGTCATTTATTTTATTGGTGGGTCGCACTGGCTCAGGACTGTGTACATTGGTGTAATCGCGGCCAGTATGTTCTGGAATCTATCCAGGTCGAGGGAGCGATCCAATCTGTTGGAAGTGATTGGACCATTAACCATAATATTCCTGCTTGTTGAAACCTCGCTTCCATTGAACGAACCCGCTCTTTATATTGGAACCCTTTTTAGCGGTGCAGGCATTGGGATCATTCTGGCAATCATTTCGATCGTTTCCATGAAAAAAGTGCCTGTGGAACACTCCAGATGGATTTTACTGGTGCAATCGTACCTTGCTTATTGGATTGCCTATGTGTTAAAAGCATCGCCAATTGCAGCTGTCTTGATCGGTGTGGTTGCGTTCATCGAGTTTTGTCTGCTTCGCCTGGGTAAAAAAGAGACAGAAATAACCCATTCGCGTATCGACAATAAGTATCCTTTCTATGTCCTGCTCGTCATGTTCGTATTTATCGCTTGGCAAACACATCAACCTATGACTCTGATCCAATGGGCTGAAGTAATCCTTGGATTGTTCGCTGGCGTATTAATAGCGATCCTGGGTCAGCGTATTCGCGTGCCACGCTTCGAACATTTGACTTTAAATTGGCAGAATGTTTTGAAGCTCGGTCTATTTCTCGTTAGTTTCTTGCTCTTGTGGCCGCGTGGGTCAGAAATAAATCCGCTAATCATCTGGGTCGCGCTGGGAATGGCAATCCTTCTGCCAGTTATCTCCGCGATATTGCTTGCGGTTCTACGCGATATATCGACAGATAAACCCGTAAATTATACGGACGATTTTTAAAAGCAGAGCGATTTCGACATGCAGATAACACGAATGTTATTCATAACCCGGTAAATGACCATCGCCTTCAGATAGATAAATGACGGAATACTAATGACACCCTTTTTACAACTAGCTATCGCTTTGACGATTATTATCACAGCTGCCAAACTAGGCGGGTACCTGAGCTATCGTATCGGCCAACCAGCTGTGCTCGGAGAACTGATTGTTGGGATTGTACTCGGACCTTCAGTGCTCAACTTATTAAAACTACCCTATTTCACAGGTGCTCACCTCGAAGAAACAGTAAAACATCTAGCCGAGATTGGGGTGTTATTGCTCATGTTCCTGGCTGGCCTTGATCTTCATTTGAAGGATTTACTTCATTCGGGCAAAGTGGCTGGGCTTTCTGGTGTATTGGGTATGCTCTTTCCGTTGGGTCTAGGAACATTAGCCGGCATCCTTTTTTCTATGGATACCTCGCAGGCAATTTTCACCGGCTTGATCCTTTCGGCCACCAGTGTCAGTATCTCGGCTCAAACCTTGATGGAGCTAAAAGTCTTACGCAGTCGAGTTGGGGTGGGTTTATTGGGGGCAGCTGTTTTCGACGATATCTTGGTTCTGCTTGCTCTATCGATTTTTACCGCTCTTGCACTACCTACATCGAATGCTGGAATTGCGGGTATTTTATTGATCGTATTGCGGATCGTACTTTTCTTGGGGATCGCCTCCCTGGTTGGAATGTATACCTTCCCGAAATTGAGCCAATGGATTGGTGGTTTACCCATAAGCCAGGGCTTGATTGCTTTTACATTCGTGACCATACTTCTCTATGGATGGACAGCCGAATCACTTGGGAATATGGCGGCGATCACGGGAGCGTTCCTGGCCGGGATTTGGTTTGGTCGTACGTCCGCCAAGGACCATATTCGTGATGGTATATCGACGATCGCCTACAGTATCTGTGTGCCGGTGTTTTTCGTTAGCATTGGTTTATCTGCCAATATCCGTGACCTGACCTGGGAAATTGGATTGCTTCTGCTGGTCATGATCCTGGTGGCGGTGATTGGTAAAGTTTTGGGAGCGGGGTTTGGTGCATTCCTAGGAGGGTTTAGCAAGCAAGAAGCCTTACAGCTTGGTGTAGGAATGATGTCAAGAGGTGAGGTGGGTTTAATCGTTGCTGCTGTTGGGATTGAATTAGGTCTGATTGATCAAAATATCTTTTCAGCTATCGTGGGAGTGGTGATTATTACCACCTTGATCACCCCTCCTTTCTTACGGTTGGTTTTTAGCCAAAGGCAGAGGGAAAAATCCGCGGCTCAGCCTGGAGGATCAAAATCATGAATTACCTGGTTGTCTTGATTGTTGACAATATTGACGATTGTCCCAAAATCCTGAGCGCTTGGGAAGAGGCAGGTGTGTTGGGGATTACGATCCTCGAGAGCACTGGCCTGGGGCGTATGCGCCGGGCAGGATTAAGCGAAGACCTCCCGCTGATGCCCAGCATGCATGACCTGTATCAGTTTGGTGAAGTTCACCACCGCACATTATTCTCCGTGGTCGATAGCCAGGAATTGGTGGACAAGATGGTGGAACTAGCCCAGCAGGTCATTGGTGATTTAGATGATCCCCATACCGGCTTCCTTTTCGTCGTTCCGGTTAGCCAATCCTATGGGCTGGGCAGGCACAGGACTGATAGAACAAAGGAGTAAGCAGCCCGCGTAGCCTTCGGTAGACAATAATGGTGTTAACTCGCTAATTGTGAGGACAGTAGACCGATGAAAACAGAAACATCTCAAGTATTGGCTCCAATCATGCCTTTTCTCGCTCCTGGAGAAGTTGTTCTCTTTCACCGGAGATTGTTCGACTTTCTAAACACTGGTGACCTTTGGTGTCTGACAAATCAACGATTGTTGTTACTGCGAGGGAAGGTGTTAGAAGAAAAACCGCTTCTTGAGCAGGGAGAGCATGTTATAACCCATGAAACCGGAGAAGTGCAATACAGTGGCAACGTGCATTTGTTGACCACCCACAGAGTGCTAATCCTTAATGTAGGAGATCGAGACTATCTGTTAAAGGCTATTCAACTGAGCAAAATCAAGCAAGTGGATGTTGGTGTAATTGTTCAACGAGGTCAAAACGCTATCTCATATGGATTGATGGTGGATGAGGTTGATTTTGAAGACCCGGTCCTGATACTTCATGGGGGTGTGAACACTCATGGGATCGACCAGCTGTCATTGAGCCGGCAGGAACAACAGAAAATCAACGAACGCTTTCCCCGAAGGTTATGTGAGCTAGCTGGGGTGAAATTTGCCGTCCCCAAGACGAGAGCCGGAACAAGAGGCTATACATTAGTTACCTTTTACAGCAAGAGTGATCTGGTCTGGCCAGCCAGTTGTTCATCATGCAATAAGGATACGAAAGACTTGGTTTTCGATAAATTTACGGTCGTCAATCCCTGGTTATCAACCTATGGCATTGGTTATGGTCTTCTTTCATGGATACCGTATTCCATTCCATATTGTCTCGAATGTTACGAAGCGTATTTTGGTGCAGAAAAGGATAACCGGGCAATCGAAATTGGATGGGCTCAATTCGACGGCGCGAGAGTGGAGTTGCAGTTTAAAAATCGAGATTATGCCATGAATTTCATTGAAGCCAATAGTCGTTGAATATAGTGTATCGGTAGTTGAATATAGAAGGAGTGATGTAACCATGAACACGAAGATGACCGTGATCGGTGCCGGACATGGTGGCAAGGCGATGGCTGCGCATCTGTCTCTGATGGGTTTTCCTGTCACTTTGTATAACCGGACATATGAACATGTCGAGGTGATCAAAAAACGCGGTGGAGTTGACCTGGAGTCCGATGAGCCAGGAGCATGTGGTTTTGCGAAACTGAAACAAGTCACTTCCGATATCGCGGAAGCACTTAATGGTGCAGAAATTATCATGGTGGTAGTTCCATCATCAGCTCATGCTGATATCGCCAAAGCCGTTGCGCCTCACATAAAAGATGGACAAAGCATTATTCTACATCCTGGTCGTACATGTGGTGCCCTGGAATTTGAGAAAGTATTGCATGACGCTGGCTGTTCCGCGGATATCACGCTAGCGGAAGCAGAGACGTTTATTTATGCTTCGCGGTCCGATGGACCAGCTCAGGCACGCATCTTTAGAATCAAAGAAGCCGTACCCTTAGCTGCATTACCCGCCACCCGCACCGAGCAGGTTTTGAAGAAAATCAATGAAGCTTATCCACAATTTATCGACGGGGTGAATGTACTTTACACGGGATTGAACAACATGGGGGCGATCTTCCACCCGGCATTGACCTTACTTAATGTCGGGTGGATTGAAGCTACCCATGGCGATTATCAGTTCTATATCGATGGTGTAACCCCATCCGTTGCCCGAATGCTTGAGGCCCTTGATCGTGAACGGGTTACCGTCGCCTCATCCTTAGGACTGCGCGCTCGCACAGCCATGGAATGGCTGAAGCTGGCCTACGACACAACCGGCGAGGATTTGCATGATGCAATCCACAACCAGCCTGGATATTATGGCATCAAGGCCCCCAGTACGCTCAGCCACCGCTATATTTTTGAAGATATCCCCATGAGCCTGGTGCCGATTGCCTCTTTGGGTGAGCAATATGGCGTCTCCGTTCGAGGCATGGACAGTATTATCCGCATTGCCTGTATCGTCCACCACACAGACTACTGGCGACGTGGGCGTACGGTGAATAAGCTGGGCATCACGGGTTTGAGTGTGAATGAATTGATTCGCTATGTTAATGAAGGAGTTCGAGATTAGGTATCCCGAGGGATAGCATGAATTTCCGATCCAACCCACCGATATTGCTGCTTTACAACATTGACCACTGTTGGACACAAGAGGAGATTCGTGAATCTGAAGAAATGGTAGATATTTTCTCCAAGGCTTTGAGAGAAACAGGTAACGCAGTGACAGTGATCTGCCTGGAAGATAAGAATCTATCAAGCCTGATGAAGCCGTACGACCCGAATCAATTGATCGTTTTTAACTGGTGTGAAGAGGTGCCGGGGATTCCCTACAGCTGGGCATTAGCCGCCAAGGAGTTAGAACGATGTGGATTTACTTTTACTGGAGCGGACTCGCACGCATTGAAAATAGGCCAGGATAAACGTCGCATCAAGCGGCGCCTGGATTGGTCTGGGATTCCGACTCCGAACTGGCAAGTTTACACCTCATCTCATCCGACTACCTGGCAATATTATCCCGCTATCGTTAAGCCGGCATTCGAGCATTGCAGCTACGGTATTACTCGTGAGGCGGTTGTTCAAACACAAGAAGAATTATCACTGCGCATTAGCTACATTCTCGATGAACTTCAGCAACCGGCCATCGTTGAGGAGTTTATTGATGGCCGCGAATTTCATGTGGGTGTAATTGGCAATAATACCGAGCTCGTGTTACCGCCAGCAGAGATCGATTTCTCGGTTTTTGATGATATCCATGATCGTTTATGCACGTACGAAGCCAATTATGATAAGAGCTCAATAGCATATCAAAATACACTTCCTCATTTGCCTGCCTCTCTCACTCGCCGTCAACTCAATAATCTGAAAGAGGTTGCCATTGCAGCATATCGCGCTACTGGATGCCGTGATTATGCACGCATGGATATTCGGTTACGCAATGGAGTTTTCTATGTTTTGGACGTAAACCATAATGCGGATATCAGCCCGGACACGAGTATGGTGCTTGGGGCAGAAATGCTCGGATATTCCTATGGTCAATTTGGAAGCTTGCTCATCAGTGTGGCTGCTCAGCGCCACCCCAAGTTGAGTTCGATATACCAATCCGATGAAGCTGGAGAAGAGAGATGTCTGGAATTGTAGGGATAGCTAAACTTCATAATCAATCCGTAGTAGAAAGTATGCTTACAAAAATTTCATATCGTGGCAATTCGACAAAGATCATAGAAACAGGTTCAGCTACCCTGGGAATAGTCTACCTGAACGATAAATCTAAACATTTAAAACAGAACTATCCATTAATGATTAATGATGACGATGTTATTGTGGATTGTTTTGTACCTGACCGGAGAAATGGCCTGGTCATCAAACGCGATCCATTGGGTGTAGCTCCACTATATTATGGTTACACAAGCGATGGATCGCTATGTTTTGCATCCGAAGTAAAAGGCTTACGGGAAGTCACGGAGGATATTAACGAGCTCCCACCCGGAAATACCTTTGATGGCCAACGGTTGAAAGCTTATTATCAACTGGGAAAATTACCTGAAGATAATCATCCGCCGAAGAGAATTGCTAAAAAATTACATGCTGTATTGACAACAGCTGTAGAGAAACATGCTGGAATGGGTTCTTCGGGTGCATGGCTTTCAGGTGGTTTAGATTCCAGTGTGATGGCTACCCTGGCCCGGCCTTTGTTTAAAACATTTCACACCTTTTCCGTAGGCATGCCTGGATCGCCTGATATTAGATATGCGCGCATTATGTCTAATTTCATCCAATCAGAACACCATGAAATCGTTGTAAAACTCGATGATCTGCTAAGCGTCTTGCCTGAAGTCATCTACCACCTCGAATCCTTCGATGCCTGGTTGGTACGTTCAAGCATTATGAATTATCTCGTTGCTCGTCTGGCATCTCAATACGTTCCATCTGTATTCTCAGGTGAAGGGGGAGATGAATTGTTCGCTGGATATGAGTATCTGAAATCGCTAAATCCAGCTGGTCTTGCTGATGAGCTGATCGATATCACCTCTCGCCTACATAATACAGCCTTACAACGTGTAGATCGCTGTGCAGCTGCCCATGGTACAGAGGCTCATGTCGGATTTCTCGACCCTGAGGTGGTGGATTTCGCTTTACGCATTCCGACCAGATACAAATTGCACAACGGTGTGGAGAAGTGGATCCTGCGCCTGGCAATGAGCGGGGAATTGCCCGATGAAATATTGGGGCGGACAAAATCCAAGTTCTGGCAGGGTGCTGGGGTACAAGATCTCTTGTCGCAATATGCAGAGCAAAAGATCACGGATGCTGATTTTTCACGAGAACGTCGTCTACCCAATGGCTGGTTATTGCATTCCAAGGAAGAACTCTATTACTATCGCATATTTAGTGAACAACTGGGGCAATTCACAGACTTGAGCTGGATGGGTCGAACGAAGGGCACGCCTGCAAATTAAGGCAGACCCCAAAAAGGAGATAAGCATTGAGCTTCTTGGATTCATCTCTTTATATATGGATCGTATTACCATTATTAGTTTTTTTTGCTCGCCTAGCTGACGTTAGTTTGGGTACTTTGAGAATTATATTCATCTCACGTGGCAGAAAGAACCTGGCACCGTTGCTGGGTTTTGTAGAGGTTTTTATTTGGATTGCAGTCGTATCACAAATAGTCAGCCATGCTCACAATCTCCTGGCTTACCTGGCTTACGCAGCTGGATTTGCCGCTGGTGCTTACGTGGGGATGTACATTGAAGATCGGTTAGCCCTTGGCGTTCAGCTGGTTCGAATTATCGTGCCAGGCAACCCCCAAGATCTGATCAAAAAACTGCAAACCAGCGGCTATGGAATAACCTGCGTGGATGGGCAAGGTGCGAATGGACCCGTTAAGCTGATCTACGCTGTTGTTTTACGTAAATGTCTAAACGAGGTGTTGACGATTATTCATCAAAGCTATCCGGATGCCTTTTTATCTATCGAGGATCTTCATACTAAACAAGGTGGTATTTTCCCATTACAACATGAACCTATTGATTTTATTTTTTGGGGTCGGAAGTAAATTTTAAAAAACAGATTTATCCGTATATACCGATGGAAAAATAAACTGAGTATTGGAGAAGCAGAGGTCTAGCATGAATATTAAAGACTGCATGAAACGAGATGTGATTTCAATTTCCCCGACAATGACTGTTCGGGATGCTGCCATGCTGGTGGTCGAGCGACATATTGGCCTTCTACCCGTTATTGATGATGAAGATAAGCTGATTGGCGCAATCGGGCTGCATGACTTGCTCACCTTGGAATTACCAGATTTCGTAAACTTCATAGCTGATGTGGACTTCGTTCATGATTTTGGAGCTGTTGAGACCACTCGCCCGGCATCCTATTTGCTAGAGCGGCCAGTTTCTTCATTGATGCAACCAGCCATAAGCGTTGACGAAGAATGTGGTTTGCTACGTTCATATGCGATTATGCTGCAGCATCAGCTTCTTGATCTGCCAGTCGTATCCGCCGAAGGGAAGCTGATGGGATTGGCATCACGCGTCGATATCTGTGCAGCCGTTCTGGCTGGATGGAAAATTGAACCTTCAGGACAGCCATGATTGGCACAATTCTCTCTACCCTTCTATTCATAGCCATCCTGGGGCTGATTTTCTCTGAGAAAATCAATCGCACGATCGTGGCATTTGCAGGCGCGATTCTGATGGTGGGTTTAGGCAGGGTGCTGGGTTTTTATTCTGAGGCACAAGCGATTGCAGCGATAGATTTTAAAACCCTGGGAGTATTATTGGGTATGATGATCCTGGTTGCCTTGCTAGAGCCTACCGGGGTCTTCCAATACCTGGCTGTGTGGGCTGGGCGTCTATCGCGCGGAAAACCTATTCGATTGCTGATATTGATGGGAACAGTCACTACGGTGCTATCCATGTTTCTGGATAACGTGACCACGGTCGTATTAATTGCACCGGTGACAATCTTGATCAGTGAAATATTGGGAATCAGCCCATTGCCGTATTTAATGGCAGAAGCCTTGCTCTCTGATACAGGTGGCGTGGCTACACTCTTGGGCGACCCCCCGAATATATTAATTGCGTCTGCTGCCGGTTTTTCATTTGTTGATTTTCTGACCCATTCTTTGCCGATTGTGATCGTTGCCTGGCTGGTAGCCCTAGCGATCATGCGCTATCTCTTTCGAAACGAGCTTGCTGTAATACCAGAGAACCCAGCGGCGATCTTCAGACTTGATGTTTCAGAAATCCTCACCGATCGAGTGACCGCCAGGCGAGTATTGATTGTTTTAGGTGTGGCTTTATTGGTTTTATTCTTTCAGGGCTTATTGGGTATCAGCCCGGCCTTTATCGCATTGTGTGCTGCGGCAGCCGCTCTCGTGTGGGTACGTCCTGACCCATCCAAGATATTGAAGCAGGTTGAATGGAGCGTCCTCGTATTTTTTTCTGCCCTATTCGTCATGGTAGGAGGTCTAGAAGCAACTGGCGCGTTAAAAACACTGGTATCCATCTTGGATAACTTTGGAAATGTCGCACCAGTCATTTTTGGCGTTATCTTGATTTGGTTAGTGGCAGGGATCTCAGCGGTAGTTGATAATGTGCCGGTCACCATTGCACTTATCCCCATTATTCAAGGTCTAGGTGCATCTGGGATGAACACCGATCCCCTTTTCTGGGCATTGGTCTTTGGAGCGGGTTTTGGTGGCAATGGGACAATCATCGGATCGACAGCTAATATTGTGGTTGCTAACCTATCTGAAAGAACGCGCACACCGATCACATCTAAATTATGGAATAAACGTGGGTTACCAGTGATGTTGGCGACATGTTTGGTTGCCAGTGTTTTGTATGTGATTGCTTTCCCGCTATTTAGTCGCTGACTGAGATTCTGCGATCAAGATGCGGGAAAGAAATCATGATCTTTTTCTATGGGTTTACTGTAAACAATCAAAGAAGGAGTTTTCCTTTTGTCTTATACATGGTCAATCAAATTAATTTTCAAGGAAGGGAAGGAGATAAAAGATGAACCCACCGATGATGGAAAACAAAGGTCAGAGTATACGTAACATAATCATCATATTCGGTGTATTTCTAGCCTTCTGTCTGGCTGGATGTAGTTCAGATAATGAAATCACCCAATTTCCAATAGGATTATTCGATTGCGTCGAATGTCAGGGATTCACAGAAAGATACTCTGCGGATGGAACCTTAATTGTCTATATGAAAGGATACAAATTTATATCGGGAAAATGGTTTGTAGAGGGGGACGTGTTTCATACCGGCGACAGTTTCTGCCAGGATCTAGAAAAAATGCCTGCGACTTACAAATGGAAATTCGATGGTGACATACTGACATTTCGGGTTATTGAAGATGAGTGCTCTGATAGAGTATCTAGTATGGATGGCAAACCATGGAAGTTGATTGAGGAATGATACGATCCAACCAGCATGATAGTATTCCAGACTGAACACAGCCTGGATTTACTCCTTCCTAAAGGAGGAATCCTATGAAAGTACTTCTACTTGGAGGCACAGGTAACTTTGGAAAGAGCGCAGCGGTTCTCTTCGCTCGCGAAAACCTGATTACCGAAATTGGACTTGCCAGCCGACATATTGAGACCGCTCAACGCATTGCAGTTGAAATCGGTGATAAAGCGCACCCAGTATGCGTCGATATCAATGACCTGCCGCATCTATCGTCCATAGCAGCTGGTTACGACATTATCGTCAATGCTGCCGGGCCCAGTTCAGAAGTACAGGTTTCTGCTGTCCAGGCGGCAATCCAGGCAGGTGTCCATTACACTGACATTGGAGCGATTGGGAGATACGCTGAGCGTGCATTCCAGCTGGATTTACAAGCCCGAGCCAGAGATGTGACAGTCATCATAGGTTCGGGCTGGGTAGCTGTGAACAGCCTGATGGCTGTATATGCTTCTCACCAACTGGACGAGATTGAACAAATATCAGCCTGCTTTCTATTTGACTATACTCCGGGAAATTATTATTCTCCTGAACAGTGCTTCATTCGAGCGCATGAAACGGGGAAAGTCGAAACTAGTTGGGACGTAATTGATACGGCAGGTAGTCCTGTTTTGAGATACTGTGTGGGAAGTTGGGAACACATTGATCCACTTGAGAATCCCGTTGAGGTCATCCATCCCTCGGGATGCAAGATCACGGCTTACCCAGCAGATTCACCAAGCATATTGACATTGCCGACCTACCTTCCAGGAGTGCAAACGGTGACCTGCCTGTTGGGCATGATCCCTCCTCAGCTTATGGAGCTTTTCATCCAAAAAAGCCAACGGATTGTGAGAGGCGAGATTAACTGGACTGGCGCAGCGATAGATTTCTTCGAGACAGCTGTACTTGGCAAGGAACATTGGCTGATATCTCCACCGGGTTATCCAAGTGGTTGGTGGATGTGGGTTGTGGCTGAAGGGCAGAAGAAAAGGCGCAAAGCACGCTACTTATGTTGGCCATCAATGATCCTCGACTGGACGACAGTGCCTCTAGTCATTACTACACTACGAATTTTAAGAGGGGAAGTCTCTACTCATGGTGTTCTTACAACCGAGGCGATCCTAGGACTAGAGCCTCTCCTCGAAGAGGCATCGAAATACTTGCACGAAAAGTATCGAGGGATATCTATCCTCAACGAGCGCTTTGAGTGGCTGGAGTAATAGTCGATAACTGATCCTAATAAATGCTAATCTAATGAAATGGGAGCTCAGGTCTTTTTTGGTGTGAATATATTTCAAGACAAAAAAGGGAGGCTGAATGAACACATGGAAAGTATATGCTAAGTTTTTTTAGTATTATTAGGGACGACAATTATTAACAGATGCTCTCCGAAATAAGAGAATCGATTAATAACCCTTAAATTAAAGAATATCTCATGACGCATCCTTGTTATTTACACAATCCATCCAATGAAAATGAGAACAGCGGAAGCTATAAAAATGAAAGGGCAGAGTTTGAAAGGAAGGAAATTTACCTTGAAGCCTGTAAACAAGGATATCAGAGCCAACACGATCAATCCGAATGCCGATAATAGATAAACAGCTGTTGAGACGGGGTTTCGGAGGTCGTTGATCGTCACAATTGCCACGAAGGCTCCGATGAAGATCAACGCAAATCCTTCGACAATCCATTCCATGGTGATGATATTCTTGTTGTCTGAGCTGATTGTTCCGAACCCCTTGACTACCGCTCTCGTTGGGATGAGATGCGATATCCCCCACAAGATCGTAACCGCAGCACCGATGAATAACAGTACCCGATTTATCATATTTTCTCCTCTCAGAATGATAAGATATGCGCCAATTTGAATAAGGATAAAATAGATGTGAGGGAACCATATTTTTGCTATATTTACGAGAAGCGGCATCTAAAATAAAGTTTAACATAGAGAGTGTTTTTCAATCACATTAAGCTAATCGTTAGAACTATCCATATGATACCTTTCTTCCTCATCCAATACCGAAGGGAGATGTTCGATGAACACTTTGTCTGCTAGAGAAGGCTTTATCCGGTTTCAGGATTATCGGACATTTTATAAGGTTATTGGTGATCTTGACCGAATACCATTAGGTAAGATTCCTGTTCTTGCCATACATGGTAGACCTGTCTCACATTTAGCGTTAAAACCTCTCGAGCGACTTGCAGAGTTCGGGCGACCGATTATCTTTTATGACCAGCTCGGGTGTGGTCGCTCTGACCGTCCTGATAACCCGGAGATGTGGACAATAAATCTATTTGTTGAGGAGGTAACTGAAATCAGGCGACAACTATCCTTAGATAGAGTGCACTTGATAGGACATTCATGGGGGGGAGTTGTTGCAATGGAGAATGCGTTGAGAAACATTCAGGAGATAAAAAGCCTCATTCTTTCAAGCACTTATTGTGATAGTTCTGTATTTGATAGCAACCTTGATTCGCTTCGTAAAAAACTTCCAGCTGAAGTGTACGAAACACTGCTTAGGCATGAAACTGCAGGTACAACAGAAGATCCAGAATACAAGCAGGCAGATAAAGTTTTCATACTGAAGCATGTGTGCCGGGTTGATCCATGGCCTAATTATTTAGACCAATCGCTAGAGCATCAACCTGTTGGTAAAGTAAATACCGAGGGGTGGACTATTCGAGCTAGACTCAACGCAATCGATATACCCACCCTGGTAACCTGCGGGCGATATGATTTTTGCACGCCCGCCCATGCTGAAATAATTCATAGTAGCATCCCAGGCAGTAAGTTGGTCATCTTCGAAGGCAGCTCCCATTACGCTCACATTGAAGAAACCGATAGATATATTGATGTTCTGGATGAATTTTTATCGCTCGTTGAACTGAATGAAATTAATAAGGCCAATGACTTATAATTGTCGATCCAATTAGCTGATCTGTAGTATCCTATATCTTTGGTGGTAAACAGCCCTCACTTTTTAAATTTATAAGAAAGAGCCGTGAGCTAGACAATAGTATTATTCTAAATATAGGTTCAATGTGGATGGATAAAAGTCGATATATATGATCAAATTCTCCGGCTGAACCCAGCGGCAGTCTCATATCATTACAGTAGGGTAACTCCTTTTTGCATCAATATATACACCATCGCATAGCTGACCTTCAATATTTCTGCTACCTACTACCCTTGTCTGCATGGCAGCATCAAACTCCATACACCTTGGTTGTAATGTGCTTCCTGGAAAATGAATCCGGCCAAATAGTGTAGACATAAGTACCGCATTTATGCTGTGGGTAGAAGTTTACCCGGATTTTGAACCACTGTTTTCAATACTGGATGTCTTGCACCCGGACAGGGTTGCGGACCGTCTTTCATATTTTTCTTACTTCGGGTACAGCGCGGGTACAATTGGGTACTAATATGCTGAAATAGACTGTTGATTTTGGGCGATATTAGACGTAAAAGACGACTATTTTTC